>Ga0315282_10005978_pt1 | contig 20512 bp, 15 predicted proteins | sample YL17G07_20_MG_FD_203693 | JGI IMG/M metagenome (GOLD analysis project Ga0315282, IMG submission 203693) | Sediment microbial communities from Yellowstone Lake, YNP, Wyoming, USA - YL17G07_20 | ecosystem: Environmental > Aquatic > Freshwater > Lake > Sediment | place: USA: Wyoming | collected... | reverse complement strand
CCGGCCGCGCACCGATAGAAGCGGTGGCACGCAATATCAAGTTATCTCCAAATGACTGGGTCTTCAGGTGCAATCTCGTTACCATTTGCGACGGCAAAATGGAAGACCATAGCGCCGGACATATTTCTACGGAAGAAGCCGGTAAACTTGTAGCTGACTTAAATGAACAATTAAGTAATGAGAAATTTCGTTTTTACCCCGGCGTAAGCTATCGGCACTTACTGGTTTTCAAAGAGGCCGATTTCGATGTTAAGACGTATCCGCCTCATGATTATATAGGTACGGCGGTAGAAAAGATTTTACCACGCGGCAAAGGCGCTGAAATGCTTATCGACTTGATTGCCCGCTCACAACAGCTTTTTATCAATCACGACATCAACAAAGTCAAAAAGGACCTCGGCGAAAATCAGGTAAGCTCCATCTGGCTTTGGGGACAGGGCAAAAAGGCCCGAATGGAAAGTTTCAAAAAACGATTTGGAATCGACGGAGCTGCCATCACCGCCGTCGACCTTGTAAAAGGTCTGTCAATGCTCATTGGCTTCGATTTAATAAACGTGCCGGGTGCTACCGGATTCGTCGACACAAACTACCAGGGCAAAGCTTCAGCTGCAATAAAGGCGCTCGATAAGTACGACCTTGTTTTTATCCACATAGAAGCTCCCGATGAGGCAGGTCATAACGGCAGCATTGAGATGAAGAAAAAAGCTATTGAGCAGATTGATAAGTATATTGTCGGACCTGTCCTTGAGGCGCTGCAGGGCTACGAAAGCTGGAGAATACTTGTTTTGCCGGACCACCCCACCCCCATCTCAAGCAGGGCGCACTCGCCTGAGCCGGTCCCATTTGCTATGGCAGGGGCCGGTGTCAGCGGTATTTTGCATACAACTTTCAGCGAAGCCAACGCCGCAAGGTCGGGATTTAGAATAGACAATGGTTTTGAGTTGATGGAATATTTCTTAAAAAGTTAAAAAGATTAACCGCAGAGAACGCGGAGAACGCAGAGATGAAACAAATTAAAAAAATACATACTCTGCGGCCTCTTCGACCTCGGCGGTAAAACAGGAACATCAAGAGTAGATAGGAAACAGCTAAAAAATGGCAATAATTGTGCAAAAATTCGGCGGTACTTCGCTTGCTGATGCGGAAAAAATTCGCCGGGCCACCAAGAGAGTAATCAAGGCGGTAAAAAGCGGCTATTCGGTTGTAGTAGTTGCTTCGGCTCGCGGCCAGCAGACCGATGAGCTTATCGCCGACGCTCTCGAGCTTAATCCGAATCCCTCCAAACGCGAGATGGACCAGCTGCTCAGTACCGGCGAACAGCAATCCGTCTCCCTTTTCGCAATGGCTCTTGACGCCGCAGGTTATGATGCTATCAGTTTTACAGGCGCTCAGATCCAGATGATGACCGACAGTGTTCATACAAAGGCGAGGATAAAAAGTATCGGAGCCGAGCGAATTCAAAAACAATTAGACGAAGGTAAAATCGTTCTTGTCGCCGGCTTCCAGGGAATAGATGAAAACGGAAACATAACAACGCTTGGCAGAGGCGGCTCAGACACAACCGCAGTTGCGCTGGCTGCGGCTCTGGGAGCTAAGGAATGCGAAATTTATACCGACGTTGACGGAATATACACAACCGACCCGCGAATATTTAAAGATGCTGTAAAATTGGAGCAGGTTAGTTACGACGAAATACTCGAAATGGCAAGCCTTGGAGCCGGTGTTATGCATTCTCGAGCCGTCGAGTTTGGTAAAAAATACAATGTCAAAATTCACGTCAGAAGCAGTATTGAAGAAAAAGATGGAACAATAATTATGCACGAGGTACCACAAATGGAAGGCGTAGTAGTTACAGGGGCAACCGTCCAGAAAAATATGGCCAAGATAGACCTTGTCAACGTAGATAACAAACCGGGCAACGCTGCAAAAATCTTCGCTTCACTGGCAAATGCCAAAGTCGTTGTTAACGACATTATGCAAACGGAAGTCAGCAGCAAAAAGGCAAACCTGTCGTTTTTGATTGGCATTTCGGATTTGACCGCTGCCAGGGAAGCCGCCGAGCAAATCAAAGATGAGGTTAATTGCGAAAGCATCTTTGTTCGCGATGATATCGCCGAGATTTCCGTAGTTGGCGTCGGTATGCGAACTCATTATGGCGTGGCTGAGAGGATGTTTGGAGCGCTGGCTAAAGCCAAAATCAATATCGATTCGATTACCACCAGTGAAATCCGCATCAGTTGTGTAGTGAATAAAAACCAGGCCGATGAAGCTTTAAGGACCGTTTCTGTCGCCTTTGAGTTGGATAAGCCCCCTCAAGAGCGAACAAAAAAGGATTAACTAATCCTTGTTGCTGCCTAAACAAAAGAAAACCGCTTTCGCAATGAGCAAACGCAGGCACTCCACTATCTTTACCCTTTGTTTGCTGCTGGCAGCGGCATTTGTCTGGCTTGACCATAGCCCGATTAGACGCAGCTGGCAGGCCCAGCCCAAATCCAACGAACAGGCAAAGGCCTGCGATTTTGAAAAATATCACGAAAAAACCTTCACCGTTCTAAAAGTTGTCGATGGCGACACTATTGATATAAATATACCCGATGGTAAATATGAACGCACAAGGATACGACTCTGGGGAATTGACACACCTGAAACCAAAAATCCTGAAGTCGGCGTTATGTATTTTGGCCCTGAAGCCGCTGAATTTACCCGCGAATTAGCTTTTGAAAAGCAAGTTACCATTTTCCTCGATGAGGGGAACAATACAAGAGACAAATATGGCCGCTTGTTAGCCTATGTGAAACTATCTAATGATAGATTTTTAAACGAGGTTTTGTTGTCGGAGGGTTTTGCGTATGCGGACACACGATTTCAGCATAGTTTCTATCACAAATACAAACAAATAGAAGCCGCCGCACGCAGCCAAAAGAGAGGATTATGGGAAAAGGTAACCCGCGACCAATTACCCGAATGGCTCCAAAGAAAAAAACCAAACCTGTTGTTAAAAAAGTGAATCGTGAATCGAATTACGATTCCCTATCCGCTATATGCTAAACGCTACCCTATGTTGTATTCCTTGATTTTTCGGTAGAGGGTTCTTTCACCGATACCTAATATCTTTGCTGTTTTTTTGCGGTTGTTGCCGGTGGTTTTATTCTCTACACTTAATCGACCGTCACGGTTCTACCTGTTTTAATAGATTGGTTTACCGCCACAGCAATTTCGACTGCCGCCAGGCCATCTTCAGCGCCTACTGCAGGTTTTCTGCCCTCTATAATACAATCCACGAAGTGCTGTGCTTCTCTGACATAGGCATAGCTAAATCGGTCGGTAAAAGAAGGTGATGCGGAAAATGATAAAACTCTATTTTTACCGCCCCAGGTTACATCCATATGGCGCGGGTCGCCAATGAAAATGATGCCTTCATTTCCTACGATTTCAACCCTTGCATCGTAGCCATACTTGATATTCAACAATCCCTCCACAGAACCCAAGGCACCGCTGTGAAATTCCATCAAAACCACAATGGTATCATTAATCATCTTGTCGAACTTATTCGCAATATCTTTCGAGGAGAGAATACCAGCTTGTGCATAGACCTTTTTGACTTCATCGCCCATCAGCCAACGCATACTATCATAATCATGCGAACAAAGTTCAAAGGAGATATCGCCGCAGGCATCCGGGTCTGAACCCCAACCGCCGAGGGGGGGCAGACCTGGATCTCTTCCTGTTGAGCGAATAAAAACGGGTTCACCTATAAGCCCTTCGTCCAGCTTTTCTTTAGCTGCTACAAAACCCTCATCAAATCTCCGCATAAAAGCCAGCTGAAAAAAGCATCCGCTTTTTTCCACAGCTTCGATAATCTCCTCAGCGTCGCTTATAGTTAGAGTCAAAGGCTTCTCACATAAGACATGTTTCTTGGCCTTCAGCGCCTTCAAACTAAACTCCTTATGTGTTCCGATGGGAGTTGAGATACATATTGCATCCACATTTGGCATCGTCAGAACATCATCAATATTCGTGAAGACCTCCGCTCCTAATTCCCCACCCAGTTTTTCAGCCATCTGCCTCACCTGGTCTACAACGGCGACAACCCTGCTCTTGCTAACCTTTCGGGCAAAATTAATGCCGTGCAGCGTCCCCATCCTGCCGGCCCCAATAATAGCCACATTAATATCCATAATACCCTATATCTCAGATGAAATTGACAATCTCCGGTTGTCCGCTACATATCATTCTACAAATTATATTCCTTAATTTTACGGTAGAGTGTTCTCTCACCGATGCCGAGGATTTTGGCGGCGATTTGGCGGTTGTTGCCGGTCTTGGCCAATGTGTCAATAATGGCCTGTTTCTCAAGCTCACTGAGCGTGCGGTCCTGTTTTGGTCGGCCCCCTCGACCCGGTTCGGGACAGGCGGCTGTCAACTGCCGCACCTGATATATTTCAGGCGGAATGTCCGCCACATCGAGCTTTTCGCGGTCGCACATTACAACCATCATCCTGATACAGTTTCGAAGCTGACGAATGTTCCCGGGCCAACTGAAACCTGTAAGAATATTCACAGCTGCTTGCGTGATGCCGGTAATCTTCGAGCCGGTCTCGGCAACGGCCTCTTCGATAAAATACTGGATAAAATCAGGTATGTCTTCCGCCCTGTCAGAAAGGTCCGGCAGAGAAACACTAACCCCTTTGATTCTGAAATACAAATCCTGCCTGAACTTCTTCTGCTCTATAAGCGCCGTCAAATCCTGATTTGTAGCACTGATTATCCGCACATCGACGACAATCGGCTTATTAGAGCCGACCGGGAAAACGACGCCATCCTCGATGACCCTTAGCAGTTTGGCCTGCATATTCAGCGGCATATCGCCAATCTCATCCAAAAACAGAGTCCCCTTGTCAGCTATCTCAAACAATCCCTTTCTGTCCGCCGCTGCACCGGTAAATGCCCCTTTGACGTGTCCGAATAACTCGCTCTCAAGCAACGTTTCCGTCAGTCCGGCACAATTAACCGGCCTAAAGGGCTTGTCGGCACGCTTGGAATTATAATGAATCGCTCGCGCCAGCAACTCCTTGCCTGTCCCAGACCGGCCCTCAATCAAAACAGATATACCAGTCGGGACAACACGCCGAAGCACCTCAAATACCCCTTCCATTGCCGCATTTTTGCCTCGCACACCTTCAAATTCGAAATCTCCCACGCCTGCTCCGGCAACCTCGGTTCGACGGCGAGTCGCAGCGAAGACCTTTCTGCCTGCCTGCTCCACGAGCGTGCGAAGCTGACCGATATCAATCGGCTTGACAAGATAATCATAAGCCCCCCGCCTTATCGCTTCCTTGCAGGTTTCAATAGTAGCATAGGCTGTTATCAGAATAACTTCGGTATCGGCATTATATTTCTTGGCTTGGCCAAGTATTTCCATGCCGTCAATGTCGCCACCGAGCTTCAGGTCGGTAACAACAACATTAACCGTTTCGCTGCGAAGAATCTCCAGCGCATCAGAACCATTGTAAACCGCAATCGCCTTTGCGCAGCACTTCTGGAGTGCCTCGGCAATACCGTCGGCGTGGTCATGCTCATCATCGACAACCAGAACTATGATGTCCCTGCCCATAATATCGACACTTAATCGGCCTGAAGAGGTAACCTTATCGTAAATAACGTTCCTTTGCCGGGTTCGCTGTCAACAGTTATTGTGCCATTATGCGCCTCGACTATTCTCTTTGCGGTGGCCAACCCGAGACCGGTGCCGCTCAGCCGAAAGGAACAATAAGGCTTAAAAATATCGGATAGTTTGTCCGCGGCGATGCCCCTGCCGGTATCGCTAATCTGAATCACCGCGTTCTTTTTCTCTTTGCTTGTTCTTATAATCAATTCACCGCCACTGTTCATCGCCTGCTGGGCATTGATAAACAAATTTAACACAACCTGTTTTAGCATACTCGCATCAACTTTGCAAACCAGCGGCTCACTCGACAAACCCTGCCGAATCGTTATTGAGTGGCTGTAAGCCTGGGGTGAATAAAAATCAACCATATCACTGAGTAGCTCATTAATATTAACACTGGCGAGCTGAAGTTCGGGTCTGCTGATATATCGCAGAAAACCGTCAAGAATCTGCTCAAGTCTGTCGGTTTCCTTTTGAATAACAGCTATTTTCCTAAGTGCCCTTTTGAGTCTCTGGTCGTCTCTTTCCGAGTCTATCTTGTTCGAACCTTCCAATTCCTCAGCTGTCAGTTTCAAATTAATTTTGATAGTAGAAAGGGGATTTTTGATCTCATGGGCAAGCTCGCCGGTCAACTTACTTAACTCTTCGAGCTGTTCGAAATGTTCGTTTTTACCCTTTTGCATTTATTTTTCCCCTCACCCAGCTAACTCATCAAAAGTTCTTGTTTGCATATAACAAATGCCTCTGTGAGAAACCTTCCACAATCCGGTATCGTCCGTCTCCCCGACCCATTTAGTGGTACCGAGGCCGAATTATTATACTAAAAAGGCTGACATGGTCAACTACTCAGTCCCCGGAAAGCAAAACAGCCTTTTTGGCCTCGCCATCACTGTGAACATCGCTTTGTGAAGCACGGTAACCTCATCTGCGTTGTCGACGTCGGCAAGAAATTGGCCATTTAGAAAAGTTTGTGAGAATGGGTCGAGAAAAAAAGGCCAGCGAGCCTTTATGAAGAACCGCCGGCCTGTTGCTTACAACAATAGTTTCAGCTTTGGGTCAGTATCATACTCTTCGCCGCCGCAGCAATGCCAAGCTGCCAAAACCCAGCAATGAGAGCGTCATCGGCTCAGGAACACCGGCAACGCCGGTGCCGACACTTAACATAGAATCCATAGACAGCACCTGCTCATATTCATAAGAATCGTTGATGAGCGAATCAGGGACAACATAATCAAAGTTCGCGGGAAGGTAATCCGCAGGCAGAAACGCCTCCACTACTGCAAGGTCATCGTAAGTAATTACCCATGGCAGGCCATCCCAAACACCGGTTGCTGCGAAAGCCCCGCCGTCAAGAGATACCCCAAACTCGCCAAATGGATTTACCAGCCAATCGCTGGTTGCTGCACCGGATATCGCAACAGAACCATCAACCACCCCCTCATTATTCTTTGATGCCCACAAAGACAGACCCATTTCCAGGTCATAGTCGAAGCCGATTTCTGAATACTTGGTGGTTCCTTCAATATCTAAATTGAACAGTTCCTCGGTGGTTACTATATTGGTGTCTATCTCGGTTAAGGAGATTGATATCGGATCCGTGCACTTTATTTCAGCCCAATCAGGTCCTTCAATACGACCTGTAGCTTTGTTCTTTGAACTTTGTTTTTCAAGCTCAACACCGTTAACCGCGCCTCTGAGCACCCATCCGACCTCTTTAACCCCCTTACCGAAGTTTGGGTAAACCCCGCTTTCGCCTGGTTTTCCCTCGGACTTATGGTCATCTTTATCACAATACGAGGCTTCTCCCATACACGTTTTGCTTTCATATACCATTAATTCATACCGTTTTTTTGCTATCTCTTTTGGCTTCGTGGCACTGATAGCAGCCTGGCCTTTAGCGTACGCGTCCGGTACCTTCCACCTACGGGTCTCAGCCGAGAGATTCGCTTCAACACCATTCTTCAAAAACCAGCTGCCGGTTTTGTCAGTCGGACTGTTCACATCAGAACCGTGACGACACCAAGCTTCCGCAAGAGCCCTCAACCGGTATGATCCCTGTGCACTATTGATATCCGCGGCTCCAAACTGCCATGTGAGGGTTTTGGTAAAGTTCCCCTCCACGTTCCCAGCGAAGGATATGGACGGCATTGCTGCGAAAGTCAGGGACGCGACTAAAACGACAATTAGAATTTTGCCCTCAAATTTATGCCGAACACGGTGGCTGGTTATATCTTTAGCGGTGGTAATAACTTTGGAATGTATTGCTGACATATTCACTCCTCCTCTCAGAAAATTTAACGGCGCCCCTGCCCGCGCCCGATTCTCACAAAGTTAGATTATCCAACATCCGCAGAAAAGTCAAGCATTTTTTTTAGTTTTTTTACTTTTTGGGGATAAATGCAGCCTATAATTATCGAATGCAATAAGTCCTTAATTTTGAAGGAGTTAGGTTGGACATTTCACTTGCGTTTGAAGGAAGATTGTCGCAGCTACGTCTAATTAACAACAAGACCTTAAGACTGAAAATTCAGTACAAGCCACCAGGCACACTTTGACCCGCCCCCTGTGACCAAAACACTATTATTTTTTGCCGCCGGCTTCTGCTTTTTCCGCCTTGTCAAGCTCAGCAAGGGCGGCTTTGCGGGAAAGTTTAAATCTGCCCTGGTCATCAATCGCCAATAATTTCACCGGTATCAAATCACCTACTTTGCATACATCTTCGACGTTTTTGACGAAGCCGTCGTTTAGTTCGCTGATATGGCACAGCCCTTCCACTCCGGGAGTGATTTCAACAAAAGCTCCAAAATCTTTCACAGACACCACTTTTGAGTTCTCATATATCCGCCCCACTACCGGCGGCTGTGTCATCGCTTCAATAATATCTTTGGCCTTGAGGTGTCCGTCGCCGCCGACGCAGCTTATGTAAATAGTCCCGTCCTCTTCGATTTCAATCGTTGTGTCGGTCTGTTCCTGAATACTTTTAATCATCTTGCCGCCGGGCCCAATTACTTTGCCGATAAACTCAGGGTCAATTTCGATACTTAGCAGTTTCGGTGCATACTTGCTTAATTCAGGTCTGGGCTTACTGATGACACCGGACATGGCCTTTAAAATCTCTAAGCGGGCTGCTTTTGCCCGTTCCATCGCTTTGACCATAATATTATGTGCCAGCCCTTCGGCTTTGATATCGAGTTGTATCGCCGTAATACCGTCAACAGTACCAGCAACTTTGAAATCCATATCGCCGAAATGGTCTTCCTCACCAAGGATATCGGTCAGCAACTCATACCGCCCGTTTGCGTCACTAACCATTCCGATTGATATGCCGGCGACCGGTTTGCTGATTGGAACCCCGGCATCCATTAGAGCAAGTGTCCCCCCACAAACCGAAGCCATCGAGCTGGAACCATTCGACTCCGTAATATCAGATACGACCCTGACGGTATATGCAAATTCTTCTTCCGGCGGCCTTACGGGTCCCAGCGCCCGTTCTGCAATCGCACCATGACCAATTTCTCTTCGACCGGGACCGCGAATCGGACGTACCTCGCCGACGGAAAACGGTGGAAAATTGTAGTGGAACGTAAAACTTTGAGTGTACTCATCTAATAAACCATCTATAATCTGAGCATCCCGGATAGTGCCAAGGGTTACGCTCACTATCGCCTGTGTTTCCCCACGGCTAAATAATGCTGAGCCGTGTGTCCGAGGCAGAACGCCCACTTCACAAACAATCTGGCGAATATCATTGTAACCTCTGCCATCGAGTCTTTTACCTTCTAACAACAACTTGCGAACGGCCTGACCCTCTATCTTGTCGAAGATTCGTTTAAGTGTCGCTTTGTCACATTTAGCTTCAGCATCATCCACAGCTTCGCAGTATTCTGCGCTAACTTGTTCAAATAATTCTTCAACAGCGGCTTTGCGTTCCTGTTTAATTGGTATTTGCTTAAGTTCATATAGTTTATCTGCTGTCTGTGAGCGAATTTGTGAATAGAGCTCTTCGTCTATTTCAACAAGAGGAATTTCCTTTTCGACACCGGCCTTTTGTCTAAGCTCCTCAATCATTTCACAAACGTGGACAACTGTTTTTTGTGCTGTTATAACTGCATCAGCAATAACCCCTTCCGGCAATTCCTTCGCATCGACCTCAATCATATTTAACGCTTCTTTACGCCCCCCAAGAAGCAGGTTTAGGTCACTCACCTCCAGTTGCTTATACGTGGGGTTGACCACAAATTCGCCATCGACTCTACCTAATCTGCAGGCACCGGTAGGCCCTAAGAACGGAATTTTGCTTATCGTAAGCGCAGCGCTGGCGCCTATCATTGCCAGAACATCAGGGTCGTTTACATTGTCTGCGCTCAAAACGTTTGCCACAAGCTGCACTTCTTGGGAATAACCTTCGGGAAACAATGGCCGAATCGGCCTATCAATCATTCTTGCCGTCAGAATTTCTTTCGTGCTTGGCCTGCCCTCGCGCTTAATAAAACCACCCGGAAACTTGCCTGCCGCACAGTGCCTCTCCCGATACTCAACGCTCAGCGGGAAAAAATCAATGTCCTCAGACCTCGGAGGTGCTGTTACCACAGCAACAAGAACAACGGTATCGCCATACTGAACTATAACTGCTCCGTCTGCTTGTTTAGCAACTTTACCGGTTTCGATGGACAACAGTCTTCCCCCGATTTGTCTTTCTACTCTACATACATCAAACATATACCAACCTCAATTATGGGTGCAAAAGTCACAAGTTACTTGTGCATTTGGGCTCTCATACTCTTTCATTTTCGCAGGCCGAGCCGGGTTATAGTTTCTTGATAACGCTTGACGTCTTTTTTGCCTATGTATTTAAGCAATGCCGACCTGGTTCCGACCATTTTCAGCAAACCACGCCTGGATGCGTGGTCTTTTTTATGAATCTTAAGGTGGTCGGTAAGGTCGTCAATCTTTTTCGTCAACAGCGCAATCTGAACCTCAGGTGAGCCGGTATCCCCGTCGTGGGTCTTAAAATCACCGATAATTTTCTCTTTTTCCTGCACCGTTAGCATCTTTTGGACAAATCCTTTCCTGAATACTTAATTGATAATTCAATAATCAATTAGAGCACCAACGTGTCCTTCAAATAACCTCACAGAACATTATAAAACACAAACAGAGTATTATAGCTGGCCATTATTATATTTGCAAGTCTTTTCTGCAGCAAAGTTTAATTGAGACAAAATTCGCCATAACCAATAAAAAAGGACGGTTCGATTCCGATTCCTTCAAAAAATAGTGCTTTTCTTAAAAAATCAAAAGGGCAAATCCTAAGAATACAGAAAGGTGGCGGCTCGGCTTCTTCCAGCAAGAAAGTGTGTATCTCACAAGTAACGTTAGTGGCTGATTATGGTTGATATTCTAAACACGGGTAACAGTAGGGCTATCGCAATAGTTCCGATAATACTGCCCAAAATTGTTATCATTAATGGCTCTATAAGAGCCATAACAGCCCCTATAGAAGCTTCGAGTTTTTTTCCGTAAAAGACCGATATCTTGTCGCAGATTTCACCGAGCTTGCCGCTCTTTTCGCCTGCGCGGAGCATCTGGATAATCCCAGGTGCAATTAGTTGTCTTTCGCATCCTTCGCTGTCCTGCGAAATCAGTATCGACTCCGACAATTGATAGCCGTCCCGAATTTTCTTGTCTGTTTCTGCCCAGAGTTGCTGGAAGTAGTAATTCTCACACGAACCCTGTATCACTTCTATAGTATCCAGCAGGCTCACGCCCGTATTGACCATTGTTGCCATAATACGCATGCTGCGAGTTACGAGCGTGTCGACAAACATCGTGCCAAATACAGGTATGTGGATTTTTAGAAAATCTATCATCCGTCGACCCATTAACGTCCCAGCCCAGTAATATAATCCCACCGATGCAAATACAATCGTCGTCAGAATAATCGTCATTGCCTGGAAATCCCCCAATATCTTGCTGAAATTCACAAGTATTTGAGTGATTTTGGGAAGGGCGGCGCCTCTGGATTCATAGATTTTCATGAATCTCGGCAAAACAAAGAACATCAGCGTCACTGTCGCCACCACAGCCATCACCGCTATTATAATTGGATACGTAAGGGCTCCTTTGATACGCTTGCGGGTTTCGAATTCAAAGTTTAGATAACTGCCAAGCACCTCGAGCATTTCCACCATTTTACCGGATGCTTCTGAAGCCTTGACCATACTGATAAACATCGAACTGAAAGCCTTTGGATATACACTCAGCGCCTTCGAAAAATTTTCACCGCCCTTGACCGCCTCTGCCACATCCATAATTATCATCTTGAGTGTACCTTCTTCGGATTGCTCTGCAATAGCATCAAGAGCATCACTGAGTACCACCCCGCTGTCAAGCATTACCGCTAATTGCGTCGTGAACAGTATCAGCTCTGTCTGTTTTACCTTCACCGCATAGAACTCTTGAGCTCTATTTCGTGACCGGCCCCTCATATACTCCTGTTGTATTTGGGAATCGACAGACTTCTGTTTCTTCCTTTCCTCTACAAAATCAGGTTTTTCTGCTGTATTTGTTGCCGACACACTCATTTATTTGCTTTCCAAACTCCTATTGCCTATCATCTGTTACTCGCTATTCTCGCTGTCCATTGTTGGGGCTGTTCTCAACACTTCCTCGATTGATATTATTCCCGCCTTTACCTTTTCGATACCATCTAATTGAAGAGGAACCATTCCTTTTCGCAGTGCTTCGGTTCGCAGTTTCTTAAGACTCGCCCGGTCATTAATCATTTCCTTGATTTCATCATCAGGCACAAACAGCTCATGTATGGCAATTCGGCCGGAACAGCCGGTATTCCTGCACTTCCCACAACCCACACCACGGTAAAATTTCTCAACCTCACCACATAAACTTTTCACCGCCTTTCTAATACTGCTGGCAGGCTCATACTCCGTCTTACAAGCCGGGCATATCTTGCGTACCAGCCGTTGTGCCAAAACAGCAATCAGCGAAGCACTTAAAAGGTAGGGGGCAACGTCAAGGTCCAGCAAACGCGTCACAGCACCAGGCGCATCGTTCGTATGCAATGTTGACAGAACCAAATGACCCGTTAGTGCTGCCTGCACGGCAATATTTGCTGTGGCCTTGTCTCGAATCTCACCAATCATTATGATATCAGGGTCTTGTCTTAACAAACTCCGCAATGCCGTCGAAAATTGAAAACCCGAACCTTCGCTAACCTGAAATTGATTTATCCCTGCCATATTGCACTCTACAGGGTCTTCAACTGTGCAGATATTAACCTCCTCGCTGTTTAATTCAGCCAGCGCAGCATAAAGAGTGGTATTTTTCCCCGAACCGGTTGGCCCTGTTACCAAAACTATACCGTTTGGAGATTGTATTACTTTCCTGAATATCCGCAGGTTCTCATAGGTGAATCCGAGAGATTCAAAATTAAAGAGAATCTTCTGTGGGTCAATAATTCTGATAACCACCTTTTCACCAAAATTGACCGGCATAACCGACACGCGTAAGTCAACCGGTCTGCTTTCCATTAAGACATGGATACCGCCGTCTTGAGGCAGTCGGCGCTGAGCTATATCCAATTCAGCCATTATTTTGATACGTGAAACAATCGCAGAATGCATCTGATAGGGTGGACACATCTTTTCATAAAGCTTGCCGTCGACTCTGTATCGGACACGTAGTTTCTTGTCGTTCGGTTCTATATGAATGTCACTGGCATTTTCCACCACAGCGTTGTAAAGAAGGTAATTGACCAGTTTAACAACCGGCGATTGGCCCGTTATTTCTTCGAGGTCGCTTATTTCCGCTTTATACTTGTCTACCAGTGAAAAGTCTTCCAGTCCTTTGTCATCGATGATATCGTCAATGACAAAAACATTTGCCGACGGCAAATACGTCCCCAGTGTGGCCTTGATATCCTTTGTCGTAGCGCAGACTATCTGCACCTTACAGCCGCTTATACGTTCTATCTCATCTATCAAAAATACGTTTGTCGGCTCGCTCACCGCCACTGTAAGCTTATCTCCAACCTTAAACAGTGGTAGGATGATATGTTCTTCGAGAAATTCCCTCGGCAAAGTATCGAGCACTTTTGCATCGCATATCTTCGGACTAACTTGGGCATAAGGCACATCATACGCCTCAGCAAGCGCCGAGGCTATCTGATTCTCCGTGCAATAATTCATCTCGACCAAAAGCTCACCAAGCAGCTTGCGATGCCCCTTTTCTTTCTGCTCAGCAAGAGCATTTTCAATCTGCTCTTGTGTAACAACACCATGCCCTAACAGCAATTGACCAAGCTGCATCTTGTTTTCCACTGCTATCCGACCCATACTTTCCCCTTAGTAAGCAAACTGATAACCGGTTAAAATTACCAATTACCAATCACCAATTACCAATCACCAATTACCAATTACCATTTTCCAATATCTGTTCTTTACGCAAAACTCTTTACTGCCTCGGCAAGTTCTGCGTAGCACTCGAATTCATTTTCGAGTCGGGTAACTTCCAGAATTTTCATGAGAGTTTCATCAAGTCCAGCCAATCTAAGCTGGCAGTCGTTCTCGTTGCAGTAATCCCGCACACTCAACAATTGTTCCAATCCCGCACTGTCAATAAACCCTACATCGCTCATATCAAGTACAATGCCGGCCTTGTGTGTGGCAATTATGCCGGTAATCGTATTTTGGAACAGCTCGCTTGAGTCGCTGTCCAATTCGCCTTGCAGTTCCACAACCGCAACATCGTTATAGTTTTGTGTTTTAATCTTCATCTGACTAATTCCCCCACAGCAGCAGTGCCATATTCTGATAAATTACCGTTCCCATAAATTTCAGCAAGTCCCTCTTGCATAATATCCCAGAGTTGATTAACATCGCTGTTGATAAATACCGTCCCTACTTTCTCGTCAAACTGTGTGCCTAATCCCTTTTCTATTTCCGTTCGTGCTTCTTCTACAGTCATAGCGTCCCTGTAAGTGCGCTTCGATGTCATTGCATCAAAACTGTCCGCCAGTCCGACAATTTTGCCCACCAGTGGTATCTGCCCGCCCACTAAACCGTTGGGATAACCCTTGCCGTCGGATCGCTCGTGGTGACACAATACACCAGGCACAATATCACGCATCTGTTTTATTCCACTTAAAATACCTGCCCCTATCGATGGATGTTTCCTTATGTCGTTCATCTCTTGCTCAGTCAGCTTGCCTTTCTTACGCAACACCGCGTCGTCTATTCCCATTTTTCCTATATCGTGCAGTAATCCAGTCAAATAAATCTTGTGTATCTGTTCTCCTTTTAATGGTTCTTCTCCGTCTATTCTCTCGGCAATCCATCGAGAGATAAACGCGACCCTTTCAGAATGGCCGCGAGTATATGGGTCCTTCGCATCAATACTGCTTGTTAATGCTTTTAACGAACCTATAAATAATTCTTCGAGGTCCTTGAATAGTCTGCCGTTATCGATAAAAATAGCACATCCGTTAGCCACCGAATTAAACAGTTTAGCATCCGTGCTGTCGAAGTCCGGCTTGTCGATTCTGTTTATCGCGACCATCAGGCCTATTATGGAGTTGCCACTTTGTGCTTCCTCCGCCCCCTTGCTTCCTTCGGAAGAAGGAAAGGGGGTTCCCGTTTTCCCTTTGCCCCAAAAAGGCACCGCAATAATACTTTTTATGTTCCCCGGCCAATTATATTTGAAATGCGAGTCCACTTCGCTGTCCAGCAATGCCTCGTGCCCGCTGTTTATTTCCTCAACTAATCGGTTTTTTAAAATACCAGCCATTTGTTCATTCACATCTATCAACCCTAACCCCGCAGACAAAACCAGCCGCTTCTCGCTCTCTATGGTCTTTTCCTGCAGTATTGCCATACCCTCGACACCGACAATATCGGCTAAACTGTCACAGGCCATCTGAAGAAAAGTGGCATCTGGTTCAGTAATTTTCATATTTGTGCTGAGTTTGTGAAGCAGCACCAGTTCCTCGTAGGTTTGCGCCAGTTCATTGCTGACTATTTCAATTTGTTTCTCGGCTTGCCCCGCCGCTTGAAAATTCTCTGCCAAAAGCCCAAGCATCTCGCTCGTTACTCGTCCCTCGTCCCTCGTCCCTTGTCCCTCGTGGCCCGAGTCAATCAAAGCTGCTCCAACAGCTTCGCCGTCCGATTTCAGAACAGCAGCTAAAACTTGATTGCCTTCGTCAAATCGGCAAACTTGCGCCTCTGTCTCGGCACCACTTCCCTCGTCGTTTTGATTTAAAACTTGCCGGCTCAACTTTATTAACTGCTCCTGGTCGCTTTTGAATTTGCCGCCGTCGCACAGCAATATCACTTCACTGTCAGCATTACAAACCGCGAAATTGACGCCGAGCTTGTTCACCTTGCCGCCAAACCTCTTCAATTCACGCAACTGTAATGAGCTTAAATCTCTTTCAATTGTATCCAACATAGCTTCTTCAAATCCAAAAACACGCCTGTGTCTGCAAAACCCCCTTGTCTGCTGTCGCAGACAGCAATGGGGGTGCAGGCATCATCATTTATTTCGCATTACTGCCCTCTGATACAGAATATCCTCGATGCTTCTTAACAGCTCCTTGGGACTGAATGGCTTACTGAGAAGCTCTGATATCTCCAGCTCTTCCTTTTCCTTATCTTCAACAGCAAAGCCTCTTGCCGTCAACATAATCACCGGTATATCTTTTGTCGTTTCGTTCTGCCGAAGTTTCCGCACAAGTTCCACTCCTGTCATACCGGGCATCTGAAAATCCGTAACGATAATATCCGGCTTCTCTTCACAAGCCAGCGCAAAGGCATCAGCACCGTTCTCCGCCGATATTACCTCATAGCCGTTATTACGAAGCTTTATCGTTACCACATGAACGATATGTATCTCATCGTCCGCAACTAAAACCTTTCTTTCCGCCATTATTCTGTCTCCAAAAAGTTCCTCGTATCCCAAACAAGAGATGCTTCACATTTTTACTGCCTCTGCAGTCGCCAAAGGCAGCTCAAAGCCAAATGTACTGCCCACACCGGGCTCACTTGTAACGAACACCCGGCCATTGTGAGCTTTCTCGACTATTTGTTTAACAAGGTTAAGTCCCAACCCCGTCCCCTCTGCCTGTTTCTTATTTGCGCCGACCCTGTAAAACTTATCAAAGACATGTTCGATTTCATCTTCAGGAATCCCGACTCCCGTATCAGTTATGCTGACTCGTGCCAGACCTGCGATCTCGTCAACCTCGGTTTCAATTTTTATCGAGCCTCCGCAGGGAGTATATTTAACTGCGTTACTGAGCAGATTAACAATGACCTGTGAAATCATATCCTTATCCGCATACACTTGGTCGAAAACAATCGGCTTTTGTCCGATAATCTCAATGTTCTTCTCTTCAGCGTAACTTCTTATCATTTGCAACTGTTCTTCTATTAGTATTGTCAGGCTGACAGGTCCTTTTTCTACCTTTATCAGACCCGATTCTATGCGAGAAGTATTCAGTATGTCTTCAATCAGCCGATTCAGCCTTTTCGCCTGACTTTGAATCACTGAATAAAATTCTTTTCTTGTCTGTTCATCGTCCGCCTCCCCGTCAACCAGCATTTCGGAATAGGCGCTGATGGAGGCAAGGGGAGTTTTTAATTCGTGCGAAACGTGATTTACAAAATCGTTTTTCATCTGCGATATTTCTTTCTCACGTGTAATATCGTGCAGCACTGCAACAACCCCGCAAACCCGCTCTCCCTCGCCGTAAACACACGAAATAATACAGTCGAAAATTCCTGACTTGCTCTCGTTTGAAAAAACAATTTCTCGTCTCGTATGTCGCGCCTTACTTTGTCTGCTTTGACATAGAAAATCTACAAATCCATTTTCACCTGCCTTTGTTTTTTCACCACCGACAAGCTCGCTGATAGGTTTGTACTGCGAACTTTTATAATCAAAATCAAAAAGTTTGCCGGCCGCCTCATTCGCCATCAACAGCTTGTCAAACTCATCAATAACGATAACAGCGTCGCGGATACTGTATACAATCGCTTCGGCATTTCTTTTTTGTCCTTGTGAAAGTCGAATCTGGATTTGCAAATCCTTGATTTGCTTTTCGAGTTCCGCTATGTAACCGCTGTTATCATCAAAACGGTCATTAATCGCTTCGCTCAGTTCGTTCACTATTTTGCTGCCGCCTGATTTGATACGTGATGTCTTATCCGCCTTGAGCTCTTTGATTATGGATGTAATTCTACCGGTCAGCCTTAGCCAATACCAGCCAAGCAAAATCACGCCGACAGCCGCAGCAAAGTAGCACACCGGCCAAACAAAAACATAACCGGCAAAACGTAGACCTCCCTCGGCACCGGAGTAATACCACCTAGCGAGGCCCTCTGCGAATAAACTACCCGCAACGACACTTGTGACTATAACATATAAGTTTCTTACCGATTTCAAAATCACATCTCCGATTCTTCTTTAATCTTTTGCAGATAACTTGCGATTTAATCTTCAGCCGTTAATCCCAAATCCTCTACATCTTTTCCTTTAGCCAGGAAATCACCCAATTCGCTGTGGGGCTCTATTTCCAATGCTTTTTTATATGCTTGTCCTGCCTCGTCCTTTCGGCCAAGTTGTTCATAACATCTTGCTCTCATAAGCCACGAAATACCCCCGTTTTTCTCATCTGAGGTTATCTTTTCAAAGTTTTTGATTGCTGCGGTATAGTCCCCCATCGAATATTGGGCACATCCAACAAGAGCAATCGCATCTACATTGCCCGGCTGTAGAGCCAACGCCCTCTCCCCACACATAAACGCTCTCTCTGCCGCCCCCGCGCCCAACGCCGCCTGACCCATTTTCACCCAAATCTCAGCATCATCTCTTTCCTCGACGCTTAATTCGTTGTAGCAATTAACAGCTCTGTCATATTGAGCACAGTTCACACTGCAAAATGCCGCCACTCGTAGATATAATTTCTTTTTCTGTTCGTCTTGGCATTGTTCAATCAATTTATTAAAAACCTCTGCCCCTTCGCTCCACCGACCGCTAAACACATAACAGTACCCAAGTGCTTCCCCTAAGGGGCTGTCATCACCTCTCATTAGCATCGCCTGTTTGTAAAGCTCAATAGCTCGCTCATTTTCCCCCGCTCGCCACATCAAATCTGCTGCCGCAGCCTTTAGCGAAATCTCTCTCGGCATAGCCGCTATTTTTTCTTCGAGTAACTTTATTGCCTCTTCAAGCTTTTCCTGTTCAGTGTATGTTTCGGCAACGGCAAGAACATAATCAACGTTGGTAGGGTTAATCGCCAGTGCCTTATTGTAGTAAAACAGCGTCTGCTGACTTTGCTCCGGCCCTTGAGTCGCCAGGCCCAGCCAATACCATCCTTCCCCAAGTTCTTCATCTAATTCAACTGCCAATCGCAATTCCCTTTCCGCATCTGTCCCCTTGTCCTCGGCCAAAAGCAGTTTACCATACAGCAAATGGGCCTGAGCATTATCAGGGTCGGCGATTACGCATTCAGAGACGACCTTCTCGGCCTCATCAAAACAATTATTCTCATACTCCTGCTGGGCAAGATTTAGCTTTATTCCCGCCGAAGCTTTCTCCCATCGCTTCTGTGCCAATTTTTTGCTCTCTGAGTGTGATTCACAACCAACACTGCCTAAACAAACAATTATGGCCATCACCGTTATTGCTTTACGTAACATCTTTAATCTTCCTTATTTATTTTTGTTCATCTTCTCAGCCACTTGCTCGATTCTTCCCGTTCGATAACATTCAGCATGATTCTTTCTATCGTTGCCGCACCATCGGGAGCGGTTTCGCGAATAATCCTTTCTTTCAGACGTAATGCCTCCAGATATGTCGGCCGAGCTGCAAGTGCCCAGTTCAATTCGTTCAGTGCGGCTTTCTTTTTGCCTTTAAGGTAGTATTCCACAGCTTTTGCATAGCAGTCTTCATAAATCCGCACTCTTGAAATCGAGCTTATCCTTTTTCTCGAACCATGAACAATCCGGCTGATATCATTTTCTCTGTCTTCAGATGCCAGTTCCTCCGGCTCGTTAATAACATGAGGCGTTATCAATATAATAAGCTCTGAGCGAATATTGGCGTCTTTGGTCCTCTTAAAGATTGCTCCGACAACAGGTATATCGCCAAAAACCGGCACCTGAGAATCAGTGTTCGTCAACTCTTCCTTGAAGAGGCCGCCGATAATAATTGTCCTGCCGTCTTTAACCATTATGTTTGTCCTAACCTGCGTAATGGTTTTTGACGGTATAACAGTACTACCGACAGTCGTAGTAGTAGCAGTACTCTCCTCAGGGTTAATCTCCATACGAACGTAGCCGTCATCGCATATAAAGGGCCTAAACCTCAAAAGTGTACCGCTTGGGAGAAATGCTACCGATGCTGTTGTGTTGCCTCCTGAGGTTTGTGTCGTGCTCTCAGTATAACCGGTTTCGCTGCCGATGTTTATATAACCAGCCTGCTTATTCAGTGCCATAATCTTCGGATTGGCCAGTACTGTCCAATCAGTCACATCTTCAAGAGCGGTAATTAATGAAACAAGCTCATCGTTACTGCTTTGAGATAATTTCCTGTGAAAGCCGACACTAAGACCTGCTCCTGCTGGCGTTATCCCACTTGCAAGACCTACGGATATGCCGTTGGTGTACTGAGTCACGGTAGTGCCACTTATATTATTCCAGTTTATGCCAAACTCTGTCGTTTCGGTGAGCCTGACCTTGAGAACCGTAACTTCTATCAGTATCTGCTGCGGCTTTATGTCTATTTCCTTAATCATCTGGCCAATCTGGTCAAGTCTTTCAGGAAAAA
>Ga0315282_10005977_pt1 | contig 20516 bp, 13 predicted proteins | sample YL17G07_20_MG_FD_203693 | JGI IMG/M metagenome (GOLD analysis project Ga0315282, IMG submission 203693) | Sediment microbial communities from Yellowstone Lake, YNP, Wyoming, USA - YL17G07_20 | ecosystem: Environmental > Aquatic > Freshwater > Lake > Sediment | place: USA: Wyoming | collected... | reverse complement strand
AGGAAAGGAACTCAAAGTAAGAGATCTCATCAAGAACGGATACTACCGAATTTGGGAAGAAGGGAAAATTCTTGATCTCACCAGGCTTCCATCTTCTGAAATTGAGCATCGGGAAACGGTCTCCCTTCTGATCGACCGGCTGATCGTTGAAGATAAAGAAAGATCAAGGCTATCCGAAGCGATTCAGAGAGGGTTTCAACAGGGCAATGGAAGGGTTGAAGTGGTGACAGAACATGGTGAGAAATTCACCTTCAATCGGAGCTTTTCCTGCAATCGCTGTGGAAGAAATTTTTCAGAGCCAGAACCCCTTCTCTTCTCGTTCAACAATCCTCTCGGTGCCTGCCCTACATGTCAGGGTTTTGGCAGGATCATCGGTATTGATTGGCAAAAGGTCATCCCCGATCCAAAAAAGACATTGAAGGAAAGACCCTTTGCACCCTGGAACACACCTGCTTATGAAAACCTCTATGAGTATCTGTGGGATGCCTGCCGGAGATACAAAATTCCGGTTCAAAAACTTTTTGAAGAACTTCTGCCCCATCAGAAGGAGATCTTGCTTAACGGCAAGGGAGAGTTCATCGGTCTCAAAGGTTTCTTTGAATGGATGGAGGGAAAGCGATACAAAGTCCACTACCGGGTTTTTCTAAGCAAATACCGGGCCTATACCCCTTGCCCCAACTGCCACAATACCCGACTCAAACCGGAGGCTCTCAACGTTTTGATCGCAGGGAAAAACATTGCCGAACTCTGTGATATGCCCATTTCAGACCTTCAGTTCTTCTTTAAAAATTTGCCGATCAGAGATTTCCAAAAGAAGGTTGGAGAACGCCTTCTCAAGGAGATTAACGATCGCATCGGATTTATGGTAGATGTCGGATTGGCATATTTAACCCTCTCTCGCCAAACCAGAACCCTTTCCAGCGGTGAATATCAACGGATCACCTTAGCCAGATCACTCGGTTCGGCTTTGACTGAAACGCTCTACGTATTAGATGAACCGAGCATTGGCCTCCACGCAAGGGATACCCATCGTCTCCTGCAATCCCTCCAGAGATTACGGGAAAGAGGAAATACAGTCGTTGTCGTAGAGCATGATCCGGATGTCATCCGGGCAGCCGATGAAGTCATTGACCTCGGTCCCGGTGCGGGAAGATGGGGAGGTTCAGTGGTCTTCCAGGGAGGATTGGAATCCCTCCTCAAGGATCAGGATTCCATCACGGCTCGTTACTTGAGGGATGGAGCCCCCCCCGCCCGAACAAGGTCTCCGATAAGGCCGAGGGGATGGATCACCATTCATAATGCCCGGGAACACAACCTCAAAGGAATCGATGTCAGAGTCCCGTTGGGCGTGATGGTCTGCATCACAGGCGTCTCAGGCGCTGGGAAGACGACATTGGTTCACAATATTCTCTACGCCGGAGCCAAGGGCAATGGGAATTCAGGATTTGAAAAGGGGGCTTTTGATTCCATCAAGGGTCTGGAACAAATCGATCATCTCATTCTTGTTGACCAGTCACCTCTCGGGAAGAGTCTTCGATCAAACCCAGCCACTTATATTAAAGTATTTAGTGAAATTCGGGATCTCTTTGCCCAGACCCGCGAGGCTAAGAGATATGGCTTTAAGCCGCGCCACTTCTCTTTCAACACCGAAGGAGGCCGATGTGAAACCTGCCAGGGCGCAGGTTTTCAAACCCTGGACATGCAATTTTTGGAAGACATCATCGTCACCTGTGAAACGTGCGAAGGGAAAAGATTCCGGCCCGAGATTCTAAAAGTGAAATACCGAGATAAAAATATCTACGACGTCTTGAATATGACGGTCGATGAGGCGATCACCTTCTTCCAAAGCCACCATCGCATCCTCTCAAAACTCCAAATCTTAAAAGATGTAGGGTTGGGCTACCTCACCCTCGGCCAACCCACGAATACGCTGAGTGGAGGCGAATCGCAGCGTTTAAAACTGGCCCAGCATATCGGTCAGAGCCATGAAGGGAAAAACCTCTTCATTTTCGACGAGCCCACCACAGGTCTTCATATGGCGGATGTGGAACTCCTCCTTGCGACCTTTCAGAAACTCCTTTCCCATGGGCACTCCGTGATCGTCATCGAACACAACCTGGATCTCATCCGGTGTGCGGATTACATCATCGATCTGGGTCCAGAGGGAGGAGAGGAAGGGGGAAGGATTGTCGCAGAAGGCGATCTCAAAACGATCATGGCTTCGCCGCAGTCCTACACCGGACAGTTTCTGAAGCAACGCCTTCAAAAATAATCTTGGAATGATCGAAGAATGGGTTAAAGGTAAGACCCATACAAAATAAATTTTCCCAATATTCCACTATTCCATCATTCCAGCTTATACTTCTGTTCTCTGCTTGATGCAGCTCAACATCTGCTGGAGGCGATTCGGTTCAAATCCAACCATCACCTCACTGCATGCTGCAATGACCGGCACACTCCGCGCACCCGAGATCTTAACCATCTCATCTAATGCCGCCCGGTCTTTGGTCACATCGTACTCAATGAATTTGTAGCCTTTTTGCGAAAGATACTCTTTCGCCATCTTGCAGTAGGGTCAGGTCGGTGTGGAATAAACTTTAATCTCTTCGTCTGCCATTACGATTCCTCCTTGTTTTAATTGATTACAACCCTTCTTTTATTCTTACACGCATCCCCTTCCCATTGTCAACGAATGTTTTTAGATTTCTGAAAGAACCAGAAATCCCTGATTACACGGATTAGTGAACGATTACAGCGACAAAAAATGAGAGGCCAATCGGCCATGGCCAATTCCAGAGATCCTTTTTTATCAGAGCTTCCGAGGCTGGCTCTATGTCCCTTCCCCGCCACCATGATACACTCGCTCAATCAAGGGAGAGGGAGATGACAGAGAGGGAAATGGCCAAAAATTTTCAGATTTTCTTTGTAAAATTTTAGGCTATAATGTCCTTCATGAATCCTGCCGGAGAAAAATCGCTTACCATTAAAGCGCCAAAACTCAAAGGCCTTGAAAAAGCAGCACAAGACTTTCGCTTTCTTCTCAATCGGGGATATCCGAGGAAAGCCGCTCTCGAACTCGTAGGAAATCGATATGGGCTCACCTCTGACGAGCGCCACCTACTCCACCGGGGAGTTTTTTCTGACTCTGATTCAGAATCGAGACGGAAGAAAAAAGTCTCCTACGGAGATGTTCGCAACAAAGACCTCGCCATCGATGGCCATAACATCATTATAACAATTGAAGCTGGACTCTTCGGGCGGCCTCTCGTTCTTGGAGATGATGGCTTCATCAGAGATATTTCAGGCCTTTCGGGAAGCTTCAAAAGAACGGAGACCACAGAAAAGGCTATCCAACTGATCATAGATGCCATAAAACAAATCAAGCCTCACCGGACGCTCTTCCTCCTCGATGCTCCGATCAGCAAAAGTGGGAAGTTAGCAGAGGAGGTCAGAACCTATTTAAAGAAAGAGAATCTTCCCGGCGATGCCATGGCTGTGAAGGTTCCGGAGAGGATTCTGATTGGGTTTCCGGGTGTGGTCGCAACCAGTGACACAGCCATTATTGATCGATCCAGAAAAATCTTGGACCTGGCTGGTCATATAATAAAGAAGAAAACCGGCTTAAAATCCCTTCTTCGATGGAAGAGAAAACCACTATTCCCCCCTTTAAGTTAAGGGTAACCCTCCTTCATCCCCCCTTAATTTAAGGGGGGAATAGAGGGGGGTTACAAAAGTACAAGAGGGGGATGCTACCCGCACGAAAGCCGGGGGAGCTAAAAGAGATTATGGCAAAAGAAAGCTACCGGTGGGTAATCCTGATCATCGTCTATCTCTCGATCCTTGCCTTCACACTCATCTTCCAATCCATCCCACCTATCCTCCCATTCATCCATTCTGAACTACATCTCACTTATACCCAATCCGGTCTTCTGATGAGCCTTTTCTCCCTCCCCGGCATATTCGTCTCTCTTTTAGGCGGATTTCTCTCTGATCGTTATGGGATAAGGCCTTTGGGAACAGGATGTTTTTTATTGATGATCGGGGGAACGTTGCTGGTGGGATTGGGAGTGGATCTTCAGATCTTAGAATTAGGAAGGGTCATTGCTGGAGTCGGGGCTTTTACTCTATCCGTATTTCTTCCGAAACTTCTCTCTCAGTGGTTTAAGGGTAAAGAATTAGGTCTTGCAATGGGAATCTACAATACTGGCGTTCCTCTGGGTTCGGTCATCTGTTTCGGACTTTTTGGAACAATAGGAAATCTATGGGGGTGGCGTCTCCCTGTTTTATTAACCGGGATTTATCTGGTGATCACATTCATCCTTTTTTTAACTCTCTACCGATTGCCCCCCTCCCCGGAAAGAGGAGATGACAAACCTCTAAACATTTATAAATCGTTAAAGGAGATGGGACTCCCCATTTGGTTCGTGGGTCTTTCCTGGCTCTGGTTCAATGCTGCCTTCACCTCCTTTGCCACTTTCGCGCCCGATCTTTTTCTCCAAAAAAACTACACGATTGAACAAAGCGGTCTTCTCATCGGGATTCCCCTTTTGGGTTCCCTCTTCTTCAGTGCCCCTATAGGATATCTGGTGGACCGATTCAAACATCAAGAATGGTTTATTGGAACGGGAGGTATTGCATTGGCCGTGTTGACATTATTCTTCAATTTCAGTTCCTCGTTTCTGCTCCTTGTGATTTTGATGGGAATCTTTTCAGCGATGATTCCCGCTCCCATTTACTCCCTTCCCCCGGAGATGCTCAAAATACAAAATACCGGCTTGGGATTCGGGGTCATCTCCACCTGCTCAAGCATCGGTTTATTTGTTGCGCCCTATCTCGTTGGAAAAGCAAAAGACATCACGGGATCCTACGGTTGGAGTTTCATCTTGATTTCCCTCTTCTCTTTTCTCATCATGATCTTTATCTTCTTGACTCGCCGCCTACGAAACTTTCATAATGAGGAAGGTTTGAAAAAATGATGAAGCAGATTTTCTTTTTTTTCCATGCGGTTTCCAATCCGCGCAATCGGTTCATAATCGGTGTAATCGAGATTTCTGGACCTTTTCAGAAATCCTAAAAAACCCTTGACAACCAAAAACCCTTGGCGTATAAAAAGATGTCATTCTGGATACAGTATACAAAATTTCAATAAATAAGGAGGGTTCTGTGGAAACGACATTAGGAGGTCTTCGGGTCAGCAAAAAGAAATCTCTGCGGGAAGAAGTCTATGAATCACTTAAAAGATCCATCCTTCATGGAAAACTGAGAGCCGGGCAGCGTCTCATCGAGGAGCAACTGGCACATCAGGTGGGAATCAGCCGTACCCCTGTCCGGGAAGCCTTCCACAAACTGGAAAGGGATGAATTGGTCACCCGCCTTCCCAAAGGGGGTTTCGCGGTAAGAGAGTTTACCAAAGAGGACGTGGAGGAAATCTTCGGCATTCGGAGTGCCCTCGAAAGTTATGCGGCTTACCTCGCCACGCTCCACATCACCACGGACAAAATCTCCACCCTGGAAAAGAAATTGAAGGAATCGGAAGATGCCTTAACCAAAGGAGACGATGATAAAGTCGTCCAACTTCACACGGACTTTCATGATCTCCTGTATAAATCCTGCAAAAGCAAAAAACTCGTCGAGATGATCAATAGCTTTCGGGATTATTTCTATCGTTATCGGTCAGGCCTGCTCCATATAGAAAATGGCATCAGCTACTCCAACAAAGACCACCGTCAGATGTTGGAAGCGATGAGGAAGAAAAACCCGAGACTGGCAGAAAGGCTTGTCCGAAAACATCTCTCAAGGGGAAAAGATCTCGTTCTGAGGGAAATTGAAGAAGGAAGAATGGCCCCTTAAACCCGATTCCAAATCTCAAAATCTCGAATGTCAAATCAATTCCCCTCACCCTTTTCCTCTCCCCGCAGGGGAGAGCCTGCCTGCCGGTAGGCAGGGGGAGGCGACGAGGGGGAAATCTGACATATTTTTGTTTAGATTTGGTTTGACATTTGAGGGCGTTTCGCATAGCGGGCGTGATGGCATCGGACGAACTTTTTCATTTGACCCATTCGGCGGCGTCAAACCCCGCCTTTTAAGGCGGAGTAAGGAAGCGCCCTGCTCAGGGTCAACCCTGAGCAATCCCGAGCCCTCTGGGCGAGGAGTCGAAGGGTTGACACGTCGTTTCATCGAATGTGGGGGGTAAACCCCGTTAGAAGAACGTCGCTCTTCTAACGGGAAGGTTCAGACGGAGCATTCAGCCTCATTGTTCACTGAAAAGGAATTAATAGTTCATCCCTGCTTCAAGCAGCGGGCTTCCTAACGGGGTAAAGGAGTGGAGAAGAGAATTCGTATCTTAGTTGCAAAACCGGGTCTGGACGGCCACGACCGGGGGGCAAAGGTGGTGGCTCAGGCACTGCGCGATGCAGGGATGGAAGTTATCTACACTGGCCTCCATCAGACTATCGATCAAATCACCAATACGGCGATCCAGGAAGATGTGGATGTCATCGGCCTCTCCATCATGTCCGGCGCCCACTTGCCGATCTGTGAAAAACTGATGAAGGAAATGAAAAAGAAGAAGATCGATGACATCATGGTTGTGGTTGGAGGCGTCATCCCCAAAAGGGATATTCCTAAACTACAACAAATAGGAATCGAAGGAATATTCCCCGGAGGGACGCCTTTTGACGAATCGATCCAATGGATCAAGGGACACATCAGACCCCGATCATGATCGGGGAAGTAACCACTTAAAGTGTATCAGGAGACCAGACAATCAGCATGCAGGATACCAGCGACAAGGATATCAGGAAAAAGCAAACGGAAGTTTTTGTCCCTGATATTCTGATATCCTGATATCCGCCAACTGATAATCTGATGTCCTGATAACCGTTTTGAATTCCGATATTCGGATTTATGGGGTTCGCCATGGGTGTCGCAAGATATGTCAAAAATGAGAAAGATGAAGTCCAGGATGTAATCCTCCAGTCGGGTATCCATGTCAAACCTCTCTATACACAAAAGGATTTAGAGGAAATCTGCTTCGACCCAGCGAAGGATTTGGCTCCACCTGGAGAATATCCTTTTACCCGCGGGATCCATCCGCTGAGTTACCGAAGCCGGGAATGGACGACCCGGCAATACACGGGTTTCGGGACGCCCAAGGAGACCAATGAGCGTTTCAAACTGATGATTTCTCACGGCCAGACTGGACTCAATGTGGCCTTTGATCTTCCAACCCAGATGGGGCTTGATTCGGATGACCCACTGGCTGAAGGCGAAGTGGGAAGAGTGGGCATGGCGGTGGACTCGCTGCGCGACTTTGAAGTGGCCTTTCAGGACATCCCGCTTGATCGAATCGGCGCCGGTCTCACCATCAATGCCGTGGCCAGCGTCATGCTGGCCATGTTTCAGGCGACGGCCGAGAAATTCGGATTTAAAAAAGATCGGGTGAGCGCCACCCCTCAAAACGATATTCTCAAAGAGATGATCGGGCGGGGAGCATGGATCTTTCCAGTTAAACCCGCCGTTCGCCTCATCGGCGATACGATCGAATATTCGATGAAAGAACTTCCCCGAACCAATCCTGTCAGCGTCTGCGGTTATCACATCCGTGAATCGGGATGTTCTCCAGTCCAGGAAATCGCTTATGCCTTCCAGATTGCCAACACCTATATCGAGGAAGTCCTCAAGCGGGGTCACCGCATTGATGATTTTGTCAGAGGCTTCACGTTCAATCTCAACGTCTTCGGAAACCTCTGGGAACAGGTGGCCAAGTTCCGGGCTGCGAGAAAACTCTGGGCGATCAATTTAAAGGAACGTTACGGAGCCAAGGACCACAGGTCTCTTCTTCTTCGGGGCATCTTCGGCGGCGGCGGATATGGAATGACGAAAGCCCAGCCTGAAACGAACATTATCCGCGGCGCCTATTACGCCCTGGCCGCTGCGTTGGGTGGAGCTCAGACGACGGCGCTCTGCTCGTTTGATGAAGCCTATACCATTCCCACGCCCAGGGCTGCCCTGCTCTCCCTCAGGACATTTCAGATTCTGATGGAAGAGATCGGAATGAGAGATACGGTAGACCCCTTGGCAGGTTCGTATTTCATCGAAACCCTGACGAAGCAGATGGAAGAAAAGATTGTTGAAGAGATGAAGAAAATTGACGAGATGGGCGGAATGATCAAGGCCGTCGAAACCGGCTATGTCCAAAAAGAAGTCGCCAGACAGGCTTACGAATTCGAAAAGGGAGTCCAAAAGGGTGAATTGATTAAGGTCGGGGTCAACAAATATACCGAAGGGGAAGAGATGGATGTGGAACTCCACGAATACCGTCAGGAATCCGCCAAAGAGCAGATTCAACGCCTTCGGGCAGTCAAACGGGAAAGGGACAATCGAAAGGTTGCTCAATTGCTAAAGGATCTCGAAAAGGCGGCAAGGGACGAGAAGAATGTGATGCCTTATCTTCTCGAATGCTGTAAAGCTTATGCAACCGTAGGTGAGATAACAAAGGTCTTTAAACAGGTATACGGAGAATTCAAGGAACCCAGCATTTTCTAAACACGGAATGATGGAATGTTGGAAGAATGGAATAATGGGGTAAACCCAAAACTCTTTTATATACAGCGATATTAATTGCAATAAAGGGTATCATTCCGCGGAAGCAGGAATCCAGGAAAATACTGGATTCCGGGTCAAGCCCGGAATGACAAACAACTTGAAACTATACTGTTGAATATAAAGAGGGTTTTGCCCAGTGTTCCAATATTCCACTATTCCATTATTCCAGTTTTGATATTTCATTATTCTATTATTAGGAGGAGGAATCCTATGGCTTTTACAATGTTTGGTCGAACGATTCGGAAGATCGGTGTCATCGGTTCAGGCAATATTGGCCCGGATATTGCGCTCCATTTCAGCCAGAACCTCTATGCCCAGGGCGTTCCCGTTGTCGTGGTTGATATCATCCAGAGTGCACTCGACGCCGGTACGAAAAAGGCCGGGTCGAAGATGACCAAGGCTGCCGAAAAAGGGATTTATAAAAAAGAGGCAGCGGATGCCATATTCAAAAACATGGTCTTCACCACCGACTATGGCAAGATTGCCGATGCCGACTTTGTGATCGAAGCCGCTTTCGAGCGAATGGATGTAAAGCATAAGATCTTCGATCAGTGTCAGGCGTCCTGTCCGAAAACTGCCATCTTTGCTTCCAACTCTTCACACATGGAGCCGGAAGAGATTTTCAAAAATATGAAAGACAAGAGCAGGTGTCTGGTCATCCATTACTTCTTCCCTGCCGAAAGAAATATCTTGTTGGAAATTGTTCCGGGCAAGGATACGGACCCTGGCCTGACAGAATATTTGTTGAAATTATACGAATTCATCGGGAAAGCCCCCATTAGAGTGAAAAGCCGCTATGGCTACGCGGTGGATCCCATCTTCGAAGGCCTATTCGAAGCCGCTGCATTAACCGTTGAAAAAGGACTGGCCACTGTCAAACAAGCAGACGTGATCGTCCAAAAAGCGCTCGGAATGGGAGTCGGTCCGTTCACCGCTCATAACCTGGCCGGCGGAAATCCGATTACCCAGCATGGCCTCAATGAGATGAATGCAAAAAATATCATGCCCTGGTACCGTTCCCCTAAGATTCTGGAAGACCAGGTGAAATCCGGAAAGCCCTGGGAGGTGGCGGCAAGGGGAGAGACAGTTGAATATACTCCTGATACTTATAAAGCGGTTTCGGATAGGGTCATTGGAGCTTATTTCGGAATGGTCTGCGAGATCGTAGGAAGCGGCATCTCCAATATCGGTGATCTGGAACTGGCCATGGATGTGGGGCTGGTTTTAACGCCCCCCTTCGGAATGATGAACAAAATGGGAGTGAAGAAGGCTCTTGAACTGGTTGAAGCTTATGCCAAGGAAAACCCTGAGTTCAAGGTGGCTGAGATTCTCAAGAAGCAGGCCGCATCGGGCAAACCCTGGAAGATCCCCGTAGTGTTCAGGGAGGATAAAGGTGATATTGCCATCGTCAAGATTCGAAGGCCAAAGGTTCTCAACGCTCTCAATGAGCACGTTTTCGAACAATTAGGAGAGCACTTCCTTGCCATCCAGAAGGATCCAAAGATCAAGGGTGCGATTCTAACCGGCTTCGGAACAAGAGCCTTCGTCTCGGGTGCAGACATCGGGATGCTCGCTGCTCAAAAAACGGCCCAGGAAGGGGAAGAGGCGTGCCTCAAGAACTACTCTATCCTCAGTCTAATCGAAAATTTGGGCAAACCTGTAGTCTGTGCCATGAATGGATTGGCATTTGGTGGCGGCAATGAAATCGCCATGGCCTGCACTGTCCGCATTGCCAAAAAGGGGCAGAAGATTTTGGTGGGGCAACCCGAGCCAAAGCTCGGTTTCATCCCGGGCGCAGGCGGAACTCAGAGGCTCCCGAGACTAGTAGGGGTAGAGAAGGCTTGGCCAATCCTTCGGAACTCGAATCCCATTTCTTCAACTGAAGCGAAGGCGATCGGCTTGATTCAGGAGGAAGTCGAAGGCGATCTCATCGAGGCCGCTATAAATTGGGTGAAAAATATCCTCTCGGGGAAAGTCAAAGTCCCTTCAATCCCAAAGGGTCCAATCCCTATCCCTTCAAAGCTTCCAGAGGTCGGTATCGGGCATCTGAGCCGAAAGATCGATTCACTTCTGCAAAAGGCAATTTTAGAAGGGGCAAAAACGACCCTTGAAGATGGATTGAAACTTGAGGCCAAGACCTTCGGCGAGTGTTTCTCGACTCAAGATAGGAATATTGGAATTGATAATTTCATGAAAAACGGGCCGAAGGTCAACGCAAACTTCGTGCATAGTTAAAGAGCGGGAACAATGGAATGTTGGAATAGTGGAATGATGGGTTCTAATTCAGAGTTTTACGAATCCTTCCCAATATTCCATCATTCCAGCCTTCCATCATCCCTTTTTTGAATCTTTCATGATCAACATTGGCGATTGGATACAGAAATGGAGCTTTCTTCAACCTAATAAGAGAGCTTTAATCTATGAGGATCACCCCTTTACTTACCAGGAAGTCAATCTGCGCACCAATCGACTCTGCCATTTTCTTCTGGACTTAGGAATCCGGAAGGGAGATCGAATCTCTGTCCTTCTTTACAATTGTCATCAATATATCGAAATCTTTTTTGCCATCTCAAAAATCGGTGCGATTCTCGTTCCTCTCAACTGGAGACTGGCCGGCCCTGAACTCGAATTTATCATCAACGATAGCGGCTCCCGGATGATCATCTTTGACTCCGAGTTTGAAGACGTGATTTCGTCCATTCGGCCCCGTTTGAATTTCTCCAACGGAGATTATATTCGTGTTGGACCGCCTGGGCCGGACTGGGGGAAAGACTATGAAAAAGGCCTTCTGGAATCCCCCGTCCATGAACCACAGCTTCGGGTTTCTACGGGCGATGAAGACCCCCACGTTCTCATGTATACCTCCGGGACAACAGGGATCCCAAAGGGAGCCATCCTCTCCCATCGAAAAACCTTCTTCAATGCATTGAATGCCGACATATTCTATAACCTCACCTCCGAGGATATCATGATCGTTTCGAGGCCTCTGTTCCATTCCGGGGGACTGCTCGTTGAAGCCGCTCCTGTCCTTTACAAAGGTGGCACGCTCATCTTGAGGAAACGGTTCAGACCCCGTGAGATCCTCGAGACGATCCAAAAACATCGAGTCACCTTGCTCGAAATGGCCGCCACGGTCTACCAATTTATTCTTCAGGAGTGCGATCTAAACCAATACGATCTGAGTTCAATCAGATCTTACTTCACAGGCGGCGAAAGAGTTCCCAAGGCGATGTTGAAAGAGTACTACAGGAAAGGAATTACCATCTCCCAAATTTTCGGGCAAACCGAAGCGTCTACGATTACCTTTCTCTCTCCTGCTGATGCTGCACTAAAAATAGGATCGGTGGGACTGCCGGTTTTCCACGGAGAAGTGAGAATTGTCGATAAGGCAGGAAAAGAGGTCAGCCCCGGGGTAGTGGGCGAAATCATCATCAAGGGCCCTACCCTCATGAGCGGATATTGGAACCGTCCTGATCTTACCGCTGAGACAATTCGTGACGGGTGGCTCTATACCGGAGATCTGGCTCAGATCGATGAAGAGGGATATATCTACATCATTGACCGTGAAAAAGACATGTATATCAGCGGAGGGGAAAACGTTTATCCGGCTGAGATTGAAAAGGTTCTTCATACCCACTCCAAAATTTTTGATGCAGGAATCGTTGAGGTTCCGGATGAGAAATGGGGCGAGGTGGGAAAAGCATTTATCGTCCTCAAACCGGGAGAGACGATGAGCAATGGTGAAGTCTTTGAGTTCCTCAAGGGGAAGGTGGCCAAGTACAAGATTCCAAAATATGTAGAGTATATTGAAGAACTTCCCAAGACGGCAAGCGGCAAGATTCAAAAGTTCGTTTTGAAAGAAAAACACAAAGGCGGGAGCACGAAATTCCAAGCTCCAAATGCCGAACTGATCGGGTCATCAGGTCAAAAAGTCAGTGGTCATTAAATGACTCATTAAAGGTATCAAAATTAAAGGCGTAGTGATTAGAAAATCTCCCCCTGCCCCTCTTTGCCAAAGAGGGGCAATTCCTCCCTTTGAAAAAGGGAGGTTAGGAGGGATTTTACAAATCAATGTCGTTATTATTATGAGACTGATTAATAATTACCCAATGACTTAATGACGAAGAAGATTTGAGATTTGAGATTTCAGATGAGGGGGTAGATATGGTTGAAAAGTTCTATCGGTTGGGCTGCGACATTGGCGGGACCTTTACCGACTTTGTTCTACTCAATGATCAAACAGGGGAGATAAAGATCTACAAGTGTCTGACCACTCCCAAAGATCCCTCTGACGCCGTGGAGCACGGAATAAGGGAAATGGAGAAAAAAACGCCGGGTTTTGTAAAGGCAATGGACGAAGTGATCCATGGAACAACCCTGGTCATCAACTCCATTATAGAAAGAAAGGGAGCCAAAACAGGCCTGATCACCACCAGGGGCTTCAGGGATGTCTTGGAGATCGGAAGAGGAATCCGTTATGCACCCTATGACGTATTCGCTGAGTTCCCGAAGCCTTTGATTCCGAGACATCTCCGCTTAGAGGTGGATGAGAGAATTCGAAGTGACGGAACCGTGCTGAAATCGCTCGACCCCGAAGAGGCAAGACAGGTGGTGCGTACCCTTCTCAATATCGGCACTGAATCGATCGCGGTCTGTCTGATCAACTCCTTTGAGAATCCAACCCATGAGTTGATGCTGAAGGAGATCATCGAAAAGGAAGCTCCCGGAATATCGATCTCCGTTTCATACCACGTCTTGCCTCAGATCAAGGAGTATGAAAGGACCAGTACCACAGCAACGAATGCCTACGTCAAGCCTCTGACAGGTAGATATCTTTCTCGGTTGGCTGGAAGGCTGGAATCCATCGGTTTTAAGGGAAAGCTTTTCATCATGCTTTCGAGTGGAGGCGTCACGTCTGTCGGAACAGCAGCTCAGTTCCCGGTAAGAATCATCGAGTCCGGTCCGACCGCAGCGGTCATCGCGGGTCAATACTATGGCAAGCTCTTCGACATCTCGGAAATGTTCTGTTTCGACATGGGAGGGACAACGGCCAAGTCCTGCCTGATTCAAAAAGGGGTTGCCGGTGTGGTACCGACTTTTGAGGTCGGTCGGGTTCAAAGGTTCATGAAGGGAAGCGGCCTCACCATTCAGGTCCCGGTGGTTGACTTGATGGAGATTGGAGCTGGAGGGGGCAGCATTGCAAAGGTTAGCAGGATGGGAACGCTCCACGTGGGGCCGGAGAGCTCCGGGGCAGACCCCGGGCCGATCTGTTATGCGAGAGGAGGCACCGAGCCCTGTGTTACCGACGCCGATCTCTTGTTGGGGTATCTTGACGAGAACTACTTTCTCGGCGGTGAGATGAAGCTTGACAAGGAGGCAGCAAGGCGGGGTGTGCAGGAGAAGATCGCCAAGCCTCTTGGAGTTCCATTCATACAGGCCGTTTGGGGAATTCATGATCTCATCAACGAAACCATGGCCGCGGCAGCCAAGACCCATATTGCGGAAAAAGGAGGAAATCCAAAAGTCGTCACGATTGTTGCCTTCGGCGGAGCAGGACCGGTTCATGCATATGGCCTGTGCAAGAAATTGGGAGCGCCCCGTCTACTCGTCCCGCCCAATGCCGGTGTGGGTTCAGCCCTTGGATTCTTCACGGCTCCTCGAGCCTTCGACCTCCTTCGAAGCCACAAAGTTTCTCTGGAAGCTGCTCATTTTGATGAGATAGAAAAGATCTTTAAGGCCCTGGAGGCAGAGGCAACAAGCATCCTGAAGAAAGAAGCCCAGGAAAAAGATATCAAATTCGGAAGGTCCCTCGACATGCGTTTCGTTGGACAAGGATCGGAGACCAATGTTCCACTCCGCGAGAGGGATTTTACGAAGATGAAGAAAAAGGAGGTTCGCCGGCTTTTTGATGACGTTTACAAGAAGCTCTACGGCAGGACCTATCCCGATTCTGAAGTGGAATTCATCAACTTCAAAGTAAGAGCCAGCCTTCCCGAACGGCTGATTCAGTTCCCAAAAATTGGAAACAGGGCAAAATCTCTTGAGATGGCAATCAAGGGGAAACGCAACGCTTATTCCCCGATTTCAAGGAATTTTATCTCTTATACGATCTATGATCGGTATCGACTTTCCCCGAAGGCAAAGTTCAAAGGTCCTGCCATCATTGAGGAGAAGGAGTCAACTCTCATCATCGGCGAGGACACCTCAGTTTCCGTGGATGATTTTGGGTTTCTATGGGTTGATATTTTGACTGCGCCAGAATCCGGCCATTTGAAACGGGATCAAAAGCCTCGCTCCGTATCAACCCGGCGTAAACCCAGGGTCTTACCCCGGAAAAAGTCCAAGCGTTAATTCTTAGGAGATCGAAATGAGACGAAAAACCTTTGACCCAATCACATTAGAGATATTATGGAGAAGATTAATTTCCGTCGTTGACGAGTCCGATGGGTCGGTCGCTCGAACCGCATTCTCAAGCCTGTTGAGAGATGCCCATGACTACACTTGCATGTTTACGGACCAGAAAGGTCGGGAGCTGGCCCAGGGCTCATTTGCAACGCCCGGTCAATCCGGAGCCATGGCATTGGGAGTCAAACATCTTGTCACCAAGCTTCCTCTGGAAACTTACAAACCCGGCGACATTTTCATCACCAATGATCCATGGGCCTTGGCAGGCCATTTGAATGACGTCTGTGTGCTAAGCCCAATCTTTTATAAGAATAAAGTGGTCGCATTTACTGCCTGCGTTTTTCATCATTCAGACATCGGAGGCCGCGTCTCGTCCGACAACCATGACGTCTTTGAGGAAGGCCTCTTCATACCCCTCGTCAAGCTCTACGACGGAGGAGTCCTCAATCAGTCTGTGATCGATATGATCCGTTGGAATGTCCGGACAGCCGATGAAGTAGTTGGAGACATTCGCTCCCAGATCGCAGCCAATCACGTGTGTGCGGAAAAGATATCCCAGATGCTCAAGGAAAACGATTTGGAGAATCTGGATGATTTGGCGGATCAGATCATCAGCCGCACAGAGAGAAGCATGAGAGAAGAGATTGAAAAGATCCCGGATGGTATCTACAAGGCCGAAGGCATCATCGAGCAGATGAAGGGCCAACCGGACGTGGTCATTAAAGCAGCAGTGGAAGTAACGGGGAGCGACATCACCGTCGATCTGGAAGGGTCTTCTCCCCAGGTCAATTGGGGCGGGAATGTGGTGTATAACTTTACTTACGCCTATGTATTTATGGCCATGAAGAGCATGTTCGGTCCGGACATCCCCAACAATGACGGATGCGCAAGACCGATCAAGCTGAAAGCGCCCGAGGGGACCGTCGTTAACTGCAAGTTCCCTGCGGCCGTGGCCGCCCGGCTCGTCATCGGACACTATCTCACTGAAATCATTTACAGGGCTCTATCCGGAGTGGTACCCAACAAAGTCATTGCAGCAAGCGGGGGCACGCCGGCGCAAATGAATGTATTCTATGGTAAAAGGAATGATGGGAGGCCATGGCATTCTGTCATCATCAGGGGTGGTGGGATGGGTGCCAGTTCCATCAGCGATGGCAACTATGTCTACATCTTTCCTGCAAATGGTGCGAACACGCCCATTGAGATATTCGAGAGCGATACCCCTCTGATCGTTGAAAGAAGGGAACTCCTGACGGATTCAGGTGGCCCTGGGAAGATGAAGGGAGGTCTTGGAAAGAGAGAAGTTTTCAGAATACCTGATGACAAGTATGCCCCGATTCCACCCGTCAATTTAGGAATACAGGCGGGAAGACATATTCATCCCCCGGAAGGACTTTTCGGCGGGAAACCTGGAGCTAAAGCCCAGTTCCTGGTCAATGAGGTGCAAGGAAATCCGTTTGGATTAACTCAGTTGAAACCAGGTGACGCAGTGACCATTGATGCAGCCGGCGGAGGAGGATACGGGAATCCGCTGGAACGTGACCCTGAAATGACAGAGAGTGATGTGAGGGAAGAATATGTTAGTCTTGAAAAAGCCAGAGAATATTATGGCGTGGTAATTGATCCGAAGACGTTCAAGGTGGATATGGAGGCGACAAAAAAACTGAGAAAAGAATAAGAGCTTAACCACAAATAACTTCCCCCCTTTAGTAAAGGGGGGTGAGGGGGGATTTAAAGTGACAACCTTGGGAAAATCCCCCTAAATCCCCCTTTGCCTGTCTGCGACAGGAAGAAGATTACCAAAGGGGGATATTACGAACAATCATTATTTACGAATAAGTTCTAAGTATAAGATCAAAAATGTAACGCCCTCATTGATTGAGGGCGTTTTTTTTGGCCTGCAGCCTCAGTAGCCGCAGGGGCTTCGACCTGCTAAGGATTCACCGGATATCCCATAAGCTTTCACCTACAAATGCTTGTCCGATGTGATTTTTGGGGGTAAGGATTACGGTTTGAAAGCGAGCAAAACGACCAAACTGAGCCGACATTACGAAACGCAGTAAATAATGCTCGGATGCATGGTTGTGAGTCTCTCTATATCCTTTGATAGCTTGCTTTATTCTTTCATGCTTTCGATGAAATCCCGCAGTGTATTCTGCGGCTCAGGGAAACCTTGGAGTATTTTTAGAAGAAAGTGATTGAAATAAAGGGATATATCGCTTGATGTCGTTTTTCTTATGGAGACAGTACCATGCCACACTTTCTTTGTCGTAAATCGATCTTTTTCTCTTTCGTTTATATCAAGATAGAATGTATGATTAAAAGTCCCATCAAATACAGGAGACGTAATATAATTATATTGAATTTCATACTCCGCCTTTCCATATTCCGCTGGAACTAACCCATGCTTAGAAAACATGATTTCAAAGTGAGCCCTAAGGTATCGATGTCTACTCTCTCGTACATCATTTGGTTCCGTAAAAAGTACAGGGATGTATGTGAGGTAGTATCCTCCGCTAATATTTTTCGCAGTATATTTTGCTGAGAATAATTGCGGAAGGCGTTCATTCATCTCGTATTTTGCAAGGCGATTCTGCTTATAAGAAATTGATTTCGTCGGCTGGCAACCAACAATAAATTGCAAGGCGCTTAAAGATACGATTAAGATAACTACGTTGGACATATCTATTTTTCTCCTGCTGTTCATAACGCTTGGTACCATCGGAAGCTGGATTTATCGGCGACCCGGTAGAGGCGGTTGTTAAAAGGGCACTCTTAATCTCAAATTGGCTCCCAATAGCCCTTTTTCTACTTAAAAATATTATTTCCGCAAACTTCACAGTGGAAATACATTAGGTCTTCTTCCCTGTGTGGGCCTGTGAGATGAATCTGCTTTTGCTCGTTTTCCAAACAGACAGGACAGAAAGGGACCGAGTCGCCTTCTTTCCAATACATCTTCTCTTTGAATTGTAATGTATCGCGGGCGGATGCAGATAAGCGAAGGCGTGACACTTCCGATTTAAGTTCTTCATTCTCCCCCTGGAGGTCTCCAAATCTGCCTTGAAGTTCAAGCATTGAATGCTGCAGGTCGATTATGACCGAAAGCAACTCACTGGTCTTCGTCTTGACTTCAAAATCAACATTAAGGGCGTTGATTCCTTTAGCTATGTCTGTGGCCTGTTTCAGCGCCGCCAGTGCGGCTACGATTTCTTCCATCATATCAGCAAATCCTCTCGTCCCAATATTCCTGATTGGTTCGATAATAACCTACTAATTTTTGACTGAAACGTCAACAAGATTATCGATTATCGCTTGAAAGGTTGTATAGAAAAAGGATTTTCAAAAATCATACTTTCAGGAAGTTATCCACGGAAATGGGAATGAGGATAGCACCTACTACTCTGCAATGGTGAGATGATCTGAGAGTCGATGATTACCGAAGGAAATAAACAAAAAAGCAGGGCCGATTGATCCTACCTTTGCTTTTTGACAATCTAATATTTTTGATTTTTTCTGAGTTAATATTTCAAGATTCTCAACCTATGACTACCTTTTTGGAATTAATTTGGGTGGCAGGGTACCGCCCCAATTCCACATAATGGATCCATCGGCAGCTGTTAAAGGCACCAGCGTTATCGTGCTGCCATCCACGGTGCTGTCTATATTTGTCACCGTAACCGAAATGCCCCCTGTGACCTGGTTTACCGAAGCTGAGCTGATTCTATTTAGAGCCGAAAGCCCAACACCTAAACTCGTTTGAATATCAGCGATACTTCCACAATTAGGCCAGACACTCGTAGATCCCTCCTGAGCTGCATTACGCTTGTAGTTGGCAAGACTGGTGGCTATATAACCCATCGCATTTGTGACTTCTGTTAATTTGGCACTTATCACTTGTACTCTATAAATAGGGATGGCGATCGCCGCCAAAATGCCGATGATCAATAGAACAAATAACAACTCAACGAGCGTGAACCCCTCTCTGCAATTTTTCTTTACCATCTTTTAATCCTTTTATTATTAATCATACAACTTCATTCCAAAGTCGCCGATCAATCCGTAAATTAAAGTTTCTCAGCAATTTTGTCAACAGACTTTTTTGACACAAGAATTATCGATTAGCACTTATAATGTTGTATCGAGAAGGAAAATATAAAAATCACTCTTTCAGGAAGAAATGGCTAACGCGCGGTTATTCATTTACATATTGACTTCTTGGACCAATTGCTTCTAAATATCTTAGGGAAAGCCCCGTGGCAATCTGTGCTTCCTCACATTCCTCCCCCAACTGGGAGCGGACGGGTGAAGGTAACGTAAACTGAATGCGGAGATGAATTATGGATGAGACACTCGCACATCTAATCGATCAGGCGGCCCTTCGATTAAAAGAAAAGAAGGCCGTCCTCTTTTTGAGAAAAGGAAAATTAGAAAGTGAAATCACCTATTCATCCCTCCAGCAGATCTCTAACCGTGTGGGTAATGCTTTGATTGAAATGGGACTTAAGAAGGGCGAAAGAGTTATTCTCTACATGCCGAAAAGTATGCAACAGGTGATCTTTCATTTCGGTGTTCAGAAGGTCGGTGCCATCTCTGTCATCCTTAATCCGGGTTTTAAAAAAGAAGAAATGACGTATTTCTTAAAAGATACCGATGCTAAAATTCTCGTGGTCGGGAAGAAAGAAGAGGCATTGATTCGAACGATCGGCGAGAAGAGACTCATCCTCTCCGTTGATACGGAAGGCCCTTTTCGTCAAGACAAATTATTTCCAGAATATTCATCTCAAATATCCGATACGGAGTCCAGCACCCACGACCCCGCCCTTCTCATCTACACTTCCGGAACAACGGGCCAACCCAAAGGGGCGATTCTTACTCAAGGAAACCTGGTCCAAGACGCAAAGAATATCATCCATATCTGGGAGATTACAGAAAGGGACGTCCTGTGCCACTCCCTTCCCCTCTTCCATGTTCACGGGTTATGTTTTGCCCTTCATACCGCGTTAATCGCCGGGGCAAAGATAGTCATGTGCGACGAATTCTCTCCTGAAATGGCCATCGATATCCTCTCCCGGCAGGAAGGCGAATTGGCCTGTACCATGTTTATGGCCGTTCCGACGATGTATTTGAGAATGATCGACAGGATGGAGGGGAAAAAACGGAATTTCAGCCACCTTCGCCTGTTAGCCTCTGGTTCTGCTCCTCTTCTCCCAAAAGATTTTGAAAAGATCCGTGAGGTCTTTGGAAAGGCGCCTGTGGAGAGGGAAGGAATGTCCGAGACGGGAATGAATTTTTCAAATCCCCTCCGGGGTGTAAAAAAATCCGGATCGATTGGCCTTCCTCTGCCCAATGTGGAAGTAAGAATTGTAAACCCCGAGACCCTCCAGGACTTAGATGTGGGTGAAGTGGGAGAGATCTGGTTAAAAGGACCTAATGTCACGCCCGGTTATTGGAAAAAGCCAAGGGAGACAGAAGCTGTGTTTGTAAGCGGATGGTTTCGGACAGGT
>Ga0315282_10005976_pt1 | contig 20518 bp, 11 predicted proteins | sample YL17G07_20_MG_FD_203693 | JGI IMG/M metagenome (GOLD analysis project Ga0315282, IMG submission 203693) | Sediment microbial communities from Yellowstone Lake, YNP, Wyoming, USA - YL17G07_20 | ecosystem: Environmental > Aquatic > Freshwater > Lake > Sediment | place: USA: Wyoming | collected... | reverse complement strand
CGGTGGCCCTCAAAATTGTACAGGGGAAGAAAAACCAAAACCGGACAGATCACGTGCTATAAAAACCGGACAACTTGACAAGCTAAGAACAGCGATTTTGCCTTTCTGTTGGGGAATGTGCTGTTGGGGAATTGCTGTTGGGGAATGCTGTTGGGGAATTGCTGTTGGGAAATGTGCTGTTGGGAAAGAGAGCAGTGACGAGTGGCAAGCAGGAAAGCAGCTGGTATGCGGTGCTCAAGTCGGACCTGGACGCGGGCAAGTTCTGCGGGTCGGCCTGGTGAGCGACGTAACAGCAGGCGGCGGAAGTAACCCCCCGCAGGCAGGATGGACGTGATATCTGTAGGTGCGATTGAGGCGTTCGATGAGTTGCTTGAAGGGGCCATCCTCAATACGTTGTTTGCAGTTTCCGAGCGATAAAAAACCGGGGTGGCGCAGACTGTCGCTTTTTAATCCTGCCTTCCCTTACCGGCCATAAACCAAAACGCGGAATGTTCCCGGAATGGCCGTTCGTCGCGGACCGGGCCGGCCGGCGGTGGAAGTGGTAGGGGGACTAAAATCTGCCGTGTCCAGAAAGAGGTTGTGGGTCTTGGTATCGAGTCCCATAGTCTTGGCCCCGAACTCGGTCTTGACGGTCTCCACCTCGCTAAATTTGTCAGGCGAGTCTTCGTGAAAGATATGGATCATTCCCTCGCGAGTCGAGGCAAACACCAGACCGGTTTCCGGGTCATAAGCGGCGGCATCCACTCCCGCCGAGATCGGGAACGACTGGATAACCTTTCCGCTGTCGGCATCCATCACCACGAGCATCTGGGGGTTGCGGCCGGCGCTGAACAGCCGCCGGTGCGGGATGTCCATCGCCAGGGCTGTGGGCCCTCCGGCCGGGGCGACCGGCCAGCGCGACTTGATTTGGAGCGAGTGGGAATCAAGGGCAACCACCTGGTTCTCGCTTTCCAAATTGATGTAGACGGTTCCGCTGCCGTCGGCGACGGCGAATTCAGGCGCCCCGCCTAGCTCGATGGTTCCCACCACGCTCCCACTCTTGGCGTCGATCACCGTGGAGCTGTGCGGGTCTCCATTCTGGGCAAATACCCGCTTCGAGGCCGGATCGTAGACAACGGAGTCCGCGTCGTTGTCCGCTTTCGCCTCGCCGATCACGTTGAGGGTCTTCAGATTGAAAATGATCACTTTTCCCTGGGCGCCGTCACTGATGAAACCGCGGCCAAACTCGTGGGCGATGGCAACGCCGTGGTCCTGTTTCAAACCCGTGATGTTGCCGATGAGGGCGCCGCTATCGGCGTTGATGACTTTGATCTCCGTGCCATGCGACACGTAGACGCGGCGCGCGGAAGAGTCAACCGTAATGTAGTCGAAATACTCCCGCGTACTACCCTCTGCCGCTCCGAATGGGTATTTCTTGAGCAGGTGATAACCGCCCATAGCCGCCGCAAGCGCCAAGGCGCCGAGGAGGACAAAAGACACCACCGTTGCCACACGCGCGAACCTAGATGATGACTTCATGTGAAACTCTCCCTTCAATTCAAGTCCGCAATTACGCTTACTGAGCCACGCCCTGATTGCCCGCCTATTATAACCCTCGGGGGCCCCGCCGAAATCTTCAGCTCTAATGCAGGTAGCCGCTAACCGAAAAATTCTTCTTCCCTCGCCCCATTGGGGAAGAGGGGGAACCACAAGGCGGAGGGGGCCCCACGTTTTGCAGGTAGTGGGGGTGAGGGGGCCGCCCCGAAATAAAGTGCGGATTAATGTCCTTAAAACCGCTGAGTGAACACTATTGGGGCAAGCCCCCCGTCCTCAGGCCAGTGTCACCGTATGAAATCGACGCGGCGCTTCCGGCGGAGAGGTGAGAATCTTCTTGGCCCCCTCCCCCTCCACTTCTGCCGCGACATAATAATCCAGCAAGGGCCCTGTGGATTCGCGCCACTGAAGTTCGCCCAGGTAGGTGCGCCTTCCCTCCAACTTCATGGGCGAAGGGCTCCAGCCTTGGTTGTCGCGCGAGCGGGTAAAGAGCGTCGCGCGCGCCACCTTGGCCGGGCCGGGAACCACCACGGTGATTCGGACGCGCTCCCCTTTACGGAGCACAGTAGGACGCGTGGGTACAAACGCCCGGGGCGCGGCCTTGCCATCGGGCTTGCGCAATTCCGCAAACAATCCTTCCACTTCCGGTGGCAGTTCGCCCAGAAACTCTTTCATTGAGGCGCGCAGCCTATACAACGCCAGACGCTCGTACTTGTTGTGCATTGAGGCCAATTGCCCCTGATCTTCGCGGGTGCTCACGATTTCCTGGTAGTCTAAAAAGACCTCCCTCACCTTGGGCGCCAGTTGCAGCCACAGGGGCACGCCCTCCGCCAGGATGAGCTCGCGCGCCTCGGCGGCCTTGCTTTGGTTCTTCAGTTCACTCGCCTGTTGGAGCTTCAAGTGCAAGCGCTGGGCCAGTGACCATGACTCGGAATAGGGAGCGAGAAATTCCACAAACCGCGTCAGGTAATTCAGCCGCTCGCTTTCCGCCGGGCTGGAAGCAGCGTCCGTCAGCGCGCGAAGCTGGCGCGCCACCTCCGCTTGCGATTGCTTGACGCTTGCCGCCGGTTCGTGATGAGTCCAAAACACAAACGCCTCACCATAATCGCCGGAGTAATCCTGGATTTCACTGTGACCGTTCTTGATTTGCCCCGTCCACGTGCAGAGAATCAGCCGGTCGCGGTCGGTGTCCTCCAGGATTTTGGCCAGGGCTGAGGCTCTCGGCGCCCGCGCCTGGGCGGAGGTGAAACGCTGGAAGAATCGCGTGGGGTTCAAAGCCTTATCCCACGAGTAGCCGGATTGAAAGCCCGCGTCGGCATCCATAATGCGATTCCGCCAATGAATTCCCAACAGCCCTTGGCAACCGTATTGTTCCGCCAAATCCATATCCCGCACGAATCGGGCCACATGAAATTGCGGTAACCACATCCCCGGATCGTCTTCCAGCCAGGGAATCGGCCAGCGCTCGCGGCCTTCGAGTTTGCCGTACTCCTCGCTGACCGGGTCCCAGCCCAGGTTGTCGCTTAAAGAGGAAAAGACTATGTCCTCCGGGAGCGCTTTGTGAAAGTGCGCGAAGTGCCGCACCACTCCGCCCCAGCCCGAAATCACGAGGCGCTTCTCGGGCGCGTGGCGCTTCAAGAAATCGTACGCTTGCTTAAAGGGGGTGACGGACAGCGGCACGTTCGCCCTTTGGCTGGCCCAGCTCATCCCTTCGTCTTCCCACAGCCACACGTAGTCCACCATGGGATAAGCTTCCAGGAGGCTGGCCAGGCGAGCTTCCAGGATATCCTTGGCCGTGACCGACTCGAGATCGATGCGGGGACCGGGAGTCTTGGTATCAGCCGTCACGCGCGCTTCCGGCGGCGTGGCGCGGTAAATCTCGTCGGGGATTTTGTAGGGCTCAAATCCCACACCCGTCCGAATGCCCAATAGCTTTGCGTACTGATAAGCCTCACCCCAAAGCCGCTGCGCCAGTTCCTCCGCCTCCCAACTGTTCCGTGCCTGGGTGGTGGCTTCCGCCCCAAAGACCTCGTCCGCGAAGAAGTCGGCGCCGCCCATGCCGTAGCGCGAGGTCTGTTCCGGCAGGTATCCCCAGCGGTTCGTCGCCGTGGTGTCGGTATAAGCGATGTGACCGGCGCCGGCGTACTCAAAGGAGAGGAACGACTCAGCCCACTGGTCATTCGCGGAATAAACATGAACTCCCAGGGTGTTGAACCGCATCCGCATCATGGCTTCCAGGTAGGCGCGCCAGTCTTCCCGGTTGTAAACCGTTACACAATTCAGGAAGTCCGGCCAGGGCACCAACCCGCGAGCGCTAAATCGCGGCTGCGCGTGCCAGGCGTGGCCGGCAGGCGGCAGATTTAGAGTGCGTGAAGGCTCCAGAGGGTAGACCTCTCCGTCCAATCCAAAGAACGCTCCCTGACGCTCCAGGAAGTCAAACACTGCGTACAGAACCGCCTGCGGTGTGGCGCCGGTGAGACGGACGCGTGATGCTTTACCGGGCCCGGATTCGTGAGAGATCGCGTAAGCCTCAAGATGCTTGAAGCCCTGCCGGTTCGTGGAGAGAGAGAATACCAGGCCTGACGAGGGCAGTTCCCCTCCTCCTGCGACCGCCTGCACAGGGTCGCGGGCAAGCCCCAGGTTGCGAAGACCGCGTGCTAACTCGCGAGACGCCAACTGCTCCGGGAATCCGCCTTGCGGCTCGCGCACGATCCATACCGAGTCCTTCGACCCGAACGTGGCCCGCATCATCAGGGCAGTTGAATTCGGCGCCGGGCCGCCCGGCTTCTGCTCCGCGCGCGCCGATTCGGCGGAAGAAGAAATCCATGGCGCGACTCCCAGCCCGAGCGCAGAGTCGCGAAGGAATTTGCGGCGTCCGATGCGTAGGAAAGGATGCATGGTAGGACTCCTTGTGTCAGGTGTCGGGGGCCAGGTGTCAGGCGGCAGGTTTTAGGTTTTCTCTGACACCTAACACCTGAAACCTGGTTCTCAATGCAAGAGCTTGACCTCCTGCAAAGTCATGGCATATCCCCCACCGGCCGGGGTGGCAAGGTAGGGGGTGTGCAGGTAACCATTGGTATAGTTGGCCGCGTAGCAGAGCCACGCGGTTCGACCGTCCCGGCTGATGAATTTGGAGGGAATGTTGACGAAATAGGCCTGCTCACCGAAATCGTGCATGTAGACAACGAGCTTCCAGGGCCCGGTGATACTCCCAGACTCTACAATGTAAGTATTAAACTTTGAAATTCCATTTCCCCCATCAGTAATGCACATCATGTATTTTTTCAGAGGCGCGTTGTACGTCATGGTGACGCAGCCACAGTTGTTGTTCCAATCGATCAGGGGTTTGATTTGGGAAAAATCCCGCGTCCAAACTGCCTGGCCGCGCCCGTTGTAGCCGGCAAAGAATTCGTAGAGGGCGCGATTATTCACATTCTGAATGCCCGGTTTCACGCGCGCCATGTAGATCTGGTCGCCCGAAATCCAACTCAGATTGCCATAGCGTGGCGAAGGGTCAGGGTCAACCGCGCCGTGTGCAACCAAGTAGGCCTTGCCGTCGGGAGAATACTGCATGTTCCTGCCAAAATCCACAAAGTGGGGAGTTCCCATTTTCAACTTGCCGCCCGGCGCGGCGGGCTCGCCGAACAACGGGTGGGAGGGCGTATGGGAAGTGTCGTGCCAGGATTTTCCGTAGTCGGTGGAATAGCGGAAGCCCACGAACGGACCCAGCACATCCCAGTTCGCAAACCTTTTGGGATTCGGGTCGGAATTCATCACGCAGTAGGTTCCGTAGTACCAGACGCCGTCGTAAATGAGATTGGCGCAGGGGTAGCGTCCTTCGTAAGGCGCCGGGTTGCCGGGATAAGTGCCGGCGTCCGTAATCTCCAGGTCAAGGGGGTCGTCGCCGAGGATGGTGGCGTAGCCCGTGGTGGGCTTGGGTCCGAGCGATATCGATTTGATGCCGTTCACTCTTCCGTCGGTCCAGCTCGAATACAGGTTGCCATTGGCGGCCCAGGAGGGATACCACGTGTCCGCGTTGCCATAACGAATGTGCCGCCCGGTGAAAGCGATGCCGGTGATTTCCTTGGAATTCTCGAAAGGGCAGCCCGCCGGCGGCTGCGATGGCCACACCGTATAAGTCGCCGATTGCCCCTCCTCCGCGCCGGCGCCCGCTCCCGGCGCGTTCCAAAAAAGAGCAAACAGGCACGCCGCCATCACGGTTAGACCCATTCGACCCGCGGCAGAGAGCGAGAGGAAGGGGACACGCCCGCATTTTATTCCGCGGTGGAAGCTCTTCATCATGGCAACAACTTAATCTCCTGCAAAGTCATTCCATAGCCGCCGCCCGGAGGTATGGCGCGGTAGTGGGTATTCCAGTTGCGGTTGCCATTGGCAAAATTCGCCGCGTAGCAGAGCCAGGCCGTCCGGCCATCTTCGCTGATGAATTTGGAGGGAATATTTACAAAGTAGGCCTCCTCGCCGAACTCGCGCATGTAAACGACCAGCCTCCAGGGGCCGGCGACGTGTTCGGATTCCAAAATGTAGGTATTAAACTTGGAAATGGTGTTGCCGCCGTCGGTAATGCACATCAGGAATTTCTTCAGCGGCGCGTCATAAGTCATGGTGACACAGCCGCAATTGTTGTTCCAATCCACGAGGGGCTTGATCCGGGCAAAATCATGGGTCCAGATGGGGCGCTGCTTGCCATCATAACCGGCGAAGAATTCATACTTCGAGCGATTATTCATGTTATGAATACTGGGCTTGACACGAGCCATATAGATCTGGTCGCCGGTAATCCAACTGAGATTGGCGGGCCGGGGGTCGGGATCGGGATCGATGGCGCCTTGGCCGACCAAGTAGGCTTTTCCGTCCGGCGAATACTGCATGTTTTTGCCGAAGTCTACGAAGTGCGGGGATCCCATCTTTACGGGGCCGCCCGGGCTGGCCGGCTCGGCAAACAAGGGGTTGGCGGGCGTGTGCGGCGTGTCATGCCAGGTCTTTCCATAGTCGGTGGAATAGCGAAATCCCACAAACGGCTCCAGGATATCCCAGTTCAATCCCTTTCCAGGGTCGTGGTCGGAATCGAGCAGGCAATAGGTTCCGTAGTACCACACGCCTTGATAAACAAGGCTGCCGCAGGGGTACCGCCCCTCATAGGGTGAAGGGTCACCGGGGTAAACGCCGACATCGGTGAATTCCAAGTGCAGAGGGTTGTCGCCCAGGATCGTGGCATACCCCGTGGTCGCCTTCGTGCCAAAGGAAGTGGACCTGACGCTGCCTACTCGGCCATCCGTCCAGGGGGAATACAAGTTCCCGTTGGCGGCCCAGGACGGGTACCAGGTGTCCGCGTTCGCATAGCGAATGTGCCGGCCGGTAAAGGCAACGCCGGTTATATCGGTGGACTTTTGGAAGGGACAGCCCGCAGGCGGCTCGGAAGGCCAGACCATATATGGAAATGGTTCTTCCTGCGCCGCGCACACGCGTCCGTCCCGGAAGGTCCAGAAAATTATGGCCGGACCCAGGATGACGAATCCCAGGAAAATCCGAGTGACAACCGACATTCGAGTACGCTTTCCCAACATGTTATCAAACCGCTCCCTTCTCGCCGCTGATCGGAAGTAACGGGGCGTCCCGCCCGCTGTGGCGGGAGCGTCCTGCTCCCGCGCTAAAGGGCGCGGGCAGGATGCCCATGCACCAGCGCCAGGAAAATCCGAGTGACAGTCGACGTTCGAAAAGGATTTCCGAACGTGTTAACAAACCGTTCCCTTCTCGTCGCTGATCGGAAGTAGCGCGGGCGTCCCGCCCGCTGTGGCGGGAGCGTCCCGCTCCCGCGCTAAAGGGCGCGGGCAGGATGCCCACGCACCAGCGGGCGGGACGCCCGCGCTACCTCTTCAGGACAGTCTTTCACTTTTACGTCGCGCACCCATTAGGAACAACGAATGCGCACGGTTCCCGACGTAAAATCTTCCGGAAGAATAATAGACCCATCGGGGCGGTGCGTGAGTTTCTTTCCGTCCAGATCTGCGTGTCTTATTTTTCCGCTGCCTTCGATCCTGAGCCGCAGGCGGCCTTTCCGGTATCGCAGGTCGGCGGAGACCGGCGGGCTCTGCGGGTACAGCGCAGGCTTTATCACCATTCTTGCCCCCTCAAAGCGAACCCCCAGCACGTGGCGCACGGTAAACAGCGCAATCTCCCCGCTGGTCCACGGAATGATCCCGCAGTATTTGGTGTTCGACCGCAGCGCCGGAATCTCTTCGAACCAGAATCCCGTCCTTCCCCCCTGCACGGAATTCAGCCATTCCAGAACCCGGCGGCTTCTTTCATACTGGCCGGCGTCGTCCAATCCACGCAGGATAAAGCAACTGGCGAAGGGCCAGGGGCCCGGCGTATCCTGCTGCGAACTGGAGTTGTAGCGCTCGTAACCTCCCCCAAACCAACGCATGTTCCAGAGCTGCTCAAGGTAGTCGAGAGTCTTCTGGGCGAGAGACGACCGGGGATCAACCAATCCCAGAGAAATCACCAGCGCCGCCGAGGCATCAGGATTGAGGCGATTGTTTTTTTCGGTCCGGAAAGGGATGTCAGGAAGCGAGCCGCGCCCGGTGGGAATCAGATCGGCGATTTCACCCGTCACATTCCGCCGTTTGATGAGATGGCCATCCGCAACCAGAGCCCGCGTGGGATGCCGCAGCATGGCTTCGAGGGTGCGGTTTGCCTCCTTCGTCCACCGCTCAACCCGGTCTTCGGCATTCAGCAGGGGCGCCAAATCAACGGCATCCCGAAGCCCCCTCACTACATAAGCCTGATAAATCAGCTCATAGGCATCATCGAAGGTCCGTTCCCAGAATTCCCGCCGGTTGTGAACCATGCCGGTTTCATCGCGAAAGACAGGCTGCAAGGGCCTCTCGATGAGAGCGAGGAGCTTCGCCCGATGCTCCCTCACCAGCGACTCGTCACCGGTCCAGTCGCGGTAGCTCTTCAAGACGTGAATCAATTCCCCCATCTGATCCAGCTCTTCTTGATCCGGTTGGTCATAGTGGCTGGCGATGGCCGTGGCCCCTTCGTCGCTGACTAGGTCCGTAAGAACTCGCGTCAGAGCCGCCCGGGCCAACTCGAAGTGTCCCGCATGCAATGCTCCCAGTGCGCTGTTCGAGGTGTCGCGCACCCATTGGCGGCCGTACTGAAAGAGCCCCGCGTCCATCGTGCCATCGTCAGCAATCATGCCGGGAAGGCCAAAACGGGCCTTGTCGTAAATATCCTGAAGGGTCTTATCCTGAGTTACGAGCGCAGAAGTTGCCTCCCAGGCCACCTTGGTTTTTTGCCGGTCCGTCTCGATCCCGCCGGCGAGAGAGCGGGCCTGGTCGAATAGGGCGTCGGCGCTGCGCGAGGGGATTTGAAAGAACCGCAGAATCTCCACCGAGGCCTTGCTTCGGGGACCCACCGGCAGAGGACCTATGGCGAGGGAACCTTCCGCCTCGTCCGCCCGCACCTTCGCCTCACCCATAACGGCCACGCCGCACCCGTACTTCTCACTATTCTGAACAAGCACCGATCCGTTCGCACGAGTTTGCCCGCGTGGTAGGAAGAGCTTGATGTTTACCACGTCATCTCCGGCCAAACCTGATCCCTCGAGTTCAATCGTTTCCAGCAGCGCCTCCGCGCCGGCCAAGGCTGTGATTCTTTCTGTGACCTTTACTCCGCCAGCCCACCAGATCGCTTCAACGGCCGGAACGCCATCGAGATTCACCCAGTGAGACTCCGTTTGTTCCCCAAAAGCGGTAAATCCAAATCCTCCAAGCTCAACGCGGAGGGCGGTGGAGGCAAATCCCAGCTCCGGGTCAAAGTTGAAGGCGCTGGCTTTTCTCTCACTCTGCCGGGCGTTTTCGACATCAAAGAGCATGTGTGTAAACGCCGACCCCAGATCGGCGCGATCCACCTGGAAAACGATCTGCGCCCGGCCGCTGCGCAGCACAAAATATTCCCGACCATAAAGGAAAGGCAGCTTGCTCAACTCCACCAGGGCAGAGGGTGGAACGGAAGCCACCGGCGGATGCTGCGGCGACGCCTTGAGGCTCACCGCCGGAACGCCCAGAGAAAGGGCGGAAGCCCCTACCATCTCCATAAATGCTCTTCGCTGTATTTTCATGAGGTCCTATCCTTTGTTGGCGCGCCCGCCTATTTCGCCAGCGTCAACTCTTCTTCTCCTGTGGCGGTCTCCGCCCGCCGGGCTGTAGCGTCGATCTCAGCTCGACGATTCGGCGGTCGGAGACCCGGCTTGTCCAAAATACCCTTCATTCCCTTGCGCACTCCCGGCGGCTTCGCCGCCCCGCTGTGCGGAAAGGCTCCGCCTTTCCGGGCCGGCTGCCCCCTTTCTCTTTCTTCCCCGGCGAGGCTGCGCCTCGCCGGCCCGTCATCGCGGCCTCCGCCAGACAATCTTGTTCAAATCCATCAGCAGAGGTTCATCCTCCAAAATCCGATGACTCCAGCAGCGCGCGCTTGACCATCGATAATCCTCAGTCCGCTCTGCCAATCCCGCTCGGACCGGGTTCTGATGAATGTAGTTCACCCGCTGCATGAAGAAGCTTTCGCTAAAGACCGGCAAAACGTTCGAGTGACCATCCCACAACGAGTATGCATGCCCGCGCGCTTTCTTGACATCTCTGAGCTTCGCCAGGGATGTGGTGTAATGCTTTTCCTTCAAGTAGGAAATCACGCGGTGGCTGGAAATGCCGTTGACGAAGCGCAAGGTGTCCGACGGTTTGCGTCCCCCGTCGGTGATGAGATGCAAGTGGTCGTCCATGATGACATAAGCAAAAATCGCGAACCCACCGGAGTGGCGCGCCTCGTCCAAAGCCGCGCACACGATTTTCTTCATGGCGTCCGTGCGGAACACTGGCAGGCGATCGCGCGCGACGCTGGTGATGGAGAGGCTCGGAGTATCCCTGGAAATCGTGGCCATCAAAGTGGGTGAGGCGCAGCCTCACCAAAAGAAGAATAAATGAGGGGCGCGCCCGGAAAGGCGGAGCCTTTCCGCACAGCAAGCGGCGGAGCCGCAGACCACCCCCCACGCCGGAAAAATGCCGCATAGCGGGGCGGCAGAGGCGCTTGCGGCATCAAATTAACACATCGCGTGCACTCCCTCATTAGAAATGTGCAAACCCTAGCACCCGCTCCTCAGGCTCACTTCATCAAGGAACTTCTGTAGCATTACACCCGCCTCAACTCTTCTTCTCCAGCACCAGAATCCAATCGGCGAATGTCGGGGTGACGGGAGGGATCCATGCGCCGCTGGCGTCCGGCGTGACGTCCCCCAGATCATGCTCCTTGCCCAACGCGGGATCAAAATAGAAGGCGCGATAAGCGACGCCGGGCTCCAGGCTTTGCACCTTGGGCGGACTCCATGCCGGGGGAATGAAGATCACGCGGACTTCCCCGGGAATCCCCGCGGCGTAAGGCTGCTCGTAGTTCTCCTTGCTCCAGTGGGGGTCCGCCCACTCCGGATGCGGTTCGAAGCGCCACCACGCATACCGCATCAGCAGTCCCTTGCCCAGCCCGATGTGCCGCGAGCCGGGGAGTTCCATGGCCACATCCCAGGGCACATTGCCCCACGTTCGCCCGTGCGGTGAAGGTCCAAAGGGCCGCTCGCGGGTGTTCACTTGCCAAATGCCATTCGCGCCGTAAGTGTGCCCTCCGGCGCCGTTCAGGATGCAGGTCCAAAACATAAACCGCTGAATCTCCTGCCGGCTCGCTTCGATGATTCCCTCGTAGCACACTTCCCCAGCCAACACCGGCACGCGCGGAGTTTTTAATTGTGCGCTAGTAATCTGGTTTTCCGTGTTGGGAACGCTCTTGCGATCGCCGTGACCGGTCTGCAACATATCGAAATCCAGCACGGAGGGATCTTCCACCTCACTGCGGCCATTGTGAATCGTGACGGGATGGTGGTAGGGATCGATGCTGTGAACATACCTTGAAACTTCCGTCCAGCCCTGCTTTTGCGCAGCCACGTCCTCCTTTTTGGTTTTGGAAAGGTAGTAGGGCATGGCGCCCTCACCCGCCAAACACCAGACCACCGGATAAGCTCCCCACCGCGCGATCAGATTTCGCCAATGTTTCTTGATTTTGGGAATGCCCATGATGGGCAGGAAGTAACCCCAACAGGCGACGATGCAGGGAGTCAAGCCGCACTCGATGAGATGCTGAATGCGCACATCGGCCGCGTCAAAATATTTGGGATTAATGCGCGCGTATTCCGCTTCCCAGGGGAATCCCGCCTCGTTCGCTCCCCGCGGGTCGAAAGGCGGCATGTCCGGATACAGTCCGGCGATGATTTGAATGACCGTGAAGCCTTTCCGCACGCGGTCGGCCGCCAACTCTTGAAAGTCCTCCGGCCAGCGCAACCGGCTGCAAAGGCCCATCCACCACGTATCGCCAAGCCAGAAGAAGGGTGTTCCGTCTTGGTGCTCGAAATGGCGTTGGTCGGCCGCCACGCGCATGGGACCGTGCTTCCGCAGCGGGTTGTCACCCTGATAAGCCGTGACCTCCAGCACGCCGTGGCGCCCGTGTAGGTCAGGGTTGGAGGGATCGCTCGCGACGGTCCGGTAAGTGTAGCGGCCGGCAGCCGCGGGTGAGTATCGAATCCGCCAGGTTTGTTCGCCGGCCCAGAAAGCCGGGACCGTTTGCTCACGCCCTTGCGGGTCCGTAAACACCACGTCCAACTCCACATCGTTGAACGGGTCGGCGTAGGCTTTGCCGGAGCTGTAGGACCATTCCGCCACGCAGCGGGCGACTCCGTACCGCGCGGGGTCCTCAACGTCAGGGGTTTTCCTTTCCTTCCCTGCGCCGGCCCCGCCCGTTGAATTCGCGGCGATGGGGACGGACCCTGCCGCCAGAGTCACTCCCGCCTTTTCCAGAAAAGATCGACGGCTAACTTTGCTCATTCCATCCTCTTTCTTTGGGTACTACCCAATACCTTGAATTTATACAAAGCGACATAACTTGTAGCGGCGCTCTATGAGCGCCGACGGCCGGTCATAGACCAAGGCTGTCCAAATTAGCGGACCCTTCGAGTCTTCGCCACGGCTCGGCCGCGGGCTGTGCAAGGCGTGCGGCGAGTGGGTTGCGGCTCCGCCGCGCCGCTGTGCGGAAAGGCTCCGCCTTTCCGGACCGGTCACCGTCTTCTTCTTTTCTTCCGGCGAGGCTGCGCCTCGCCGGTCCATCATCGAGGTCTCCGCCATACGATTTTGTTCAAATCCATCTGGATATCGTGGCCATCAAAGTGGGTGAGGCGCAGCCTCACCAAAAGAAAAATAAATAAGGGGCGCCCCCCGGAAAGGCGGAGCCTTTCCGCACAGCAAGCGGCGAAGCCGCAGGTCATCGGTCAGTGGCCGGACCGTAATCTGGACAACCCTGGTCATAGACCGCCGCTACAGGGCAAAAAACTCATGTCGCTCTGTATAATTACCAAATCGCCGGCATTGCGCGCACCTATCTTCACGACGGCGCGTCGCGATAATAACCGTCTCCGAGCGGCCGCGCACTCTCCTTCCACCAGCGCTCAACAACCCAGGCCTCAACGTGCGGCTCCACGTTTTCCGGAAGGTAGGCTTGCACAACAAACTGCAATTGCTTTCCTGACCACTCGGGGTTCAAGCGTAATTTGTAGACGACCCACGAACAGCCCATCTTTTGAGTGTTTCCATACTGACGCGCATCCGGAACAGGAATGAGCTGGACCTTCTGTTCGCCGATGTACGCCACCACCTGGACAATCTCCGCTACGGCCGGCGAATAAAGCCACTCGAAGTCACCCTCGCGCAGTTTAATCGGAATCGCCAGGAGGTGGCTCTCGCCATCGAGCTTGGGCAGCGTGGCCGTCCACGCCTGGGATTGCTTCCTGAAGCCCTGTTTTTCAAACCGCGCTGCGTCCGCGAGGCGGACATTCATCCAATCGGCTTCGGGCCGGGGCGTCAGATTCAAGGCTTGGCCCACACCGGCAGCTTGCTCCGCCGTCAACTCGCGCCGGGGAAGATTACGGGAGGCGCCTTCCGCCGGGGCAACTTCCAGCATCAGCACCTCAAAGGGTCGCACCCACACCTCCGCGGTTTCACCCGCCCGGAAGGGTGAGCCATCTTCCTTAGTGATCCGGGTCTTCTCCGGAAAGTGAGAGACAATCTCCATCGGTGTGCCGGGAGAAGCTTCCAGCCCGATCTCCGGACCCAGGACCAGCGCGGCCTTGCGCGCCGCAAAGTGCACATTGTTGATGAACAGAAATCCACGCGCGCCGCTCACGTTGGCATAACCGTAGACTTCGTTCTTCCAGGGATCGCCCAGGATGTTTCGACGCCGCAAGAAGAGGGACTCATTTCCTTTGACGAGGGAATCGATTTCCTTCAGGAATTCAACATCCTGATCGTTAAGAAGATAGATGTCGCTCCAGAGCTGCGGAAAGAGCAGGTTCCCTCGCCCCAGGTCCATGATGAGCGCTTCTCGCCAGCGCTCGTTCCCCATGAAGTTTCCCCAGCGGATATCCGAGAGCCAAATGCCCAAGCTATCCTTGTTGATGGGGGGTATGGTTTTGGCGAATTGGGTGCTTTGATCCAGATTCAAGGTGACGGAATCGCGGTAATAGAGCGATGGGAACCAGCTCGTCGCGGACCCTTCCATGTAGAGTCCGGATTCAAAAATTGAGTCGCCGTGCAGGGCGAAGAAGGGCGACCGGACTCCCCAGTACCACATGACGTAAACATCCGGATCGGCCTGGCGGGCGCTGGCAGCAATGTTAAGCAGGCGGTCGTACATGGCCTCCACCGAGTATTTTCCGGGCAGGTGGTCGTGGGTGGTACTGTTGCAGTAATACGTGCCGTTATCCAACTTGAAGAACTTCAGATGGTTCTGCTTGATATGGTAAAGGACCGCATCCCGCAAGATGTGGAAATAAGGTTCCGAGGCGAGGCAAAGCTGCTCTGGCACTCCGCCGTTCGAAATGTAACCGTTGCGATAAGCCACTTGCGAAGGTTGGGGTGGTTCGTCGCTTCCCGCGCGCGGAATGATGCTGGGCGCGACAGGAGGGTACTCGCCGCACGACCATCCACCCCCGGTGGTGGAGAACCAAAGCCCGAGCTTCATTCCCAGAGCCTTCACGCGTTTCACAATACTGGCGGGACCGTTGGGGTAACACTGCGGCGCGAAGCGAGTGAGATCCGAGGCGTGATCCATCCAGCCCGTATCCAGGGTGAAGTAATCAAACTTGAATCCCTGCTTCCCCCACTTCTCGAGAACGGTGAGCACGTCCAAAGTCTGCTCGTCATCAAGCGCGCCGCACGCTCCCCATTGATTATTGATTCCGTAGGGCGTAAAGAGCGAGAGCGCCTGCTTCTTCCGCGGGCTCTTTTCTTGAACGTAGGAAGTGAACTGGTCAAGCGCCCCGCCGGCGTTTGCAACCCCGAGCAACGCCACACGGCTGCGCACCTTGCCACCGGGTGGCAGACGACGCCCCGGAAAATGCATCAGCCGAACACGCCCTTCTTCCCCTTGGTTCAAGCCTGCGGGATGCTCGAGGGCGGCAAAGGCTTCGTCGGCAAGAAAGATGGGCGTCCCAGGACCGCCCTCGGTCACAGGCGAGTTGGTGGCAAAGTCGTCGATCTGCGCATCAAGCAGCAGGAGGTCCTTTTCACCGGAATTTTCGATCTCCAACCATTTGCGCCGGGTTACCCCGGAAAGCTCGTAACACGCCAGGGCCCGAAGTCCTTGCGACGGACTCTGGAGTTGAAAGATGACCTTTTCGGCGCTTGGCTGCTGCACCTCGCGAACTTCGAAATCTGAAACCCGGAGATAAGGCTCGCCCACGGAGATAAACTGGTCGGCCCAGAAAGGCTCGTAAACATAGTGCCGGAGCACCTCATCGCGGAGGCCGCCAAAGTGCTTGTCAAAACCGCGCGCTCTGACTGCCAGCAAGTTTTTCTCGCCCGGACCATAACGCAAGGAAGCGTATGCCGGGTGGTCCGGCGCCAACCTGAATTCACCGGGAGTCCGCCAGCGACCTCGTGATTCCCGATGGCCGATTTCCGCGCCGTTCACGTAGATCCAATATTCCAGCCAGTCCTGATGGTCGTACCCACCCAACAGGAAGGCCAGGTTTACACTCCGCGCTGTGCTTGGCAATTCGAACCATCGCCGGTACCAGCCATAACCGTCATAGGTGATGCCATCTCCATGGCGCTTCGGGCCCGGGCGGCCGCGGGGAAGCAGGTTTTGCGCGTTACCCCAGTGCTGGTCCTGGAATTCCGGCTTTTGAAATCCCAGGGGGAGCCCTTTCTCCTGCTCCGCTCCGACGGCGGATTCATCGGGACCGTAGATGAACTTCCACCAGGGGATTTCAACCCGCTGGGCGGAAGCTGAAAAGGTGAGTAGGAACTCCTCGGCGGAGGTGAACTTGCACTGATGGCCTGAGAGCTTGTTGTCAAATCCCGTGCTGGCGAGCTTCCGGTTATGCCATTCCAAGTGCCACGCCATGGCGCCATTCGCAAGGTCCACCGTGCCATCGCGGGCGGCACGTTCGAGCGGCGCGTTTGCGTCCAGCGCCATGACCTCCGCGCCGGTTACTGCACGGAGCGCCGCCGAAATCATTCCGCTTCTGAAAAAGAACTCTCTGCGATCCATATCTCCTCGATCGTGACCTGTCTTGAAGGTGGAATTCCTCTTCCGAAGTCAGCTCCTGGACACGCTGGCGCTGGCATACCTGAGGGCGATGCGCGCTAACAGGTCAGAACTCTCTTGATGGGACGTTGAAAGCTTCTTTCCCCTCCCAAGGATAGGGTGGGATTGTAGCCCGGCCACGACGAGCAAGCAAACAAAGTCTTGCGCGTGCTTGCGCCAAAGAGGTGTATACTTTTGCCCGCCCGAAGACCAGATTTGATTTGATCCCTTTCTCGCAAAGCCCAGGCTCGTAGTGGGCAAACTGCACGTATCGTCCCAGCTCTGTACCCACAGAGCTTTGTATTTCCGCCAAGAGAGGAGTGTCGAAGTGACCAACAATATTTCGCGAAGGACTTTTATGGTCGGCGCGGCCACCGCGGCTGCGGCCCTACGCGTTGGGGGGGCGAATGACCGCATTCGGCTCGGCATTATCGGCTCGGGCCAGCGCGGGCAATTTCTGATGACCAACGCTAACCGAGCCGGCAACATTGAATGGGTGGCGATTTGCGACATCTATGATGCCCGGCGGGATCAAGCCGAGCAGGTGGCGCAGACCCGCGTCGATAAGTATTCCAATTACCGTCAATTACTCGATCGCAAGGACATCGACGGCGTCATCGTGGCGACCACCGATCACATGCACTCCCAGATATCCATTGACGCCTGCAAGGCCGGCAAGGACGTTTACGTGGAAAAGCCCATGACCTCGTTGCCCGAGCAGGGGCCGCCCCTGGTGCGTGCCGTCCGTGAGAACAACCGCGTCCTGCAAGTGGGAATGCAGCAGCGCAGCGGCGCCCATTTCGCCGAAGCCAAGCAGAAGTATTTCGATACCGGCGTGATCGGCAAAGTCAACATGGTGCGTACCTACTGGAACGGCAACGGCGGTTATTTGACGCCGGTCCCTCCCGGCATGGAGCAGAAACCCGCGGGGCTCGACTGGGACGCCTGCCTTGGCTGGCTTCCCAAAATCCCCTGGGACCCCAAGCGCTATTTCAACCGCTTCGCTTACTGGGATTTCTCCACCGGCGGGCAGACCGGCGGCTTGTTCGTGCACATGGTCGACGTGGTCCACTGGCTCCTGAACCTGACGCGCCCCTTGGCGGCCGTGGCGGGCGGAGGGATTTACCTTTACGACGACGGTCGCGATACGCCCGACAACGTGAACTTCATCGTGGAATACCCCCAGAAGCTCAACGTGACGTTTGAAGCCACGATCACCGATATGATCAACAAAGGGGGCGAGGATATCGTCTTCATGGGCACGGGAGGAAGGCTCTCCATCTTCCGCTACGGCTACCACTTTATCCCCAGCAAAACGAATACCCAGGCGGCGGAGGCCACCGTGCCCGGCGTCAGAGATACGCACATGAACAATTGGCTGGACTGCATGCGCAGCCGCCAGCAACCCAATGCCGACGTGGTGAGTGGCCACTATTCGGCGATGGCGTGCCACATCGGCAACCTCGCTTACAAACAGCAAGCCCGGGCTACTTGGCAGAAGGAGTGGGACGTATGAGCATCGAAGTCGGCGTCAATATGGAATTCATCCGGTCCCAGGACAAGCCTTTCGCCGCCGGGGTGGAGCGGGCCGCGAAACTGGGTTACAAGTACGTGGAGCCGATGGTCCACAACGGGCGGGAGCTCCTGAGTGAAGCGGGGTATTTTCACTCCTTCTCCCTCGATGACGACCCGGGAGAAATGAAGGATATCCTGGATCAAAACGGGGTGAAAGCTTCCGGTTTGAGCGCGCATTGCCCGCTGATGCGGCCGGAAATCAGCGTGCCGTACTTGCAGAAGGCCATCCGCCTCGCCGCCGCCATCGGCGCGCCTGTGGTCAACACCGATGAGGGTATTCGCCCCGCCTGGGTGAGCATGGATGAGGCGTTTCAAGTCATGAAGTACACGCTCTCGACGGTGCTGCGGACCGCCGAGCGCTACCGCGTCTTCATCGGCATTGAACCCCACCAGAGTATTACGACGACCACGGAGGGCTTGCTCAAGGTTGCAACCCTTGTGCCGTCGCCTCTGCTGCGGGTGAATTACGACACCGGGAATGCCTTCCTGGGCGGGGTTGACCCTTACGAAGGGCTGAAGGCGGTCAGCCATTTGCTGGTTCATGTCCACGCCAAGGATATCGCCATTGAGCAATCCGAAGCGGAACGCGGCAAGGTGACCGGGACGCCGGTGGGATGCGCCTGCGGGGATGGCGTCATCGATTGGCAACGCGTCATCTCGATCTTGCGCGGCGCGAACTTCAGCGGCGTGCTCTCGGTCGAGTGCGGCACCGAGCAGCAGGCCGCGCGAAGCCTGGCACACCTCAACAAGTTGCTGGGGGCTAGGGGTTAGGGGCGGAATTCTGGGTATTGGGTGCTGGGCGTTGGGGCGGCCCCCGGTTGCCGGTCAGATCATGCCATGCAGCGATCTGTTGCGCGGGCTGCGCCAGGCCCGGCCGGGCCGGCAGATTGTGGCCCACGGCGCAAGCCGTGGGATAAAGGACAAACGAAAGAATCAAGCCCCGGTCGAGTCAGGAAGAGCATCATCGCAGAAGGACGTATCAAGAAGAGGTCGTGGCCTTGCTCAAGAAACATGGAATAGATTTTGATCCACGATTCGTGGTGTGAGGAGACGAGTCTTCCGCCCCTGTCGGGGCTGGGAGAATACTTAGAGCGTTTGACTATCCCACGGCTTACGCCATGGGCCACATTCTATCTGCCCTACGGGCCTGCGGAATCGATTTTGATTCAGGCTTTGTCGTTTGACTCGGGCACATTCTATCGGCCCTGACGGGCCTGTGGCATTCCAGGTCATTGCGGGAACGGCAATCTGCATTACCCAACAGGAAATGGTGAATCATGAATGCGATTACTCGTAAGCTTATGCGGAGTTTTTCTTTTTTCGTCGCCCTGGCGCTGGCCTTGCCCGCAGGCCGAACGCCGTTCGGCCCAACGTCGGGCTTTGCCCAGGACACCATCCCTTTCTTCCAGCCGGGGAAAATCCGCGTGCTGATCTTTTCCGGCCGCAACAATCATGATTGGCGCACCACCACGCCTTTCCTGCGAAAAGTTCTGGTGAACAGCGGCCGGTTTGACGTGCGGGTGGAGGAGGAGCCCGCCGGAGTTACAGCGGCGACGCTGGCGGCCTACGATGTGCTTGTGCTTGACTACGAGGGCCCGCGCTGGGGAGAGGTAACGGAAAAGGCGGTCGTGAATTTCGTCCAGCAGGGCAAAGGACTGGTGGCGGTCCACGCGGCGAACTACGCATTCACAGGACTCGAGGCCCTGGCCGACAATCACAGGCCCTCCGGCCTCAAGCAGCCGCCCTGGCCCGAGTATTTGCAGATGATTGGCGGGTGGTGGACGGTGGGACCGCCCAAGACCGCGCACGCCCCGCGCCATTGCTTCACGGTAAAGTTCGTCGACCGCGAGCATCCCGTCACCAAGGGCTTGCCGGAGTCCTTCCGCCTTTCCGATGAGCTCTATCACAGTCCTCAGATGTCGCCGGATGCGCACATCCTGGCGACGGCGTTTGACGATCCGGCGAATGGTGGCACCGGCAAAGATGAGCCCATTATCTGGACAGTTAACTATGGCAAAGGCCGCACCCTCTACACCGCACTGGGCCACGATGTGTCCGCCCAGCTGGAAAGCGGTTATGTGAGCACGTTTACGCGCGGCGTGGAGTGGGCGGCCACCGGCGCCGTTACGCTTTCCGCCGACGGCACGCTTCCCAGCCAGGCGCCGCCGCTGCACGTGCTCGTGGTCACGGGCGGGCACCCCTACGCCACCACGTTCTACACGGTCTTTGAAGGATCGGATGACCTGCACTGGGATCACGCCCTCTCAAACCATGAGGCCTTCCACGGTGACATCCGCAAAAAGTACGACGTGCTGGTGCTCTACGACTTTACCCAGGAGATTAGCGACACGGAAAAGTCCAACTTGCGCGATTTCGTGGAAGCGGGCAAAGGTATCGTGGTGCTCCATCACGCCATCGCCGACTATCAGAATTGGGAATGGTGGTACAAGGAGGTCGTGGGAGGCAAATACCTTCTCAAAGCCGACAGCTCCATGCCCGCATCGACGTACAAAGACAGTCAAGAGTCTTGCATTCGACCGGTCATGCGCCACCCCATCACGGCCCATATTGGAACCATGCACCTGTGGGACGAAACCTATAAGGGTATGTGGATCTCACCGGACGTGAAAGTTCTGCTCCGGACCGATGCTGCCACCAGTGACGGCCCCGTGGCCTGGATCAGCCCTTACACGAAATCGCGCGTTGTCTACAT
>Ga0315282_10005975_pt1 | contig 20518 bp, 18 predicted proteins | sample YL17G07_20_MG_FD_203693 | JGI IMG/M metagenome (GOLD analysis project Ga0315282, IMG submission 203693) | Sediment microbial communities from Yellowstone Lake, YNP, Wyoming, USA - YL17G07_20 | ecosystem: Environmental > Aquatic > Freshwater > Lake > Sediment | place: USA: Wyoming | collected... | reverse complement strand
TTGGTGCTTGTGATTTGGAGCTTGTTCGCTCTTTGGTGCTTGTGATTTGGAGTTTGCATAAAAAGGCGCGGCGACCGGAATTGCCGCCGGATATTTGACAGCCCGGCCGGGCGACTCCGATCGCCCCCTGCGCCGGCCCGCCCTGGGGGCCTGCCCTGGGTGCCCGCCCCTGGGGGGCCAGGTGGCCGGCGCGTGACGTCTTGTTTGGCGGGGCCTTGCCCCTTTTTGCCGCTACGCGACGCCCATGAGTTCCTTGCAGACGTCTACGGCGCTGGCGGCGTCCGGGGCGTAGCCGTTGGCGCCGATCTCGTCGGCGAAGCTCTGGGTCACCGGCGCGCCGCCGATGATCGTCTTGACGCCGATGCCCGCGGCCTTGATGGCCTCGATGACGGCGGACATCTGCGGCATGGTGGTCGTCAGCAGGGCGGACATGGCGCAGACCTGCGCGCCGCTTTCCCTGCACGCCTGGACGAACTTCTCGGGCGACACGTCGGTGCCGCAGTCGACGACCTTCAGCCCGCCGCCGCCAAGCATCATGCCGACGAGGTTCTTGCCGATATCGTGCAGGTCGCCCTTGACCGTGCCGAGGACGACCGTGCCCCTGGGCTCGATGCCGGCCTCGGTGAGCTTCGGCTGGAGGACCTCCATGCCGCTCTTCATGGCCCTGGCCGCGATGAGGACCTCGGGGACATAGATCTCGTTGTTCTTGAAGCGACGCCCGACGACGTTCATCCCCGCGATGAGGCCCTGCTCGAGGATGTCCTTCGGCGAAACGCCCTCGGCGATTGCCTGCTGCGTCAACTTGATCACCGTGTTGCGGTCGCCCCTGATGAGGGCTTCCGCCAACGCTGCCAGGTCTGCCATCCGACTGTCTCCCAATCTGTGGTTTTAGTGCCTGAAACTGAAATACCGATATTACGGCAAATGCCCATCCGCCTGGCCACCACGGGCTCTAACGCGGCGAGGGCATCTTCTGTCGTATTCAAGCATAGCCTGACGACCAGGTCAGTCAAGCGCATTTGGCCGACACGCTTGGCGAGGCGGCACCAGTCTCCATTTTCCATGCTCCATGTTCCGCCTTTCCCGACTGCCCTTGGCCCCTGGCCAAAAACCGCACCACGCCGTCAAGGCTGGGTCGCGGGCGCCGAGGCCGCCGGCGCGGGCGCCGAGGCCGCCGGCACGGGCGCCGAGGCCGCCGGCGCGGGCGCCGAGGCCGCCGGCGCGGGCGCGGAGGCCGCCGGCGCGGGCGCCGAGGCTGCCGGCGCGGGCGCCGAGGCCGCCGGCGCGGGCGCCGAGGCCGCCGGCGCGGGCGCCGAGGCCGCCGGCGCGGGCGCCGAGGCCGCCGGCGCGCTGGCCGGCATCGTCGAGGCCATCAACACGGGCGGTTCAAGCATCTTGAGCCGTTTCAGGCTGCCTTCTGCCAGGATCGTAACCGGCTGGCCGACCATATCGGGCAAGCTCCTGGCCAGGCGGTACTGCTCGGCCGCCTCGTTGAACTTCCTTTGAGACTCGTAGAGCTTGCCCAGCCCGAACTGGGCCTTGGCCACGGCAAGGCTCTGCGTGGGGAACTCGGCCACGGTCTTCAGATACCACTTGGCGGCGGATTCCTCGAGGGCGGTCCGCTCGGAAGGCGTTTTGGCAAGCATGGCCTTTGTGGCATAGTTGTAACCGAACTCGGCGCACGCCAGGGCGGCGATGCGGCGGTCGCCGGTCTGGGCGGTGAGTTCCTCGAGCAGCTTGGCCTGGTCGTCAAGCTTGCCCGCGGCAGCCGCGCTGACGGCCTGGTCCCACTGGCTCTGGACGGTGAGCAGCTTGGACTCGCTGGTCCTGCTCCAGAAGACGTAGGCGAAGATCAGGACCGCGATTATCAGCGCCGCGGTGGCCAGACGGTTTCCGTGTTTCTTGAGGAACTCCCAGGCCTTGCGGAGTTCGCTAAGCAGCATGTTCTCCTGTAACTCATGACGGCGTTTTGTCTTCATCTAGCCCTCGAAATCCTGCTGCCGACTCCCGTTGGCGGCACGATCCGCCCACTGGTCCACACGGCCATTTCTACCCTGGTGGACCCGAACAGGCCGCCATCGGACACGGTGATCCGGCAGCGTTCGGTGTCCTTCTCGAAGTCCAGCATTATATCGCCTTGCACGAACATATCGGTCACAAGCGTCCAGCGGCTTATCGGCATCTGCTGCTTGTAGAACCGGCCGACGGCAAACTTGTCGGCCCGCCCTTTGAGCGAGTGATCGATGTACCTGGCGCCGGCCGCGGTGAAGTTGCGGCTCTTGTCCTCGTCGAGGTAGAAGCCTATGGGCACCGGCAGGTCATCGATGGGCGGCCGCCGCATCGCCACCAGTTCGGGCACGGGCCCTACCACGCCGGACTCGGCTGGCAAAATCCCGGCGGTACCGGACGATCCACAGCCGGCCAAGGCCGCCGACAAGGCCAACAATAGCATCGCGCATCCATGTCGCCACATAGCGACCTCCTTGCCGTCTTCGGCGATGCTCCGTCCGCCTGGCGGGCCCTCAGCGGCCGGCCGCGGCCGGAACATGGTAAGTTCGGCCCAAAGCCTCTGATTGTCAAGGGCTTTCGGCCGAAGGGCACGGTCTTTTTATCGGCCAGAGCCCGCGGGACCCAACAGCCGAATCACAAAAGGCCCCAGGCTTCAGGCCTCGGGCGCGGGCACTTCCGGAACTCGCGAAGGCTGAAGGCTGAAGGCTGAAGGCAGAAGTCTTATTCACTCCGGGGATGAAACCTGTTGTCAAACGCCCCCGACGTGCGTAATCTGGTTGCCTTGGCATTGTGCCGGCGGTGCTGTGGCATTTGTTGTGCGGCCGGGGCTCAATCGGCCCTGTGGAGAGCGGAATTGATCGTCGTCCTGAATCTGTTTGACATTATCCCCGGACGGGAAAAACAGTACGCCGAGTACCTGCGCCGGGTCCAGCCGATCCTCAGCCGGCACGGCGCCAGGATACTTGTCTACGGCCTGACGAAGATGGTCTACTTCGGCAGCGCCAACCAGCAGTACTGCGGGCTCATAGCCTATCCGAACATAGCCGCCTTCAAGCAGTTCAGCGGCGACCCGGAGTTCCTGGAGATCAGGCCGCTGCGGGACGACTCGACCTGCCACTACATCCTCACGGCCATCGAGGACTTCGAGACGCTCAACCACGCCGTGGAATTCCTGGAAAACGGCGGGCGGCATTGAGCAGCCGCCAACAACCGTCAAAGACGGCATAGCGGAGAAAAACACCCATGATGCGCAGCGACAAAGTCAAGGCCGGCGACGAGCGCGGGCCTCACCGCAGCCTGTTCAAAGCCGCCGGGCTGAGCGACGCGGACATCCGCAAACCGCTCATCGCCGTGGTCAACAGCTACACCGACGCGGTCCCCGGCCACGTGCACCTCGACGCCGTCGGACAGTACGTCAAGAAGCAGGTCCGCGCCGCCGGCGGCACGCCGATCCTCTTCAACACCATCGCCATCTGCGACGGCATCGCCATGGGCCACGCGGGAATGAAGCACTCCCTGCCCAGCCGGGAGACCGTCGCCGACTCCGTCGAGGCGATGATGGAGGCACACCAGTTCGACGCGATGATCTGCATCCCCAACTGCGACAAGATAGTGCCGGGCATGTTGATGGCCGCGGCAAGGCTCAACGTGCCGGCCATCTTCTGCTCCGGCGGACCGATGGAGGCCGGGCGAGTCGCCGGCCGCGACGTGGACCTCATCGACCAGTTCTACGCCGTCGCTCAACTCAAGACCGGCAAGCTCTCCCGCAGGCAGGTCCTCCAGTACGAGAACAACACCTGCCCGACCTGCGGCTCGTGCAGCGGGATGTTCACCGCCAACAGCATGAACTGCCTGTGCGAGGCCATCGGCATGGCCCTGCCGGGCAACGGCACGTGCCTGGCCACCAGCCCGGCCCGGATGGACATCTGGAAGCGCGCCAGCAGGCGGATCGTGCGGATGGCCACGGAATGGGCCGGCTCGGGCCTCAAGGACACCTACGGCCTGCTGCCGCGAAACATCATGAACCGCAAGGCGTTCCAGAACGCCTTCACCGTGGACATGGCCATGGGCGGCTCGACCAACACCGTCCTGCACATGCTTGCCATCGCCAACGAGGCCGGCGTGCCGTTCACGCTCAAGGACATCGAGCGGATCTCGAAACGCACGCCGAACATCTGCCGCGTCGCGCCGTCGCGGACGCCCGAGGGGCGAATCTACCACATGCAGGACGTCCACCGCGCCGGCGGGATCACCACCATAATGAGCCAACTCTGGTGGGACGACCGCAAGCAGATAAACGCCGACTGCCTGACCGTCACCGGCGAGTCCGTCCTGGCCAACATCGAGAAATGGTCGCTGCGCAGCCCGCACGTCCTGCCGGAGGCCATCAGGATGTATCGCGAGGGATCCAAGGCCACCGGGCGATCCGTCGAGCAGGTCCGCGCCATGCTCGCCGGCCAGAAGCCCGCCAGGCTGCCGACACTCAACACCGCCGCCGCCGACGCCGAGGACGTAATCCGCCCCCTTGACCGCGCGTTCACCAAGAAGGGCGGCCTGGCCGTGCTCTACGGCAACATCGCACGCGGCGGATCGGTCGTCAAACTCGCCGGCGTGGACCCCGCAATGTATCGCGTCACAGGCCCGGCCGTCATATTCGAGAGCCAGCAAGACGCCTGCGAGGGCATCCTCGGCGGCAAGGTCAAGGCGGGCGACGTGGTGGTCATCCGCAACGAAGGCCCGCGTGGCGGGCCGGGAATGCAGGAGATGCTCGCCCCCACGAGCTACATCAAGGGCATGGGCCTGGGCGACAAGTGTGCGCTGATAACCGACGGCCGATTCTCCGGCGGCACAGCCGGGGCGTGCATAGGGCACATCTCGCCCGAGGCCGCAAACGGCGGCGAGATCGGCCTGCTGAAAAACGGCGACATCATCGAGATCGACATCCCCGCCGGCAAGCTGAACGTCAAGCTCACCGACGCCCAGCTCGCCAGGCGCCGCAAGACCCACAAGCCGCGACCCTGCCCAATTGCCCGCGGCGCACTTGGCCGCTACGCCGCCCAGGCAACCAGCGCCGACACCGGCGGCGTCCTGGACTGGCCCGGCAAAACCAGGCGGTAGCGGGCCAGTCTCAAGTGCAAAGCTTGGCAGAGCCATCAAGGCTTGCGGCCGGCAATGTATGCTGGTATTGTTGACACAGCGGAGCAGAAGATGATCTCTCGCGACTCAAACAACAGCAGGCCGGTCTTTCTCAAGCGGCTGGTTCTTCAGAACTACAAGAGCATTGCCTCGTGCGACATCCAGTTCCAGCCGTTCACCGCCCTGGTCGGGCCAAATGGCGCCGGCAAGAGTAACGTCCTGGATTCCCTACGTTTTGTGGGCGACGCCCTTCGCAACTCGCTGGAATGGGCTTTTCGCGATAGAGGCGGGATTCAGGAAGTCCGACGACGGTCGGCTGGCCATCCGACCCATTTCGGCATCCGCATGGAATTGCAGCTCCATGATGGGCGGGAGGTAGTTTACGCGTTCAAAGTTGGCGCAACGGTTGGAGGCTTCACAGTACAGCAGGAGGAATGCGACATCTGGCGAAAGAGCGAGGGGGTGAAGTCTGCCTCTTGCTACCGAATCCAAGCCGGCAAGCTGGTCAAGGCAACTCAGGAACTTCCCGCCGCCGTCGAGTCGGACAGGCTGTACCTGGGGCTGATTTCCGGCCTGGCTGAATTTCGCCCCGTGTTCGACGGGCTTACCCGGATGGGTTTCTACAACTTGAATCCAGCGGCCATTCGGGAATTGCAGGCGGCCGATCCAGCCGACGTCCTGTCGCGCGACGGTGGAAACATTACGAGCATTCTCCATCGCATCGAAAGCGCTGATGAGTCAATAAAGCGGCGTATAGAAGAGTATCTTGAGACTGTGGTCCCGGATATAAAGGGAGTCGGAGTCAAACACCTCGGGCCGAAGGAAACTATCGAGTTTCGCCAGGCTGTTGTCTCGAAGGACCCGTGGCGGTTCCTGGCCGCCAACATGTCCGACGGCACTCTCCGAGTGCTTGGCGTATTGGTTGCCCTATTCCAGGCCTGCTTGGACCTCCGCCGTCCCATCCCGCTTATTGGTATTGAAGAGCCGGAGATCGCGTTGCACCCAGCCGCCGCTAGTACCCTGGCAAGCGCGCTGCTGGAGGCATCCAAGAGCACGCAGGTCGTGATCACGTCCCACAGTCCGGACCTGCTGGATCACGAAGATATTCCCTCGCAAAGCGTGCTCGCTGTTATCGCCGACAAGGGAAAGACCGTCATCGGACCAGTAGACATCGCAAGCAGGAAAGCGCTACACGACCGCCTTTATACGCCGGGGGAACTCCTGCGACTCCAGCAACTCCAACCTGAGCCCCAGTCCGATATCCAGCAGGAACTGTTCGGTGTGAGGCAAGCCTGATGCCTCCAACTGTGATGACGATTGTCGAAGGCCACGGCGAAGTGAAGGCTCTTCCTCTGTTGATTCGGCGAATCGCCCACGAAGCCGGCCATTTTGACCTGAATCTCCCCACGCCGATACGATGCCCCAAGAGTAAGGTCATCCGACCTAGAGGAGAACTCGTGGAAGCAGAATTGACGCGGGCCATTCATCTGGCGGCGAACAAATTACCCTGTAGAGAGGAAGGCGCCATTCTCATCCTTTATGATGCGGACGAAGGCTGTCCCGCTGAATTGGGGCCGCGAATTGCCGACCTCGCCCACCGGATCAGGCCCGACATCCACGTGGGGATCGTACTGGCCAAGAGTGAATATGAAGCGTGGTTTCTAGCAGCGGCAGAATCGCTCAAACGAGCCGGAAAACTGGGGCCTGAAGCATCACCTCCTCCTGACCCAGAAGACGTTTCCGATGCCAAACGGATGTTGGCCAATTGGATGGGACCCGCCAAGTCCTATTCCGAAACAGTTGACCAACCCAAGTTCACGCATGTCTTTGATCTTGAAGAAGCCAAAGGATGCAAGTCCTTCGCAAAGCTGCTCCGTGAAGTCGAGAAGATACTCCAAAAGCTCTACCCAGAGGCGTCACGGCATAGCCGAGATTGAGAGACACACGATATGAAACGCATCCACCTTCTTTACGGGCGCGACGGCATGGAGCTTTCCGTGCCGGACGCTTCTGACGTGCTGACGGGGCAGCATGTCCCCACCGTTGCCGATGCCGCCGCGGCGGTCGAGGCTGCCCTTGCCCGGCCAATCGGAACGGCGTCCCTTGCGGCGATGGTCGCCGCCAAGCGCCCGCGGACCGTGGCGATAACCATATCCGACATCACGCGCCCCGTGCCGAACAGGCAATTCCTGCCGGCCATGCTCAAGGCGCTCAACGCCTGCGGGGTTGCCGATTCGCAGATCGTCATCATCATCGGAACCGGCATGCACCGGCCGAGCACGGCGGCCGAGAAGGAAACGCTCGTCGGCAAGGACATCCTCGGCCGCGTCGAGGTGATCGACCACCGCGCCGACGATGCGTCCACGCTGGTCCGCATGAGCGACTCACCGCCCGTCAGCGTGTGCAGGCGGTTCGCGCAGGCGGACCTGCGGATCGTCACGGGGTACATCGAGGCGCACTTCATGGCCGGGTTCTCCGGCGGGCGAAAAGGCGTCTGCCCGGCCCTGGTGGACTTGCAGACCGTCCAGCGGTTCCACGGCTATCAGACGCTGAGCAACCCCCTGGCCGACACCGGCGTGCTGGAGGGCAACCCCTGCCACGAGATTGCCCTGACCGTCGCCCGCAAGGTCGGCGTGGACATGCTTTTCAACGTCGCGATAACCGGCGACCGCAAGATCGCGGGCATCTACTGCGGCGACCTGGAGCGGGCCCACGCGGCCGGGTGCAAACAGGTGGCCAAGTGGACGACGGCCGAGATCGACGGGCCGTACGACCTGGTGATTACCAACGGCGGCGGCTATCCGCTGGACCTGACGTTCTACCAGACCGTCAAGGGCATGTGCACCGCCCTGCCGGCACTTGGCGCCGGCAGCACGATGCTCCAGGTCAGCCATTGCGGCGAGCAGCTCGGCAGCAGGACCTTCACGGAACTGATGATGAAGTGGGACGGCGACTGGCGCGGCTTCCTCGCACACATCGCGGCAAACCAGGACCGCACGGAGTTGGACCAGTGGGAGTTCCAGATGCAGGCCCGCGTGCTGGCCCTGATCGGCCCGGAGAAGCTCTTGTTCGCCAGCGACGGCATCCCGGCGCGCGTGCAGATGCACATAGGCGTCAATCCGCTGCTGGGATCCGGCAGCGCGGCCCGGCGCGCACAGAGGGCCATCGACGCCTACGCCGCCGCGCACCTGGCCGCCCGAATCGCCGTGATACCCGACGGGCCGTACACGATGCTGAGAGTGCGGGCGAGGTGAAGACGAGCAGAAGTGACCGTGGCCTCCAATGCCTGGCGCCACACCCAATCGCAGCGACGCGGAGCTTGGGGGCGTCCCGCATAACACCCCCACCCCCGTTAGGGGCCCCAAGGGCCGGCCCTTCGGGCTGTCAAGAACCTCCCCCCGCCTGCCCCGTTGGGGTCAAGGGGGAGGGGTTTAAGAGTGATCCATCGTTTCTGGCGCGGCCCGGTTACGCCTGCGTGACCTGGGTTGCCTTTGGCGGCGCCTGTCCCGTGGTGGGGTTCTCGGCGATGGCCTTGCCGTATCGCACGGTCCCGTACTTGTCGGAGATCATCTTCATGATCGGGTTGCGGTACGGATACCAACTGCACGCCGGGAAGTACTTGACCTTTCCGTCGAGCGTGTCCTCGTAGGCAAAGACGGCCTTGCAGTTCTCCAGGCGCGCCCCGTCGATCGAGTGCTGCTCCTCGAAGGGCAGCATGGCCACGCGCATGACGGCCCGGGGGCGCCGGGCCTTGAAGTCGCCGTGCTCGGACTTCGGCCTGAACATCTTGGCCCAGATGAGCCCGGCCAGCTTGCGGATCGGCTTGCCGCCGCCGAGCCTGCTCATGCGGACGGTCCTCAGCACCCAAGGCGCGACGGCGTTGATGATGATCAGCCTGCCCCAGTGGCGCTGAAAGAACTTCTTGGGATCAAGTTTGTCGAGCTTCGGCTCGATCCGCTTGGAGATCACCTCGAACTCTCTGGCCGCCTGCTGGAAGGGCTTCTTGAGGTAGTGGTTGATGCCGCGGAAGGTCTTTCCGTCGGAGATCAGCAGCGTCATGGCCTCGCAGTTGGGGTGCACGCCGGCAAGCAGCAGCACTTCCGAACGCGGGTTCTCGCGAAAAAACGAGCGCGGCTTCTTCATCGCGTAGGTCATCCCGGCCGGAATGAACTCGACCTCGTTGCCGGGGATGCTCATGTTGACCATCTTCTCGACGTCTTCCATCGTGGTGTGGCGCTCCACCTTGAACTCGCCGGGGTCCCAGTTCTCCGTCAGCGGGATCAGGCCGACGTCGGAGATCAGGTCGCGGTTGTCGTGGAAGTACTGGAACATGTCGGCCATGTACTGGTCGTTGAAGCCCCAGGCGGCGCAGCCGATGATCGCGTGCTTGCGCCGGCTGAACTTCTTGAGGTTGTCCAGGGCCTTCATCTTCTTGTCGTAGGCGGCCCGGTTCCCGCGGAGCTTCTCGTAGATGTCGGCGTTTCGCCCGTCGAAGGCGAACCGCAGCGGGATGCGCGCCTCGCAGAGCTTGCGGCAGTAATCCTCGTCAGCCAGGCGCAGGCCGTTGGTCACCACGTGGGGCTTCAGGCCATGCTTGTGGGCGATGTCGAGGATATCCATGAGGTCCTCGCGGACGGTCGGCTCGCCGCCGAAGAGCTGGACCACCGGCTGGGGAGTCATCTTGCCGAGGGCCTCGAAGATCTTCTCGAAGTACGCCATCGGCGGGTTGAAGTCGAAGCCCATGTCGCGAATCGTCGCGATGCAGATCGGGCAGTTCATGTTGCAGCGGTTGGTCACGTCCAGGAAGACCATGTTGGGCTTGTGGTCCCGCTGGCACTCGTCGCACTTCATGCTGCACGAGGTCTTGTCGGTCACCACGTAGTGCGACAGGTCGCGCTTCTCCTGCCAGACCTTGGCGTCCATGCTCACCAGCGACTCGGTGACGCCGCACTTGGGGCAGTCCTTGCGAATCCAGACCTGCTCGTCGCGGAAAAAGAACTCCGCCGGCACCCTGGCGCGACACTCGTTGCAAATGCCCAGGTTATCACTTTTCATTTGCCTGACACTCCATTGCGCCCCAGCCATCCCCACCTGCCTGGAACATGCAACGCCGCGACGGCGGGGCTTGTTCTAAAAACTCCATAAAGCGCATGACCATAGTGTATCTTCCACGTGCATGCAATCCACCACAAAACTTACTCTTTTTCCGATAATTGTCCAGCCTTCGCCGCAACCGTCTGGCTGGTCGCCGGGGGGACGTGCTGGTCCAGTTCTTTGCGGTAACCACTTATACCATAACGAATTATCCATCGTTTCTTCTCCTGTCCGTTGATGAACAGGATCGCCGTCGGAAAAAAGACGATGTCGTGCTTCTCTTTGAGTTCACGGGACGGTATGCCGAAAAACAGCGTCATGGTCTGGAACTTGGCGATGACAGCTCGGCCTTTGTACTCATCTACCAACTGGTCCATGACTCCGTCGAGCGGAATACAGGTAGCGCAGCCGCCCTTGTAGAAGTCCACCAGCACAGGCTGGTTCGCGTCAAGGACGATCTTCTGAAAGGCTGCTTCATCGGCGATGCGCGTGACCTTGCCGCCTGCGCACCCCCCTGCCAGCACGGCCAGGCCGATCCCTGCAATTACTCTCATGCTCATCCGGTTAATCTCCTGTTGCAACTGGCCGCCCGCGCGGCTGGTTTGCCGCGGCGTGCGGGCTGCGGTTCTCATCGGGACTTTACCCGGCCGGGCTTGCCCGTGCAAGCTTCGTATCCGACCGGCGGATGCGGGTATCCGGGCCTCAGGAGCCTAGGCGCATTTTGCGGGCTATTTCCCGCGCGGCTCCGGCAACGCTGCCAGTCCCGGCGGCGATTCTTCTTCCTACATCCTAGGCCGGCCGAAAAGGACTTGCCGGCAGCTATGCCGCCCTTTGCCCTAAGAGCTAAGACCCAAGACCTTCTTCTCCCCCCGCGGACCCATCGAGCCGCAACGGGGTTTGACCCTACGGTACGCCAATACCTCAAGCACGGGAGAATCAAAATGGAAAACGACCAGACCCGACGCGAGTTTCTGACGGCCGCGGGGGTGACGATTGCCGCCGGGGCCGTCGGATACGCCCAGGCCGCCGGCCCAGGGGCAGCCGGGGCCGAGCCGGCCGGCGCGGCGGCGGACAAGCCAATGCCAAAACCCGCCGACACGGTGAGGATCATCGCGGTCTCATGCAGCCCGCACAAGGGCAAGTCCACCGCGACGTCCCTCCAGGTTGCCCTTGACGCCGCGAAGGAGGCCGGGCCGCGGGTAACCGTGGAGCTTGTCGAGCTTGCCGGGCTGACCATCGACGGCGCCCTGGCAGTGGGACTGCCGCTTGTGCCCGGCCAGAAGGACGACTTCCCGGCCGTGGCAGCCAAGCTGACCGACCCCGCCGTCCGCGGCATCATTATCGGCACGCCGGTGTACTTCAGCGGGATGAGCTACCTGTGCAAGGCTTTTCTGGACCGCTGGATGGCGTTCCGCAAGGACTTCGCCCTCACCGACAAGGTAGCCGGCGTCCTGGCCTGCGGCGGCAGCCGCAACGGCGGGCAGGAAACGACCATCCGCTCGGTGCAGGATGCCCTTTTCTGCCACGACATGATCGTCGTCGGCGCCGGCCGGCCCACGTCGCGCTTCGGCGCCGTCGTCTGGGCCAAGGGCGACGACAAGGACAGCGCCGCCAACGCGCGCAACCTCGGCCTGCGAGTGGCAAAGGTAGCCCTCGCACTGGCGGGCAAGTAGCCCGGCCGGTAGCATTAGGCGCGCAAAGGAGAACGCTGATGATCAATCTGAGCATGCACACGGACAATTGGCGGTGCCTGAGCGGTTCGCTTGCCAGCGCCGTCGCTGCGGCCAGGAAGTTCGGGCTGAGACACATCGAGTTCGGCGTGGTCGACGGGCAGGACTTCATTCAGGGGCTTGGCTACAGCCCGGCCGTATCTCTGGACTCCAACCCGATTAGCCTGCGGCGATACCTGGAGGCCAACGGTCTGGAGACGTCCCAGATCGACGCCGGCTATCCTATAACCGGCCCGCTGGGCGCCACCTTCGGCGTGCGGTACGTGCAGCGGGCGATCCAGTTCGCCTCCGCTATCGGCTGCCCGTGCGTGGACACCACCGACGGGCAGTCCAAGCCCGAGGGCTACACCGACAAGGAAGTCCTGGCGATCACCAAGGAGAACTTCCGCCAGATCCTCCAGTGGGCCGAGGACTACCAGGTGACGGTGAATATCGAGACGCACGGGCCGTACACCAACGACCCGGAAACACTCGACTCCATGCTGAACTTCTTCGACTCGCCGCTGCTGCGGCTCAATTTGGACACCGGCAACACCTTCATAGCCGGCGGCAACCCGGTGGACTTCCTCAAGCGGTTCCTGCCGAAGCTCGGCTACATGCACATCAAGGACGTAAGCGCCTCGATGGCGGCCGCAATGCGGGGCGAGGAGACGGGCATCGCCATGAGCGAGTCGCCCATCGGCCAGGGCGTCAACGCCGGCAACATCGCCGAGTGCATCAGGCTGCTCAAGCAGGCCGGCTGGGACGGCGTCCTGAGCGTCGAGTGCCTGGGCACCGACGAGAACCTACAGGCGAGCATCGGGTGGCTGCGCGAGCAGATCGGCTAAGCCGCGTGCGATAAGGATTGCGCGCAGCCAGAGCAGAAGAGCAGGAGAAAGTAGAGAGTAGAAACAACCTCTGCTGTTTCTTTATCCCATGCATCTCCTGCATCCCTGCAAGAATGAATTATCGGACACCCTCGGCTACCCGGCCACTGACTACCGACCGCGATTACCCCCTTGCGTTTGGCGCCGGCGGCGGGACAATCGCTCGGCGTATGGCGATGACTGACGAAACACCCATGCCGACGATTCGGGCCGCCCGCCCGTGGGCGGTTTGTCTGCTGGCGGCGGCCGGGGCGGCGGCGGCGGCCGGTTGCGGCGGCGAGCAAGGTTCATCGCGCAATCCGCGCGCCACCGAGGCCGTCCAGGCCGAGATCGTCAGCAAGTGGCACAAGCGGCTCGACGAGTTGCCGGCCGTGAAGCTTGTGCTCATCAGCCCGAACAACGAGAGCATCGCCAACGAGTTCAGTTGGGCCTTCGTGATACATTACGCCTTGGCTCATGGCCGGCGGGTGAACATGGAATGGCGCGACGTCGGCGGCGGCGGCACGGGCATTGTGCGATACCTGCGAAACGTCTATGAGCACACCAAGGCCGTCCCAAAAACCGCGGAGATCGACGTCATCTGGGGCGGCGGGCAGGTCGAGTTCCCGAAGCTCGCGTCTGAGGGCCTGCTGACGCCGATGGACCTGCCGGCCGAGACGCTGGCGGCCATACCCGCCAGATTCGGCGGGCTCGAGATGCGGGACGCGAACAATCTCTGGTGCGGCTCGACCGTCAGCGGGTTCGGCTTCATATACAACCGCCAACTCGTCGAGCGCGCCGGCCTGACGCCTCCGAAGACATGGGACGACCTGGCCGGGCCTGGCTGCTTCGGCCTGATCTGCCTGGCCGACCCCACGCAATCCAGCTCGGCCGCAATGGCGTACGAGATGATCGTCCAGTCAGAGCCGACCTGGCCGGAAGGATGGGCAAAGCTGCTGGGCGTCCTGGGCAACGCAAAGCGGTTCGTGGACAGCGCCGGCGCGGCCGCAAACGGCCCGGCCATGGGAGAGGCCCCCATCGCCACGTGCATAGACTTTTACGGCGCGATCCGCGTGGCCGAGGCGCCGGACATGCTCGCCTACGTCAGCCCCAAGGGCCAGACCACCTTCACGCCGGATTCCATCGCCATCCTGAAGAACCCGCCCAACCCGGAGCTTGCCCAGTCGTTCGTGGACTTCGTGCTCTCGGCGAAGGGCCAGGCCCTCTGGGCGCTGAAGGTCGGCGACCCGGAAGGGCCGGTCCGCAACGCCCTCGGCCGGACGCCCATCCGAACGGACGTTTTCAGCCTTTACGCCGGCAGGTTCTCGCCGTGGACCGTGAACCCGTACGAATCCGGCAACGAGATGAAGATCGACACCGAGATGTTGAAGGTCCGTTTTGGTGTGCTTCGCAACCTTGTCAAGGCGGCGGCCGTCGATAACCTCCAGTACATCCAGGCCGCCCGCCGCAAGCTCATCGAGACAAACTTCGAGGCGTGGCGGCTGGCGGAGTTCAACCGCCTGCCCGACAACGTCGCAACCCGCGAGGCGGTCGCCCAAGTGGCAAAGCAACTGCGCGACCAAACCCAGGCCGAGAACCTCGCCGGCCAGTGGCAGCGGTTCTTCCGGGATAAGTACCAGAAGGTTTTGACCACAGAGACACAGAGGGACTGAGGGCAGAAGAAGAAGAGGAAGAAGAAACAGCGGTTCACGCAGAGGACCCATAAGACCCATAGGACCCATAAGACACATAGGACCTATAGAGCGCCGAGAGCAAGAGAACAAGATGAAGAAAGGCAGAGAGACCGACCCTGGAAGTTTCCTCTCTTCTCTGCGCCTCCCTCCTTCGCTGAAGCTACGGAGGGCAAGCTGCACCTCTGCGGTTAAACCGTTTTTTCCGGACATACTCGGCGGCGGCATTACGCTGCTGCTGCTGGTTTCGCTGGTGCTGCCGATCGCGGTCGTGATCGGCGGCGGGTTCGTTCACGAGGGCCGGCCCAGCCTTTACTGGCTCAGCCACGCGCTGACAAACCGCATCCTCTTGGGCCAACTCGTCAACGGCCTGGCGCTTGCGGCCACGACAACCCTCTCCTGCATGTTCGTGGCCATCCCGCTGGCGGTAGTCCGCACGCGGTACAGCTTCCGCGGGGCGGGGATCCTTAGCGCCCTGCTGCTGGTGCCGCTGATCCTGCCGCCGTTCGTCGGCGCACTTTCCATGAGGCGGATCCTCGCGCAGGGCGGCGTGCTCAACCGCATCCTGCTGGACGTCGGCATACTGGGCCCGCACTTCCAGAACTGGCCGGACTGGCTCGGATCGGGCTTCCCCGCCGTGGTCGTCCTCCAGGTGCTGCACCTGTTTCCGATCCTCTACCTCAACGCCTCGGCCGCCCTTGCCAACGTGGACCCCGCCTCGACCCAGGCCGCCCGCAACCTCGGCGCCGGGCCGCTGCGGGCGTTCTGGAACGTCACGCTGCCGCTGATCCGCCCGGGGCTCTTCGCCGGCGGGACCATCGTGTTCATCTGGGCGTTCACCGACATCGGCACGCCGCTGATCGTCGGCTTCGACGAGGTCCTGCCCGTCACGCTCTTCCAGCGCCTCAGCCAGGAGGACGTAAGCCCGCTGACATACAGCCTCGTTTTCATACTGCTGGCCACCGCGGTCGCGGCGTACGTGCTGGGCAAGTTCGTCTTTGGACGAAGCGCCACCGCCGAGGCGACCAAGGCATCAGTCGCCGAGGAGACCCGCCGCCTGGGGCCCTCCGGCACGCTGGCGGCATGGGCGCTGTTCGGGGCGGTGATATTCCTGGCCCTGACCCCGCACATCGGCGTGGTCCTCACGGCCATGTCCAAGCGATGGGTCAACACCGTCGTGCCCAGCGTGTTTACCACCGAGTACCTCCACTTCGTCATCACCCGCCCGGCCACATACAGGTCCATCCTCAACAGCCTCATGTACGCCGGCACGTCGACGCTCATCGACATCGCCATCGGCTGCCTGGCGGCCTGGCTGATGGTGCGGTCGAGGATCCGCGGGCGGACTTTTCTCGACGGCCTGTGCATGCTGCCGCTGGCCGTGCCGGGGCTGATCCTCGCGGCCGGGTACGTCGCGGTCACCGTCAAGGGCAGCCCGATCGAGGCCATCGGGCCGATGCGAAACCCGTTCATCATACTGGTGGTGGCGTATTCCGTGCGCCGCCTGCCGTTCGTCGTTCGGGGCGTCTCAGCCGGGCTCCAGCAGGTGCCCGAGGCCATGGAGGAGGCCGGGCGAAACCTCGGCGCATCGCGGGCGGGCGTGATATTCCGCATCACGGTCCCGCTGATCGCGGCGAACATAATTGCCGCCGGCGTGCTGACGTTCGCGTTTGCGATGCTGGAGGTCAGCGACTCGCTGATCCTCGCCCAGCTCGAAAACAACTACCCGATCACCAAGGAAATCTACAAGCAGATGTCCTCCGGCAACGTCGACGCCGCGGCGATCGCCTCGTCGCTGGGCGTATACGGCATGATCTTGCTGGGCGGCACGTTCGCCATCGCCGGCGCGCTGATGGGCAAGCGGCTCGGCGCGATCTTCCGGGCCTAGCAGTGAATTTCACGACAGCCCGGCGGCTATGGAGTAGTGATGATTTCGACACCAGGAAATACGAAATCCGAAGCACGAAATCCGAAACAAATTCGAAGCACGAAATTCAAAACATGGGCCGCCGGCAAGAGCGCGGCGATTCCGGCAGCAGACCTCCCCGCCGCTGGCGTTTTGAACATTTGCATTTGGATATTTGAATTTGTTTCGGATTTCGGGATTCGATATTCGGATTTGTGGACTTTCAGACGTCTGGACGGCGGCAAGGACACATGGGTGTGAAAAGATGAAGAGCATCCGCCTCGAAAACATCGTGAAGGTCTTCCGCGGCGGGCCGCACGCGGCCTCGGCGCCCGCCGTCGACCACGTCAGCCTGACTATCGAGCCCGGCGAGTTCTTCTTCCTGCTGGGCCCCAGCGGGTGCGGCAAGACGACGCTGCTCCGCATCATCGCCGGCCTGACCGCGCCGTCATCCGGGCGGGTGTGGCTCGGCGAGAGCGACGTGACGGGCCTGGCCGTCGAACAGCGGAACACCGCGATGGTCTTCCAGAATTACGCGCTCTGGCCGCACATGACCGTCCGGCAGAACGTGGAGTTCGGGCCGAAGATGCGAGGCTCGCCCGCCGCCGCCAGGCGACAGCGTGCGGCCGACAACCTCGCGCGGGTCGAGATGGACCCCTACGCCGCCCGCAAGCCGAACCAGCTTTCCGGCGGCCAGCAGCAGCGGGTCGCCCTGGCACGCGCCCTGGCCGCTCAAGGCGACTGCCTGCTGCTCGACGAGCCCCTGAGCAACCTCGACGCACGACTTCGCCTGCACATGCGACACGAACTCCGCCGCCTGGTCAAGTCCACCGGTATCACGGCCGTGTATGTCACCCACGACCAGAAAGAGGCCCTGTCCATGGCCGACCGCGTCGCCGTGATGAACGCCGGAAAGGTCGTCCAGATAGGCAGGCCGGAGGAAGTCTACAACAGGCCCGCGACGAAGTTCGTCGCCGATTTCCTCGGCGAAGCCAACTTCGTGCCCGGCACGATCGCCGGCGAGGCGGCCGGCGAGGTGACGGCCGGCGAGGCGCGGGAAGGCGGCGCCGCGGGTACAAGTGCCGGCCTGGCCGACGCGGCGGCGCCAGGCGCGGCGCCCGGCGCGGGCAGAATGGCAGTGACGGCCGGCAGCGCGGCTGCCGGCGCCCCGGGCTGGGTCCGGGTGGAAACGCCCGTCGGCGTACTGCTGGCCGCGGACGAATCCGGCCGGCAGATCGGCCAGGACGTGCTCTGCTGTGTGCGCCCCGAGCGAATCGAGTTGTGCGAGCGATCCGCTGACGCTCGCGGCGGCGCCGCCGATAATGATGTCGCGAGCCTCCAGGCGACCGTGGCCGAGAGCGTCTACCTCGGCGAGATGCGGCAGTATCTCTGCGACCTGCCCGGCGGCCAGCGGTGGAAGATATCCGTCCTGGCCGGCGCCGACAAGGCCATCCCCGCCGGCTCAGCCGTCACCCTCCGCGTCGCCGCACAGGACGTGGCACTCCTGCCGGCGTAAACGTATCGGACCCGCCACGTGAGGTGTCCCCGGATTTGCCCCGGATTTGCGTGTCCTCGCATTTGCGGATTTGCGCCGGCTGTGGGGCGGCAAGGGCAGAGCGACAGAATGCGCCTTGACGCCGGCCGATCCACTGTGTGCACTAGTGTGTACACAATATGAGTGACGGCATGAATAGAATGAACATCCGGGAGGTCCGGAAGCAGCTCAGCCGCTTGGTCGACGCGGCCCAGCGCGGCGAGTCGACGGTAATTCTGCGCCGCGGGCACGCCGTGGCTCGGATCGCTCCGGTTGTGCCGAAATCCAAGGCGGGTTTGCCTGATCTGGCGACCTTTCGGTCCAAGATCGGCATCCGTGGCAAGGCCATGTCCAAGGTCATCGCCGAGCAGCGCAAGAAGGCCCGTTATTAATGATCTACTGGCTTGGCAGGTTCAGCAGCCCCTTGCGGGGGCTTGACGCGCTTCACCTTGCCGCGGCGGCCGGCAACGACGCCACCCTGCTGACAGCCGACCGCGCATTGGCTCAATCCGCCGGGCATTTCAAGGTGAAGCATCGGTTGATCGGTTAGTCGCTCTTCGGTCAGTTCACGGGCCTGGCCGGACGGCGGCGCCACGAGCATGGAAGACCGCTGCCGGGACCGGCGACGCCGATGCGGCCCGCTGATCTCCTTTTGCGCATGCGCGGACCCTTTGTTCGTAGCAGTACGGACAGCTTCGCCGCGCCGCCCCGGTGGCGGGATCGTCCGATCTCTCGGACTCGGCAAGACTTACCTATTGGGCGTTGCTGGGCTCGAACCAGCGACCTCCTCCTTGTAAGGGAGGCGCTCTAGCCAACTGAGCTAAACGCCCGCGAAACGAGCAGTATAACGTCAACGCCCCCGCCCCGCAAGACCGCCGCGCGACGGATTGCGGCCGAGACGAATTGGGCGCTGGCGCCTTGTCGCCCATGCTTTGTCGCCGCCGAATTGACAGTCGGCGGCCCGGAAGATACCGTTAGGGGCAAGAAAGGCCGAGAGGCCTTGTGGTGTTTGATCTCTGAGGCTCTGAGCCTCTGTGGTTATTGTTTTATGACGCCGATCCCGTTTGACAGGACCGAGTCCGCGGTGGCCGACATACTTATCGTCGAGGACGAGGAGGCCCACGCCGAGGCCATCGAGGAGGGCCTTTCGCGGATGGGCCACGCGTGCGCGGTGGTAAACGACCTTCCGACGGCCCTTGCCCGCATCGGAGCCCAGCGGTTCGACATCATCGTGACCGATCTGGTCCTGGGCAGCCAGTCCGACGGCGGCATGAAGGTTCTGGCCGCGGCCGTCGAGCAGGCGCCGGGCACGAAGGTCATCCTGATCACCGCGCACTCGTCGGTCGAGACTTGCCGGCGGGCGCTCCAGCAGGGCGCGTTCGACTACGTCGAGAAGCCGCTGGACCTCGACGAGTTTCGCGTCGTCGTAAGCAGGGCGGCCGAGCTTACGGCCCAGCGGCGAACCATCCGCGAGCTGCGGCAGCGGGTGGACGAACTCTACGGCTTCGAGAACATCGTGGGCCATTCGCCCAGGATGCTCAAGATCCTGGACACCGTCCGGCGGATTGCGCCGACGGACCTGCCGGTGCTGATCCTCGGCGAGTCCGGGACGGGCAAGGACCTGCTGGCCGAGGCGATCCACCACAACTCCAGCCGCTCGGACAAGAAGTTCGTGGCCATCAACTGCGCGGGGCTCAGCGAGACCCTGCTCGAGGATGAGCTGTTCGGGCACGTCAAGGGCGCGTTTACCGGCGCGGCGGCGGACAGGCCCGGGCGCTTCGAGTACGCCGACGGCGGAACGCTGTTCCTCGACGAGGTCGGCGACATGCCGCTGGCGATGCAGGCCAAGCTCCTGCGAGTGCTGGAGAACGGCGAGGTGGTCCGCGTGGGGTCTAACGATCCGCTGCGCGTCAACGTCCGCGTGCTCAGCGCCACCAATACCGACCTGTCCGAGCGCGTCCGCGACAAGCAGTTCCGCGAGGACCTCTACTTCCGCGTCAAGGGCGTTACCCTCGAGGTCCCGCCGCTGCGCGAGAGGCGCGAGGACATCCCCCTGCTGATCGACCACTTCATCAGGCAGACCAACGCCGCCCACGGCACCAGGGTCCAGGGCCTCACCGCCGACGCGCGCCGCGTGCTGATGGCGTACCCCTGGCCGGGCAACATCCGCCAACTCCGCAACGTCGTCGAGAACATGACCGTGCTCGCCGTGGGCGACAAGATCTCCGTCGACGACCTGCCGGGCGACATCTACAAAGGCCCCGAACAGATCGCCAATGCCCAATTGGGCCACCTGGCCGGCATAAGCCTCGAAGAGGCCGAGAAGGAACTCATCCGCAACACGCTGCGAATGGTCGCCGGCAACCGCGAGCAGGCCGCCAACATCCTGGGCATCGGCGAACGCACCTTGTATCGGAAGATCAAGGAATACGGGCTCAAGGAGTAGCTGAGGGGACTGGCTCCGTAGCGGCATGCTGTTCGCCGCGGAGGTGCCTGTCCCCGTTGTGCGAAGCTCCCACATGGCAACCGCGGGGACAGGCACCTGCGCGGGCCATACAGCCGGCCCGCTGCGG
>Ga0315282_10005974_pt1 | contig 20519 bp, 26 predicted proteins | sample YL17G07_20_MG_FD_203693 | JGI IMG/M metagenome (GOLD analysis project Ga0315282, IMG submission 203693) | Sediment microbial communities from Yellowstone Lake, YNP, Wyoming, USA - YL17G07_20 | ecosystem: Environmental > Aquatic > Freshwater > Lake > Sediment | place: USA: Wyoming | collected... | reverse complement strand
ATAGAAAAACTCAAGGCTCACGGCAATGACATAAAAGAGAAATCAAAGACTCTTGAAACGAGAAAACAGGAACTGGCTTCAATGCTGAGGGAATCTGATATAAAGCAGGACGTAAAGGAGGCTGTTAACTATATTGCCAGGATAAAGCAGGGCATTAAAAAATTTACATTTGAGACGAAGAAAAGCGTTTTAAAATTTTTCAACACAAGAATCAAGGTTAACATCAATGGAGAAGTTGATATTGACTGCACTATCCCCAAAATCAACCCATCTATACGCTCTTTGACAAATTCTTTACCCCGCTTTGCTCTGGCAGGATACACATACTTGCGATAAGCGGTTTGAATGTGGCGCTTCTCGCAGGTGCGTTTTTGTTCTTATTTAAGCTTTTAAGGCTAAAGAGGGAGATTTATTATACGCTGACTATGCTATCGCTAGTATTTCTAATGATCCTTACAGGCTCAAGCGCATCTGTGGTAAGGGCTACTATTATGTGTATTGTTTTTTTAACAGGCAGGTTGTTGGGCAGGCCGATTGATGCGTATAATTCTCTTGGCACAGCAGCTCTTATTATACTCGTAATAAATCCAAAGGATATTTTTGATATAGGGTTTCAACTTTCGTTTATAGCAGTATGGTCAATGGTATATTTTATGCCGAAACTCACGCAGTTTATAAAAAAGGATTGGAATTTTTATATAAAAAGGTACCTCTTGGAACCGCTGGCAATTTCAATCTCTGCAACGCTGGGCACATTTCCTTTAATCATGTATTACTTCAGGATGGCTACGCCCATAGCGGTTATCTCTAATATTTTGATAGTCCCGTTAATGTTTGTATTAATGATAGGCGGTTTATGTTTTATTGCGTTAGGCTGGATACCATTTATGGGATTTTTAATATCAAGCTTTAATAATATCCTGGCAAATGTAATATTTTTTCTGGCAGAGTTTTTTGCAGGTATAAGGTTTGGGCATTTTAATATATAATTAATACTGTTTTCACCGCGTAGGTGGGGTTTAAACCCCGCCTACGCGGTGTGTTTTGGGTTTGACCGAATTTAAACAAGGTGTTAAAATAAAGCATTATGAAAATCAATGGTAAGTTTCTCACAACTGGGATAGGAAGCCTTCCGTATCTGGATGCAGAAAAAAGCGTCAGAATGATATGCGGCAATTTTGACATACCTTTCTGGCCGCAGCTTCCGAAAAGAAGTTTTAAAGAAGACATGTATAGCCAGTTTAGCCAGGGGCTGCCAGGCGTTATTATAGACGATAAAAGAAAAAAAGTGTATGTTGACAGTTCTAAGGATTTGAGCGAAGAGCTTGCCAAGATATATGAAGCGCATGTTTCAGGCGATTATAATTCATTAGGTATTACAGAAGAGTTTAGCCATGGGTTTTATGCCTTTCTTAAAGCCGCGGCCAGGTGTAAATCGGAGTATGTAAAAGGCCATATTACAGGTCCCGTGAGTTTTGGGCTTGGGGTAACAGATGAAAGAGGCAGGTCTATTATTTATAATGATGAATTAAAAGAGGCATTTGTTAAGCTATTGGAGATAAAAGCATTATGGCAGATTGATAAGTTAAAAGACATAGCTAAAAAGGCCATAATTTTTATAGATGAGCCTTATCTGACCAGCTTCGGGTCCAGTTTTGTAAATATAAAGAGAGAAGATGCCATATCAATGCTGAATTCTATTATAGACGGGATACATTCAAAAGATAGCCTGGCAGGGATACATTGCTGCGGCAATACAGACTGGTCAGTTATTGCCGGGACGAGAGCTGATATTATAAATTTTGACGCATATTTATATGCGGATAACCTTTCGCTTTATTCTAAAGATATAGATAGATTTTTAAAAATGGGAGGATATTTGGCGTGGGGTATTGTGCCTACTTCCGATACTGTATTAAAAGAAACAGACAAATCTCTTTTTGAAAGATTGAATTTGCAAATAGAAAATCTGGAGAAAAAATCCATAGACAGGGATTTAATTATACAGAATTCACTCCTTACCCCGAGCTGCGGAATGGGTACGCTATCCGAAAATCTTACAGAAGATATAGTAAAAAAACTAACAAATGTGGCCAAGTTAGCAAAATCAATCTCCTAACTTTACAAATAGCGCCAGGCACGAATTGTAAAGTTAGGAGAAATGTGGGATATGAATTATACTAAAATCAAATTACCTCACAGCATAAAAACTGGGATTCTGGCAGTTGGGGCGCAGTCAAAGAGCGCTTTTTGCTTTGCAAAAGATAATTCTGCTTATTTATCCTATTCAGGAGGAGGCCTTAGCGATCCGAGTAATCTTAAAAAATTCGAAGGAGACATAAAAAAGTTACAGAAAAAACTGAAAATGAAGCCAGTAATTATCGCATGTGACTTGCACCCGGAATATACAGCTACTAAATATGCATATGATCGGGTAAAAGGCGAGGGGCAAAGGATTGAGAAAATTCAACATCATGAGGCGCATGTAGCGAGTTGTATAACTGATAATAATATAAAAAGCGAAGTAATAGGGGTTGCATTTGACGGGACTGGTTTTGGAAGAGATGGAAAGATATGGGGAGGGGAATTTTTCATATGCGGAGCAAAAGGATTTAAAAGAGCCGCGCATTTAAAATATATCGCAATGCCAGGCGCAGAAGCGTCTATTAAAGAGCCGTGGCGCATGGCATTCAGTTATCTCTATGATATATACGGGAAAGATACGACCTCAAAGATTTTAAACAGGTTAGACAAGGAAAAAATGGACATGCTTGGGCAGGCTGTGGACAAAAAGATAAATTCGCCCTTGACTTCAAGCGTGGGCAGATTGTTTGACGCTATTTCGTCGATTACCGGTATTTGCGATTTTGCCGGATATGAGGGGGAAGCAGCGATTAAGTTAGAAAAACTAATACAGGGCATAGAGCATAAAACAGGGAGCGGGTATAGTTTTAAATATAAAGATGAAAATGGGATCATAATAATAGACTGGGAGCCGACTATAAGAGGCGTTGTCAGAGATCTAAAGGACGGCGTTAAAAAACCTGAAATTTCCTTAAAGTTTCATAATGCTATTTGTGATATGATAAAAGATGTTTGTAATATCTTGAAGAAAAAATATAAAATAAAAAAGGTTTGCATGAGCGGGGGAGTTTTTCAAAATAAGTATCTGGCAAGTTCTATTAAGCCTGTATTGGAACAGGAAGGGTTTGAGGCGTATCTGCATAAGAATATCCCGACGCATGATGGGGGTATTGCATTAGGTCAGGCTATACTTGCTGGTAGGGGTCGGTTTTAAACCGACCCCTACGGAAAGATTGAGATGTGCTTAGCTATACCCATGAAGATTTTGAAAATAGAAGGCGATAGGGCAAATGTATCTAGCGGAGGGGTGCAGCGCACCATAGGCATTAATTTTTTGAAAAATCCCAAAATAGGTGATTATGTTATTGTGCATGCAGGATTTGCGATAGAGAAATTAGATACGGCTAAAGCAGAAGAGACATTAAAGATATTAGAGGAACTCCAATGAAATATATAGACGAATTCAGAAATATAGGCATAGCAGCTAAAATATCGAAGCTTATACAAGAAGAGGCCAGGGGCTTTAAGCCGGTAAGTTTTATGGAAGTATGCGGCACGCATACTATGGCTGTTGAAAGGTTTGGTATCAGGCGGATGTTGCCGGAGAATATAAGGCTTATTTCCGGCCCTGGGTGCCCTGTATGCGTGACCCCTAAGAATTATATCGATAAAGCGATAGAGCTTTCTAAGATAGAAGGTATAATTGTATTTAGTTTTGGAGATATGCTAAAAGTCCCCGGCACAGATTCCAGCCTTTTAAAACAAAAGTCAAAAAGTAATGTTAAAATAGTATATTCGCCTTTGGATGCTGCTCAGTTTGCAGAAAAAAATCAGGATAAAAAAATAGTATTTTTGGGAATAGGATTTGAAACAACAGCGCCTACTATAGCAGCTACTGTAAAATATGCAAAAAAGAAAAAACTGAAAAACTTTTTTGTGTATTCAGGCCATAAAGTAATGCCGCCTGCGATGAAATTGCTCGCAAGGGATAAATTTATAAATATAAAAGGGTTTTTATGCCCCGCTCATGTGAGCGCAATTATAGGTTTAAAGCCTTATGCTGAAATAAATAAAAAGTATGGCATGGCATGCGTGATATCAGGTTTTGAGCCTCTTGATATATTGCAGTCTATTTTAATGCTCATAAGGCAGGTTAAATTAAATAAGACAAGGGTTGAAAATCAATACAGCCGCGTAGTTAAAGCCTCTGGTAATATCAAAGCGCTTCGCCTCATTGATGAGGTTTTTTCAATAAAGGATTCTGATTGGAGGGGTATAGGAATTATACCAAAAAGCGGACTTGTTTTAAGCAGAAGATATGCAGATTTTGATATTGAAAAAAATACAGATCTATCTGAAGTAAAAACAAAAATTGATAAAGGCTGTATGTGCGGCGATGTATTAAAAGGTATAAAAACGCCTCTAGAATGCGGCTTATTTTCTAAAAAGTGTGCTCCAGAAAATCCGCAGGGCGCGTGTATGGTATCAAGCGAAGGCACATGCGCTGCATATTACAGGTATGGCTCGGGTAGAAAATGAAAACTATAACTCTTTCGCATGGAAGCGGCGGAACTCTGATGCATGAACTGATAAAAGATTTATTTATAGCAAATCTGGATAATCCTTTTTTGAATAAGCTGGGAGATGCCGCGCTTATAAAATTCGGAGCCAGAAAATTAGCTTACACCACTGATTCTTTTGTTGTTAAACCTTTATTTTTTCCAGGCGGAGATATAGGAAAGCTTTCAGTATGCGGCACAGTTAATGACCTGGCTGTTTCAGGAGCTATGCCAAAATATTTATCCTGCGGGATGATAGCAGAGGATGGGTTTAGTTACGCTGATTTGGAGAAAATAACAGTCTCTATTAAAAATACATGTAAAGCCGCAGGCGTAGATATAGTGACTGGGGATTTTAAGGTTGTTGAGAAAGGAGCTGTTGACGGGATATTTATAAATACATCAGGAATAGGGGAAGAGCTTATTGATTCAGAAATATCTCTTTCAAGGATAATGCCAGGCGATAAAATTATAATAAGCGGGACAATAGGGGACCACGCTGCTTCAATACTTTTAGCCAGAGAGAATCTGAAATTCAAGGCTAGGATTAAAAGCGATTGCAGCCCTCTTAACAAATTTGTATACTCGATAATATGTAAGGGTATAAAATTTATGAGAGATCCCACGAGAGGCGGCCTGGCCACTACGCTGAATGAAATAAGTCTTGCTTCAGGTTATAATGTTGCTATAGAAGAATCCAGTATTCCTGTAAAAAAATCAGTCAGAGCTTTATGCGAAATATTGGGTTTTGACCCTTTGTATATGGCTAATGAAGGCAAACTGATTGCAATAGTTTCTAAAGATATTGCAGTAAATGTATTGTCAAAAATGAAAAAGCATGTTTTAGGCAAAGACGCCAGGATTATAGGAGAAGTTAAAAAAGAGAAAGATAAAAAAGTTTACCTAAAGACTCAGTCAGGCGGCTTGAGGATTTTAGATATGATAACTGAAGAACAGTTACCACGTATTTGTTGAAAATATGGCGAAGAGTAAGGATTATCAAAAAAGATTTTACAGGGAATTGACGAAAGACAGTGATCTTATCGGGCAGGATGTCATTGTAAAGGAAACAGACCTTTTTATTTTTGCAGAAAAGGATATAAAAAATATAGCAGAAGAGATTGTAAAAAAATACAGGACGCAGATAGAGGATTATATAAGAAAAAGGCCTGAATTTATGGTAAGCCTTGAACCAATCAGTCAAGATATTTTAGCCTCAGATATTATAAAAGAGATGATCAGGACAACTGAACTTGCAGGTGTTGGCCCAATGGCAAGCGTTGCAGGGGCTGTAGCAGAATTCGCAGGCAATGAACTTCTGGCGTATTCCAAGCAGATTATTATAGAAAATGGCGGGGATATATTTATAAAATCAGATAAAATTCGTACGATTGCAATTTATGCAGGAGACTCCCCTCTTAGTAATAAGATTTTTATAAAAATAAAACCAGAAAATACGCCTATCGGAATTTGCACGTCTTCCGGCACTGTGGGACATTCTTTAAGCTTTGGGAAAGCAGATGCTTGTGTTATAATAGCTAAGTCTGCGATTTTGGCAGATGCAGTTGCAACTGCAACATGCAACAGGATTAAGGAAAAGAAGGACATTGCGCCAAGTCTTGAATTTGCTTTGTCTATAAAAGGAATCAAAGGCGCAGTAGCAATACTTGGAAAAGATTTTGGAAGCATGGGAAATATAGAACTAACATGAAAGCAGGGAACGGTTTCAAACCGCTCCCTACAGCAGGAGATCAATATGGACTCTAAAAGAATTGTTTTAAAATTTCCTCATAAATTAGTAGATCAGCCGATAGTATACAAATTGGTGAAGGATTTTGATCTGGAATTTAATATATTGAAGGCGTATGTTACTCCGAGGGAAGAAGGCCTTATGGTTCTTGAACTTAAAGGAGAAGGCGCTAGTCTTGATAAAGCCTTGAAGTATATAAAATCTATCGGAGTGAGCGTTCAACCTCTTTCGAAAGATATCAAAAGGAACGATTCGAAGTGCACCCATTGCGGCGCTTGTGTACCGATCTGCCCTACTGGCGCGCTTATTACAGACCCATTGACTAGAAAAGTACTTTTTTATGACACAAAGTGTATTGCCTGTGAGCTTTGTATAAAGGCTTGTCCTCCAAGGGCAATGGAATTACACTTTTAATATTGACATAAAACCTGATTTGTGTATTATAAAGTATTATTAATTTGTTTCAATCTTACCTTTAATAATTTATTGTATGGAATTTAAAAGTTACCTCCTCCACCTACGCGGTGGAGTAATTACTCCACCGCGTAGGTGGAGGAGGTCTAAGTTCAATTGAAAGGATAATCTTGGATTCATATTTTATAAATAAACCCAACCTCGACAGGCTGGTAAAGTCTTTGTCTAAAGCGTATAAAATTTTTGCGCCTGTAAAATCAGATAATAAAAGATTCTACAGAAAAATAGGAGAAGACGGCCTCAGCGATTCTGTTATAGGAGAAATAAGAGCCATAGAGCCTATAAAAAGTTTTTATTTTCCCGCCAGGACAAAGATAGCGGAATATTTTTCTAAAAAAGATTCTGATAAAAAAGAAAAACCTATAGCTATTATAGGCGCGAAATCCTGCGACCTTGTTTCTTTCAAGGTGATGGATTATGTGTATAGCCAGGAGCCGTTCCGTGATTCTTTATATACATCAAAAAGAGAAGAAGGCCTTATAATTTCCAGCGATTGCACATGTTACGAAGAGACATGTTTTTGCGTAGCGATAGGCATAATGCCTTATCCTACAGAAGGTTTTGATATAAATCTTTCAGAACTTGATGGCGGTTATGTGGCAGAGCCTGGATCTCCTAAAGGAGAAAAAATTATAAAAGAGTACTTTAAATTGTTTCAAAGCGCAGAGTCTTATATAGAAAAAAGAGATTCAAATAGAAAAAAACTGAAAGAGGACTTATTGGAACACGTAAAGAAAAGCAAAATTCCTCCAAAAGATTCCATACAGGCTGCATTTAAAAGTAAATTTGATTCGCCGCTTTGGGAAGAGGTTTCAAAGACATGCGTTGAATGCGGCGCATGCAATATGATATGCCCTGCATGCCACTGTTTTATTTTAATGGACCAGAAAAATGAAAATGGTTTTGAAAGATTAAGGATGTGGGATTCCTGCCTTCTCGCGTCTTTTGCAAGGGTTGCAGGAGGCGCAAATCCCAGGAAACTTCTGGCTCAGCGCATGAGAAATCGTTTTGATAAAAAATTCAATTTTTTTCCTGATGTAATAGGAAAGTTTGGATGCACAGGCTGCGGAAGATGCATAGAGGCATGCCCTGGCAAGATCGATATACGCGAGGTGCTCTCCAAACTTCAGCTAACTTGATAGTATAGGAATTTCCTTTTTGCGCGGAGCTTCGCTCCGCTATTCCAAAAGATTTTGGAGTAGCGAAGCAAACAAAGTTAGCTGATAAATCACGGTGTTTAAATGATAGATAATCCATATTTGCCAATAAAGACAGAAGTGCTGGATGTAATAGAAGAGAGCTCTACTATAAAGACTTTTAGGCTCAAGACAGAGACTCCTTTGTATTTTAAAGCAGGGCAATTTGTCGAGATGAGTATTCCTGGAAAAGGAGAAGCGCCTTTTACGCCTTCGTCTTCGCCGTATGAAAAAGATAAATTAGAGATTACTATAATGAAGGCAGGCAGGATTACCGCTATGATACATAATCTAAAAAAAGGCGACACAGTAGGGCTTAGAGGCCCTTACGGGAAAGAATACCCTCTTTCTGAGTACGAAAGAAAGGAAATTCTGCTTGTAGGCGGAGGAGTAGGGCTTGCGCCGCTCAGGGCATTATTTTTGGCTTTAGTCCATGATATAGAAAAATATAAAAGCGTTTTATTCTGCTGCGGCTCCAGGACGTCCTCCGACATAATTTACAAAGATTGCGTTTTAGATAAATGGCAGAGTTTGGATAAAAAAAGGATTAAATTCAGGATAACAGTTGATAGAAAAGATGATAGCTGGAAAGGAAACGTAGGGCTTGTGACCACAACTCTTGATAAGTTGGATATTAATCTTAAAAATAGCGTAACAATCGTTTGCGGGCCTCCAATAATGATGAAATTTGCAACGTTTAAGCTTCTGGAGGTAGGTTATAAGCCAGATCAGATTTATTTATCAATGGAAAAGAATATGAGCTGCGGTATCGGGAAATGCGGGCATTGCAGACTGGGTAATTTTTACGCTTGTAAAGATGGCCCGGTATTTAGATACGACAAGATAAGTCATATTCATGAAATATGGGATTAAAGGCCTTTGCGACAATATTGTAGGGCAGACTTTAGTCTGCCAAAAATATGAAACGTTTATTCGTAGATCTTGAAAAATTAAATAGCTGTGGAGAAGTGAGCGCGAAGTGCAGCTATTATTATCATCCTAAGAATTCAGGCATAACGCGTTTGCGGGAAATTGGGCAGTTTTTATATATCTGCAGGCATTGCCTAGAGGCGCCTTGTGTGAACGCTTGCCCTAAAGATGCTATTACGAGACAGGAAGACGGGATAATAAAGCGCTATACTGCGAGGTGCATTTCTTGCAAGTCCTGCAGCTTGGCATGCCCGTTTGGGACAATACCACTAGACACAATACCTTATATAATATCTCAGTGCGATGCATGTGTTAGTAGGAGCGATAAAGAGGAGCCTGTGTGCGTAAAGTCGTGTTCAATGCCTGACGCAATAAAATTTATAGAAGTAGAAGAATCGGAGAAAGACGATATTTATTTGATAGGCAAATATGTGGCAGTTCATGCTATGCCTTGGAAGAAGTATCACCCATGACCAAACTTTTTTTTAATTTTTTAATATTTCCAGGTTTCTTATTTACAGTAGTCGTAGGATTGGCAGCGTGCTGGATAGACCGCAAGGTTACTGCGCGTATTCAATGGAGGGTTGGGCCACCGTGGTACCAGCCGCTAATGGACCTAGTTAAACTCAGCATAAAAGAGATTACGGTTCCTGCCCTGGCATCAAAGGAATTATTTTTTCTTTCTCCTATGATAGGGCTGAGCGCTGCTATGCTTGTGTCCATGCTTGTGTGGCTTCCGAATATAGACCCTGTTTCAAAGGGTTTTTCAGGAGATATTATAGTAATTGTGTATCTTTTGACATTACCTGCGACAGCTGTTATATTGGGCGCTTCCGCGAGCGGGAATCCTTTGGCATCTCTTGGCGCATCAAGAGAAATAAAAATGGTAATGGCATATGAATTGCCGTTTATTATTTCCTTAATCGTACCTATTATTAAAAGCCATGGACTTTTGAGATTAAACGAAATTATAAATTATCAGGCGGCAAACGGCCCATTTATCGCAAGTTTTTCAGGTATTATTGCATTTATTGTTATGATATTCTGCATGCAGGCAAAACTGGGCTTAGTGCCTTTTGACGCAAGCGAAGCAGAGACAGAGATAATAGCAGGAACCTATATAGAATATTCAGGCATGCTTTTAGCGATTTTTAAACTTACAAAGACGATGTTAATGGTAATTTTGCCATTATTTTTGATAACGCTATTCTGGCAGGGGTTTAATTTTTTAAGCATGTGGAAGTATATAATACTTTTAGTTGTGATGATTTTGATAAGAAACACAAATCCGCGTGTAAGGATTGACCAGGCAGTGAGATTTTTCTGGGGTAAGATGACATTACTATCTGTACTGGCAGTATTATTGGCGTTGAAGGGACTATAATTAGGTTAGCGCGAAGCTCACTTTGTTCGCTTCGCTACTCCAATATCTTTTGGAATAGCGGAGCGAAGCTCCGCGCAAAAAGGAAATTTTTATACTATGAGCTTGAGATTAAAGGCATTAACAAAATCCATATGGGTTTACCATATGTCAACAGGCAGCTGCAATAACTGCGACATAGAGATACTTGATCTTTCGACACCAAGATTTGACGTGGAGAGATTCGGCATAACATTAGTGGGGAGCATCAGGCATGCGGACGCGATACTTGTGACAGGATCTTTAAATTTAAAGACAATACCCCGCATAAAGGCAATTTATGAACAGGCCCCGAAACCTTGCGTGGTTATTGCGATAGGCGTATGCGCCTGCGGCCAGGGCATTTTTAAAAACGGGCCGAATTGCCCAAATCCAGTGGATTCAGTTTTACCAGTGGATATCTATGTGCCGGGCTGTCCGCCAAAGCCAGAGGCAATGATAGCAGGCATCGTAAAATTAATAGAAAAGGTAAACTCTAAAAAATGAAAAGAGAAGCAATAATAGAAAATATAAAAGTTCGCTCAGGCAAAGATTTACTGGAGTTTGTTGATAAATCCAAAAACAGGATTTATTTTACAATAAATAAAAATATACTGCCGCAGATAGCGAAGTATCTTTTTAACGAAGAAAAAGCAAGATTTTCTACCGCCTCTGGAGTTGACACAAGAAAGGCAATTGAAATTCTTTATCATTTTGCAGTAGATGATATAGGGCTTTTTATATCGCTCAGAGTAATTCTTGAAAAACCAAACCTTGAGATAGATTCGCTTCTTCCTTTATTTAAATGCGCAGAATGGATAGAAATGGAAATGCACGAAATGCTCGGGATAAATTTTAAAGGCCATAAAAATATGAAACACCTGCTATTGAAAGATGACTGGCCTGAGGGAAATTATCCGTTAAGGAGAGATTAGTAGATGGCTCGTCAAATTATTCCAGTAGGACCATATCATCCTTTACAGGATGAGCCGGAATTTTTTAAACTGCATGTTGACGGCGAGATCGTGGTGGATATTGATATTGAACTTGGGTATAACCACAGGCTTGTTGAAAAGATAGCTGAGTCAAAAAATTTTGACCAAGTGGCTTTTATGGTAGAAAGGATATGCGGCATATGTTCTACTTCACATCCATTTGCATATGTGAATGCTATAGACGACCTTCTGGGGGCAAAACCTCCGGAAAGAGCGCTTTATATAAGAACTGTAATAGGAGAATTGGAGAGGATACATAGCCATTTATTGTGGCTCGGTCTGGCAGGACATTTTTTAGGATACAATACAGTGTGGATGTGGGCTTGGAGATACAGGGAGCCTATTCTTGATATATTTGAAAGGATTTCAGGCAACAGGCAGAATTATGCAATGATGAAGCCGGGCGGAGTAAGAAGAGATATATTTGAAGAAGATTTCCCATGGATAAAAAAGACATTAAAAGATTTGATCCCTAAATTCGACATGTTTAAGGGAGCTATAATGGATGATCCTGTTATCAGGATGAGGACGGAAGGCGTAGGCGTATTGACAAAAGAGGATGCGAGAGATTATGGTTTAGTAGGGCCTACGGCAAGGGCGTCTGGCGTAAATATAGATATAAGGAAAGATGATCCTTACGCTGCATATGACAAGGTGGAGTGGCAGGTGTGCACGCATGAAGGCGGGGATGTATTCAGTAAAGCTGTTGTAAGGATATTGGAATTATATCAGTCTATAAATATAATAATCCAATGCCTTGATAAAATGCCAAAAGGCCCGATAGATTCCGGCATAAAAGATATTCCTCCTGGAGAAGGCATTGGAAGGCATGAAGCTCCTAGGGGAGAGGTAGTGCATTATATAATGGCAGACGGCGGCAACAGTCCTGCGAGGCATAAAATAAGGGCGCCAAGTTTTATGAATGTTGCTTCAAATAAAAAAGCTGTAATAGGAGAGACAATTTCAGATGCCACCATAATACTTGCGGCAGTTGACCCATGCTATTGCTGTACAGAAAGAATGGCTGTGGTGGATTATAAGACAGGCAAAAAAATGATGGATGGCCAGGATCTTATAAGGCTTTCGCAGGAAAAGACAGAAAGAATTAAAAATAAGCTGGGAAAATAAAGGAAGTCCACCTGACAGGTGAGCCAATTTGGCTCACCTGTCAGGTGGACGTGGTTAAAATATGAAAATATTATTAGAGCCAATATTAGTTTCAATAATCGCAGGGTTATTTATTCTAGTTATACCTAATAAATTTAGAAGGGTGACAGAATTTTTCAGCCTGCTTGTATCTGTATATTTATTTATAGCAGGGATAAAGATATTTTTTACCGCCCCTCTTAATATAGGGTATTTATACGTAGATAACCTTTCCAGGTTTATAGTGCCCGCAATAGGTTTTTTTGGATTTTTAGTTACAGTGTATTCAATGCGGTCAATGGCTTCTTATAAAAGCGCCTCTTACTATTATACCTATATAATATGGACGATTGGCGCGTCAATGCTTACAGCAGTTTCAAACAATATAATCCTTCTTATAGCATCTTGGGGTTTTCTGGGTTTTACACTCTACATGCTTATAAATATATCAGGGCCCAGGGCAGCGACGATAAGCAAGAAGGCCTTTATTATAATAGGCGGCACAGACAGCCTCATGATACTTGGTTTTGGTATGATGTGGCTTTTAACAAAGTCGTTGAATTTAAGCGACATGAGAATCGATATAGCTGCTCCTACAGCGCTCTGGTCGTTTTTACTTGTAGCAGCGGGCGCATTTGCAAAAGCAGGCGCTATGCCTTTTCATACATGGATACCTGAAACCGCGCAGGAAGCGCCCATCAGTGTGACGGCATTTTTACCGGCCAGCCTGGATAAACTTTTGGGCATTTATTTACTTGCAAGATTGGCGCTGAATGTATTTATTTTGAATAGCTTCACATATGCTATTCTTATGGTAATAGGCTCGATTACAATAATAGCGGCAGTGATGATGGCGCTCGTGCAGCACGATTTTAAAAAACTTTTGGGCTATCACGCGGTGAGCCAGGTAGGTTATATGGTTCTTGGCATCGGGACAGGCAATCCTATAGGAATAGCAGGCGGGTTATTCCACATGCTGAACAACGCCATATACAAATGCTGCTTGTTTCTTTCAGCCGGCAATGTGGAATATAAGACAAAGACTTCTGAGTTGGATAATCTTGGCGGGCTCAGCAAGATAATGCCGATAACATTTCTTACAACGCTGATTGCCTCATGCGCGATATCAGGGGTCCCGCCTTTTAACGGGTTCTTTTCAAAATGGATGATTTACCAGGGCCTGATAGAGAAAGGTAAATCAGGCGGCGTATTGTGGGTATTTTGCCTTGCGGCAGCAATGTTTGGAAGCGGACTAACCCTGGCGTCGTTTATAAAGCTGATTCACGCTATGTTTTTAGGGCAGAGGGCAGAGGGCGAAGAGCAGAGGGTAGAGGGCAGAGGGCAGAGAGTAAAAGATGAAGTTCCGTGGCAGATGCGGGCGCCGGTTATTGTGTTAGCAATTTTATGCATAGTGTTTGGCGTATTCGCGTATCAGATTCCTTTAAAGTTATTTATAAGGCCTGTTTTGGGAGTTGGTTTTGAATTTATAGGAAAGTGGCAGTCATTAAAAGCAACTTTGTTCTTGTTTGCAGGACTGGCAGTAGGGCTTATTGTATATCTCTTGGGAAATTTTAAATCAGTGAGGATAAGTAATTCTTATATAGGAGGAGAGCCTCTTGAAAAAGATATGAGGCTTTCCGGCACAGAATTTTATAATACCGTAAAGGAAATCAGGTTATTGAGAGTTATTTATAAAAAAGCAGAGGCTGGCTTTTTTGATATATATGAACAGGGAAAATCGATTGTTTTTGGTATAGGCGGATTTTTTCAGTATCTGCATAATGGTGTCCTGCCAACGTATCTTGTATGGACGCTTTTGGGTATGATGGGATTATTTTTATTTTTCTTGAAGTAAGGAGACTCCGTTCGCCGAACGGAATATGGTTCCGTTCGGCGAACGAAAAAGGAACGCGATGGAATTACATATACTTTTAATATTCATGATTTTAGCTGCCATAGTGGCGATTGAGGTCAAAGACCTTCTTTCAAGCGTAATTGCTGTAGGAGCAGTTGGTTTTGCGCTATGTTTGGCTTTTCTTGTGCTTAAGGCGCCAGATCTTGCTATAACGCAGTTAGTGGTAGAGATATTATGTTTAATTATTCTAATCAGGGCGACAATTAATAAAGACCTGCCGCTCGTGATTGAAGGCAGGTGGTTTTTTAATACAGTTTCCACGCTTGCTTTTATGGCTGTTTTTCTATTGTTTGGCTGGCTGGCTTTAAAAGAACTTCCTAGTTTTGGCGAACCTATAATGGCAGTTGTAAAAAAATATCTGCAAGAAGGTGTATCCAAGACAGGCGCTGTAAATATAGTAACCGCAGTGATACTGGATTTTAGGGCGTATGATACATTAGGCGAGGCAACAGTTTTATTTACTTCTGTAATAGGCATAATGGCAATATTGCGCAGGCCGGGGAGAAAAAATAAATAGTGCTAGAATTTCCAAAAGTTACCTTTTTTTGCGCGGAGCTTCGCTCCGCTACTCCAAAAGATTATGGAGTAGCGAAGCGAACGGAGTGAGCTTCGCGTTAACTTGATTTGTGTAATCGCATAGAATTTCTATGATAGATAATCCGAAAACAGGAATGACATTGATAGTAAAAACTATTACACGTCTAACAGTGGGGTTGATCCTGCTTTTTGGCATTTACATTATTTTACATGGCCATGTTTCACCAGGAGGCGGATTTGCGGGGGGCGTGATCGTGGCGTTATCGTTTGTGCATCTTATGCTTGCCTTTGGAAAGGATACTGCTGTTGCCAAGGTTTCTAAGAACATGGCAAGCAATTTGGAATCTATAGGCGCAATGATGTTTTTATTAGTCGCATTATTGGGTTTTCTTGGAGGGTCGTTCTTTTTGAACATCCTTGCAAAAGGAAGCCCTTTTAATCTTTTCAGCGCAGGTACTATACCTTTAAGCAATATCTCAATAGGCATAAAGGTTGGCGTAGGGCTATTTGCAATTTTTCTGGCATTAGTAGTATTAGAGAAATCAAAGTAAGGATAAACCATGACGCTTTATTTTCTATGTCTTATATTGTTCTGTGTTGGGCTTTACGGCGTATTGCGCAAGCGAAACCTTGTAAAGATAATAATCGGGCTCGGCATAATGGAATATGCCATGAACCTATTTTTTGTGCTCCTGGGATATCGTTTCCATGGAAGGGCGCCTATAGATGCCAAGGACCAGAACATACTTAATATGGTTGACCCGCTACCTCAGGCATTAGTGCTGACGTCTATTGTCATAGGCCTTGGGGTTACAGCGCTTGTCATATCCATTGCTTTAAGGATTTATGAAAAATACGGGACATTTGATATTACAAAAATCAAGAGGCTTAAAGGCTAATGAATAGCACAACTATAATTCCTTTATTTGTAATTATTCCGTTAGCCGCAGCATTTCTCATATCGCTTGTGGGCAGGTTTATCAGGCGTTCCAGCGAAATTATAATATTTATCGCCAGTTTTACGCTTTTAGGGTTTTCTATTTACGCCAGGTTTTTGCTTAATTCTGCGGCTGGAAAGATCATGGTTTATAAGATAGGTGGATGGGTGCCGCCATTTGGCATATGCATGGTGATGGACGGCCTGTCTAGTTTTATGCTTGTGACTGTCAACTTAATAGCATTTTTCGTAGCAGTGTATTCCCTGGCTTATATGGAACAATACACTGATAAGCCAAAGTTCTTCACATTGTTTTCTTTAATGGTTTGCGGAATGAACGGCGTGATTATTACAGGCGATTTATTCAACCTTTTTGTGTTTCTTGAAATAGCCTCTATTGCCAGCTACGCCCTCGTAGCATTCGGCACAGAGGCAGAAGAATTGGAGGCTTCATTTAAATATGCGATTATGGGTTCGGTCGCATCGGCTTTTATTTTTATAGGCATCGCATTTTTATACAGTTTTACATCTACTTTAAATATGGCGGATATGGCGCGAGTTTTGAATTATAAAGAGAATATATGGATTATACCTTTTGTAGGGGTATTATTTTTAATGGGTTTTGGTTTGAAATCTGCGCTTGTGCCGTTTCACGCATGGCTTCCAGACGCTCATCCGTCTGCTCCTGCTTCAATCTCTGCCATGCTTTCAGGAGTTTTAATAAAGACGCTTGGCGTATATTCCCTGGTCAGAATTTTATTCAATATAATAGGCTCTAATCATGGATACCTTACAATATTGATGTTTTTAGGTGTTACGTCAATGCTGGTGGCGGTTGTGCTTGCCTTGTCACAATGGGATCTCAAGAGATTATTGGCATACCACTCTATAAGTCAGATTGGGTATGTGGTCTTAGGTATTGGGCTTGGAACGCCCCTTGGAGTATTCGGAGGGTTATTTCACCTATTTAACCATTCTGTTTTCAAGTCATTGCTTTTCTTGAATTCAGGGGCGATAGATTACGCTAGCGGCACTAGGGATTTAAAAGAGACCGGCGGGCTTGGAAAATTAATGCCAGTGACGGCAAAAACTAATCTAATAGCTTCAATGTCTATTGCAGGCATACCGCCTTTCAATGGTTTTTTTAGCAAAGCTATAATCATTATCGCCTGCCTGCAAAAAGGCAATTTTGGTTATGCTGTTTGCGCAGTAATAGGAAGTATCCTGACCTTGGCCTCATTCATGAAAGTGCAGAAGTTTGTTTTCCTGGGCGAGATAAAGGATAAATTGAAAAATATTAAAGAGGTGCCTTTTGTAATGTTATTTTCTATGGTATGTCTTGCGCTTATATGTATATTTGGCGGCCTTATGCTTTTACCTTCTTTTAGATTTTTTCTGGACGATGCAGTAGCTGTCATATTAAAAGGCACAAGTTACGCAGGCGTAGTATTGGAGGCAGCATCGCGGCCATGAAGAGCAAATTAGTTTTGTTTATTATAGGTTTTCTAGTATGGTCTCTTCTGATATGGCCTTTGGATTTTCAGCATTTAGTAGTAGGTTTGATGGTCGCGGCTTTTGTTGCATTTATAACAGGCGATTTGTTTACCCCGCCCCTGCGCACAGGAGCGGGGTTCAGCAACAGGCCTCATCGTTTTGGCCATATAACAAGATACTTTTGGTTTTCGTATTATGTGCCTGTATTTTTATGGGAATGCCTGAAGGCAAATATAGATGTTGCATCAAGGGTTTTAAATCCGAAATTGCCAATTAATCCCGGCATTGTAAAGGTAAAGACTACTTTAAAATCTGACACAGGATTGACATTTCTGGCAAATTCGATTACTCTGACTCCAGGGACGCTTTGCGTGGACATTGACGCTGAAAATGGCATACTTTATATTCACTGGATTGATGTAAAAACTCAGGACGTAGATAAGGCAACAGAATTGATTGTGAGTCCTTTTGAAAAAATCCTTAAAAAGATATTTGAGTGATTATGAAAAAAAATTTACGATGGTTAATGGGCTTTAGCGTTCTGGCAGCCAGTTTATTATTTATAATGTTATATCCGATACCGTCTTTATTGAGCTGGCAGTCTGCATTTCTGGCGCATTGTTTTTTCATTCTCATGCTTTGTTTTGCGATGTGCCTTTTTAGGGTTATGGCTGGCCCAACGCCAGCTGACAGGGCAGTGGCAATCGATACGCTCGGAATTTTGATAGTAGGTTTTTGCGCAATCTTGAGCATTCCTACAGGGAGAGACTGGTATCTGGATATTGCGATTGCGTGGGCATTGCAGAGTTTTATAGGCGCTCTTGCGCTGGCAAAGTATCTGGAGGGAAGAGGGTTTGATGAATAATATACAGGGAATAGTTGGGTATATATTTATTATAATAGGCCTTGGGTTTGATATATTCGGGTGCATTGGTTTACTCAGGCTTCCTGATGTTTATAACAGGCTGCAAGCTACAACCAAATGCGTTACGCTTGGCACCTGCAGTATTCTTTTGGGCACGTTTATATTAAAAGGATTTAATACGACAGGAATAAAAGCAATCCTCGTGGCAATATTTTTGCTTCTTACTTCGCCTGTTGCTGCGCATGCCCTTGCTAGAGGAGCTCATAAATCAGGCGTGAAACTTTGGCCTAAAAGCGTTGTAGATAAATACGAACAGGATGGGAATTGATGCGATATCCAAAGTTAAGAGAATTAAAAGAAGCAATTCTAGCACTGATAAAAGGACCTTATACTACTAAGTTTCCTTACGAGCCGCATGTTCCTGAGAAGCGTTTCAGAGGGAAGCCGGAATATTTTAAAGATGGATGTGTAGGATGTAAGGCATGCGCAGAGGTTTGCCCTACAGGTTGCATAGAAGTGAAGGATATACCTGACGCAGAACCTCCTTTAAGAAGGTTGGAGCTTCGCTATGATTCCTGTATATTCTGCGGACAGTGCCAGGCAGCGTGCATTACACAGGAAGGTATAAAGCTTTCTAATAAATTTGACCTGGCCATATTTGACAGGAGCCAGGCAATAGAAGCCGTTGAAAAGGAATTAGTGTTATGCGAAGGCTGCGGCTGCACGGTCGGAGCAAAAGATCATCTGGCTTGGGTTGCGAAAAAACTCGGTCCTTTAGCGTATTCAAGCCCTACTTCGTATTTAGCTGCCTTAAAGGAACTGAAATTGTCATATGAGATCCTTCGTCGCTCCGCTCTTCAGGATGAAGGGTCGGAAAATTCTCCGACCCCTCAATTAACCCGCCAGGATAGAGTTAAAATACTCTGTCCAAAATGCCGCAGAGAAGTGACACTTAAAACATAGCCTTTCCTGAGTTTATGATAAATTTAAAAGATATATTAATAGGCAAGGTTGTTATACTTTGCATTGGAAATATTGAACGCGGGGATGATGGGCTAGGCCCGTATCTTGCCAGCATGATAAGAGGCAAGGTACTATATGAGGTTATAGACGCAGGCGCTGCGCCTGAGAACTGGACAGGAGTTATAATCAGATTAAAACCAGATACTATTATTATGGTGGATGCGATTTATTTTGAAGGAGAACCTGGAGATGTGAAGATTTTTTCAGGGGAAGACCTTGGCTCAGGGAAGATTTCAACGCATGACGTTTCCCTAAAATTATTAATAGAATATCTGAAAGAATCCACTAAGGCGGATATTTATGTATTGGGAATAAAACCCCAATCGAACAAATTAGGCGAGGGCCTGAGTTCCTGCATAAAATTATCCCTAGACAATCTTGGCTGCACCTTGACTAGTAATTAAATAGTATAGGAATTTCCTTTTTGCGCGGAGCTCGCCTCGCTTCGCGGGCGAAGCGGGCTTCGCTCCGCTATTCCAAAAGATTTTGGAGTAGCGGAGCGAACGAAGTGAGCTCCGCGCTAACTCGCAAATTAATAAATATGCTAACTTTACAAATGGTGCCAGACGCGAATTGTAAAGTTAGAGAAGAATGGAGTGGATGGCTTGACAATAAGGTGTTCATGTGATAATATTTTTCTTACTATGGCTATTGTAGAAATGGAATTGAATAAAATAAGGATAGATGAAAATAGAGGCGAGCAGGTTATTGTGCTCAAGGAAAAAGAGGGCCCTCGCATACTGCCTATTGTAATAGGCATAATGGAAGTTACTGCTATTAAAATGAAAATAAGCGGGGTTTATCCCCCAAGGCCCATGACGCATGATTTATTTTGTAACGCGATAACCCAGTTAGGTGCAAAGATAGATAAAATAATAATCAATAAATTAGAAAATAACACATTTTTTGCAAAGCTTATCGTGTCAGCGGACAGTCGTACATTGGAAATAGACGCCAGGCCAAGCGATAGTATTGCAATAGCTATACGAGCTAAGGCCCAGATATTTGTAGATGAACAAGTTTTGGATAATGTGTCTAACAGTATAGAGTAGCTATATCTTATCTCACCTTAAAGTAAACCTAATTAGCTATTTTACTTGATCTGTAAGGAAATTAAATAGATCCTTTGCCGCCATTATAGGTTATGTAAAAATGGTTATTCAAGTTCAAGGCATAATAGCGCGAAGCTCGCTGGCACTCGCTTCGCTACTCCAA
>Ga0315282_10005973_pt1 | contig 20520 bp, 15 predicted proteins | sample YL17G07_20_MG_FD_203693 | JGI IMG/M metagenome (GOLD analysis project Ga0315282, IMG submission 203693) | Sediment microbial communities from Yellowstone Lake, YNP, Wyoming, USA - YL17G07_20 | ecosystem: Environmental > Aquatic > Freshwater > Lake > Sediment | place: USA: Wyoming | collected... | reverse complement strand
TCTGTAAAGGAACTTTATATCGATGCCATCGTTAACCAGCGGGGGCCCTTTGGCGAGTTCACGAACGAGAAGATCTATCCCACTTATATTCTCATCCACAACCCCCAGGAGAGCCCTCTGCTCCCTCCCGACCTCAAACGATTTCTGAAAAACCAGGAGATTCACTCTGTTCTCTACATTCCGCTGAAGGTAAACGAAGTCGTCAACTATTTTTTAGTCTTCGACGCCCAATCCTATCATCGACGATTTACGGACGAAAAGATCGAGATTTTCACCTTCCTGGGCAAGGAATTGATGAAAGGGCTGAGGCTGGAGAAAATGGACGACATCCTGCACGACTTCAAAACCCCGGCCATCGCCGTCGCCGGCTTCGCCAGACGTGTCCGGCGGCTTCTCGACGAAGGAGACTATTCGTCCAAGAAGGAGAAGATCGACCAGGCCCTGGAAATTGTCCTTCAAGAAACCACCCGCATTCAGGAATTAGCCCTCACCCTCTACGAGGAAGGAAGAGGGGAGCTTCTTGACCTTACGGAAAAACTGAAGAGGCGATTTTTAATCAATGCGGAAGCGATGCAAGAGTTAAAACGGGAGAATATCCGTGTGAACAAACTGGATCTGGAATCTCCCCTGCCGATTCGATGTTCACCTTTGCTGCTCGACAGGGTTCTGGACAACCTTCTTACGAACGCCTCCAAGGCGATCCCGGAGGAAGGGGGAGACCTCTCCATCCGATCCTACCGCAGGGAGTCGTGGGCAGTGGCCGAGATCGCCAATACCGGGCAAATTCCGGAAGAGGATAAAGATCGCTACCTCCGTGGCGAGGCCAGCGGTAGAGGCCTGCATATTACGACCCGGTTGGTCAAACAGATGGGGGGAAAAATCGAGCTGGAGTCGAAAGACGGCCAGACCACCTTTCGAGCCATGTATCCTCTCATCGAAAAGCTTTGAACTCGCCCACTTGATTCTTATCCCACTGCCGCAGCTGACGCCACTAGGGCCTGCCAAAGTTTATGGCCAGGGTTTTACCCCCCAATTATTCCACGAGCCCACAGAAACTGCCTTATAATAAAAAAAGGGAATGGGAGGAGATATAAAACCACAGAGGTCACAGAGAAGGACTCTGTGTCCTCAAAAAGATTCTTTCAAGGCGATCATCGAACGACAGCCGTGCTAATGGGATAGACCAGTCTTCAGAGAAGGAAGTCGTCATCGAAGTGAAAGCTGTAAGAAAATATAAAGGATGAAGCCCAAGCAGGCATTTATTGAACGGGGCGAGGGAGAAGATTAATATCTTCTCTGTCTCCTCTGTGGTTATATCTTGACAATACCGAAAGAGCGAAAAGGAGGATTGGCCATGAAGAATTACGGTCTGTACATCAACGGGGAATGGATTCAATCCCAAAGCGGAAAGACGTTCGAAACGAAAAATCCTGCCGATGGTCAAACCTTGGCAATCCTCCAGGAGGGGACAGAAAGAGATGTAATGAAGGCCGTTGAGGCGGCTGAAAAAACATTCCCTCAATGGAGGAAGTTTCCGCCGCCCAAGAGGGGTGAAATCCTCCTGAAGGCCGCCGCCATTATGCGGGAGAGGAAAGAAGAGCTGGGGAAAATGGTGACTCAGGAGATGGGCAAGGTCATCGCCGAAGGGAAAGGAGACGTGCAGGAGGCCATCGATTTCCTCGAGTATATTTCCGGAGAAGGGAGGCGGCTGCTGGGGGAAACGACCCCTTCGGAACTTCCCAATAAATTATGCCTGACCCTGAAGCAGCCCATCGGCGTTGTGGGCTGCATCACCCCCTGGAATTTCCCCATGGCCGTCCCCTGCTGGAAATTGGGTGCGGCCCTGATCACCGGGAACACGATTGTCTACAAACCGGCCACGTTGACGCCGCTTTGCGCCGCCACGCTGGTGGAGATCTTCCACCAGGCCGGTCTTCCTGCGGGCGTCCTCAATATGGTCACCGGGCCGGCAGAGGCTGTGGGCGAGGCCATCGTCCAACATCCCAACATCCGCGCGGTCTCTTTCACGGGGAGCGTGGCTGCCGGGAAAGATATCTATGCGAAGGCCTCACGAATGCTGAAAAGAGTGGGGCTGGAATTGGGGGGCAAGAATCCCCAGATCGTCATGGATGACGCCCGCATGGACTTGGCGGTTGAGGGCGTGCTCTTCGGGGCTTTCGGAACCGCCGGCCAGCGGTGCACCGCCACCAGCCGGTTGATCGTGCAGGAGAAAGTGTACGATGAATTGATGGAAAATTTATTGGGCAGAACCAAGGCCCTCAAGGTGGGCAATCCCCTGGATCCGGCTGTAGACGTCGGCCCGGTGGCCAGCGCCGAGCAGGAAACTAAAATATTAAAATACATTCAAATCGGCACCGAAGAGGGGGCGAGACTGATCTGGGGGGGCAAGAAACTGAAAGGCGGCCAGTACGATAAGGGATTTTTTATCGCACCTACGATATTTGAAGCCCAACACGGGATGAGGATCACCAAGGAAGAAATCTTCGGCCCTGTGCTATCGGTGATGAAGGTGCGAGACTACGAAGAGGCCGTAAAAGTGGCCAACGACGTCGAGTATGGTCTTTCCTCCTCCATCTACACGGGCAACGTCAACACCGCCTTCCGGGCCATGCAGGACCTGGAAGCCGGGGTAACTTACATCAATGCCCCGACGATTGGGGCGGAGGTTCACCTTCCCTTCGGCGGGGTGAAGAATACCGGCAATGGCGCCCGGGAAGCAGGGACCGAGGCCATCCACGAGTTCACGGAGATTAAGTCCGTTTTCATCGATTTCAGCGGCAAGCTGCAAAAGGCCCAGATCGTTGAATGACGTGAGGCCAAGTCGTAAGGGGGGAAATAGTCAGTATATGTCCATCCGAAAACTCCCTCTCCCCTTGCGGGAGAGGGTCGGGGTGAGGGGAGCAAGAGAAGCGCTTCGAAAAATGAAGCATCCGGCCCCGAGACTAGGATTTTGCCCCAAGGGCCTCGTACGCTTTTGGTACCGTATCTCGCGGGCTGATTTTGTACCAGGCCTGGATGACCTTTCCCCGTTCATCGATCAAAAAAGATGAGCGGATGATCCCCTCAAATTTCTTGCCGTACATGCTCTTTTCGCCCCAGACGCCATAGGCCTTGGCGACTGCATGGTCGGTGTCCGAGAGCTGCAGAGGAATGGGGTTTCTTTAGCGACTTTCTTCCGGGAAGTTTCGCCGGTGGAAAATTTCTCCTTGACACCCGCCGAGGGATCGGAATAGAAGGAAATTATAGCCTCCGCATTGCCACCAAGAGGGAATTTTGGGACCCATATCCGGAATCAGCGGAAACCCGACCATCGGGAAAAGAAAAGATCTGCGCTATCGCTGGTTCATAATCAGTTTGGCGATCATCATAACGATGACCGTCAGTATTTACCAGTATTCCTGGTCGCTCTTCGCTTACAACATTCGGGAAGAGCTTGATTGGAGCCTGGCCGAGATCAGCCTGGCATTCACGATTTTCCAGTTGGCCAACTTTTCCCAGCCCTTTACCGGCGCCATTGCCGATGCCTGGGGACCAAAAGGAGTAGGAATTGCAAGTGCCCTGCTGGTGGGTCTCGGCTTCCTCCTCTCTTCCCAGGTCTCATCGCCCGGGCAGCTCTGCCTCTGTTTCGTAATCGGGGGCGTCGGGGTGGGGGCTCTAACCGCGATCGCCGTGGCCAGCGGGGTCAAATGGTTTCCGGACAAAATGGGCCTTGCCTCCGGGCTGACGTCGTTCGGGTACGGAGCGGGCACGGCCGTCTTCAACTTGATGATTCAGGCTTTTTTGGGTGCTTTCGGGTTCAGATTGACTTTCATATATGTGGGTCTGATCATGCTGGCGATTCTGGTCCCCGCAGCCCTGCTTTTCAAGTACCCTCCGGCCGGATGGAACCTCGCACCGGCACCCCTATCTTCCCAGGTCTCTGGGGCCGTTGCGGACTACAGGGCGGGAGAGATGCTGCGGAGCCGCCAATGGTTCATTATTTATTTCTCCTTTACCTTCACGATTTCCACGGTGCTGACCTTCGCGGCACAGATGAAGATGATCGCCCACGAGTTTGCCATCCCACAAATCTATTTTGACTTGCTTCTGATCCTTTTCCCATTGGGGAACGGGGCCAGCCGGATTTTCGGAGGGGTTATTGCCGATTGGATTGGAACGGAAAAGACGATGGTCATTTTTTTCGCTCTGTTGGGTCTTTCCCTTCTCACCCTGGTATCTTTCGGCACCAGCCCGTTCATTTTTGTCGTCTCCGTCTTCCTCTGCGCCCTTCTGGGGGGCTCTCCTTTCGCCCTTTATGCTGCCATAATCGGGGATTATTTCGGGGTCAAATATGCGACCACAAACATTGGAATTACCCAAACGGCCAAGGTCTGGGCGGGATTGATCTCGGGCTGGTTCGTCGGCTTTCTCGTCGCCCAGACGGGATCGTACAAAATCCCTCTCCTCATCATCGCCGTATGCACCCTTGCGGCGGCCTTCTTTTCCCATCCCCGGCTGATGAAGCGACCCCGCCCCAAGGGGCAAGCGGGATCCTAAGGCATCGTCTCATTTTGAATGAATGGGAACGTTGTTGAGTGGTTGAGTAATTACCCATTTTTGCCGGCTCCCGTCATACATGGTTCCGCAATTGCAGCTCCACGGGGTGCGGGTGCAGGTAGTATTGGTCCTTGAGGTATGGCTGATCATACTTGCGCACGTAGTGATTCAGGAGGGTTATGGGCACGATGAGCGGGACCGTGCCTTGCCGGTACAGGTCGATGATCTCCCGCAATTCTTTTTTCTCATCCCCCGATAGTTGTCCCTTGAAATAGCCCATTACGTGCTGTAAAACGTTAGCATTCTTTTTCGCCGTCGTTTTCAGCGACAGCGCTTCCAGGAGAAGACGCTCATACTCTTTATACAGATCTTTCCAGGGCGTCTCATTAGCCCAGACCACCAGTCTTCCCATCATTTGATAATGTTTTGGACTGTGCGACAGGATGAGGAGTTTGTGGTGGGTATGAAAAGTGATCAGGTTATGTATGCCCTCCCCTGCTCCTCGCCATCTTTTGAGGGTAAAGATGCGCTCGATAAAATTTTCCCGGATTTTGGGGTCGTTGAGCCGACCTTCATCCTCAACGGGAAGCAGGGGGAAATGCTCCATAAATATCCGCGCAAATATTCCCACTCCTTTTTTTGCAGGAATACCATTTTCATCATAAACCTTCACCCTTTCCATACCGCTGCTGGGAGAGCCGCTCTTAAAGATAAAGCCGCATAGGTTTTCTCTTTTGAGTTCCATTATTTTTCTTTTGGCCCACTGGATCATACGTTCGGTATGATCGTGGTTTGTCCGGAAAGTGACCAGATGGGGGGTATTGGACTCCCCAACCAGGCGGAAGGGTTCCCGGGGAACCCCGAAGCCGCATTCAACCTCGGGGCAGACGGGAACATATTCTACATATTGCCCCAGCGTTTCGGTGAGGAAATGATCCCATTTGTGCCCGCCGTCAAAGCGCACTTTCTCCCCCAGCAAACAGGTGCTGATCCCCAACTTGATCTTTTCCATAAAGATATTCTCCATCAAACAGGACTATCAATACCAAAATAATATCAAAACAATTTTGTGGGGTTGTCAAGCAGAAACTTGATCCTTCCAATTTTAGGGTAGCCCGATTTGATGATCTCGTGAAGATTCTTCATTTCTGCGCAGGCGGGGTGTAGGGGCGGTTCGCGAACCGCCCCTACTGGATTCCTGTTTGCACGGGGATGGCGAAAAATCGACCTTACGGTTTTTTTTGCGAGATCACCCGGGTTGACAAAAAGCGATTGGAAATACGGACCGGGTGAGACGGCGGGTTCTTAAGTGCACTCAAAAGCGGTTCGTGCTTGGGGAGAGAGAAAGGATCATCTGTCCAAAACAAATTTAAAAACTTCTTCCATAAAATTCTTGCTCACGCCCAATTCCCGTAATATGATCGGGGAAATGAACCCTTTCCCCTCGCGGAGCGTTTCGATGGCCGAAAAAAGCTCCTTTTCAGCGTCCTCTTTCAGAAGATATCCTTCAACCCCCGCAGAGATGGCCTCGTAGAGATACTCCCTCTCTTTGTGCATGGTCATGATCAATATTTTCATTCCGACATACTTCATCTTGATTTGGCGAGCGGTCTGGATTCCCTGAAGGTTGGGCATCGAGATGTCCAGAATGACCATATTCGGTTTCAACTCGTTCAGGAGAAACAGGAGTTCCACTCCATCCCCCGCCTCTCCCACAACCCGCAGGTCGTCCTTTCCCTCAAGAATCTTCTTAACCCCCTGGCGGACCAGAGTGTGATCATCGGCCAGCACAATACGGTAAGGTTCCATCAAAGGCCTCTTTCTTGCCAATCGGCAGAGGAAAAATATTCCGCGCCTATAATTATTATGTTTCCTGAATGGTTCGGGAAATCAAATGGGGTGAACCCTGTATTTTTGCGCGGGAATGTACGTATATCATTCCAGGATCTCTACCCAGGCGGGATTTGAAAAGGATTTTGAGCGCCGTAAAGTGTCTAAGCCATCCTCCCTTCGACTATCCTCCGCCAAGGGGCAAACATTCGTGAGCGAAGGTTTTCCATACTCCTGGCTGCCTAGCTCAGAACCGTATTGCTTATCAGATGGAGTGTGAGGGCAGAGAACTCCGCCCCTCTCTGAGAACCATGCCCCCAAACGCTCCCATGATCCATCAGCCCGTAGCGCTGATATCCATCCTGACCTGCCAGGATGTCCGTCTTCTGGAACAAAACCTTTCCTTCCGGACTAGCTATCTTCCCGGGGTAAGGAGGCAACCATTGCTTCGCGTAAAATCCTCCTCGGATCAGGACTGCCATGGAAACCACGAAACTGGCGATTGCCGCCCATTTCAACTTTTCGATCGACATGGTCAATCTCCTTCTCAGGTCTCATGAAGGGAAAGCTGGTCTTCCTCCATCAATGCTTCTTCCGTCATCATTTTCTCCTGGGCTCACTTTGTCTCTGTTGGCTTTTTCATTTTGGCCAGTTCTTTTAATTTTCTGGCCTCCTCTTTAATCTCGATGAGGGACATCTGCAAGTGAGCCCACCCATACCAGTGGGCGAAATCTGCGCTGAAATGATAGGCTCCCTTCCAGGTATAGACATTATGAAATTGGAACATCCGATAATAGAGGGCCTCAATCCTGGAAGTTCCCTGATAAAGTTGCCCTTTCCCTAAGATCACACCTCGCGGAACAATCCCCCCTTCCTCAAGGTCCCGAATCACCTTCTCGGCCTCTGCCAGAACCCCCTTGGCTTTTTGTTTGACGTGATCTGCCAGCTCAAAACGCTCCAGGGTTAAAGACTTGATATGGCATTGGAAACAAACCCCTTCGACCATCTGAGTCCGAATTTTTTCCTGTTCTTCCCGGGAAAGGGGCTTCCTTTTTTTGTCTACCGCGTTCCCCCAGGAATCGTAAATGATCCCGAAGCTGATATTGTGGGTTCCCTTGTACATATGGCAGCTTGTACAGGTTGGAGCCCTGCTGAGGTTCTTAGCCGCGGCATAGATGGTTCCATGGAGGGAGGAAGCGTACATCTCATCGTGAGGGCCGGCCAACCCGGTGTGGCATTTTTTACAAGCCTCTGGCTCCCGCGCCTCTTCCGGGTTGAAGGCGTGGGAAGTGTGGCAGCTATTGCACTTGTTTTGAATGCTATGACACCGCTCGCAAAAGGCCTTTTGCAGAGGGTCGGGAAGGGTTTGGTACTGACGGTGTTCCCTCATTCGGTCCCACGTGACAGAATGCCTGCCTTCCTGGAACTGGTTAAATTTTTCAGCATGACATTGGGCGCAGACCTGGGGTTCGACAGCCGACTTCTTTGGCACGGCCTCCTCGTGGCTTTTATGACAGGTAAGACAATCCACCCCGCTTTTGGCATGTTTGCTGTTGACCCAGGCCTGAAAGATCCCCCGGGTATCCTTTTGATGGCAGGCCAGGCAGTCGCCGATCTTTTCCTCTGCAATCAGCCTTGGAGAAGGGAAAAGAAAGAGAAGAGTGATGGATGAAAACAGCACTTTCCACAGCATAATCAACCTCCTGCAAGAAAATCCGAAATTCGAATTTCGGAACTCGAAACTTGAAACCTGAAACTTGGAACTCAGGCCTATTTTTTCCCCTTGAACAGTTCTCTTAACTTTTTGGCTTCATCCTGGATGTCGATCAGGTCCAGTTGCATCTCCTCCCATCCATGTCCGTGAGTATAGGCCGGGCTGAAGTGATAGCCACTCTTCCAGACTCGGATATTGTGAAACTTGAACATAGTGAAGAAGAGCCTTTCAATGTGGGAAGTCCCTATGTAGAGCTGGGGGTCGGCGAGGACTAGCTGTCGGCCCTCCGTCGGGTGGGGAATTCTTTCCGCGACGGAGGGATAGAGTAAACCCTCCGTTTCTACCCCTCGAATGACCTCCTTCCCTTTTTCCTGCAACTGAAACCCTTCCTCTTTAACCTGATCCGCATTTTCCAACTGTTCCCTGGCAAACCGCCCGGAATGGCACTGGGTACAGACCCCGATCATCTCCTCCCGTCTTCTTTCTGCCTCTTCTTTGGAGATAGGGACTTCCTTTAAGTCAACTACCACCGAGCGGGTTCCTGCGGGACCCCGGGCGATGCCAAAACTGGAGTTATGAGTGCCGTTAGGCATATGGCAGGTGATGCAACGGGGAGCTCGCTCGGGATTCTGGGTTATCTTGTAGATCGTTCCGTGAAGGGAAGTTTCATACATTTCTTTATGTGGATGATCGGGGCCGAGGTGGCAGCTTCCACACGTGTCCGGGTCTCGGGACTCTTTCAATGAAAATCGATGGGAGGTATGGCAACTGTTGCACTTTTTCTGAATCATGTGGCAACGCTCGCAGAAGGCTGTGCGGATCTCTTGAGGGATGCCCAGATATTCTCCTTGAATTCGCATTCGATCAAACCCGATAGAATGGCGACTCTTCCGGAACTCCTCCAATTGTTTGGGATGGCACTCCCCGCATTTTTCCAGGAAGACCCTCGCCTTCTGCTCGGAGGCTGCTTGATGGTCGATGTGGCAGGCCATGCAATGGACGCCTTTTTTGGCATGCTTCGAATCTACCCAGGACTGGAAAAGCCCGGCTGTCCTCTCCTGGTGGCAGGCCATACAGAATCCGGGGTCCATCTCGACAGGCTTTTTAGCGAGCTGACTCGTACACGTTATTCCCGAGAACATTAATAAAAGGCCTAAGACGATAAGATAAAAGCCCCGAGGGTACTTTTTCATTTTCCGAGCCTTTCGTGGTAAATGGGTTTGCTGGCTGAAGGATATTCATGTGAATATAATTGAAAATCGACACGGGTGCAATCTTCTATTTAGCAACGTTACAAAACCTACCCTGTTGGGGGCAGATTGCCCTGCGGTGATTTTTTCATAGACCCATAGGTCCATCCCACTGCGATCAGCACAGGGATAACGCCGAAGAGGATAAAGATCAGATCGGCGGGCATACGAAGCCACTCGATCAGATGCATAGTTCTCCCCTGCAAAAACTCCTGGCTCCGGGCATGCCAGTATCCATTCTGCAAAACATCCAGGAGCTGGAGCACTCCGCCGGGGAAGAGGTTTAAGAGAATCATGAGGGCTAAGCCGCTATTCAACCCCCAGAATGAGAGGCGGATATACTTTTCTACTCGCTTCCATTGCGTATCTGGCAATACCTGACGGATGGCCAAGACCATGAGAGAGATGGCCAGCATCCCGAAGACCCCCATCATAGCGGCATGGCCATGGTTGGGGGTGAGGATGGTACCAACCTCAAAATAGCTTACGATGGGCAGGTTAATGAGAAATCCAAATATTCCTGCCCCGAGAAAATTCCAGAAACCAACGGACATCAGGAAATAAAACGTCCATCTATGGGGGATAGAGATTTGTTGGCCGCAGATGTCACATTTTCCTCTGGTCAATTTAATGAAGTCCCAGGCATCCAGGGTGAGCAGGGTCAGGGGCACAACCTCCATGGCCGAAAACATTGCCGCCAGAGCCATGGTAATGTTTGATTGGCCAGTCCAGTACCAGTGGTGTCCGGTGCCGATGATTCCACTTCCCAGAAACAGAATGGCGTCTAAATAAATGACCCGCGTGGCGGTTTGGCGTGATACCATGCCGAGTTTATAGAAAAGAACGGCCACCATTACGGTGACAAATAGTTCGAAGAACCCCTCGACCCAAAGATGAATAATCCAGAACCGCCAAGTATCCACCACCGAGAAGTGGCTGGTGCTGTCGAAGAACATGGCGGGTAGATAGAAAACAGGAATGGCCAGTGCGGCCAACAGGAAGAGGGAGGAAATCTCGCCTTGTTCCGGGTCTTTTCGGGCCGGCCCAACTCCCCGGAATATCAGGATGAGCCAGAACATCAACCCGCCCGCCAACAAAACTTGCCAGGCCCGGCCGAGGTCGAGATATTCCCATCCCTGATGGCCAAACCAAAACCACAGTTTGCCGAGAATCTGGTATACCCCAAGCATTTCCCCTACCAGGCTGCCCAAGACCACAGCTACCAGGGCACCAAAAAGAAGGTTGATCCCCCTAACCTGTCCCCGGGGTTCGGGTCCCCCCAGCGAGGAGGCGAGGAATAACCCGCCAGCGATATAGGCGGTGGCGATCCAGAAGATGGCTAATTGAATATGCCAGGTACGTAAAATATGACTGGGGAAGAAACGGGAGAGATCGATGCCGTAAAAGCTCCCGGGGTCCACCCGGTAGTGCGCGATTGCCCCACCCACCATAACCTGCACGAAAAAGAGCAACGCCACCACAACAAAGTACTTGATGGTAACCTTCTGGCTTGCCGTGGGGAGGCCGGGAAGCATTTGCGGATGGATGTGTCCGCTTTTCCCTTTCCATCCCAGATAATCAAATCTGCCAAAGGCAAACAAAATGATGGCTGTTCCGGCCAGCAAGGCGATCAGGCTCAGCGCACTCCAGAGAAAGGCATCGCCGGTCGGCGTGTTGCCCACGACAGGATCGTAAGGGAAATTGTTGGTGTACGAATAAGGTTTCCCCGGTCGATTGGCCACCGATGCCCATGCGGTCCAGGCAAAAAAAGCAGTAAGTTGCTGGAGTTCCTTGGGGTCCTGGATATATTTGATGGGCAACCCCGCGTTGCCGGTCGGGTGAGAAAAATAGGCGGTCCATTTCCTTATCTGTTCCTGGTAGGAATTTACTTCCGGGGGGGAGAAGAGTAGTGCTTGAGTTTGGGGGTCATAGCGATTTTGTTTCAGCAATTGCTGGACTCCGGCGTTTATGACCGCACGTTCAACCGGAGCGAGCTTCGAAAAGCTGCGCTGGTAAATTTGCTGAGCCAGCATTTCACCTGCATCGAGGGCCAGGGTATGCAGGTATTCGGCTGAGAAATCAGGGCCGAGGTAGGCGCCGTGGCCCCAGATGGTACCATTTTCCATCAGTCCATACTTCAAAAACACTTGTTGTCCCTGAATGATCTCCTCTCGGGTAAACATCGTTTCCCCTGATGCACTCACAACCTTTGCGGGAATTGGCGGGGCATCCTTATAGGACCTGACCGCCATCCAGATCAAGACGGTAAATCCCAGCACTAGGACGAGGATGACGGAATTCCTCCACCAGGGAGAAAGCGCTTCGGAGGTAATCTCTTTATCCGACATGGTTTATCTTCTTCCCCCTCCAGCCCATTACGCCTTGATGAAAAAGCCTTTAGGAAGCCGCGCTTTGTATCAATCAAAGGAAGAAAACTCTGCTTTTCAAATCCTGGAAGGACCGCCCCAACCCAGAAATCATAAAAGCAACAGATTTCACTCCGGGATGATCCTATTTCTCCAGCTGTCGAGGATAATCGGTCAGGACCCCAGGGCCTTTCTCGGTCACTACAACCGTATCCTCTACCCGCACTCCGAAGCCGCTCAGGTAGAGCCCGCAGTTCCCCACGGCGATCACCACATTGGCCGGAAGCGGCGGTGGCTCCTTCTCGCCGTGGAAGAAAGCATGGCCCGGAGGAAGGGGGGATTCTTCGAACTCGAGCCCTACGCCGTGGATGGACGGGCCGAAAATATGATCGCCGTGGCCAGCTTCTTTGATCACTCCATGGAGAGTCTCCTCGAGCTCGACCATTCCGACACCGGCCTTGACCTTGCTGATCGTTGCCTGAAGAGCTTTCAGGTAAAGGTCGTAGGCCGCTTGCTGTTCGGGCGTTGGCTTCCCGACGCAGACGGTACGGCAAATGTCTGCACTGTACCCGTTAACGACGGGGTGGATGTCGATCATCACCAGATCTCCCGCTTGCAGTTTACGATGGGTGGGCAGCCCATGGGCGATGGCGGTGCGCGGTCCGGAGGAAACGTAGCTACGGTAGAACTCTTCGGCTCCAGCCTGGCGCATGGCATATTCCGCCTCAGCCGCTACCTGGCTTTCGGTTAATCCCGGCTTCACCGCCTCCACAGCCGCCTTCATTCCGGCTGAGGCAACTTTCGCCGCGGCCCGGATGCGTTCAATTTCCCCGGCATCCTTCACCATGCGGAGTTCCGAAAAAATAGGGGTGCAGTCTTTGACCATTACCTTCTCCGGTTTGCCATGGGGGTGGGTGAGCATTCCCATCATGGGTTGAGTGAGGAAAGTATATTCCAACCCGACCACACCCTGGCGAATGCCAAAATGCTCGAAGTAATGGGCGATGGAATGGATCATGCCCACTTCATCTTCAAAGCCTACGATGTCGTCAAAATGGGCCAGGGACTTCACATCCTCAACATCCGTCTTAGGTACACCCAGGGCGACCCTCCCATCCCGGGTGATCATGGCATACGCGCAAAGGCGTCCATCCCCTGAGAGATAGGTCATATTGGCTGGTTTGGCCAGTAGTAAAACATCCATCCCGGACGCTTTCATATACTGAGCGCATTTTTGTAAGCGTTCCTGAAAAATCTTGTTGGTCATTTCTCGCCCTCCTCTTTCCACTTTATGAATTTGGCCTTTCCCTTTAGGACATCCGGTTGACCATGCGGCTTAACCGCTTCGCCCAGCTCATCTTTTGATAAAAGCAATCTTTTCGCAACACTCTCGAAGAAGATGATAGGCGGCCCCCCCCTGTTTAAGAATTTTGATCATCGAATCCGGATCCAATATGCGCACCCCAGCCATAACTCGGATGCCTCTCTTAAAGAAAGCATCTGGAATCATGCTGGCTGTGGGTCCTATGATGGCCGCGCGTTGCCTCGTATGGAGAGGGGAGAGAATGGCATCAATAGTGTGATTGACAATCGCCGTGCCGGTGATGATGGCCACATCTGATTTTTCCAGGGTAGAAGCCATTTCAGATACGGGTTTAGAATATTTCATCTCATCCGGTCGTAAGGTTTGGGGATTTTTTTCAACGATGAAAAACGGAATTCCCATCATTTTCAGCCGGCGAATATAGGGGCCAAAGGCGCCAATCAAGGAGACCGTCTCCTGGGGTTGAATTTCCAGGAGATCAAAGCCATCGGCATCTTTAACCATCTGATATTCCACCCCGGCCTCGGATTCAAAGACAGATTGCGAGAGGGCATTGAGGACGGCTACGCCGATGGCGCTTTTCAGGACATTGGGGTCCAAAGAATAAGAGAGAATCTCGGAGGCGGGTTTACCGGCTAAATTCCCCGCTTGGGGCATTCTGGCTGCGGTCGTAGGGCAGCAAACCGCCTCCGGAATTTCAGCTATGGGTGTAAAGGCAACACCAGCATGGCTCCCGGACAACTTTGCTCCCGTGAAAAAGACGCCAATGACCAAGTCTTCGATCCAAAGCTTTTGGAGGAAGCTAGGGGCCTTCCTGGCAAGGATATCCAGGGTTTCAGAGATGACCGAGCACATCTATTTTCTCCTTTAAAACATCAGCCTTCTTTTATTTTAACGCATTCTTCCGGGAAACAATCAAGAATAATCCCTACAGAAAATCCCTGGAGCACGCAGCCCGCTGCCCGCCCGCGTCCAGCTTGCTCTACCCAGAGATTCAGGTAGTCCTTGACGAACCGGATACCGGAGGGTTTCCTTTAGGAGGCGAGAGCGGGGTTCATTTAAACTTGGTGATTTCGAGTTGAAACCCGCCCAACTGTTCTTGCATGGCCAGGTAATTCACGACGGCGGTTCCGCCCAGGGTGGCTGAATACTCGCTGTTGATACCGGCCTTCTTCGACGCGGCAATGATCTGATCGTAGTCCGCCTGCCTGCCGAAACTCAGGTGCTGAATGCCGTTCCCCCGTCTGTCCAAAAACTTGCGGTGGCAACTCGGGCCCCCGGCCGGTTTGAGCAGTTCAAACTGGATATCCCCTAAATAGGCGAAGGCCGCATCATTGTGCAGCCCGGGCATTCCGGCCTCAGACACCGGCTTTTCATCCAGGAAGGCATCGGTTTTTTTGGCAATGGGGGCCACAATCCAGGACCCGATGCCCAGAAGCTCCTGGTAACGCTTGGCGGTTCTCTTCTCATCCTTGAGGACGATGCCCACCTGATTGATTCTCTTCCCTCCAGAGAAGAAGGGTGTTGTCATGTCAATGATGGACGGACCTTTGTGCTCATAGACCCCGGTTAGTTGTATGTTGCTCTCTGTTTCGTTCCAGGCCGGGCTGATCAGCTCGATATAGCATCCCAGGTCCCCCAAAGTATCCAGGACCGTAAAGGTGGTTTTCCCCCCGAGGAGGCCCTGCATCTCAATGCCCACGCCGGCCTTCTTCAGGGAGGAAACAAACTTGTCATGATCTAACACCGTGCCAAGACTGAGGTAGAGAAACCCCTCTCCGTACTTCTCCAGGAACTCCATATAGGTGCTCGGGCCGGAGACGGGCTGGATCAGTTTAAAAGAACGCCCGCCCATATCGCCAATGGCGACTTTCAACAGGCATTTTACATCCCCCAGCTCTTTACCATGGAGGATGATCCCTTTCGGTCTGAAATCACAGAATTTCCAGGAGGTGCCGAAAACTTCGGAGAAACGCTTGGCCACTTTGTTCACATCTTTGACCACGAGACCGAACTGCACGATTTTCTCCGCCGTCACATTGATAACCGGCTTGCCCGCTTCCTGAGCAAATGCTGTTCCCATAGCAGGGAGCACCGCCGGAGCTGCCGTTGCGAGAGAAACAACCATATTCGGTAAGCTTATTCCCATCATAGCAAATGACATCCTTTTACCTGTTAGATTTGGCAAAATAATAAAATCGGCTTGGTCTCACCGCGATCTTCTCCCCTGAAACTGAGAGGTAACCTTATTGCCTTGCCTATAGCATAATGAAAGCAGAAAAGGAAGCAAAATTGTACGAAAGGGACGAATTCCCCTCTTTGGAAAATAGGGCCGGGGGAGATTTTCGGAACAATATGCCTGGTCAAATATGCGCTCCCAATTAGGCATTTAACCGGATGTGGAAGAGGCCCCTGCACGGGGACCAGAGGCGGTTGACGCCGAAACCTGCGCTGTGATATATGGGAAAGGGCACGTCTTCGAATATTTCAATAAGTTGATAGACGTCAAGACAGATTACCTTTTATGCTGCCCAAGGATGACTTTTAAGAAGAAAAAGGAGGGTCAGAATGGAGCATTCAGGAAAGGGTCGCGAATTGGCCGGTATTTGCGGTATCTACTGCGGAACCTGTCCTCGATATCTCGCTTATCAGCACCAGGACTTGGAGGAATTACAGAAAATTGCCAAAGAGGACAATGTGCCGGTCCAAAAGGTGCGCTGCGATGGCTGTCTTTCCAATCATGTGTATGGTTCGTGTATCGACTGCAGACACGGTTTTCGTCGATGCAGCCAGGAGGAAAATGTGACCTGGTGCTTTGAGTGTCCGAACTTCCCCTGCCAGCGTCTGAGGGATTTCAAAAATATCCACGTGGTCAATGGCATCTGGCACCACAAGCGGGTAATCGACCATTTGCAATTCATGAAGGATCCCGGAGTGGAGGCATGGGTGGAAGAACAGGAGAGAGAAGGAGCCTGTCCGAATTGCGGCAAGATGCTTTATTGGTATGTTCTGGAGTGCCCCCATTGCGGTTCTTCGGCCAGAAAACCCCTCTAAAGTCCTATCTGCCCTTAAATGATTGGTGAAATTTATTCCGCATGCCAAGAAGATCACCAATTGACGACCGCAGGCGTTGAACCACATTATCGGCCGCTGGGTCGAAAAATGGTCACTCTCCAGAATCAACCTGTGGAAAACACAAAGAGGCACAGCATTTTTATTGGAGCAAATGCTCTCAGATGATCCCCGTCTTTTTGGTTTGGGCGTAACGTTTTCGGTTGCGAATAGGGATTCGAATCCCTTGCTTTTGGCTGAAATAGGATTTCATGAGGCAGAAAGGGGGAAATCATGGCTTTCAAATTGGAGGAGCTGGGCTGGAAGTTTACCGATAACCGGGAATGGTGGGATCATTTAATGAAGTGGCCTCCGGTCATTGTCAGTTGCGCGATCACCGGCGGCATCCATACGAAGGAAGCCAATCCCAACCTCCCTCAAAGCCCGGAGGAGCAGGCGGATGCCACCTACGAAGCCTATAGGGCAGGATGCAGTATCGTTCATATCCACGCCCGCTCTCCGTTCTCAAATTATTACGATGCCACAACGGCTACGGCGGAAGATTTCTATAAGATCAACAAGTTAATCCGAGAAAGGTGTCCGGACATCATCATAAACGATACCGGCACGAATATGTTTGGTCCGGATTTCGAAGAAGAGAGGATGACCAAGTTTCTGGCGACCTGTAATCCCGAGATCTCCTCGCTGGATGTAGGTATGCTTTACATGCGCATGAGAATAAAATTTCCCGAAGAGATGTTAAAAAAAATTGGTAGGCCAGAGACCATTAAGGCTATTGGGAAGGCACGGGGGGTGATTATGGATCTCTTGCCCGGTAATCTCTTATATTATGAGGGAGTCATAACCTTGGGATATACGAAAACGGAGCAACTTGCCCGAGCGATGAAGGCCAATAACGTCAAACCTGAACTCGAAGTCTACAACAGCCAGAGTTGGTGGTTTGTCGATAATTTGATCAAAAATAACCTGCTCGATCCCCCCTACTGGTGTCAGCTCGTCTTTGGTCAGGACGGAGCATCTAGCCCTCCTTCGGTCATGACGGCTCTTGAGATGATTGATAACATGCCACCGAAATCTTTGTTTTCGGCCATCGGGATAGGCCCGCTGCAACTCCCGCTAATAACTCTCAGCATGATTATGGGAGGACACATCCGTGTGGGAATGGAAGACAATGTTTACTACCGTAGAGGCGAGTTGGCCAAAAGCAATGCCCAGCAGGTAGAGAGGGCTGTCCGGATCATTCACGAGCTGAACCGGGAAGTCGCCAGGCCTGTCCAAGCCCGAGAAATGCTGCGTCTGAGCCAGACTCCTAAGCCATATCCGTAAAAGAGAGAGAATGCGGGGGCAGGCCTTTACTCATGCTATTTTCTAAGAACGGGAGCAAAAGATCGGGGGGCAGATTTGATTATTGACTTGAATAGGAATGCGAGTGAATGGCAATGGAGTCAGCCCTTGAAATTTGAAAAATAGGGGAGTGGGGACGCTGGGGGGAAATGGGGGACATCATGCAATTATAAATTGAGTTAGCAGACGCCCCTTTTTTGCAGTTCCTTCAAAAACGGATTTGTGAGATTTATTCCGCATGCCAAGAAGATCACCCATTGATGCCCCCGGGGCTTTGCATCACATCATCGCTCGGGGGAGCGAGAAATGGTTACTCTTCAGAACAATCTCCTCGTGAAGACTTATTTGTTTAAATGTCAAATTTCGAAACTATTTAGCCACCGAGGTCACAGAGAGCCCAGAGATATAAGGGCCGAAAATGGAAAAGAATTTGACCCCGTATACTCAAAACAGATTCTTCAGGTGTTAGCTTTTTTCTTTTACTTTTTGAACCCAAATCGCTCTGTGAAAATCGGGGACGCCCCTAAATAATTCAATTTCCGGGTTTTGCAAATTATGCCGGTACAAACTCCAGGGACAATTGGGTAATTGTTTCTCCCCAGAGGGTAAACACCTATCCTGTACTCAAATCCCCTTGACGCAAAACCGTCTTCCCAATATAATCTCATCATTCAAAGCGAGGTCCCGATAAAATGTCCAACCCTGATTTTACCCAACTCATCGGCCAAATTCGGGATTTCGAGCATCTGATGATTCCCGCGGGAAAGACCCCATGGGTTAAGCAGTATACTAAACCCACTCATCCGGTGGACGTGGTCCTATACTTGGGATGCAACATTCTTCGTACCGCTCATCTGGCTTTCGAGGTTGTCGGCCTGTTTCAAATTCTCGGAGTAAACTTCCTAGCGGTCGCTGGCCCGCAGTTCTGCTGCGGCATCGTGCATCACCGGGCTGGCGACGTTGAAAGTGCCGCCAAATTTTCGCAGGCGCCTGTGGCGAAATTTGAATCGTACGGGGCAAAGCAGGTCGTCATATGGTGTCCCACCTGCCAACTTCATTTTGAAGAGCTGATCCAGGGGGGCATAATGCCCCGCTTTTCGATGATCCATGTCTCGGCGTTCCTGGCCGAAAAAGTGGCGCAGTTGGAATTCCGTCGTGATCTGCGCACCCGGCTCGCCGTTCACACCCACGTTGGGGCACCCCAGCGAGAGCTGGATGCAAAAAGCGCTATCAAAGCGCTGCAGAGTGTTCCTGGGGTGGAAGTGGTGGGCATCCTCTCTTCCCCCGACCTGGGATATCAATGCGCGCCGAGTCTACTGCTCCAACTTGGCCCCGAGCGGTTTCGATCGATCCGGGACGGCTTGGCCCACAAGGCCAGGGAGTTGGGCGCAGATGAGCTGGTGACCCTATACCACTCCTGCCATCGGGAGTGGTGTGAGGTTGGGGGAACGGGACTATTGGTTCGAAACTACGTTTCCATAGTGGCCGAGGCCCTGGGCTGCGCCCACCGGGACTACTTCCAGGAGTTTAAAAAACTGAGTACGCCGGATGCCATCGTGGCTCTGTCGCGTCCCATGGGGGAGTCTTATGGGCTGAGCGAAGAGCGTGCAAAGGAGCTGGTGACCAAGTACTTCATGCCGACGAAAGGCTGAGAGGGTTATGCGCGGTCCCCAGCGCATATTCTCCGGTTGGCGTAGGACAGGAGTTTATCCTCTCTCGTTTGAACCGCGACCCTCATGCAGAAAAAAAGTGGCCGATTGGTTTTTTTCTTAGCTGTATTGTCCCTAAAGGGCGACCTTAAACTTCTGGAGCATCTATCAGATCGATTTGCCAGGAGGTATCGTATGAGATTGGCAGCGGCAATAGTACTGGTCTTGTGGGTTTTGGTCCCGTCGCCAAGCGATGGCGGACCCGTCGAAATTCCGCTTACCCGGGTCGTGCTGTTCAGCAGCGGGGTGGGCTACTTTGAACATAACGGCCCGGTAGAGGGCGATGCGAGCTGCCGGCTGATGTTCAAGACCGAGCAGATTAATGACGTTCTGAAGTCCATGGTGGTGATGGACCCTGAAGGGACGGTCAGCGGTGTCCGCTATGCCTCCCAAGAGCCGCTGATTCGGGCCTTGCGAAGTTTCGCCATCGATCTGAGCGGCGATCCCAAGATCGCCGACCTGCTCCGCCAGCTCCGCGGAGCTGAAGTCACCGTCGAGGTCCCGGAAAAATTGACGGGGAAAATCATCAGCATCGAGACCATCCCGAAGGAAATCGTCGGCCCGACCAAGACGATCCTCCCGGAGACCGTGTTAACCCTGGCAACTGCGCGAGGCATCAAATCCGTCTCCATGAGTACCGTTCAGAGTCTCACTTTGACCGATGAGAAGCTGACGGGCGAGCTGAACAAAGCGCTGGATTTACTGATCGCTTCCCACGACACGCAGCGTAGAGCCGTAGATGTCACTTTCTCCGGCCAGGGAAATCGGGCGGTCCGCATCGGTTATATTTCCGAGACCCCGATCTGGAAGACGACCTACCGGCTGGAATTCCGCAAGGGAAAGGATAAGAAGGAGACCGGCTTCATTCAAGGCTGGGCCATCGTCGAAAACATCTCCGATAATGACTGGACCCGGGTGAACTTGGCTTTGGTAAGCGGCCGGCCGATATCTTTCATCCAGGACCTGTACACGCCCCTGTACCTGCCCCGACCGGTCGTCCAGCCGGAGCTGTATTCCTCGCTTAAACCGCAAAAGTATGAAGAAGGGCTGGAACCGCCGCCGCCCGGGATGGCCAAAATGGAAATAGCTGCCGCTCCCAGGGAGGAACGATCATCCCGTATGGACGCGATGCGAAAAGCAGCCCCGATGGCCTTGGCCCCGGCCCCTTTCGCCCAGAAAGAAAAACTTGCCGGAGAAGTGGAGTTGGCCAGGGGAGTACAGTCGGTCGCCACGGCCGCCAAGATGGGCGAGCTTTTCCACTTCACCATCGGTAAACCGGTAGACCTGCCGCGACGGCATTCGGCGATGCTGCCGATCATCAACTCGACGATTCAGGCCGAAAAGGTCAGCATCT
>Ga0315282_10005972_pt1 | contig 20529 bp, 15 predicted proteins | sample YL17G07_20_MG_FD_203693 | JGI IMG/M metagenome (GOLD analysis project Ga0315282, IMG submission 203693) | Sediment microbial communities from Yellowstone Lake, YNP, Wyoming, USA - YL17G07_20 | ecosystem: Environmental > Aquatic > Freshwater > Lake > Sediment | place: USA: Wyoming | collected... | reverse complement strand
GCCTGCTGTGGGAGCACTACGTTCTCAACGAGCTGGATTCGCGCTTGCCGCACCGCCGCGTCCAGTACTGGCGCGACAAGCAGAGGCACGAGATCGATTTTGTGCTCAGCCATGCGGCCGGGGACAGCCCCGTGGCGATCGAGTGCAGGTGGTCGGCGGGCGAGTTCGATCCTTCCAGCCTGGTCGTCTTCCGGCGCCGGTACCCAGGCGGGAAGAACCTCGTGGTAGCCGAGGACGTGGACCGGGGCTTCCGCCGAAGCTACCGCGGAGTTGACGTGCACTTTGTGAACCTGGAGCGGCTGGTCGGGTCGCTGACGGCTACGAACCGGTTCTCATGATGAGGTACAGGGGCGACCCCTGGGCTGGAAGTCCCTGAGCGCCAGAAATGGCCCGTCGATGCAGGAGAGTGCGCCGGAGGGACTGGCGCACTTTCCACAGATTCCAACGCCGCAACTGGTCAGGTACTCGATCGAGCCGAAAATTCTGTCCTCAGGAACGATGGCTTTCTCGATCGAGAAGGATTCCCAGACCATGGGCTCGGGACCGCAGTTGATGAAAACCAGTTTCTCGCGCTCGAGTGCGGGTATTTCGGCCACGAGCTCGCGCAGCAGGTCTGAGACGTAACCGTGAAAACCAAGCGTGCCGTCGTCGGTTGCCAGCGAGACCGCGCCGAGTTGGCGGAATCGTTCAAGATCGAAGAATTCGTCGCGCGACCTGGCGCCCAGCACGAAGATCTGTCGGCCTCGGTTCCGGCAGCGGTGCGCAATCTCGAGCAGCGACGCGCTGCCGGTCCCACCTCCCACGAAAACCAGGGTGCAGTCCTCGAGCCGGGGAAATGAACGGCCGTAGGGGCCGCGCAGCAGGATCTCAGCACCGGGCTGAAGTTCCGCCAGATACGCGGTGAACTCTCCGACCACGCGAACGATGATGCTCCTCTCCTGACTGGAGAAAATCGCAAAGGGCTTCTCGCCGATGCCGGGAACGCAGAGGAAGAAGTACATCCCAGCGAGGTCGCCGTCGCTGTAGTACCCGGGCAGGCTCTCGAGGACCAGTTTGAACAGTCTCGGGTTGATCGGGACGCGCGAGGCGACCCGCGTTGACGCGTACTCCATGCTGATGAGGGTCTCGCATGAGTTCCGCCGGAGGCGCACCGCGGCCGGGTCGCAGAGATCCTGCTGGAGCGCATTGAAGTACTGGCCCATGGCGGCGCTGTCCATGCCGGTCAGCGCGCTGCCCACGCCGAACAGGTCCGCTCCGGCAGCCCGGTACTGGCGGACGTGCTCTGCCGAGGCAATTCCGCCCATGCCGATGATCAACGGGCCAGGGCCGATGGCCTCCCGGACCTGCTTCACCGCGCGCAGGCCCAGCGGACGGATGCCGTCTCCGGAGAGCCCGCCGAGCTTGTTGTGCAGGATGGGAGTGTCACGCACCGCGGCCAGCGCCGGACCGACGGTATTGATCAGGGTGAGCCCTGTGGCGCCAGCGGCGATGGCGGCCTGGGCGGTCCGGTCGAGTCCGGGAAGCGTGGCCGAGAGTTTGACGATCACGGGGGCGCCGGCGGCCTCCACAACCGCGGCGGTGATGTCCTTGAGAAGCTGGGTGTCCTGCCCAATCTCGATGCCGTATCCCTTGGCGTGCGGACAGGACATGTTCAGCTCGAACCCATCCGCGATGGGCCTGAGTATTCTGGCAGCCCCGACAAAGCTCTCGAGGTCGCCGCCGAAAAGCGAAACCAGCAGGAACTTGTCCGGCGGGATCTCGCGGCCCTCAAACTCCGCAAGGAAACTTTCCGCGCCGGGATTCGCCAGGCCGACTGCATTGATGTAGCAGCCGTGCGCATACCTGGCATAGATCGGTTCGCGGTAGCCTTTGCGTGGCGAAAGGCTGATGCTTTTTGTGGTAATGACTCCGATGGGACTGACTTCGGAGAAGCACCTGGCGATGGTACTGGCGTGCGTGCAGCGTATGCCGGACGGAATGACGAAGCGCCCGTTCACTGACTTCCGCCCAAGGGTGAAGGGCCGGTCAAAACGCAAATTCAGCATAGCAAGGGCGGGCGGCTACGAGCCGAAGAACGGATCAAGGCCCCGGGCGTGCGGACTGTCCCAGTCCGACCTCGAGCTGGTTCACCACCTTCTTGACGCCCTTGATTTTGCGGGTGATGCGTTCGGCTTTGATCTTCTGTTTCTCCTCTTTGAGGGTGCCGGTGAGGGTGACGACGCCGTCGTGCACCTCGACTTGAATGGCCCCGCCCTTGACGTCGCGGTCGGCGGAGAGCCGCAGCCGGACCTGGTCGTAGATCCGATCGTCGGATGAGGCTGGGGCAGCCGCCAACGGCCGGCTGGCCGCCAGGAGCAGAGCGAGCATCAGACTGAAAGAAAGCGCGCGCATAGGATCACTCCCTCAATTCTTTCCCCACCATCGAGCGCCAGTCAAGCATGGCCAGAAATTCCCGGCTCTCCCGCCAGTGCGGGCGGACCTTCACAAACAGCTCCAGGAACACCTTGCGGGCCAGCAAGGATTCGATCTCCTGGCGCGCCAGCGTGCCGATCTTCTTGAGCAGCAAGCCTTTGGCGCCGATCACGATTCCCTTCTGGCCTTCCCTCTCGACGTAGATGGTGGCCGAGATCCGGGTCAGCCGGGGGGTCTCCTCGAATTCGTCCACCAGGACCGCCACGGCGTGGGGCACCTCCTCGCGGGTTTCCCGGATCACCCTCTCGCGGATCAGTTCGGCGGCCAGGTAGCGTTCCGGCTGATCGGTAATGTAGTCGGGCGGGAAATAGGCCGGGCCTTCCGGGAGGCGCGCCAGGATGGCGGCGCGCAGCGTATCGAGCCCCTGGCCAGTGAGGGCCGAGATGGGGAGGTAGTCCGCGAAATCGTGCAGCGCCCGGTACTGCTCGATGGCCGGAAGCAGCAAGGCCTTGTCCTTGAGCCGGTCGATTTTGTTGAGCGCCAGCAGCGCCGGAGTGCGGCGGTGGCGGAGGAGGCCGATGGCCTCCCGGTCGGCGTCCCGCACCGGCAGCAGGGCGTCCGCCACGTACACCAGCAGGTCCCGTTCCACCAGCGCGGCCCGCACGTTCTCCATCATGTGCCGGTTGAACAGGGAGCCGGCTTGGTGGATTCCGGGGGTGTCCAGGAAGACGATCTGCGCCTGGGGCAAGGTCAGCACTCCCTGGATGAGCGCCCGGGTGGTTTGCGGTTTTTGCGAAACGATGGCCAGCTTGGCGCCCAGCAGGGCGTTGAGCAGGGTGGATTTGCCGGTATTGGGCCGGCCCAGCAGGGAGACGAAGCCGGAGACAAAACCGGGGGGTGTTGTTTCAAACATGCCGGGCTTCCACCTTGGAGATGCGCACCTGCTCGACCCTCCGCTCATCGCTGGCCAGCACTTCGGCGCGGAGGCCGTCGCGCTCGACGATCTCGCCGGCCTGTGGCACTCTTCCGAGCCATTCCATGACCAGCCCGCCGACGGTGGTGGATTCGGCGTCCTCCTGGGGGCGGAATCCCACCAGCTCCTCCAGGCGGTCCAGGCCGAAGTTGCCGGAGACGAGGTAGCGGCCTTCGGGGTCCTGGGTGACATCCAGGCCCGGCTCGTGCTCGTCGCGGATCTCGCCGAAGACCTCCTCGACCAGGTCTTCCATGGTGACCAGCCCGGCGGTGTTGCCGTACTCGTCCACCACAATGGCCATGTGGGCGCGGTCTTGCTGCATTTCCTTGAGGAGGTCGTTGACCGGCTTGGTCTCGGGAACGAACCGGATGGGACGCACCAGCTCCTGGACGGTGCGGCTGGCCCGTTCCTGCTCCTCGAGTTCGAACATGTCCCGCACGTGGACAAAGCCGACGATCTGGTCGATGGAGTCTTCGAACACCGGCACACGCGAGTATTGCTCGTCGATGACCAACTGGCGCAACTCATCGAGCGACTTGCCGGCCGGGATGGCGATGATGTTGGGGCGCGGGGTCATCACCTCGCGCACCGTCTTATCGCCGAAGGCCACCACCGACTGGATCAGCTCGCGGTCGCTCTCCTGGATGAGGCCCTCTTCGGTGCCGGCCGAGATCAGGGCCTCGACGTTTTCCTCGGGGGTGGGCGCCTCTTCGGCGGGCGGAACAGGTTCGCTCAGTTCAGCCAGCGACTGAAGGAACTCGAAAATCACCACCAGCGGGCGGGCCAGCAGCGCCAGGACCCGCAGGAAGGGGGTGAGCGGGACCAGCCACCGCGCGGCGCTTCGGCGGTACAGCTCGTGAGGAAGCGCGTGGGCGGCCCCCAGCATGGTCAGCCAGGCGCCCAGGAGGGCTTCCGCCACCGCTGGGAGGGTCCAACCGCGCCCCGGCACGGTGATGGCCACGAAGATGACGCCCAGGCAGAGCAGCAGGCTGTGCTTGATCAGCGCGAAGCTCAACGCGCCCCGCTCGGATGCCAGCCCCAGCCGGTCTTCGAGCGTGGATTTGAAGAACTCCAGCGCCGGCCGCTCGCGGGCGCGCAGCCGCAGGGACTCCAAAAATAGCAGTTGCGCCAGGCTCACCGGGATCAGCAGCAACCCCACAAGGGCCGCCAGGAGGATGAGTGCGCCGGTCACTTTCTTGCCCGCTCGATGAGGCTGGAGGGAAGCCCCAGCTTCTTGCGCCAGCGGAGTTCGGCGCGCGCCATCCGCCCGCGGTCGCCCTCATGATTCATCCCCAGCAGGTGCAGCAGCCCGTGGAGCATCAGGATGCCGGCTTCCTCTTCGAGGCCGTGGCCGCGTTGGCTGGCCTGCTCGGCGGCGCGCTGGACCGATACTGCGATCTCGCCCAGAAATCTGTCTGAATCGGGGGAGGGGAACGCCAGCACGTCGGTGGGATAGTCCCTGCCGAGGAACTGGCGATTGAGGCGGCGCAACTCGCGGTCATCGGTGAACAGGCAGCAGAAGCGGGAGCCTCCGGCCACTTCCCGCTCGAGGCGGGCCGCCAGTTCCCGCACGCTGCGGCGGGACAGCCCTCGTGAGACGCGACGGAACAGGACCGTACTGGTTGGCTGAGGCATCGGGATGGGCTCTAAACGCCAGGTGAAGAAGGCAGGGCTGCGGCGTCCGTTTCGCCCCATTTCAGCGCGAGCTGGGGCCCCGCCCCGTTGGTTTCCTGGTAGCGTTCGTAGGCCCGGACGATACGCTGCACCAGGCAGTGGCGCACCACGTCCCGCTCGTCGAAATACAGGAAGCTGATGCCTTCCACTCCCCGCAGCACATCCACGGCGTTCAACAGGCCGCTGCGCCTGCCCGCCGGCAGGTCGATCTGGGTGATGTCTCCGTTCACCACCATCTTGGAATTGAACCCCTGCCGGGTCAGGATCATCTTCATCTGCTCGGGGGTGCTGTTCTGGGCTTCGTCGACAATGATGAAGCTGTCGTTCAAGGTGCGCCCGCGCATGAAGGCGATGGGGGCCACTTCGATAATGCCGCGCTCCAGGAATTTTTCAACCTTCTCGAGCTCGAGCATGTCGTAGAGCGCATCGTAGAGCGGCCGCAGGAAGGGGTCCACCTTCTCCTGCAAGGTGCCCGGCAGAAACCCCAGTTTCTCCCCGGCTTCCACCGCCGGGCGCGTCAGGATGATGCGGCTGACCTTCTTGCTGACCAGCGCCGAGACGCCCATAGCCACGGCCAGGTAGGTCTTGCCGGTTCCGGCAGGCCCGATCCCGATAACCAGGTCGTTGCGTTCGATGGCCTCGAGGTAGCGGCGCTGGTTGATGGTCTTGGGCAGCACGGCTTTCTTGCCGAAGCTGCGCTGCCGGCCGCTCAGCACCAGGTTGCGCAGGGTGACTTCCGGGTCCTCCGTCACCACGCGCAGGTAGCTGTTGAGGTCCCCGTTGCTGAAGGAGTACCCTTCCCGCACCAGTGAGACGTAGTCTTCCAGAATGTGCTGGGCCCGCTCGACGGCAGCCGGCTCGCCCTCGATCTCCAGGGAGTCGTTCAGCAGGTGGGTGCTGACGGCCAGACCGCTTTCCAGCAGGCGGATATTCTCGTCGCGAGTCCCGAACAGGGATTCAATTCCGCGGCTGATCTCGACGGATACTTTCATTCCGAGGCGAGCTCGATTCCCTCCATGGATCGCTGGGGCCAGGCACGGCAAATCTTGGCAGGTTCAAAGAGGCCGGAATTCCGCGAGCGCGGAAGCGGATGTACCATCCAGTCGCAGTATAACAGATTCCGGAAGAGCGCTCAATGGGGAAGGGTGTCGCGTGCCTGGCGCTGACTGTCAACACTTCTATTCCCTGTGTTGTCAATTGCTTAGGTGAGAAATGAAGCGGATCGGTGCGATCAGCGTCATATACTATGAGTGGCTTAGATCCCGAGGCGGGAGGGTGTCCGCCTCTATTATTGTCCGCCCGTGCTAGACGCACGGGCTTTTCCTTTTTTTGGGCGGGTCTGCGCACGCAGCCCCCATTGGAAAGACGGTATGGCCGAGAGAGCACGCGTCAGGCTGTTTGTGGACTTCTGGAATTTTCAGCTCAACTGGAATGACTACCACGCCAGGGTCGGCGCGGCTGGAGTTGTTCAGATTCCCTGGAAGGACCTCCCGGCCATCTTGACAGCCGAGGTTTCAAAGGGCCAGCCAGTGCGGTTCACCGGTGCTCAGGTCTATGCCTCGGTTGACCCGTCGAACCCCAAAGACAAGCGCCTTAGTTGGTGGTTGCACCACGTTCTGGCTAGTTTCACTGGCTACTCGGTGGACGTCAGAGACCGAAAGCCAAGGAAACCCGTGCGCTGTCAAGAGGAGTCCTGCAAAGCCGCAATCACGACATGTCCAGTCTGTAGGAACCCGCTGAAGGGGCTGTTGAAAAAGGGGTCGATGCGGCGATCATCACCGATCTGATTACCCTCGCCTTCGACGACAACTATGATATAGCGATCCTCATCTCTGGAGATGCGGACCATGCCCCGGCGGTCAGATACATTCAGAAAAAAACCGACAAACAGGTAGTCCAAGCGTTCTTCAAAGCCCACGGGGACGAACTGCGAAATGCCTGCTGGGACCATTTGTTTTTCGAAGACCTGATGCCCAAACTGGTCTCGGGAGGAACGGTAGCTGCTGTTCCCGCCGCGCCCGTGGCTCTTGACCACGGCAGCCAGCCCGCAGGCTGATCAACACCCCTGGCCTGAGTTCCGCCCTTTTTGAAAACGCCCCTTGAAAAAACAGGACTTGCGAGTTTTTCAGTCACTATTTGAGCCATCATCCCCCGGTTCTTGCCCACTGCGGTCTCAGTGTCTGAATCGCAGAATGGAAAAGAGATCCTGCGAATTGGGTCACGTATGAAAGCCACCGAAATGGGCGTGGGGGCAGTTACCGGCCGAGGCGGTGGATTTCGCTGCCGGGCATGAGGTAGGCTCCCGTGCCCCAGGATTGCGTACCCTGGGGTCGGCTTCTGTAATGGTCTCCGCCGGAGGGGCTGGTACCTGCAGAGACGCCGACGACGATCCCATCCTGGATGTAGCGCTGGCTGACCGCGGACCAGGCGCGTTGCGCGACCCGGCGATAGGATTGTGCCGGCAGATCACGGTCAACCCCGCAGGCGGTAGCGGACTGCCGAAGGCCGAAATCCGGTCAGCGACCATCATCGGCGAATTCGATTGGTTTCAAGGTCTGATGATCGGAGCGACGAGTCATTTTGCCATACGGCCTCCGGACTCGACTGCCGTCTGTTCGTCAAGACGATAGAATCTCATGGATTCACCCGCTGCTCGCCTCTCTCGACAGGAGAATCACCGCCAGGATTGCGAGAATCACGCCCAGGCCCTGGCGAAAGCTGATTCGTTCTCCCAGGAGAAGCCACGCGCCCGCAACTGTCACGAGGGGATACATGTAGACGAGCGGGATTACGATCGACGCTTTGCCTCCGCTTTCGAGCGCGGCGAAACTGGTCCAGGCTCCCAACCCGTTCAAGAGGCCTCCCAGTGCGATCAGGGCCAGCAGGCCCGGATCGTGGGGCCACTTGACGGCCACCGACAGCAAGACCGCAACTGAGATGAACGGGAATGCGACGGCGAACCACAGGAACGAGAAGCTCGAAGAAACATAGTTCGTGCTCAGTTTCTGCGTAACTCCCGTGATTCCCCAGAGAAACAGGGCAACCATCGCCAGCCAAAGCCAAGCGCTCATGTCAGACACTCAAAAGCACGATCGCGGCCAGCGCGACGGCGATTCCCGCCGCCTGGGCTCGCGTCAGCGCTTCGCCAAGAAAAACGGTAGCGAGCAGGACCGTCACGAGCGGAGCCATACAGGTCAGCGGCACCACCACGGACGCGATGCCGCCCCGGTCCAATGACAGGAAGAAAGCGACGTTGCCGGCGCCGCCCAGTATGCCGGTAGCGAACCCGTACGCCGCTCCCCGCCGCGGGTTTCTGCCGCTTCTCAGGTCACGGGAGGCCAGGACGGGCAAGACCGCCGGTACGAGACCGAGCGGAAATAGAACCTGGTTCGTCCAGGGCGAAACCCGTTCGACCGCCACCTTCGACTGAATGCCCCAAGCGCCCCAGAGGAACACGGTCAGAATCGAGTACGACAGCCAAGCGGGAACCCGCCGCCGTCCTGGCGCGGCGGCTGAAACGCCAGTCGAAGCGAACTTCATGGAATGATCCTCTCCTGCGAATCCCCCGACTCCTTAGTCTACGAGATCGGTTGGCCGGGTGTCCCGCAAACAGGCAACAGATGCCGAACAAAGCTGTCACTGTCGTGACCGGCCAGGCCCTGCGAACCAGCATCAGTCCCGCCCACGCAGGGTGCTGAAGAAATCAGCCAAAGACAAGCATTCCCCGCCTCGGTACGGATACAGTGAACTCGTGGGTGTCTTCGCGCCCAGAGGATGGCAACACACTTACAGGCGCGGAACCAGAGGACAGCACGATGCGGAAAGTCACATGGCGAGGCCGTAATCACCTAGAGTTTGTGGCCGACGATATAGCACCACCGTCCTCAGTTTTGGCGGGCGAGGTGCTCGTTAGGGTGTCCGCCGCCGGTATTTGTTCGACTGACATCCACATTGTCGAAGGGAAAGTGCAGTTCGCGCCGCCGCCTTTGGTGTTGGGCCATGAGTTCGCAGGGCGGGTGGAGGCATGCGGTCCCGCAATCACTTCGGTGAAGCCCGGGGATCGGGTGAAGTGCGATTCGGTGGTGGGGTGCGGGCGATGCGCATGGTGCGCGCAGGGTTCAGCGCAGTTCTGCGCGCAGAGCTCGGAGTTTGGAATCACTCGCGACGGCGCATGGGCGGAGTGGATCGTTGTGCCCGAGCGGAACCTTCACCGCCTGCCCGAATCGATTCCCGATGACGTCGCGGCCATTCTCGATCCGGAGGTGTATGGTCCCCTCCGGAAGGCCGGCATCTCGCCTGGAGACACCGTCGCAGTGTTTGGGCCCGGGCCTGCGGGTCTCATCGCGACCCAGATCGCGCACGTTCTGGGCGCGGCTCGCGTGATTCTGTGCGGGACGCGGGCCGAGAGGCTGGCCCTCGGCGCGCGCCTCGGCGCCGATTACACGATCAACACCAAGGATGGCGATCCCGTGGCGGCGATCCGCAGTCTTACCGGCGGGCGAGGAGTTGACGTCGTGTTCGAAGCTGCCGGATCTGAGGCGGCTGTCTTGCAGTCGCTTGAGGTCTTACGGCCACAAGGCAAGGCGATTCTCTACGGTGTGCATGGAAGGAGGCTCCGCGAATTCCCGGTCGACAGCATCGTATTACGCGATCTGGTCGTGTACGGCGCGCTGGCGGATCGCGTCGGATGGGAGGAGATGATCGATTTAGTCGCGAGCGGCAGGCTGGATCTCAACAGCATCATCACGCACCGGTTCCCGCTTGAGTGCACGCCTGTCGCATGTCGGCTGGTTCGCGACCGCAGCCAAGGCGCGATCAAAGCCGTGCTGGAGATCGCCCGCCCGGGCGCCGCCGTCACTCCCGCCGTCCAGGCTGCAGTGGCGGCCTGCAAATGAACCGCGGTCGGCAGCGGCCGGGCCGGTCTAGCCGGCAGGCGGAAACCCCGGGTACTCTACTCCGTGCCGAACTTCGAACCGGATCTCGGCCTCCAGCCGTGCTCCAGTCGCAAGCGAGCTGTACGTGCCCGCTGCGATGGCCTCTTCCAGGCGAAAGGGCCATGCCGTCGTAGGCTCAAGTACCGCGACGTAGTGCCCTTGCCAACCCCCGTAACTCGCGAACAGCATGCACGCCGTGAACAGATGTTTCGGAAAAGACCACACGCACAGAGAGCGGTCAGACGGCCGGTAGACGCCGCAGGCGCCTTGCACGAGATCCAGTGCATAGACGAAGAACAGTTCCTGCGCTTCGGGCGGTGGCACGCAACTCAAGTCCACGGTGCGGTTGGGCGTCTGCACGAGAGGCCAGATTCCGCTCATGCCGGCGTCCACGAGGCTGCCGAGCGAGGCGGGCTCAAGCCGGAACCGCCGCGCCGGAATGTAGATCCGGTCGCCCGGCGCGAGGCGGACGGCGGGATGCAGTTTCCACATGAACGGCATCGCGCGCCCGCTGCGGTTTTCAACCGAGTACCGGATCCGGATCGCCTCGTCTTCGACCCAGATCGCTTTCTCGACGTCAAAGCCGGCAGTGCGGCACTGGGCGCGGAGTCGAACGTGGTCCCGGGCCTGCGCTTTCACGTCGAACACCGCGGACCACATTTCTCCGTGGTCGGGCAGCGTCAAACCGAGAACGCTTGCGGGCTCGTCGTTGGGCAGTACGTCATCCCAACCGCCGCACCAGTTGTCGTCATAGCTCCGCCCGCCGGGAACCCTTGCCGGCGGCACACCGGGGTTCTGCCATAGCAATTCCCGGCCAAGAGACCGGTGCCGGATGCTGTAGATTCTCGCGCCTGCCTCGGGGAGCACAACCACGGTGAGTTCCCGGGATGACAGACAGATTGACTGACGATCAATGAGCGGCGTCATTGCATCAGGCTCGGACGCTCGGGACGGGCAGATTTCACGCGCGAGCGCCACTTCCGCGAGCTGGCGCCGCTGGCGAACAAACGCGAATTCTGAAGCGATCGAGATCGGACACAACCTCGGACCAAGTCTCCGGTCTGCCGGGCAGCAAGTCTTCCGCCCCGCCGGCACAGATCCAGAGAGCGGGCCCAACCAACCCGTCCCCCAGTCTCAGGCCTCCGCTTCGGTCTGTATGCGGAGACGCCACATCAGAATAGAAACTTCAGTGCGAGCTGGATTGCCCGCGCCGAGCTCTTCTCGTTGGTGATCGTCCCGAACCCGGTGCTTGTCGGACTGGTGTTCGGATTCACGAACATGACGTGGTTGAGCGCGTTCATTGCCTCGGCGCGGAACTGCACGCTCTTGGACTCGCTGATCCGCGTGTTCTTGATCACCGAGAGATTCAACTGGTTAATGCCGTCCCCCCGCACCCCGCTGAAGCGCGAGCTGAACGTCCTGAGGTTGTACGAGAGCTGCGTGGCGGAGTTGCGGTCGAAACCCGCATTGGTGTTGAACCAGCGATCCACGCTGCGCTGGCCGGTCGGCAGCGGGATGTCATGCAGGTTGCCGGTGAAAATGGCGTTGCCGAAGCCGAGCGCCGGGCCGCTCTGGCCGGTGTAGAGACCCTGCACCTGCCAGCCGCCGATCACCTTGCCGCCCACCCCGGATGCCGATCCCAGCAAGGGCTTGCCCCGGCCGAGCGGCAACTCGTAAATGGCGCTCAACGAGAAACAGTGCGGATAGTCCTGTGACGAGATCGCCCGCTCCGGGTACAGGTCGCCGGCATTCAGATAGCCGGTGGCCTCCATGAACTTCGACCAGGTGTAGGCGGACTGGAACGTGAACCCTTGCGCGAAGCGCCGCTCGGCCTTCAACTGGAGCGCGTGGTACCAGGAGAAGCCCTGGTAGCTGGTCCCGGCCAGACTCGTGAACTGCGGATACGCCAACAGCAACTGCGTCCGCGCGACCGTGGTGCCCGCCAGATTCGTCCCGGGGAGGAGAGGATAGAACGGGTTCGGGAAAGGAGTGGTCAGGGAGTTGATGGTGGCCTGATCGCGCACCGGCGACTTGCTGAGCCACTGGTTGGGCAGTGCATCGTAATCGCGTCCGACCTCGATGTGGGTCCCGCGGTTGCCCACGTAGGCCGCCTCGAACAGGATCTGGCTCGGCAGCACCCGTTGGATGCTTAAGGTCCAACGCTGCATGTAGGGGGCCAGCGGATGGGGATCGAAGAACGCGATGGCGCGCCCGAGGTAGGTTTGGAGACCGAGAGACGCGCCCGTCGGGTTCAGCAGGCCGTCCACGAACGGGTTGCTCAGACTCTTGAACCGGAATGTCAGCCCGTTGTCCAGCGTGGGAATCACCTCCGTGCGTTGGCTGAAGCCGATCTGGTTGGCATCGCTGCGGCGCACGCCCAGGTAGCCGAAGAAGATACCGTAGCCGGCCCGGATCACGGTGGTGGGGGTCATGCTATAGGCGAGAGCGAACCGGGGCATGAAGCTGTGCGCCGGGGCGTCATAGAGTCCGCTTGAGCTGCCGCCGACGCCGGCGAATAGCAGGCCGCCGATCACGTTAAAACGGTCGGCGGGAAGCTCGGGCAGGGGGCTGGTGGCGTACTTCGCCTTGGCTTGGGCCTCGATGGGGCTGTGGGTGGTGAAGTCGTACTGGCTGACGCTGCGGTTGAAACGTTCCGCCAGCGGCCCCTCGAACTCGTAGCGCAGGCCCAGGGTGAGGGACAGCCTGCGGCTCAGCTTCCAATCGTCCTGAAGATACAGCGCGAAGCCCTTGGAGCGCTCGGCGTAGTTGGCGTTGCGGTCCAGGTAACCGCCGGTCGAAATGCCCAACAGGAAGCTGGCCAGCCCTTGTCCGCGCGGCGCCGCCGGCGAGTTGTCGTAAGGACCGCGCGTGAAATCGGTAGCGAAGTTCAGCCGCGGGACGGCCTGTCCGGGGGCAAAGCCCGTCTTCAGATAGACCCGGTAGTCCCCACCGAACTTCAGGTTGTGCGACCCGCGCATGAAATTGACGCTGGCTGTCCAGTCGTGAATGTCGGTGGCGTTGTCGTCGGGGTTAACGCCACCCAGGGTGGTGTAGTCGCTGACGTTGAAACAGGGGAAGACGTACGCCTTTGGGTCGATCTGCGACATCAGCGCCTTGTCGAAGCCGACGCTGGCGGGGTCGAAGCCGAGACCCTGGGGAATGTGACCCTGGCGGAACCGGGTGTAGCCGTAGCGGAGATCGAGCACCAGGCGCGGGCTGAAGGTGTGCACATCGTCGAGAACGAAGCCGCGATTGTAGCGGTAGAGGCTCTTGCCGGAAGCCGCGTTCAGGAAGGGATCGCCGTAATCCAATTCGAGATGCTTGCTCACGGCTACCCGGCCGTACAGCCGGTTGTTGTTGGACACGCTATGATCCAGCCGCGCCGCGTGCGAGTAGTATCGATTTGGGTCCGGTTGGGTGGGGTCCGGGAAATTGCTGCCGCCGTCGGCGGTTCCCGCCACGCGCGGCTGCCCCCAGTACTGGGTCAGCGGCTGGGTCATCGGGCTGATGCGGCTCGGCGGCAGGACGTTTCCGGCAATCGGGTCGCGCTCGATGCGCCCGTTCGCCAACAGGCGCGCGCTCATTGGATCATAGATCTGGTACTGCGAGCCGAGCTTGAGCAGGCCCGAGAAATCGCCTTTCCGCTGCTCCGCCGTGGGCACGGTGTAGGTACTCCCATACGGCACGCGATCGTGATGGCCTTCGTAGCCGTAGGAGAAAAAGGTGCGGTCGCGGCCGTTGTAGACCTTCGGCAGATCCACGGGTCCGGTTATGCTGCCGCCCCAGCGGTTGTAAGTGAAGTCGGTCTTGGGCCGGCTGGCACGGTTGGCGAACCATTGGTTGGCAACCAGTTCCGGGGCAATCTTGAAATAGTACGCGGTGCCGTGTAAGTCGCGCGTCCCTGCCTTCACGCTCATGTTGATCACGGTGCCGGAAGTGTAGCCGACGCTGGCGTCGAAACTCGCTGTCTGAACCTTAAACTCGTCCACCATGTCAGCCGGAGGAGTATAGGCCACGGTCTGGTGGTTGCGACTGCTGGTGCCACCCAGCGAGGTGGTGTTCGCGACGCCATCGAGGGTGATCTCGTGGGTGTTCTGGCCGACCCCATCGCTGGCGAACGAAGTCGTCCAGGCGTTGTCGAAGACCCGGCCGCCCCACAGCCCGAGATCGGTGGTACGGGACTGCGCCATGCCGGGCGTCAACGCCAGCACCGCCATCGGATTGCCGTGCAGCAACGGGAGATCCGCGATCAGCCGGTGAGGAACAACTTGGCCCATGGAGGCGGTCGTCGTCTGTAACAACGGAGTTTCCCCGACCACCTCGATGCGCTCTCCGACGCCGCCCACTTCCATCGACAGATTGAGTTCGATCCGGTCGTTGATGCGGACCTCGATGCCTTCTCGCACCAGGGTCTTGAAGCCGTTTGCCTGCGCCTGGATCGTATAGACTCCGGTCAGCAGGTAGGAGAACTGGTACAGGCCTTCCTCGTTGCTGGTTGTGTTCCGGACAGTGCCTGTGCCTTGGTGCGTCGCTTGAATCTTGACCCGCGGCATGACCGCACCCGAGGGATCGCTGACTCTTCCGACGAGGTTGCCCCTGGTTTCCTGGGCGAGCAGGGAGCTCGCCGCAAGTACGCCGACGCCGATTACCCCGAACAATCGCAACATCACAAACCTCCTGATTGAGTCTATGGCCCGCCACGCGGCAAAAACGCGGCAATTATGGAACAAAGCTGACGCTTTGTTGATCGTGCACGCCCGAATGCCTGTACATGGGTTAAGCTACCGGGGAGCGGAGTCACGCCATGAAGATAACGGACGTAGAGGCGATTTATCTCAGGCTGCCGCAGGTGAAGGAGCAGTGCGACAGCGGGCAGGACGCACTCATCGTACGTATCGAGACAGACGCGGGGATTACCGGGATCGGCGAAGTCGATTCGGCGCCGCTGGCCGCCAAATGGGTGATTGAGGGCCCGTACTCAAATGCGATTACCTGCGGGTTGCGCGACCTGATCGTCGGCGAGGACCCGTTCGAAACAGAGTATCTCTGGCATAAGATGTACCGCAAGAGCATTTACGCCGGTCGGCGCGGGATCGCGATCCACGCCATGAGCGGCATCGACATGGCGCTCTGGGACATCAAGGGCAAAGCGCTCGGGCAACCCGTTTGGAGGCTCCTTGGCGGCGGGTTCCACAAACGCATCCGTGCCTACGCGAGTTCGCTGTTCGGGCGAACACCGGAGGAGACCGGCGAGCGCGCCCGACGTTTTGCGGACCGGGGCTTCACGGCGGTCAAGTTCGGTTGGGGCCCGATGGGCCAGGACGAACGGCTGGATATCGCGCTCGTACGGGAGGCTCGTCGCGCCCTGGGAGACGATACCGATCTCATGATCGATGCAGGCCTGGCTTGGGACGCCAAGACTGCCATCCAAAGGGCTCGCGCTTTCCAGGAGCACAGGATCTTCTGGCTCGAGGAGCCGCTGAGCCCGGATGACTACGACGGTTATCGAAAGCTATCCGAAGCGACCGAGATCCGCATCGCGGCCGGAGAAGAGGAGAGCGAGCGCCACAGCTTCCTGGAATTGATGGACCACGGGCGAATCGACGTCGTCCAGGTCGACGTCTCTCGCGCCGGCGGGTTCACCGAGGCGGTGAAGATTGCGTCGCTCGCGGCGGACCGCGGCCTCCCGGTCGTGAACCATGGGTTCACTACCTACGTCAACGTCGCGGCCGCCTTGCACTTCCTGAATGCGGTCCCAAACTCGTTCATCCTCGAATTGGTGGTGGAAGAAGGGACGACGCTGCGCGACCAGATCACCAGGCAGCGGTTCGTCGCAAGCGATGGATACCTCGAGATCCCGTGCGAGCCGGGGCTGGGAATCGAACTGGACGAGGACGCGGTCTCCCGCTTGCGGGTTGCTTGAGACTACAACCGCTGGTTCGTAGCTGCGGCGCTGCCTGGCACCGGTCGCTTCTCCCTTTTCTCCCTTGCAGCCTCTGGCGCCAGCCGAACAAATGAAGACAACTTTGAGCAATAATCCACTTGCGCTCAGGAGCGGGCTAAAATAGTATCGTCGTAGGGGTTTCTCGCCTCAAGGCGGTCCCGTCATGCTTCCACCCGGCAACGAACTGTTGCCCGCCAGCCAGCGGGCTTCCTTTGCGCAGCAGTTCGACAAGGACCTTCACTTCTTTCGGCTCCTCCTTCTGCTCATCAACAAGTCCTGTCCCATTAAGAACATCGAACTGATGTGGCGGGACGGCAACAGCGCCCGCCGCGCCGATGAGCCCCAGATCGTGGGCACCACCCAGGCGCTCCAAGACGCCTCTTTGAACTGTGTCCGCTCCGAGCAGACCGATCCGAATCCCCGGTTCTGCAGCATCGTCAGCGACCGCGGCAGGCGCCACGCCGAATCCTGCAGCCGCTGCGACCGGGCTGCGATGGAGCGAGTGGGGCAGGCCGGCAAATCGGAGGTGTACCATTGCCACGCGGGCCTCATCGATATCGCGGTTCCGGTCATTTGCGAGGGACGCCACATCGCGACTCTGTTCTCCGGCCAGGTGTTGAGCGAAGCCCCAAACCCGCGCGGGTGGGCCCGCGTCCGCGAAAACGTACGCACGCTGACCTATATCGACGCCAAAGAGCTGGAAGACGCCTACTGGCAAGTCCCCGTCGTATCTGACGAAGACATCCAGCGCACCGTCCGCATCCTGGAGCTTTTTGCCGACTACCTCGCCACCTGCTGGAAGAGACTGCGGGAAGCGGTGGACATCCAGCAAGGCCGCATCCGGGCTTCGCAACTCCAGAGAAAGGAGCTCGTGCATCTCCTGCTCGAGGGCGACAGCGCCGACAGATCGCGGGTCCGTGAACTGGCCCGCGCGATCGGCTTCACGCGCTATCCGAGCCGGGTGCTGGTCGTCCGGCCCGAGAACGAGGAAGAGTATGCGTCTTCGGAGGTCTCCTTCGATCTGGCTTTTGCCCGGGTGCTCCACGTGGTCGAGGAACTCGCCGAGAAGTCGGAGAACGTGGCGTCGGCGCACCTGCGCAGGCGCGGGATTTGCGTGTTCTTCCGGGACCAGGGCGAGAAGCCGGGCGGAGGTGACCTGTACGCCCGCATGCTCGGACAACGCATCCTGACGGCCATCGGCGAACGCGGCGACATGCGCGTGCGGGTCGGGATCGGACGGGCGAAGAATGACTGGCTGCGCCTGCGCGAGTCGTATCACGAGGCCTGGACCGCTCTGGCCGAGTCCACCGGCCCGATCGCGGTTCGCAAGTCGGGCCCCCCTGCCGTCCGCGAACTCTCCGCGCAAGTGGAACAGGCGTGCCGGCTTCTGTCCGAGCGCCGGCTGAGAGAGGCGCGGGTGAACCTGCTGTCGCTTTCAGTGCTCGCGACCCGCAACCTGGGCGAGAAGGGGAGCGCGGTGAAACTGTCGCGCCAGTATTTGTGCTCGGCACTGGAGTCGGTTCTCCAGGCCGCGTCAAAGCTCGGCGGTGACGCGCCGACCATCGCAGCCTGGCGTTGCGAGGGTCTCGAAGCGCTCGAATTCGCGCCGACCGCCTTCGAACTGCAGGAGGCCTGGGCGACCGCTTGCGAGAGCGTCCTGGCTGGCCTGGCGCGCCTCTATTCGGGTAAGCACGAGAAGCTCGTGCAGCGCGTGCAAGGGCTCATCGAGCGTGAAATGGAGCGCGACGATGGGTCGCCGGCGACTTCGCTGTCGAAACTGCCGGCGGCTGTCGGCGTCTCGGCCGGCCACCTCAGCAGGACATTCAAGCGGGTCACGGGCTCCACACTCGAGCGTTACCTGATGGTCAAGCGTGTGGAGCGGGCGCAGCGGCTGCTGCTCGACCCGGCGAGCAGGGTTTCGGAAGTCGCTGAGAAGTGCGAGTTCTGCAATCCGGCGTATTTCGCGCGGGTGTTCCGCGGGCTGGTCGGCTGCTCGCCAAGCGAGTTCAGCAAATGCCCCAGCAGGGCGCCGACTACTTCGATCATAATCTAGACCTGCTGATTCATGGGTTCCCAGGCCGGCATTTGCGGACCACGTTTCACCAGGACAGCCGGCGCAACTCGCCGGACTCGGAGGTTCTTCTGATTTCGCAAACAGCGCTTCTATTCAGGCCGATGGCGCTGGCGGTGGTCAGCGCTCTGGCGCTGTCATCCGCGCCGGCGGCTGCCGGGACCTGGACCCTGAAAAACGACGCCCTGAAAGCAGAGATCTCCACTCTCGCCGGCGGCGGAATCGGATTAATCTCGCTGGAATCACGCACGGGCCGGAAGTGGGTGGACAGAGGCAGCCCAAGTCCGCTATTCCACATCGACCTGCGTCACGAGCGCCAGGACCAGCCCCCAAGCGGTTACAACCCTCCTACCGTCTACAAGGTCCTTGCGCGAAAAGACTACTCCCTCAGTGGCACATCAGAATGGAAAATCCTGGGCGCCGATCGGGAGACTAGACAGGACGGCACCTCACAACTGCGCATCCGTCTCGCAAGGGCCGATCCGAAGCTGGAAGTGCTCCTCGACTTGCGCTGTCGCCCCGGAGAGAGCCCCCTGGAGATCTGGTACGAGGTTCATAATCCCGGCAAAGACACGGTGTTCCTGGACCGGCTGGACAGCTTCAACTGGCGCCTGGCAAATTCCGCGCTCGAGGACTCGAACATTTACACGGTGCGCAAGGGTTCCACCCTGCCCGACGTTCTGCATCTGTACCCGAAACCGATCGGTTCCTTCTGCATGAAAATGGGGCCGGTTCGAGACAACGCCATGGAGGAATCCGTGCCTTGGTTTGCCATCCAGCGGCCGGGTGACAGCGGCGGAATGTATGGCGGCTGGGCGTTTTCGGCGTTCGGCAGGATCGATTTCCACCTCGGCCGGGAGGCGTTCGCCATCACTGGCGGGCTTGACCCGGCGCAGCTGGCTATCGCGGTTGAGCCCGGCGAGACCAGGCCCGCTCCCATGGCCTTCTTAGGCGTCTATGAGGGCAGTCTGGACGACGGAGCCAACGATCTCCGCCACTATTCGGCGCGGTGGCTGGCAGCGCCCACGCAGACCGCGCTGCCATTGGTTAACTACAACACGTGGACGGCGGCCGGCATGAACGTGACTGAGGAGAGCTTGCTCGCCCACGTCCGCATGGCCAAGCTGCTCGGCTGCGAACTGTTTCATGTCGATGCCGGCTGGCATCCTGAGGCTGCTGAGTGGATCCCGGATCCAGCGCGCCTGCCCAGGGGCTTGGCGCCGATTCGCCGGGCTGCTCACGAGGCCGGCATGAAATTCGGGCTGTGGGTCGCCTACACCCAGGCGAGTTCAGCCGTGGCCAAAGCTCACCCGGAGTGGCTCACAGCTCCCGCCCCCTTGAATTGGGAGCCGCCTTCGTATGCGGGCCTGACGATGTGCCAGGCGTATTCTCCCGCCCGCCGACACATGGCCTCGCTCTTGGAGAGGGTGGTATCCGAATACCAACTCGACTACCTGGAACATGATCAGGCCATTCTGCAGACCTGCCGGCGCGATTTTCACGGCCACAGTCCGAATGCGGGCACGTATGAGCAGACCGTGGCTTATTACAGCCTGCACGAAGAACTTCTGAAACGGCATCCCAGTCTCCTGCTGGAGAACTGCATGGGCGGCGGCAACATCCTCGACTACGGGGTCATGCAGCGGTTTCATCTTTTCTCGCTGACCGATCTGTATGATCCGCTAAGCAATAGGGTTGCGATCTACGGCGCCACGTTCCCGTTTCCGGCCCGCTACGGAGAGGGTTACATGGCCGATTCCCAGGGGGTGTCCTACCATTACCAGTTCCGCAGTTACATGATGGGCTACTGGTCTCTTTCCGCCGACGCGACAAGCTGGCCTCCCGACAAGATCGCCGCTTGCAAGAAAGACATTGCGGCGTACAAGAAGATCAGGCCGATCCTCCGCGATGGCGACATCTACCATATCCTGCCGCAGCCAGACGGGCTGCACTGGGACGGAATGGAGTACTATGAGCCCGTTTCGGGACGCGGAGTCATTTTTGTGTTCCGTGCCGACAGCCCGGAACCCAGCCAGGTGCTGTTTCCGCGCGGCCTGGATCGAAACGCCACCTACCAAGTGAGCTTCGAGGACCGGCCCCAGAGCTTCCTTCGCACGGGAAAGGAGTTGATGGAGAGGGGGCTTCCGGTGACCCTGTCTGAGCGCTTCACGGCCGAATTGGTTTACTTGGGCACACTGCTGTCCGAATCTGGATGCGCAAGGCGTTCTCGCTGGTGCCCACGAAACTCTTCACCGTGAGGTTCTGCTTGAGGGCCTTGATGAACAGCTCGGAGAGTGGCATCGACTGCACCCCAACCGGGCGTTGAACGCCAACGTTTTCGCGCGACCCATCCTTTTCATCCTTGCTTCGGTCAGGAGTTCGAGCTGGTAGCGTGGTGCCAGTCTTGGGGCGAGGACCGGGTGTATTTTCACGATGCCACCGGGCGGCTCTGCTCGTTTCCGGCCAGTTGGACCAGCTTGGGGCCGCAAGATCCATGGGTCATGATGGCGGCGGGCCGGTC
>Ga0315282_10005971_pt1 | contig 20530 bp, 22 predicted proteins | sample YL17G07_20_MG_FD_203693 | JGI IMG/M metagenome (GOLD analysis project Ga0315282, IMG submission 203693) | Sediment microbial communities from Yellowstone Lake, YNP, Wyoming, USA - YL17G07_20 | ecosystem: Environmental > Aquatic > Freshwater > Lake > Sediment | place: USA: Wyoming | collected... | reverse complement strand
GTGACATCCACGACGGACACCCAGCTCGTATTTGTAATTAAGGTGGAAGCCTTTTAAATGGTTTAAGGTTGATGGAAAGGCTTTCGAAGTTCAGATGGGAAGCAACTTCTACGAAGCATGCATGCATTATCCTTAGGAATATGATTAGGGAGCAGGGGAAAAATGCGAAGACTTAGGATGCTGGTTGCTTTAGCTTTGTTGGCTATCGTAGCTTTGACGATCTATGCAACATGGTTCGTGTTGGCTCCCAATTGGGTCTTTGATCTGACCACAGACAAATCCTCGTACAGTCTTGGAGAAAATGTTCAGATTACAGTAACCTTGGAAAATCATGGCTTCATGTCCCACTCAATAACATCGTCAACGGCAAACCCCGTTGTCGTCGCAGTATATGCTCTTAGAGAAGACCCGACTCTCTCAACTCAGGTTTGGTATAGCCCCTATCTTTTGAATGAAACTACTTTTTCAATTTCATCTGGCCAAGCTTTAGTCAGAACATTTGTGTGGAATCAAACGAACTTCGTCAATCCTTGGTTCTGGAACACCACGTACAAAACAGGCACATATCGAGTAGAAGCATTCATACCCATACCCAAAAGCACCAACTTTGCAGTTGATCCCAGACTCTTCAGCGCATATGTCTACATAAACGTCACAGCAACATAGCGTGCGCCAGAGCGTGCGCTGAGTTCATAAGAGCATGCATGGACCAGGATAAACAGCGGGTGACTCACAGAAACGATCGTAAATGTTTATGAGTTCAAGCGGGCCGTCTCCAGAACAGGTAAGCTTTCGTCTGCATCAGGAAACCGCAGATTTTGATTAACTGTGCAAGTTTTTCGAGACTGGCTTTCATCACTTCTTTTGCAAAAATGTGTGAAAAATAAAGTGAAATGTTAAAACCGCAAGCGATAACTATGCTTTTGTGAATAATAGATAATTAACTTAGTTTGGGGGATAAATTATGCCTTTTGCAAAAACTTGGACTGAGGAACTTGTGGCGGAGTGGTTGCAGCTGAATGGATATTTGGTGGAAACCGGTCTGCCAGCTGGTGTCACTGCTGCTGGGGGAAGATATACTGCCGATGTTGTTGGTGCTAAAGTTAGTGGAAATATGTTAGAAATAATTCATGTAGAAGTCGGTCAGTTGTCCGGAGGTAGGCAAAGTGTGGCTTCTCTTAATAACAAATTTTCACAGAATGTTTGCGTTGCGATTGAGAATTATTTTAAACGAAAACTTGGCTTTGTGGCAGGCAAAGTAAACTATCAAAAGATGTATGTTGCGAGCTTTTGGACTAAACCTACGGTGAACGGTGCTAAACAGCTTGGCATAAATGTCAGACCATTACCCGATTTCATACAGCAAGAGGTGTTTCAGGTAATTCAAAACTGGAAAAGACAACCACCTCATCGCCCTAAAACAAAAGGAAGCATTATAACATTACCAGAGAGCCATTGGTTGCTACAGTTGATTGATTATTTCAAGTCCTATGAGCTTTTAAGATGATAAAACTTTTAGCCTAAAACCTCCCCTTTTTCTCTTTTTATTTATGATACTCGAACTTATGAAGAATCCATGTTCATTATACTTCTGTAGTTTTGATATAGCATTCTGTCGAACTCCAGGCCTGACAGGTTTAGATGCTTGCATACTTTTTCCAGCATGTCCTTTTCTATTTCGTCGTACAGTTTAGCATTAGCTTCAAATCCTTTTGGAATTTGGACTCTAATCTTTGCAAATATGTTCTGAACACGTATGTCTAATGCAATAGCGTTTCTGACAACGCCTAATTCCATCAAAAAATCCCTCGCACTTTTACTCTGCAAATACTTAAAAACCGTCATGATATATTTTATTTTCCTTCTATCAGCATATAGTCCTTCAAACTCCGAAAGTCTCCTAAGCAAGCCCTTAGGTCCATCGTTAAAACTTTTCAAAACCCTGAGATTATGAGCCAAAGCATTTGTTTTTCTACATTTTGAAATATTAGAACTTGCATACCGGGCGCCAACTGCACGTAAAACATGGTTAATTTTCTCCTTCAGCTCATTTTCGTCTTCTATTTTTGCTAATTCTTCATAAGAGACTTGCTCCTTAAGGTTGATATCTTTGTTAAATCTCTCTGCTGGTTTAGAATTGCCAACAACGATGACCTGTTCAAAAATGTGCAACCAAATCTCATCATTTGTCCACTGCTTCCAATTATTTTCCTTGGGCACTTCTGTCTTCTCAAAGAATTGCTTCTTTATCTGCTCAAATCTTTGCAGATGTTCTTTTTTAATCTCTAACATTACTCAAAGTAACATGCCTGTTTCCTATAGCTTTTACTGCATTAAGTAATAAGACGAAAAACTTGCATATCATTTGCTCCAGAACAGGTAAACTTCCGTCTGCATCAGAAAACCGCAGATCTTGATGAGTCCTGCAAGCTGCTCCAAGGTTGCAGCATTCACTTTTCTCTCGTAATCCCCTATATGCCCGAATGGAAGGCCTGAGCTGAAAAACTTTGAGAAGCGTGGATGGTCGGCTTTGACGAAGGCTTTCCTAACCCTTTCCACATCATCGGCTTTGAGTGCTTGAAGTTTCTGCAGTACATAGTTGCCGCTTCCAAGCAGCCTGAACATTAAACCCGACCTCTTGAAGAACTCTGCAAAGAGTGGACAAAATTCGTCATAGATAAGACTGGCTCTGCAAGGAAAATAAGTGAGGAAATTGAAAACGCACTTAAACAGTGCATGAAAACAGAGTAACCTTCTGGCGAGTGAAACGGTCACAACTGCTACTGACGGGGAAGACAGCAATAAGTTAACTTATTTGTCATAGGTGATTAAGCGCAAATCTGTTTCCTAACTTGTTATCTTTATTCCCATGGATTTTTGGATTTTGTCCGCGAATTCTTTCTGTTCAGATGTGTAGTTATGAATCTCCTGATAATATTCGATAGGTGACTTCAATCTGGTCATGGAACTGTAGTAGTCCAAGGCCCAATTGGGCTTCGTACATTGAAGCGCGAAGACCTCAAAGATTCTGTTTTGTTTGCCAAGAATTTCGGTCTCATCAACTGTTACGAATATTACCCATTTATTGGTTTGAAATTGGTACTTCAAAGCTGAGGCTAGATGGTCCACATCTTTGGGATTTCCAATGAGGGTCTTGAGAATTAGCAAGGAGGTAATCGCTATATCCGGATCAATGTCTATGGTTTTTATACCCATGAAGGGAGCTTTCAATTCATGTTCTATGATGGTAAGGTTTGTAACAAGTGAGCTCAAGAAATCATCTGGTGTTATTGTAAAGCCATCTTTCATAGAATGTAACTGAACGGAGACATAATTTTCAATTGTACCAGTTATTTCATTTCGCACGTTGGACCTTTCGGGAAACTGCAACCTAATACTTTTTTTCCTCTCTGCGAAGAAATCTGCCAATAACTTTCCATGTCTGTTGGTCAATGCCGTTATTCCTTGTTTTCCCAGGAAGGGTTTCAGATTAGAGCGAATATCGGAAACAATAATGGTATAGGCCCTTTCTATTAGATTTATTGCTTCCTTTTTTACAGAGGAACATATCATGCATCGGTTTCCAGATTCTTTCAATAAGAGATCTGATGATTTTCGTACAGACTCTAGAGGGTGAGGAAGCAGAATACATGAATCAAGGAAGAATCCTTCAACCTGTCCAAAAGACATCTTTGTCCTTCTTATCTGTCAATGATCTGCATTATTTCTAGTATGGCTCTTACATCGCTTTCAGTTTCGTGTTTTTCTACGAATGGATGGAATTCAAGCCTTGACATGCTTAGCTTCTCGGCTTCTTGAACAATCTTCTGGAGTTCAGAGATGAGATCTCGCAATATTCCTTCATCCAAAAGGCTCTTCTTGACAAATTTGTCTTTGAATACTTCATCTATGTTTGATGAATTGTTGAAATCGACATACCAGACGAGCTTCACTCTTTGGCGTTCCATCTGTTTTTGTCTTTCATTGAATTCTTTGATCCAGAGATTATGCGTATCGCATATCTTTTCAAATTTTGGTCGGTTGCTGCGACTTGCAAGAAGATTTCGCCATTCCTTGCGGATTTCCTTGTCAAATATATCAGTGTGGTCTTTTTCTACTAAGATAGAGTCTCCGATTGATTTCAGGAAAGACAAAGGCAAGTCGGAGTTCAAGAACATTTTCGAAACATGAAATATCTTTGAGTCCATATCTTGCTTCAGTTTCTCATGATAGGTAAAAATCTCTCGGAAATACGAATCCATGGAATTGTTCATGCTCTTTGCGTATCTGCCTATTTCGACCGCTTTTTCGAATAACTCATCCTTCCTCAAATCTGAGTCTATATCCCTTCTAAGAAACTCCTTTAGAATATCTATGCTCAAGTGTTCTGGGATGGGGATCTCTTCTAGTAAACTGAGATTGTCCTCAATAGTTTCAGAGATCGCAGTTTTGTAATCTTTGAAAGCATCTTTAATGTTTTCAAATTCCAGAGGGAAGGAAGTGTCATTCCTAATAATTTTTGGTAAAGAAAAACCTTTTGCGGCTTGGTCCGATAGCATTATCTTCACTTTGGTACTACATTTCTAGATTGTAGATCGATATTTAAACTTTGATACTTAAGTATATTGATTCGGTTGTTTATTTCCATTCCTCTACGGGGATATGCTGGTGCTTTATTTGAAGCTCAATAAGTGTAATCTGAAGCTCTCTTTCCTCATCATGCTCTTCACAGCCCAAGCCGCCCTCAACACGCACAGACCAAGCAAAACCAGAAGCATAAGACATTTCGCAAACTAATTTACCCATGTGAACTGATTGCTCTTTATTTATAAACTTAAACCATCACACCTTTTCTTGGCCCCAAGAAGGCATACCATTTTTGGAACACGCATGCGCGCAATGACTACGGTCTTCTCTCGTTTTTCTATGAATCTTAAATTCGCTCCTTGAGTAGTCAAATTCTTCCCCCCAGTCTTTCTCGACTAGGGCATAATACCCTTTCAAACCGATTGTTCGGATCAAACCGTCAATATCTGTGAAGTTGAGGTGAGCGACTGGAATAGATTTGCTACATAAATAGCTCTTGCAAACAGGGATATGCTCCTTCGCAGATTGAACTCTGCAACTGTAATATGGTTTGCCAATGGCTTTTCGGCACATTGGACACCCTCTCCAACTGTTTGAGAATATCTCGGCATGAAACAAACCTGGCACATCTATCATAACATCCAAGTGATTCAAAACATCTTCCCTTCCTTCCTTTTCCCATTCTTCTACTTGTTCTTTGCTGGTGACTTCAACGCTTTCATAGTTCTTGCAACATAAGCCGCATCGCAGGCATTGGAAGTTGGCGAAAAAGTAGTGCCTCGGAAAATCTTTCGCATCAAGATGAAAGCCTAGGGCAAAAATATCCTTGGGATTCTTAAAATAGCAAAGCCGGAAATCGGCAAGATGAAACGCTTGATAGTCCAATGAAATACCAAAAACATGATCTAAGAACCCCTCAAGAGTCGTAGGTTCGTCATCTACGAGAAAATTATCCTTCCAAACCATTTAGTACCATCACAAATACTGATAATTCCATACTGGGAAAAATTAAATGTAAGCTTTTTGGTAGGCTCTACTGGCTGATTTTAACCTTCCCTTGCTTCATGAGTGAGAGTAGCTCTTTGAGGTCCTGCCACTCGCTCTCTGAGATAGGCAGATCCTCAATAGAACGTTTTCCGCTGTAAATGTTGATGTAGGGTTCTAGTTTCTCGTACTCCCTTTCCACGACGTCGAGATAGACTCTGGGGCGTTGTCGTAGACTCCGCCGGGCATGTCCTGCTTCTTGATAATGTCGGTGCCGCTGCTGTGGCCCATCATAAACTTAACGTAAGCCTTGCGCGCTCTCTCTCTAGCGTCCATTCAAAAATACCTGCCGTCATAGCCCGAGCGTGGAGAATCGCCTGCTAGGCTGGCACACACGCCGCTTCCTAATGCTAATTCCTATATTTATCTCTTGTCAAAAGAGTTTTTAGGAAGGAAGGCAGTTACATTAATCGGATTATATGTCCAAAAGTAGGTTGTCTCCTGTTGTTCTTCTACTGGTTATGTGGCTTATCATAACCATCTTGGTTAGAAGCGTAGCTGCCGCTCAAGACACCATTGTCATCGCGGCAGGACAGGAAGTCTCCGAACCCGTGGACGCTGTCCCTGGTTGCGTTAGCATCTGTGGGAACATGTCAGTCCTGAACGGTACGTTGAATTTCTACGCGACAAGTCCGACAGGCAAGATACTGTTCTCTTGCAACAAAACTAGTTTCACAGATTTCAACATCACAACCACGGAAAATGGAACCTATACGTTGCATCTGAAGAACGCGTTTTCGCAAGACAATGTAACTGCGATGCTGTGTTACGGAAAAAACCTTCAGTTATTTTTTCAATCGACCATTAGCATGACTTCTAGCGCCGTTACGATGTGGACATATACGCGCTCGGTCACGCTTATAGTTCCGCAAAGCCCTCCTTACCTGTTTCGCTTCCCTCTGCCTTCGCGTCCTTGGATAGAACTGGGGGACGCGCGGTTTCTTGCTCTTATTGTCACCGTTATTCTGGCCATGATTTCAGGCGCATTGTTGCTTGGCTACAATCGAAAAAGAGCCCAAAGCGAAAAGACTGACAAGTAGCACAGGTCATGAGGCGCGCCACTAAGTCATGGCTGCAACTGTTTAATAAGCACTTTTCACGAGTATCCTGAAGGGTTGAAACTATGACAAAGAAGACACTATCAATTCGCATAGTAGACTGGCTGAAGCAAGGAAGTAATATCGTTTCTCTTTTGGCTCTTACTATAAGCTCTGTGTTCGCCGGAATGACCCTTTACCATGATATCTTTCCCCCTCCCCAGAGGGCGAGGTTGACGATATTTTTGGAATATCCTGAGTTCACGTCCGTTAGTGGAAGCAACACGTTAGAGATCACGCTATACATCGAGGTCGTTAATGATAGCCCTATGACCGCAACAATTAGGCAATGGAATCTTTCCCTTAATTTCAATGAAAGATATACGGTTACTGATCAACATGATAGCCATCTTGGCTTGATACTTCCACCATCAGGGCAAACGGACTTCAACATGTCTAGAACAGTGATTGGGGAGAACAATACCCTGCTACAGTCGTCCTCTCTCGAAAGCATTGTTGTAACAATGTTCTATGAAGACTATGTAGGCATGCAGCAAGCCAGTAGAGAATATGGCTTGATATCCTGATGAACACGGCTTTAATACAAGCGGGCGAATTCAATAATTCATTTTTAGGTGGGAGACCAAACTTCCCTTTTGATAGATGCATGCCGTTTCTTCAAGGTGATCACTATCAGACCTGTTGGAGATAATAGGTATGTCTTTGATTGTCGAAAACTTTACTCCGAGAAGAGTGAGGTTTTGACTTTCAGATTGTTAGGGTCGCTTGACGCAATGGATGCTGCAGCTTCAGTGATGAGAGACCCGAAAAACGTCTTGCTGGTGGATTTGGACGATCAGCGAAAATGGGAAATACTGAGCAAGGATGAGGTTGACAGAATCTCAAGAAGCCAGAACAAATCAGGTTTCGGGACGAGCTTCTAAAGCGGTCTTCCAAGACGGGCTTTCTGCGTGTTAGCGCGCGAATATGTAAAAATTCCAAGGGAAAAGTATGAGAGGCTTGAAGCTGCTGTAAAAGAGATGAGCACACCCTACCACAGTGCCTCAGACTTTGTCCACAAGCAAGTTGACGAGGTGTTGGAAAAATACGACCCATGGCTTCAGGAAAAGGAAGAACACGAAAAAAGACAACGAAAAAAGTAGGGCGACCAAAGTGAGCAGAGCCATATTAATGAGCATACTATCAGAAATGTATGTCTGGCTAAGCGAAATTGAAGCTGAACAGCTATACCGCGAACTTCTTGCCTACTTTTGGCTCGTGGGCGCATTAAACGAGTGCCAAGCCCTCGAAACAGCATGGAAAGACGTATACAACAAACGCGAAATAGAAGAGTTCATAAAAGTATGGCTAAGAAGAAAGCAAAGAAAAAAGGAAGAAGCCATTACTGGAGTCGTTTAGCTTTTCTAAATCTACCTTTTTGGAGTTCAAGTGTGAAGCTGTGTTTTCCTTCCCTAGTGTATTCTCTGAAGTCTGTGCCACAGTCGCAAGAGTAGGCTTGGACTGTGAATTGTCCGTATTTCCATGTTTTGTCGGGTTTTGGATTTTCTTTTTTGCAGTTTGGACACTTAGCCATAATTGTCACATGTTGTGTTTTTGTTTACGTTATCTTAAAAGACTTTACGTTGTGGTTTGTCTTGGGGTTTTGTTTTCTTTTAGGTCTTCAGTTATGCTGTTGAATTGTTCTAGTGCGGATTGGAGGTTTTCTATTGCAGAGTAAAGTTTACTTGTTTTGGTCATGCTGCTTTCATGCTGAAAAGTGAAAAGCAAACTTTAAAGTTCCAAAAGTTCACATGGGCGCTGACCAATTCTATAAATAGAAGAAAAACGCTATCATCAAATAGTATAGAGGTGGAAGTAAGCAAGAAATGGTCATGCAAAGAACCCTCAACGGGAAACTGCTAGAAGAAAAAGAAGGCTACGCAAGAGATTATATTACAGGTAAACTGCTTAGGAAAACTCCTGAGGAAGAAGTGCGTCAACTTTTTGAGAAGCGTTTGGTTGAAGACTATGGTTATTCTAAGGACCAAATTCAAACCGTTCCAGAGTTCTACATCCAAAAAGGGAGCACAAGAATAGGTCCAGCAGACATTGTCGTTTTTAGAGATAGCCAAAAAACATTTGACAATATCTATTTGATCGTAGAAACGAAACGTAAAGATAGAAAAGATGGCATGGCGCAACTTAAAAGCTACATTGACCCTACCCCCGCTCAAGGTGGAGTATGGTTCAACGGAAACGAAATAGCCTACTTTAAAGCGATAAGGAAGCCTCCATCTTACACACCTGAACTAATTGAATGGAGAGACATACCTAGAAAGGGCGAGTCTTGGGAAGAAATAGGAAAGCACAAGACTGGAGATGCTCTTGTCCCAGCCCAAAACCTAAAGCTGATTTTCAACGTTGTCTATTACCACTTATACACGAATAGCAACCTTCCACGAGCCGAGAGGCTTGGCGGAGAAATGATTCGCTTGATTTTTTGCAAGATCTATGATGAAATTCACAATCATAACGACCTCGAATTCAAGGCTGGAGCAGAAGAGCCTGACGAAGAAGTCGCCAACAGAATAAAAGCTCTATTCGAGGAAGTTAAGCGTCAATATCCAGATGTTTTTGAACAAGATGAGAAGTTATTGCTTGACACACGGTCTATTGCGTACGTTGTAAGCCAGATACAAAATTACAGTTTCCTAAAAACAGAAAAGGATGCGGTGGGCGAAGCATTTGAAGTTTTCATAGGGCCTGCTCTCCGAGGAGAAAAGGGGCAATTTTTCACCCCTAGAAATATCGTCCGAATGTGCATAGAAATGCTTGATCCATCGCCAGAGGAGAAGGTAATAGATCCTGCGTGTGGGTCTGGGGGTTTTCTAATTGTTGCGTTGGAACACGTGTGGAAAAGAACAGAAAAGGAGTTCGAGCATCTTCCGAGAGAGAAAATTGGGAGTTTGAAGAGCGAAATCGCCTCCAAAAATTTTAACGGAATAGACAAAGAATTTGATTTGGCGAAAGTGAGTAAGGCTTACATGGCCATTGTTGGCGATGGTAGAGGTGGCATTTTCTGCGCTGACAGCCTCGTAGATTACTCTGAGTGGAGTCCGTTACAGCAAGAAAGAATCAAACCTAACTCTTTTGATGTCCTTTTCACTAATCCTCCATTTGGTTCTAGAATCCCCATCACAAGCAAGACATTGCTACAACAATATGAGCTGGGTCACAAATGGAAACGAGACCATAAAACAGGAAAATGGGAAAGAAAGAACGAACTTTTAGACAAACAAGTTCCTCAAATACTTTTCATCGAAAGATGTCTTCAGTTGTTGAAGCCTGGTGGAAGAATGGCTATTGTGCTTCCTGAAGGGGTTTTTGGTAATCCAACCGATAGATACATTTTTGAGTATATTCTTCGTCATGCCCGTGTGCTTGCAGTTGTAAGTTGTCCTCATGAAACGTTTCAACCAAGTACGCATACGAAGACAAGCGTCCTATTTCTTGAGAAGAAACCCAGTAATGAAGACTACGATTTTTTTATGGCAATTGCAGAAAAAGCCGGCCATGACAAAAATGGCAAGGTCATATACAAAATGGACGAAAATGGAGAATATGTGCTGGACGAAAATGGAAGGAGGATAATAGATGACGATTTACCTATTATAACCGAGAGATACAAAAAATATAGAAGGAATGGAAACAAGCTCCAGAATTATAGCCATCTCGGATTCTGCTTTAAGCATTCCCATATTAAGAACCATATCTTTATTCCAGATTATTACAACCCAGACATCGATATAGCATTAAAAAGTATGGAAGAAACTGGAAAGTACGAACTCGTTAATATCCAATCTTTGATCGACCGAAAAATCATTTCAATAAGAAGAGGGAACGAGATTGGTTCTCGCTTTTATGGTATGGGAGAAGTGCCGTTCATAAGGACTACAGACATTGTCAACTGGGAAATAAAAATTGACCCTATCAAGTGTGTACCAGAGGAGATATATAATAAATATGGAAAGAGGCAAGATGTTAGAGAAGAAGACATATTGTTCGTAAATGATGGAACATTTTTGATTGGTAGAAGTGCCATGGTAACGGAGCTTGACAAGAAAATTATTATTCAGAGTCACATCCGCAAAGTAAGGGTGCTCGATAGATCACTCCTTGATCCATACCTTTTATTTTACTTACTTAACACGAAGATTGTGCAAAAACAAATTGCAGCCAAGACATTTATTCAAGCAACAATATCGAGTCTTGGGAATCGTTTAAGTGAGGTCATTTTACCGATTCCCAAAGAATCAGATACGAAAGAGAAATTATCTCAAGAAATGAAAGAGATTATAATTTCGAAAATGCAGATAAGAAAACGAAGTCTTGCACTGATTGAATTCTGAGTGATTTAAGTCACGGGCTAATAGTCACAAACCTTTTAACCGTCGGTCGGATATTCCAGACATCATGGTAAGTCAAAATACTGTTGCAAGAGAAAAACTGACGAACGGCGACAAGTCAGCCTTACAGATGTGTGAGGCACTTGCAACTGCATTGAAAGGGCTCATACATACCCCAAATGAGCGGGAAATTTTTGAGAGAGACTATGGGAGGGTTCACTTTTCCAGAGACGCTGGTCAAGGTCGAGGCGCCGGAAAACTGCAGAGAGATGCACTTTGTACCAGAGGAAGACAGGCAAAAGCACCTTTCTCGAACAGAAACCTAAGATGGCATCCATTAGTTCTTTCTGTGACGTGCCCAAAGGGATTCACTGAAATGAATATAGATGTTGACAGGAAGGAAAAATTATTGAAGTTTATTCCGCTTGACGAGCCCGAGAAAACCTACTTGCCTACAGAAGTACATACCTTAAAAAAGCCGTATTGTGTTCCCGCCAGGGCTTGGATTAAACATGTTGACGAGTTAAGAAATTGGTCTCAGGATGACTGGATTGGGAATTGGTGTGCAATTCCTGTGATTGAGTATAGTCCGGTAGAGTATTCTATAGAGTGCTTTGCGGTTCTCGGAATGAGTGTTGCGGTGGCCTTATTCAATGTAAATTTGGATAACGCCTATGATGCCGTACTTCAAACTTTCAAAAAATATGAGTTCAAGAAAAGCGAGTATTTTCCACCGAAAAGTGTTGATATTATCGAGTGCCCCGTCTGCAATTCTCTGATCAAAGAATACCCGGCTGGGCTCATTCCAAGACAGCGACCCGATATATGGAATCCGCCATGGCAAAAAAGCAAACGTGAAGAAGGAGAAGATCAAAGCATTCAGCTAATGCATATTGAGCCTTTGGTTGAATCAAAAATTAATCACAATGCATCGAGTGTTCGGTATGGCCATCGATGGTGCAATGTAGCGATGACAGATCATTCCGTGGAATATTTAAAGACTTGGATGAAAAAGATAGTTTCAACAGAAAAATAGCATGTTTCTCATTTGTATACATATTCCAAAGAAAGATACGTAATTGCATCATTGCCTAATAGATGATACTTTAAAGCCATGCCTTTCCACTATTTCTCGTAGTGTCTTTATTGTTTCCTTAACGGTTTGTTCATCTTGGATATAGTTGCATCTTCGATGTGCCCAAACAACATTTGAAGCATTGTGTCCTCGCATAGCCCGAGACAAGGGTATCAAATGCCCCATCTGAATGGAAAGAGGATCGGTACGAGCATTTCTTTTAAAATCGTTAAATTTTATAGTTTGACGGCATACAGGACAACGTGTTGATTCTAATCCACGCACACTTTTTCGACACTTACCTTTGTGTCCTTCCAATAAACTGCACTTAGCAGACTTCGTGCATCTCAAGCTCTTATGGATTGATATAGGCATTTTGGGCGAACCCTCTGTCGTTAGCATCAACCACGTAAGTTTTTTGGCTGCCCCTAACGAGTCCTTCAACGTAGCAAATTCAGGGTGATTTCGAGGCACTTTCCAGCGAGCGGTGCGTAACCCACGTATTGTAAAGGCAGCTACCTCAATTTTATCAATGAACTCAGGACTTGCAAGCTGAGACAAAACTTTGAGGATAGTCTTCCATTGTGATGGTGGTCTCCCTATATGGACCTTGGGAAGATTGAGTACCCAGAAATGCCAGCCCCTTGCGCGACTCATCGCAGTGTTTCCTCCCAATACACGCTGACTTTTCAATGATTATTACGCTTAGAGATTATATGTATTTCATCAAAGCTTTGGAAATTTACCTGAATCTACCTTCGCGCGTGCTGAAGACAACGTGATACAACTTTTCCATATAGAGCCCCTAAATCATTGGAGTTTCATGCATCGCCTTGGGAATGTCACCTATGGGCACCGTCGATGTAACGTAACAATAGGTACCCATAGCATTGGAGAAAAAATAGACTGGTTTGTGCATGTTCTGCAGAATCGCGGTTACAACATTGGGCGAGCTTAGGACAGCTACATCTTTTTCTTTGTAGTAGCTTAGTCCCACGCACACTAACCGCCAGATAATGTTTTAAGCATCTTTAGTAATGAATAAAACTGGGATTATTATGGCTAAATGCCCAAACTGCAAAAAAGAGATATCAAAGCCGAAGAAATCGTGGACTTATGGAATATTCAAAGTGGACGCTTACTCTTGCGAATGCGGCACAGACTTCAGAGAATACACTAGGGAAGGAAAACACAGCTTCACATTAAAGCTTAAGAAAGGAAAAGGATTCATCAAAGCCTAGCACTTCATTTCAGCAGCAGAACTCCATCTAACGTTTGCAGAATATACCTTCGAGACAGTAGACTGTTAATTTCTCTTTTTCTGGGCATTTTGATCCTAGGTCACATTTGGGGCAGAGTTGGGATATGTCTTTCACGTTTAGGATGCCCATTTGTTTTATCAGTTTTCTTATGGACCTTTTTACGCTTGCTTCAATTAGCTTTATTTGTGGCATCGACGTCATTCTTTTAGGGAAAGTGTTTTATGAGAATCCTAAAATTGCGTCGTAAATTCTGCGGTCATTGGAACAGAGTTCCAGTAAACAAGGTTTTGGCTCAGCAAGATTCTCCAGAGCCTAAGGTTAAAGTTTTCATTCCGACGTATTTGCCTTTGCAGGCTTCTAAATGTGAAAAATGTGGCGAAGTCATCGCTCAGCCAAAAGAACTTGTAAAGATTATAAAGAGTGCGGAAATTTAGGCTTTCAATCAAAGTGTGTGGTTTTCTGTTGCAGACTAAACTTTACTCTTCATAGTCTAGTTCGTCTATTTCTATTTCGTAGCATTCCTCGCACATGCCATCGTAGGTTTCGTACTCTTCTTTCGTAACCTTCTGCCACATCGTAGACATTCATAGATTTTTTCCTCGTCCAATCTACATCACGTCTCCAAACATGTCCTCTGATTCCTCGGTTAGCTGATCGTCCCAGCACTCCCAACACATACCATCATAGTCATTGTACTCGTCTTCAGAAATCTCTCGCCCACAAACAGAACAAAAGAATTTGTTTTCTTCACTTTCTTTCTCATGCTCCTTCATACATGCTGCACCGCGATGCTTCCACGACCCAAACCAAGATGCGCTCTAGGATAGGAGCATTAAAAAGGCTTATGAATCAGAAATAGGTACCTTCGCTACAATTGTGCGCGCTTTAAAATTATCTCTAAGAATGAGATACGTCGCGGGCATTGTTGGCGTTATTTTGGTGGGGATTGGCTCAGTACTCATAATCTTGATGAAAGAGACTGCAACTTGGCAGACCACGTCAAGTCCATTATCTCATCACATTTCCCAAATTATAATAACCTAAGCGTCGGGATCGAGATAAGATACAATTTCAACCCCAACGATAGCTCTAGACTGCGCAAAGATGTTGATATGGCAGATCTTTTAACAAACAACGGTTATTTTCCGATCTATCTGATTTTCAGTTCGATAAGCCCACGTGAAGATGCAATTTCTCGTCTTACTAGGGGTGGGTGGAACTTCCTAATTGGAAATCAAGCAGCCTCATTTATGAACGAGTTGTTGAACGTTGACATTACCGCAATTTTGGATGTTCCTTCCATTAGAGAAGAAATCCGAACAGAGGTCACCTCGATAATGAGAGAACTATTCAATACTTACGCCTTTAGACAAGCATGCGGAAGCTGAAAGAAATGGCTCCCTGTTATTTAATATGCCGCCTTTTTTGTTCCCAAAGTTCGGACTTAAGTAGATCTCTCACTGCGCTTCTGATTGCTGCACTTCTATCGGAGTACATTCCGCTTCTGACGAGTTCTTCCAGCCCTTCGATGTAGGCTTCAGGGAGCATTATGGAAACGCATTTCATAACAATCACCCAGTCAATGTATTGTCAGTCCATTAAAATCTTCCTTGTCGATTTCATTGTCTTTTCTCGTCACCATGACTTCAATTACGAAGACTCATCTGAACCCTAGGGAAATTCCAAGGTTGCCAATAGGACTATGATTGAAAACCACAAATCATCTAATTCGTGACTATCATAGTCAACATGAGAAAGATGAGGCCTACAATTAAATGTCCAAAGTGCAAGAAAGAGATGGCAAAGCCAACCAAGACATGGAAATATGGACTATTCAACGCTCAATTCTATGTTTGCAGTTGTGGCACAAAATTCAGAGAATACACTAGGGAAGGAAAACACAGCTTCACTCTGAAATATGAGGAAGGAAAAGGCTACAGAAAAGCATAAAACAAAACATACCCATGCCCAGCCCTGTACCTTTGTTCATGACACCGTGACCTCAACAATAGTGTTAGACCACATCAAAAGTCATATATAAAATTTCATCATTAATTAGCTCATAAGAAGGCTTGAACCAATGGTTAAACATGCAACAATTCGGTTTGCATGGCATGATGGTAAATGGAATGGCACAGTTTGCAAAGACCCTGAACGCAACATTTATTGTACCGGCAGTTATTCATTGCTTTCACCAAGGATCCAGAGAAGAATAGATCTTGGTGCGGAACAGAATTACAAAGGTCAAAAAGTTTCTAAAATCCGAAAAGAGCGAAAATATGTCCCACCCTGTTATTGGTGTTTGAATGCTCTTGGGGATGATGAGTGCACGGTAGAAGACCCGCATCCCTTCGCAGACACAGAGCGAAGATTAAGCCCCGAATTTGCAAGAGTACCGCCTCTAAAGTATGATTTAAAAAGGTTCTGCATTTCTTCTTGGAACTTTAGGCTCGGCTACTCCGAAAAAGGCTCCTACGAGCGATACGTGCCCCCAGAAGAGCTGGAAAACAGAACCAAACAATATTTAACAGAACTTGAAAAGGGAAAATCTATCGTATTCTTCTACGCTAACTACAGCAACCCAATAACCGCCGACCATTACAAATACCTACTTCTTGGCGCAGGCGTCGTAGAAGACGTAAAGGAACCAAAAGAATACGTCATTCCTGAGGGACTCATTGAAAAAATTCGAAACCAGCGAGGCATGGCTAACACACCTACAACTGCTTGGCAATTCCAAATACTCTTAAACCCAGAGACGCTATTTGTCCTCCCTTACCATGAATACCTCAGTCTAATAGACAGAGAAAAAGACGAAAGCGCATCCAACGAACTATGGAAAAAACTTGACGAAGTTGCAATTAGAATCGAAGAAACCACAGTAATTCCTAATTTCAAGTATGTGTCAACGCATCTGGAGGATGACAAAGCCATATACCTACTGTATTTACTCAAGCAATCAACACTACGGATGAAAAAGCATAACCTAGTCGAGTACTCTTTGATAAGCGACGCAGAACGCAAAATAGACAAACTACTAACCATGGCATGGAAACAAAGAGGCAGATACCCAGGACTTAGGAATGCGCTGTTCATCATGCTGAGCCATGACTTCGACAAAGAATACTTAAAGGAGATTATTCCACGAATCGAAAGGTACATCAACGAGAATTTTGGAGGCATCGCAAAATTTTTAGAGGCTCCAGAAGTTGAAGTTAAATCTTCCATGCCAAGCGACGTCCTGAAAACCCTCAGAATTTTAAAAAAGAACAAGGACCGCTTAGAGTTTCTTTCTCTTTTTGACTTTTCAATCACGCAATTTGAAAATGTTGAGAAATTGATAGATAGGTTCGGGCTAGGTACTGCAAGGGCTAATCCATATATTATCCTTGAAAACTACCAATTTAATTCACAAGATAGCTGGAACATTGATGAAAGCGATTATGGAATAAGCATCTATCAAATTGACATAGCTCTGGTTCCAGACCCTAAATATACGGATTGGGAAACAATTTATGACGCCCGTTCGCCAGAAAGACTCAGAGCCCTCATAAGCAAGCTTCTATATGACTCAGCTAATCAAGAAGGCAATTCTTGCTTAACAAGAGAAGAAATACTTAATCGCATCCAGAACTATCCACTCTATTACATTAATGAAAAACTGAAAGTCGACGTAAACCTCCTGTTACAATATGAAAAGCAAACCATATTCAAGGACAAGTTTCTGATAATCGAGAACCCCCAGAAGAACGAAGTCATTTATCAACTCAAAAGGATAAGAGAAATCGAAGGCATCATTGAACAATTTACAGATAAAATGCTGAAGAAAGCACACACGGTGGACACAAAAATCATTGAAGACATTATAAGTAAAGAGCTTGAGTCGTTCAAAGATAAACTACAATTTCTAGATATCAATGAAAGAAGAAGCCTCTACACAAATTCACTCAAAAATGGAGTATTTGTGATCTCTGGAAAAGCCGGTAGTGGAAAAACCCAAGCTGTCATAAATCTAATAACCAAATTCATGGAAACAAAGAAACTGCCAATTTTCGTCTTCACTCCAACAGGAAAGGCAAATCTAGTCATCAGAAACAGACTGAAAAAACTAAACCTACACAAAATGAGTAATATTCGTGTTTCAACGATCCATAGGTTCCTATACCGCGCACTTTCTGACTACTACATGGGATTCACCACCAGAAGAATAGAGATATCAAGACTAGGACACATGATAGAAGACCTTCTCTCAGGAAAGCTGGAGGTTCTTGACGAGTTTAGAAAATCAGTGAAGGGTTGGTCGTTTAATCCACGAGTAGTGATTATAGATGAAACATCAATGGTTGATGAAACACTGCTAGCCGTGCTTTTTAGCATGATAAACCCAGAAACACTTGAACATTTGATTTTGGTCGGAGATGAAAGACAACTACCGCCAATAGGAGTTGGAAGACCATTTGTGGACTTGATCTTCTACTTAAAACAAAAAGGGTTAGAAACAAACTTTATTCACCTAGAATCGAATTTGAGGTTCGACCCATCCACAAGCCTTGGAATATTCTCTGATTTGTTCAGCAGTCAAGAACAGCCTTCCCCGACAGAAATAGAAGAAGCCTTGAATCGAAAAGATGAATCCCTCGAAAGGCATTATTTCGGTAATGCAGACGAGCTAAGAAGTGTTATGAAACAAATATTGGGTCAAGTTGGGTGCCAGAACGTCTCTGACTCCCTTTTCACCAGGTTCATAGATGTATTCGAAAGCGAAGATAAACTAAACCTTGACAAAGTCCAAGTTATAACGCCACGGAGAATTGGCGACTTTGGATCGATGGGGATAAACAGAAACGTTGTCTTAGAGGGCATGGTCCAGTATGCACCTAATACAAAACTGATATGCGAGGAAAACATGTATTTCAACGCAAAAGGAAGCAGAGTGTTAGGTTTAGCCAACGGGTCGATTGGCTACATAAAAAGTGATGGAGACGTACATTTCGAAGACATAGATGAGCTAATTGAGGACTACGGGTATGAAAACGTCCAGAGGTTTAGATACCAAGTCTCCTTAGAATTGTACAGCCCACTCGGGACGGAAAGAAAAATAGATCTTGGATACGCCATTACCGTTCATAAATCTCAGGGCAGCGATTTTGACCATGTTATACTCGTTTTTTCACAAGTAAGCCCTTTCATTACGAGAGAATTGTTGTACACTGCCTTCACAAGGTCAAGAACAAAACTACACTTTGTAGTGCACAATGATCTGAAAGATGAATTGCCACTTATTCTGGTCAAAGAATACGATAACTCCCTAGTGGAGCAGCGCAAAACGTTGCTATTCGGACACAAAGCTTCGCCTTTCAAACCGTACAAGTTAACTCTAGAAGACAAAACAATACTTGAGGTAGATTCTAAAATAGAGCGGATAATAGCAAAAGTCTTGGATGAAACGGACATCGAGTTTGAGTATGGAGTACAGGAATTTCTCGCCGAGTATCATTTAAAGCCCGACTTCAAAATTCACGTGAACGACAAAGTTTATTACATTGAACATCTCGGTCGAATGGATAATATTGGATATAGAGAAAGATGGTTGAGAAAATTTGAGATATGCAAAAATCAACTTGGCATAGCAGACATCCTAATAACAACCAGCGAAAGTGAAGAAATAACAGATGTCGAAGAAAACGTTAAGAAAATAATCGAAGACATCAAATCAGACAGACTTCGAAAAACTGAGGGATTTTCCTATCACCACTATGAAATTTAACTTTATGCCGCTCGGCAACGAATAGAGATGTGGTAATAATGACGATCTTGTTGGAATTAAAATGTAGCGAGGGACTCAGAGCGCATCCCATCAAAGGTCAATGGATTATGTCTGGCAATTCAAGGATCTTACACGTGTTAAGCGAAGATGTTATCACTGCAAACGTTTTCCTATCCTTCTTGTATGGATTGAGTTGGCTGTAGATTCTTGGAAAATACTCACGTCCAAAAAGATTTAACAGGTCCTTCAGAGTCTGAAGATTTTGTTTCACTTTAATCTCCGCATGAAGCATCTTTAACTCTCAAAAATGAACCGCTCTAATGGATAGACTTCATCAAGCGTTTGTGGTTTCCCTGTTCCTATATCGAAATAAAGAGGAAAGTCACCCTCTTTTCTCATTATACCTCTCATTATGTTTACCGCTGTTTTGTTGTGAGTCGTGTAGACCAAATAGTAGAGTGGCAGATTCTTTGCTTCACTTCGAATTAGTATGGCACCCTTATATGGGTATGCCTTTAACATTTCATCCATGTACAGTTCAAGAAATGCTCTTCGGTCTCTTTCCTTTTCAGACAGCTTTTGCCAATTTGTTGAACCAAGAAAAGTCGTTACTCTTTCTCCATTTGCAATTGCCCTCGGTTCTTTTGGATTGTTGAACCAGTCTCCAGCACACCGTAGTATTGATTCAAGCGGAAAATTCAGCAGTAATTCAGTTCTTGGGAAGTCTGCTATGGTTTTGATTGTATCGGCGTGAAGTTGATCATATACCGTACCATCAACTGAGTAAACAAGACTACTTGGATCTACGAAGCAGAACACGAATTTTTGCCATTTTGGAATTTTTGAGAGAATTGGGGTTATCCATTCATTGCAATCTCCAAGGTATGTTTGGACGTTACGGCAGCCAGATGTTGAAGCACAGAGATTCCGATAAGTATTAGGATCTATCTCCACAATGTGGCAGGGGGCGTTAGGATTCCAGTGAGAAGCTATTAAAGGAGAACCCTCTATCCACTGCCCATTGAATTCACAAGAAACTTTCCCACTCCCTCCGTGAGTATCAATATAAACAAAATTGTTGTATATTCTGTTGAAGGTCTTGCAAACATTTAGATACTTTCTAAGAATGTTATACTTATGTAGTGTGTGAGGTTCTATTTCAGTAAATCCCTTAGCGGACATAGCTACCACACGCAGTTGCATCTGCATTTAGCATGATCTAACCCCATTTCTTTCCACATAGATTTTGTTTCTTTGCATAATGCAATTTTTGTTTGATCGAATCCGAGAGTCATGAGTTTATCAAAGAAGAATGTGTAAATCTCTTTTCTTAATGATGGTGGAGCTTTTTT
>Ga0315282_10005970_pt1 | contig 20531 bp, 33 predicted proteins | sample YL17G07_20_MG_FD_203693 | JGI IMG/M metagenome (GOLD analysis project Ga0315282, IMG submission 203693) | Sediment microbial communities from Yellowstone Lake, YNP, Wyoming, USA - YL17G07_20 | ecosystem: Environmental > Aquatic > Freshwater > Lake > Sediment | place: USA: Wyoming | collected... | reverse complement strand
TTTGCTGATGAACCTGAATTTACTAAAGCACAATATTTTCTCCCTAAAAATTTTGGAAATTCTTTCTCAAACTCTTCAGCAAACCTTCCTGCTGTAAGCCACATATCTAAAGAAGCATCTACTAAATTAAATAAGTCATCTTCATCAATAACTTTCCCTGATGCTGGTATTTTATCCGTAGTCTTTCTTTTATGAAAGACTTTAAAATATATACTACTTGCATACTTTGTAAAAGCTCTCAATACTATATCGAGGAATTCCTCTCTAACTCTTCCAATCTTTTTGCATAAGCTTGAAGAGACGTAATAGGGTTTCTCTATCCTTATTATACTCTCCCTTTTTAGAGTTCCCTCTTCCATATCATCGTTTGTGAGAGATAAGCCTTCATATATCTTGTTAGTAGTGATAAAAGCACCCAGCACATCTTCCCCTTTTGTATTAATAACAAATAAGGGTCTACTTTTATAGCCACTTCCATCACTATAAGGAACACGAACTAAGCAGATATCACCGGGATTCAAATATATCCTCCCAATCCTCGTTATCTTCTTTAGAATTCAAAAGAGAACTTAAAACCGCATAATTCCATTCTTCCTCTGTCCAGTTTGGAACTCTTATATCTCTTCCATCTTCAGTGATAATTTCAAAGTACTCTTCTTCTACTTCAGTAGTAGCCTCTACAGGAAGTATTATAATCTCAACATATTCTCCCATCTCTTCCGGAATATCAAGACCTTTAATATTCTCTCTCTTTATTATCTTCTTCATTGCCAACATAATTGTCCCTCCTTGTATACTCTTTAATCTCCCTAACTGAATAATCACACATTTTATCCTTATCACCATTATAATATTTTTTATACCAATCTACTGTTCTTTTCAAAGCTTCATCTATATTATACACTGGATGCCATTTTAATAAAGAGTATGCTTTGCTACAATCAAGTTTCAATAAATTTGCTTCATGGAAATCGTTAGAATTTTCTAATATCTCATATCTCCCGTTTCCCCAATACTCTATAACTTTTTTTGTAACTTCTTCTACTGTTAGAATATCATAATCAGAAGGTCCAAAATTCCACGCCCCACTAAATTTTTCTCCATCTTCAAACATTTTTAAGGCAAGAAGAAGATAACCACTAAGAGGCTCTAATACATATTGCCACGGTCTTATTACCTTTGGATTTCTTATTTTTATTACTTCGCCTTTTGAAAGAGCTCTTATGCAATCAGGAACCAGTCTATCTTCTTGCCAATCTCCGCCTCCTATTACATTTCCAGCTCTTACAGATGATAAAGCAATTCCTAAATCACCAAAAAAACTTCTTCTATAAGCAGAAACAATAAGCTCTACACACCCTTTACTGGAGCTATATGGATCATATCCACCCATTGGGTCGATTTCTCTATATCCATAAATCCATTCTTTATTCTCATAGCATTTATCACTGGTTACAACTGTGACTACTTTTACACTATCTGTTTCTCTAACTGCTTCTAATAAATTTACTGTTCCCATAATATTAACTTCATAAGTATACTTAGGGGCAACATAGGAGTATCTCACTAAGGGTTGAGCAGCTAAATGAAATACAAACTCTGGCTTATACTTTCTAAATACTTTCTTAAGTTTCTCTTCGTCCCTTACATCCCCAATTATATGAGTTATCCTTTCTTTAAGATTTAGTGCTTCAAATAAGGAAGGATTAGTAGGTGGCTCCAAGGAATAACCAACAATATTTGCCCCTAACTCAGTTAGCCACAATGTAAGCCAAGAACCTTTAAATCCAGTATGACCGATTATAAGAATATTTTTACTCTTAAAAAATTCAAGATTATTGTTTTCCAATTTCTACCTCCTACGATTTTAATTCTGAGGAGTCAAGAGTTATTTCCTTATTCTTGGAATTTTCTAAGCTCATACTTTTTAGAAAATTTTTATCTTCATCATCTAAGGGTGGATCTATTTCATCTATGGGTTTGTTATATTCAAGTTTTGGATACACATAAGACGGATAATTCATTACAAATTCCACTAGAAGAGGCATTTTAGATTTTTGAAGTATCCTTGAAACTTCTAAAATTGCATTTTCGTTTTGGTGTATCTGAATTGCTTCTATTCCATATGATTTTGCTATTCCAGTAAAATTGCAAGAATTGTATCCACTTTTCTCGTTTGTTGCAAAATAATTTGAGTTAAAATACAATTTTTGAAATTGTTTTATCATTCCAAGACTTTTATTATTGAATACAAAGATTATTATGGGAAGTTTATAAAAGGCAACATTATTTAATTCTTGAATATTTATTTGCATTCCACCGTCTCCAGTTATAACTATTACCCTTTTCTTTGTTTCAATTGAAAGTGCGACAGCTGCTGGGAGAGCATAACCCATTGGTGCCATACCACCACTATTTATAAATCGTTGATCTCTCCTAATGCTTAAAACTTGTGCAGCTAACATCTGGTTTTGCCCAACATCTACGCATACTATATCGTCATCTGCTAAATTATCTGAGATACTTTTCATAACTCTGTAATGCCAATCTTCTTCATGTGCTCTACGCATTTCCGAGATAGGATCAAATCGCTTCTTTAATTTTTGGACCTTCAAAATATATTCTTCGTTCTTAGGCAATATTATTTTTCCCCTTTCTAAGAAAAGGTTCATCAATTTAAGAAATTGATAAACATCACATACTAATTTCGTATAATATTCTAATTTTGATGATTCTATTTCATCTTTGTCTATATCTATTCGGATTATCTTTTTATTCAAAAACGGAGTTATTTCATTACCAATCTGTCTTGAATCTAATCTTGAGCCAAGAACTATCAGAAGATCACTTTTAGCTAACAATATATTGCCATATCTATTTCCATAAGCCCCTATGAATCCACCAAATGATTTATGATTATGTGGAAAGGCATCTTTTCCCATTAAAGAAACAACGACTGGAATGTTTAATTTTTCTGCAAATTTTAAAAGCTCATTCTTTGAATTTGAATTCCTGCAACCTCCTCCAGCAAGAATAATTGGAGACTTTGACGATGAAATTAGCTTTAAAATATCACTTATAATTTTATCATCAAGTAAGCACTCAATTTTTTGAGTATCTATTGTAAAAGAGGAGGGGGAAGAAACTTTTATCATTTGCCTTTGAATGTCCATAGGCAGGTCTAACAAAACAGGACCTTTTCTTCCATTCAAAGCTATAGATACTGCTTTCTTTAATTCTGATTCAACACATTTAGAATCGTCAACTAAAACGCTATACTTTGTTATTGGGTTTACTATTTTAACTATATCTGTTTCTTGAAAACCTTTTTGTCTTACTTTAAGATCATATTTGAAATCATAAGTATTAACTTGCCCGGTTATAAACAATACGGGTGATGAATCAAAATAAGCATCTGCAATACCTGTTATCAAATTTGTTGCTCCAGGCCCACTTGTTACAAATACTACTGAAAGATTTCCACTCAATTTGGCACTTGCAGAAGCTCCAAAAGCTGCAGCTTGCTCATGATAACAGTGAATAAACTTTATTTTCTGACTTTTGCTCAACGAATCAAAAAGATGAGTTATGGAACCACCTATGAATCCATAGACATATTTTACATTCATATTTTCAAGAAATTTAACTATATAGTCAGAAACTTTCATTTCTTCATTCATCTCATCTTCCTCCTTCATAAAGATAAATGTTTTCTCTAAACCATTTTACTGTTTTAATCAAGCCGTCTTCTAGTTTATATTTCGGATTCCACCCTAAAGTTTTCTGTATTTTTTCTGTATCCGTCCTCCAAACACGAAACACATCACTATCTCGTAGAAATCCTTCTACAGTAAAATCCATTTTATAACCAACTATTTCCTTTAATATCTTAAACACCTCTATCACTTTTGTATCAAAGCCACTACCAACATTCAATATAGTACCAGCTGGAACTTGGTCTTTTTTATCTATTATCTTAATAAAAGCGTCAATTACATCTTCAATGAAAATAAAATCTCTTACAGCATACGGGCTTGAAATTTTAATCTTTTGATTTTTAAGCATAGATACTATTAAATAGGGAATCAACCTTGTAGACTCCTCATAATAGCCATAAGGCGAAAATAACCTTAAAGTAAATATAGGCAAATTATATTTCTTAGCCAAGGCATAACAGTATAAAGTCGCAGCAGCTTTTGTAGCACCATAAATATTTATAGGCTCCAGTAGATCGCTTTCTTTCATAGGTTTCTCTTTTATCCCATACTCTGAACTACTCCCTGTGTTGATGAAACAGTCAAATCCTTCTTCTATACAAGCATCTAATAGGTTAATAGTTCCTATATAATTAGTATCAACCATTTTTGAGGAATCACTTTGAAAGGGATACCCACCATATATGGCAAGATGGAGAATTATATTTGGTTTAATCTCTGAAATTACCCTCTTTGTATCTTCTCTATCGGTTAAATCACAATAATGCTTGTTTAATTTACTTAAAATACTGTTAATACGCCAGGTATTGGAAGATTTCCTTAATAAAATATGCACATCAGCTTTTTCAGTAACAAAGAAATGTGCCAAATTAGCACCAATAAATCCCGTAGCTCCAGTAATAAGAATTCTCATTCGGTCCATATTCTCCAAGGTGGTTTACCACTATTCCAGAGTTCTTCTAATTCCCTTTTATCTCTTAAGGTGTCCATTGGTTTCCAAAATCCATAATGTCTATATGCTACAAGCTGCCCGTCTTTTGCTAAGTTTACCAAAGGCTCCCTCTCCCAAAAAGTTTCGTCTCCCTTAATATGCTCAAATATTTGAGGCTCTAAAACAAAAAACCCACCATTTACCCAAGTCTTATCCCCTCTTGGCTTTTCCTCAAAGGATATAACACTATTTCTCTCATCTAAATTTAGGGCTCCAAATCTTCCTGAAGGTTGAACAGCAGTAACAGTAGCATATTTCCCATGCTTTTTATGAAATTCCAAAAGTTCCTTTATATTAATATCTCCCACCCCATCTCCATAAGTCAGCATAAAGGTTTCATCTTCAATATATTTTTGGACTCTCTTTATTCTTCCACCTGTTTGAGTATTGAGTCCTGTATCTAGGAGAGTTACTTTCCATGGCTCACAGTTAGAGTTATGAACTTCTATAGTATTATCCTTTAAAGATATTGTTAAATCACTATTATGAATGAAGTAATTAGCAAAGTATTCCTTTATCACATACCCCTTATAGCCAAGACAAATAATGAAATCGTTAAATCCAAAAGAAGAATAAATCTTCATAATATGCCAGAGGATAGGTCTTCCACCTATCTCTACCATAGGTTTTGGTCTTAAATCCGTTTCTTCACTCAATCTTGTTCCAAAACCACCTGCTAAAATTACAACTTTCATTCTTTCCACTTCCCTTTAAATCTTTAAATACCACTCATAAGTTTTCTTTAATCCCTCTTCTAAGCTATTCTTAGCCCCCCATCCCAAACTTGTCATTCTTGACACATCCAGAAGTTTCCTTGGAGTTCCATCAGGCTTTGAAAGGTCATATTTTATCTCTCCTTCAAAACCCACAACATTCTTTATAAGTAAAGCTAAATCTTTTAACTTTATATCCTCCCCTGTTCCTAAATTTACAAAATAATCTGGACTTATTCTTTTCATATCCTCTGCATTTATGTTTTCCATAAGAAAAACACAACCATCAGCCATGTCATCTACATATAAAAACTCTCTATATACCTCTCCACTTCCCCATATCTCTACATAATCTTCTGTTATTCCAACTTGCTTTAATATCTCTCTTATAGAATCTTCACTTCCAAGATCAACTTTTCCATCCAATCCAAAACCAATTGAGTACCTTTTTATATCTTCTCTTATTTTACCAAAATCTTTATTTCTTAATAGTTTTGCTAGGTGAAATTTCCTCAAAAGGGCAGGTAAAACATGAGCTGTTTCAAGATTAAAATTGTCGTTTGGTCCATATAGATTTGTTGGCATTACTGAGATAAAGTTAGTCCCATACTGTTCATTATAGTATCTGCAGAGTTTAATTGCAGTTATCTTTGCTATGGCATAAGGTTCATTGGTTGGTTCTAAACTTCCTGTAAGAAGATACTCCTCTTTCATAGGTTGTTCTGCATATTTCGGATATATACAGGAAGAACCCAAATTTAAAAGTTTCTTCACTCCATATTTATAGCTTGAGTGTATTACATTGGCAGATATCATTATGTTGTCGTAGATAAACTCTGCCTTATACGTATTATTGGCAAGTATACCTCCTACCTTTGCAGCAGCAAGAAATACATATTCTGGTCTTTCTCTTTCAAAAAATCTTTCTACATCCTCTTGCCTTCTTAAATCTAACTCTTTATGTGTTCTTACTACTATATTTTTATATCCCTTTTCTTCAAGCTTTCTCAAGATTGCAGAACCTACTAAACCTCTATGTCCAGCTACATAAATCTTGGAGTCTTTATTCATTCTCTTTTCCTGATCCCTTCGTAGAATGAAAATTCATGATTTGTCCATCCATATCCACTCTTTTGAGATGCCATAATTCCTTCTCCCTTTGGTTCAAAGTTGTTCTGCAACATGTCGTAATCAACCATAATTTTAACAAGGTCTGAAAATTTGACTGTCGGCTCCCATCCAAGTTTTCTTTTTGCTTTCGTAATATCTGCACAAAGGAATTCTACTTCTGTAGGTCTAAAATATCTTGGGTCAACCTCGATTATTATATCTCCTGGCTTAATTATGTCTTCCCATTTACTTTCTACACTTTTAACTACACCTTTTTCGTCAACTCCATTACCACTCCACTCAATTTCTATTCCTGCATATTCAAAAGCCTTCTCTACAAATTCTCTTACAGAATGGCTTTCTCCTGTTCCTATTACATAATCATCAGGATTCTCTTGCTGAAGCATAAGCCACATTGCCCTTATATACTCTGGAGCAAATCCCCAATCTCTTTTAGCATTTAAATTTCCTAAGTATAGGACTTTTTGTTTGCCTGAAAGTATATTAGCTATAGCTCTTGTTATTTTCCTTGTAACAAAGGTCTCACCCCTGCGAGGGCTCTCATGGTTAAATAATATCCCGTTGCAGGCAAAAACTCCATATGCTTCCCTATAATTTATAGACATAAAGTAGGCATAAACCTTTGCAACTGCGTAAGGACTTCTTGGATAGAATAGAGTTTTTTCATCCTGTGGAGGAGAAGTTGCACCAAACATCTCTGAAGAAGATGCTTGATAAAATCTTGTTTTTATTCCGCTTCTTCTTAATGCTTCTAATATCCTTGTCGTGCCTAACCCATTAACGTTCCCAGTAAATTCTGGCATATCAAATGAAACCTTAACATGTGATTGAGCTCCAAGGTTATAGATTTCATCTGGCTTTATATTCCAAATAATATCAGTCAAAGCACCAGGGTCTGTAAGGTCTCCGTAGTGCAAGAAAAGTTTAGCATTTGGGTCATGAGGGTCAACGTAGATGTGGTCAATTCGTTGAGTATTGAAAGAAGAAGACCTTCTAATTATCCCATGAACCTCATAACCTTTACTTAAAAGAAACTCTGCTAAGTAAGAACCATCCTGGCCGGTGATTCCTGTAATTAAAGCCCTTTTCATAGAATTACTCTCCTATTCTGTAGTCATTATCTCCTTCATAGACTACTATATCATCCTCTCCTACATAATCTCCTGTTTGAACCTCAATAATTTCAATTGGTATTTTACTATGATTAGATAATTTATGCAACACTCCTTTGGAGGCAAATATACTTTCTCCCTCTTTTAATTCATATTCTTTACCATTAAGGTCTATGTAGAGAGTCCCCTTTATTACTACCCAGTGTTCTGTTCTATGATTGTGTATATGTAAAGTCAAACTTTCTCCAGGTTTTATTACAACCTTCTTAATCTTATATCCTTCCCCCTTCTCATGTATCTTATAATATCCCCAGGGTCTATAAATCTCTGTATGGTTTATCGCTTCTTCTCGATTATCTTTTTGTAATTCATCTAAAATTCTCTTTACATCCTGCCCATTGCCTCTTTTAGAAACAAACACAGCATCGTCTGTCTCTATAATAATTGCATCTTCAAGTCCTATAGTGGTAACTAATCTTTTATCACTAAAGATTAGAGAGTTCCTTGTGTTAATAGCACATACATCTCCTAATAAGACATTCCCATCTGTATCTTTCTCTTTAATCTCATAGAAAGATTCCCAAGAGCCTACATCACTCCAAAAGATATTCATAGGGACAACGACAATCTTTTTAGACTTCTCAGCTACAGCATAATCTATAGAGATAGAAGGCATCATAGAGAAATTCTTTAAGGCTTCTTTGTAACCAGCATTAATTATTTTATATATATCTGGTTGATAGAGCTTAAGCTCTTCTAAGAATAAGGAAATCTTAAAGGCAAACATACCTGAATTCCAAAGATAACATCCCTCTTTAAGATACCTTTCTGCTACATCTAAAGGAGGTTTCTCCTTAAAGCTATCTACCTTGTAAAACTTGCCAAGGCTTTCTCCTATTTTGATATATCCATAGCCTGTCTCTGGCTTAGTTGGTTTAATGCCAAATGTAACAAAATAGCCACTATTAGCTGCATCTTTACCAATCTTCATATATTCTATAAATTTATCGATGGGGCTAATAATATGGTCAGAGGGAAAGACATAAAAGATTTCATCAGGGTTTGAGTTTAATTCTTCTATTGCGTATTGGACTCCTAATGCTATGGCTGGACAGGTATTTCTTCCAATAGGCTCACAGATGATACTCTTTTCTAAATCATCTGAAAACTTTGAGCAGGTATCTCTTATATAGAAGTAGTAATCTTTATTGGTAACGATAATTATATCTTCTGGATTTACTAGTTTTAATATCCTTTCATAAGTAGCTTCTAATAGGGATTTACCATCGATAAGTTTTAAGAATTGCTTTGAATACTTTTCTCTTGATAGAGGCCAGAGTCTTGTCCCTTTACCACCTGCCAAGATAAGAACCTTCAATTAGACCTCCTCAACTCTCTATTCTTTTTCATCTTTTATCAAACTCAAGCCTTATTACTCCAGTAATCTTTTAAATTCTTCATAGTCTATCCCAATCTGTTTTAAGATACTTTTAAAAGTACCTATAGGTATCTCCCTCTTATTCATTGGAAGAATAACTATTCTGCCAACTCTATTCTTAAATTTCCCATGAGAACCTTTTTGAGAGACAAGCTCAAAACCAAGTTTTCTAAGTACTACTTCAATCTCCTCAGAAGAGTATAACTTAGACATTTATCTTCTCTTTTCCGAGCATTATCTTTTCAATTTTAGGTAATTCTATATTCTCACCTTCTAAGTAAAGTTCGACAGCTTCTTTTAAATTTTTTATCGCCTCATCAACAGTCTCTCCAAATGAGGAAACCTCAATATTTAGACATTGGGCAATATAATATTCCCCTTCTTGCCATAAAATGAAATCTATCTCTTTCAAACTTTTCTCCCCTCCCTTCACTAGCTCCTGCAGATACTATCTTATCACAATCCGCCCCTACAAGTCTATTCCATCCCAATCTTACCGTTTCCACCCATTCTGTCTCATCCCTTAGAGTTATACAGGGGACTCTTAGCCAGAAGGCTTCCTTTTGGACTCCTCCTGAATCTGTAAGAATTGCTCTTGCATTCTTTTCTAAGTTTATCATATCAAGATATCCTACTGGTTCTATAACCTGAATATCTTCTAGAAGAAATCCTAGACTATACTCTTCTACTCTATTCTTAGTCCTTGGATGTATAGGAAAGATTACAGGCATATTTTTATTGAAGCTTCTAAGTCCTGCTTCCACATGGGCTAACTTTATATGAAGCTTAGATGCAGAAAGAGCTCCTGCTAATGTGGAATTTGTATTATAATCTGGCTCTGGAATTTCAAGCTCTTTGAAGAAAAGTTCACTCATATTATCGTCATAATGCTGACCAGTATGAATGATAACTTCATCAAAGCCAGTCTCTCTTAAAGCTTTAGATAAGGGAGCAAGCTTTATAAACTGAGGTCTAGCACCAACTATAGATATAAACTTAGGAATCATAGGAGAATAATCTTCCACCTACGCATTTTGAAGCTTCTTCTCCATTAATTTAATAACATCCTTAAATAGATGTGAGGCATGAAAGGCTTCTATCCCAATAAGTTTGCCAGAACTATCAAGTTCAATATTTATTCCTGGATAAAGCTCAATAACTTCTTCCTCTTCTCCTTCCACTCCAAGATAGAGGATATCTTGCTCTTCATCATAAAAAATCTTAAAAGATTCCATTACAATTTCCTCCACCTTCCACTCTTAATTCTGTTTTCTTTCTGTCCTTCTTTTAAAGGATGCACTGTTAAAAGATTAGCACAATCCTCTTCCATAACATATACTACCATAACATCTCTAAGTTTACCATAAAGCTCAGTCTTTATTATAGCTATTAAATATCCTGTCATTATTTACAAGTTTAATGGACAGGCAAGATGCCTGTCCTACCAAATAATAACCTTATCCTTCAGTCTTCCTTACCTTCTCAAAATTAGCTATCTCAAGTATATCCCCCTTTACTATCAATGCATAGATGTTATTCTTGGTTAGATATTCTATTGTGCTCTCTGACATCGTTAGTCCTGCATATATGGGAATTACTTCGTAATCTTTTATCTCCGGTAAAAACTCCGGTAAAATCTTTAGCTTCTCTATAAAGTCATCTACATATCCTTGCCTATCTGGAGAGCTCTTTACCTCTACTATGAATACCTTATCTTCTGTAAACCCAACTATGTCTAGTTCTATCTCTCTATTCTCATTCCTTAGCTTCGTCCTAGAGCTAATCCTCTTGGGAGTAACACCAAAGTATCTCTTTAGCATTATGTCAAATGAGGGGATAAATATGTCTTCTACTAATGTCCCCATCTTGTTAGCTAGTTCTCCCCAACGTTTATTCATCTCGTCCTTAAATACACGCATTTCGCTAGAAAGGCGAGCTACTTCTCGCTGAGTTATCTTGGACTGCTCTGCTAATTCTATCATTACCTGTTCAAGTCTATCTACCCTCTGTGCTACCGTCTCCATATAAGAACCTCCAACGTAATATCTGTAAGTCTATTTTAACATAAAACTAGCTTCCCTTAAAGCTTTAGACATGGCATAAGAAGTAACTATTATAAGCCATCTACTTCTTTTCTAGAAATGCACAAAAACTCTCTAACTCTTCTACTAATTTATTAAAAATCATTTCTAGTCTTTCCATCAAATTCTTCATCCTGTCAATCCTTAACTTATAAGCATAGACGTTCCTAACAATATGACGAAAAGCTCTATATTCATCAAGAGCATCTCTTAATTCTAAAGAAATAACAGCAGGTCTAACCTCTGGAATTTCCATAGACATTTGTCTTAATAAGTCTTGATGCCATTGAGCTCCTTGAGGCTTTATCCCATCAATATTTTCAGCTATCAGTTCAAAAATTCTCTCTAAACCACTATAGAAATTGTGTACATTTAATGCCACACTATCTAAATATAGAGAATCGGCTTCTTCTTGAGCCAAAATCCATGCTTTCTGCGCCCTTTGAATACTGTGTTGGATATCCAAAATTTCATATCTAATTCTACTTGCCAGAGTTAAAAACTTTTCCACTATACCTTTATACCCTCTTTCTTGATTATTTCTCTTAAAAACTCTTTACAATCTTCTATATCTAATAGTTCAATCTTAAAACCTGGACTAAGAGAGATAACTTCAGCCACAGCTCTCAGATACAAATCTGACGGTATCCCCGAAACTGCTATGTCTATATCAGACCATCGATTAAAGCGAGAAAAGTCTGTTAAAGAACCAAAGATTACTACTTCCTTAGCCTGATATTTTTTATAAAGTATCTCAGAAGCCTTTATAGCTATACTCCATGCATCTTTGAACCTTTCTTTCAGATACTCCTTTTCTCTATCTTCTCTCTTCTTTAAAGCTTTCCAGTATTTTTCTATCTCATCTTGAGTTAAATCTTTAATTGTCTTAGGCATAAATCTCTCGACCTTCCTCATTTCGATATTGATGGAAAAGTTAATCGATAGGATATTTATTTAGGCTATTATCCTTCAGTCTTCCTTACCTTCTCAAAATTAGCTATCTCAAGTATGTCACCCTCTACTATCAATGCATAGATGTTATTCTTAGTTAGATATTCTATTGTGCTCTCTGACATCGTTAATCCTGCATATATAGGAATTACTTTATAACCCTCTATCTCCGGTAAAAACTCTGGTAAAATCTTTAGTTTCTCTATAAAGTCATCTACATATCCTGGCCTATCTGGAGAGCTCTTTACCTCTACTATGAATACTTTATCTTCTGTAAATCCAACTATGTCTAATTCTATCTCTCTATTCTCATTCCTTAGCTTCGTCCTAGAGCTAATCCTCTTAGGAGTAACATCAAAATATCTCTTTAGCATTATATCAAAAGAGGGGATAAATATGTCTTCTACCAATGTCCCCATCTTGTTAGCTAATTCTCCCCAACGTTTATTCATCTCTCTCTTAAACTCACGCATCTCATCCTTAAATTCCCTCATCTCTTTTTTAAACTCAAGCATCTCACTGGAAAGACGAGCTACTTCTCGCTGAGTTATCTTGGACTGCTCAACTAATTCTATCATTACCTGTTCAAGTCTATCTACCCTCTGTGCTACTGTCTCCATATAGGAGCCTCCAATACGATGTCTGTAAGTCTATTTTAACATAAAACTAGCTTCCCTTTGCGTGGATTGTTTTAGTTCTGGTAGCACAGGCTTCTAGCCTGTGCATAATTGTTTTGATGTTTAATGGACAGGCGAGGACGCCTGTCCTACCAATACTTTTGAAGATTATTTACTACACAAAAAGTTAAAGAACCGCTTTAGATAATGGGGCAAGCTTTATAAATTGAGGACGAGCACCAACTATAGAGACTACCTTGGTAAGGCTATTATTCTTCATTATTGGTAATAGGATAATATAAGACTGATGGTGGGGTCAAGGGGAACAGGGAATAGGTTAAGGTTTAGCATCCACCAAGTCAAAGTTTAACAAATCCATTGTATCGTCTTTCATCGCCATCGCATAGATGTTATTCTTTGTTAGATATGTTACTAAGTCATCTGGTATATACAAGGAAGAAAATATCGGTACTATCTTCTTCCCTCTATACTCTGGGAAGTAGTCATAAATCTCCTTTAAGACATTGATAAATTCATCTATATATTCAATCTTTGGAGTGGATTTTGTCTCATTGACTATGACTTTGTCATTGCATACCGCTATTACATCAAACTCTCTAACTTTACTCCTATCTTTAGTATTCCTCTTTCTTCTCCTTACCATAAAGTCTTCAATATCACTACAACCAAAGTATCTCTCTAATATGCCCTTGATATTTGGTGCAACAATATCCTCTGCCAAAGTTCCCATCTTGTTGGCTAGGTCTCCCCATTGCTTATTCATTCTTTTTCTATCCTCATTTACCTCATCCTTGAACGCTCTCATCTCATCCTTAAACTCACGCATCTCATCCTTGAACGCTCTCATCTCATCCTTGAATTCACTCATCTCACCTTTAAACTCACGCATCTCGTCCTTAAACTCACTCATCTCACCTTTAAACTCGAGTATCTCACTAGAAAGGCGAGCCACCTCCCGCTGAGTTATCTTAGACTGCTCAGCTAATTCTATCATTACCTGTTCAAGTCTATCTACTCTTTGTGCTACCGTCTCCATATAAGAGCCTCCAATGTAATATCTGCGAGTCTATTTTACCATAAAACCAGTCCCCATTGAAGCTTTAGAATAGACTCTTCAACTTTTTGCGTGGTAAGGAAACTGCCTTGATTAACAAATAATAAGACAGGCAGGAAGACTCTCCTACCAGAATTTATTTGGATGCCTATCCTACCAATACAAAACATTATTGTAAAGTACTTGCGCTTACCTTTTCCTTCTGTCATTGTAAGGAGTGGAAGCCCCGAAGTAATCTCTATTTCCACGAAAAATAATATTGTAGGGGCAACCCTTGTGGTTGCCCAAAATAATAAAAGGGGCAGGGTCAAGCCCTGCCCCTACATTTATAGGAAGACCGCCACGCTCACTATGTTCGCTCGCGGTGACAAGGAAAGACGAGATTGCTTCGCTATCGCTCGCAATGACTTTTTACGCAAAAGTTTATAGAGCCGCTTTAGATAAGGGGGCAAGCTTTATAAACTGAGGTCTAGCACCAACTATGGAGACTACCTTGGCAACTCTATTATTCTCCATCACTCTTCTGATTTATTATTTCATTATATATTTCTTCTGCTGTTCTCTCTCCGAATATTTTCTCTTTTATTTTTAGATAGTCTTCCTTTTGAAACATTGCTTCTTTAAAAAAGAACGCTGCTCTTGCAATACCTAATTGGTTTATAATTGCTTGTACAGCATCAATTCTAACATCTTCACTTCTAGGAACTTCTAAATTCTTAATCATTATTTTCTTCTTCCTCCTTATTGATAAGGCTCAAAATAAATTCTACAGGATTCTTAATCATAATCGGTCCCCTATACCTCTTAATTATTTTATCATCACAAGTCAAGAAACAATCAACATTTAAACTTTCAGCACAAGCTAAATGTAGTGCATCTAAACCTCTAATTCCTAATTTTTCTAGCTCTTGTGCTCTTTTTAGTATTTTCTCATTCAGTTTCTGAAAAGATTTAGCCCTCTTAAGTACTGATTGTACAAATATTCTTCTCTCTTTATATGGATTTTTCTCATTTTCAAAGTTCAATACTTCTGAAGATACAATATCTAAAGTTTCATTTTCTAATAATATAAATATTAGTAGTGTTGCTGATGCTTCAATATATATTCTTGCTTGGGTTTGATCATCAAATATCCTATTAAGTACACTTGTATCCAAATAAATCCTCATAATTCCTATACTTCATCCTTTTCAAACATTTATCTTCTCTTTTCCAAGCATTATCTTCTCAATCTTAGGTAATTCTATTTACTTTTAACACCCCAACCATCTTCTCCGCCGGATATTCATCTCTAAAATCTACCTCTACTCCTGGTCCTATACTCTTCACTGCAGATACTATTCTACCACAATCCGCCCCTACAAGTCTATTCCATCCCAACTTTACGGGTGCGTGTAGAAAAAATCGGCTACCCGGTCATTGCGAGGGGTAATAATTCCGAAGCAATCTCTATTTCCACGAAAAATAATATTGTAGGGGCAACCCTTGTGGTTGCCCAAAATAATAAAAGGGGCAGGGTCAAGCCCTGCCCCTACATTTATGGGGAGACCGCCACGCTCACTACGTTCGCTCGCGGTGACAAGAAGTCTCATTTTAGTGTTGCCGACAAAAATTACATGCACCTTAACTTTACTGGCTCTACCCATTCTGTCTCATCTCTTAAAGCTTTAGCTAAAGGAGCAAACTTTATAAACTGAGGTCTAGCACCAACTATGGAGACTACCTTCATATTTAACTTGTACCCATTTATAGTTTGATATCCCTTATAGATACCCTTTTAAGCAAGTTGGTTAATTATAACCCTGAGACACTCTTAGTTTGAAGGACTACATTAATTTCCCCTTCCTGGATTAGTCGTTTAGCAGATACATTCAAAAATTCAATACTTACTGGTTCTTCTTTCTCGTTATAGCTAACAATTATACCCCCTGGTTCTTCAATTGCATCTACCGGAGCATCATCCCTAAGAATAATTGTAAGAATATCAGCTTCAGTATCATATTTTATCTTTATCACCTTTTCCCTCCTTCCAATATTTTTCTACTTTACTAGTCCAATAAACAGTTATAATCTTTCTAATTCTTCCTTCTTGAAGGAATAAAACTCTCAATAGTCCATCTCGATTTCTTGACTGAGCTATAAGAACCCCCATATCTCCAGAAACAATTTGCTCAGGGCTATTTAAAACTTCTTCCATTTCCTCCTTTGTAATTTTAAGCTTCTGCTCCCATTGCTTCTGACGCTCTTCAGCATGCTTTGTCCAAATTATTTTCATTAGATTTTCCTTGCTCCTAAAAGTATCTTCTTCCATACTTCTAAATCCTTAGAAGTCCTAATCTTCTCCTCACCCATTACTCGTTACACATCACTCATCACGCGTCACTCATTACGCCTCACTAGATACTATTTTATCACAATCTGCCCCTACAAGTCTATTCTATTCCAACTTTACGGGTGCGTGTAGAAAAAATCGGCTACCCAGTCATTGCGGAGACCGCCACGCTCACTGCGTTCGCTCGCGGTGACAAGGAAGGGGTCATTGCGAGGGATAATAATTCCGAAGCAATCTCTATTTCCACGAAAAATAATATTGTAGGGGCAACCCTTGTGGTTGCCCAAAATAATAAAAGGGGCAGGGTCAAGCCCTGCCCCTACATTTATGGGGAGACCGCCACGCTCACTGCGTTCGCTCGCGGTGACAGAGAAAGGGTTATGGATAGGGAAAATTTTCCCCTTTATTTTAAGTTCCACGCAAAAACTTATAGAGCCGGTTGAGGTTGAAGCCACCTGTAAGAAGCTTATGCTAAAATAACTTTACCCTTAGGTTCTGGGATTTCTCTTCCCAACTCTTTTGCTGTTTCTCTCCACTCTTCTATAACTCTTTGAGCATTTTCAATTGCTTCTTCATAAGTTTTTCCATCTGCCATACATCCAGGAAGCTCAGGAATCTCTACTATAAAAGCCTTATCCTCTTCACTCCAATAAATTACCATCTTTAACCTTTTATAATAATTCTAAGAATTTATCTAGATCTAAATTCGCCTGTTTTAAAATATGAGCTAAAGTAGAACGTTTCACAGGATTATGAGCTGGAACAGTAAGTTTTAACACTTTATCGCTTACATGTTTTTGTAATCTAATATGACTGCCTCTCTGTCTTATTACTACCCACCCATCTTTTTTCAATGCATTTATAATCTCAATATAAGAAAGAGTTGGAACCTTACTCATATAACCAAATCTTCAACTATAACATTTTCATCTACTACTAACTCGTCTTCTACAGGTTCTAAATAAAGCTCAATCGCCTCCTTGATATTAGCTAATGCTTCTTCAATAGTGTCTCCCTCACTGATACATCCAGGAAGAGCAGGTACATATACAGTATATCCCCCATCATCACTTTTTTCTAACACAACTTTTATTTTCACCCAAGATCACCTTCCTCTTAAGTTCTTCATAAGCTCGGACTCGAAATTCTATATTCATCTTAAAAACTTCTATAACATCATTTGGTCTTATGTTCAAAGGAGCTATAACTTTCATCCTCTTTAATTATAACTCCTGTAAATACAAATATTGGACTTTCCAAAATCCTCAACTCCCTTCTTCTTACGCAGCTCCCCCTTTACCTAATCTCTCAACCTTAACCTCTCTTCTCTACCTATACCTCTTCTTTACCTTTGTCTTTCACCCAAATAAATAATTATTTGTCCTTATTAACTCCCTTCTTAGTATATTTTACCTTTTCCTAAACACTAATACTTAATTTTAAAGAGAATGCTCTGAAATGATCTTAAGAAAAATTATATAGAAATCTTTTATATCTTCAAGCTCATTAACCAAAATATCATAAAGAGTCTTTGTGTCTATGTGATTATAAAGATGAACAACTCTATTTCTAAACTGGCACATCTTTATAAAAGTTTCAGCTTTATCCTTTGGGATGTAGTCATTCTCACTTAGTATTTCTATAATCTCTGCATTTGTATTTGGGGTTCTTAAACCTAAGGAGGCAATTATATAACTTCCTATATCAAGGAGAGCTTGAATAGAGGTCTGAATCCTATGGAGGCAAGAATCTATATTTCTAAAATCTGACATAAAATCTTCATATGTTTTTGATCTTAGAATATGTAACTTTTCAAGATTGTCAAGGATTACATCGATCTTTGTCTGGATATCTCTTTCATCCATAATCTTTCACACCTTGCTATACGACCTTTAATATGGTATTTCTCAATAAATCTGAGAGTTGGTTCAAAGTCACAAAAATTGGAAATTACTTGGGCTTCAAACTTTATTCTAAATCTGGAATCACCATCATAGATAAGTTTACCCGTTTTCAAAACATTATGTTGAAAAATAAGTCCCTGACTGTTAAGTTCAACTAAATCAGCCTTTCCTCCATTTAACATCTTTTCAATTCTATAGCAAAGATAATCTTCTTCATGGATTAATTCTCTTCCCTTTGGAGCATTATCTTCAATGAGTATTGCAATATCTGTATCACTCATAGGATTTGCCATACCTTTTATCTGGGAGCCAAAAAGATATGCTGAAGCAATATATGGATATTCAATAAATATCTTCCTCAATTTTTCATAAGGCTTATCAATCTCTACATTAGAATCCTTTTGAAACATATCCTTTCACCTCAATTTTATTATAACATATATCTTCCTTTGCTATCCTCAATCTTCTAATTTCTCTACCTCTGCTTTACGTCTATCTCAATCATATTAGCATCATGAATTCTTTTGGGTTATCTCAGGAAGAGAAAGAAAAGGCTTCCCAATATTTTTCTATCTCCTCTCGCCACTCTATAGTTTTTTTCTGAAGACCCAAAGATGTGAATTGGTCTCGAAACTCTTTTAAGGCACCAGCCCAGTCCTGAGAAAGTCTCTTTCCCTGTTTCTTTGATTTTTTCTCTAATAAAAATTCCACAAAATCTTCCACTTCTTTCTTAAGATCAGGAGGCAATGTCTCTATTAAATCTTTAAGTTCCTTCATTTTATCACCATCTTATTCAGATGCTATTTTACCACAATCTGGCATATAAACTAACAGGTTAAGGTTGAGAGAAACGGGACTTGAGGATTTATCACTCCTTAGCTTTTAAAAACTCTTCCACGGTTAATCTGCTCTTTCTAATTAGTCCTTTTAACAAACCCGGTGCTAACTCCCTATGATTTGGAATCGATAGAGTAGGTCGTGAATCATGATATAAAATTATATGACTACCCGTCTGATGATCAATTATATATCCAAATTCTTGAAATATCTTTACTGCTTCTTTTCCTGAAATATTAGATAACTTTCCCATTTAAACAGTAACTTCTCCAAGGAATACTTCTTTCTCTTCAAAAGGTTCTAATCTCCCGTGTCGTCTTTCTACTTCTAACCATCCTCGTATTGCATCTTTTATATTATTTAAAGCTTCATCAAGTGTTTTACCTTGACTCATACATCCCACAAGTTCAGGGACATCTACTACATATCCTCCATATTCTGAATCATATGTAATAATTACTTTAAATTTCATAATATCATCCTCCTAGACTACTCTGCTCCCTATTATAATAGCATAAACTTTATAAGTCTATATATCCAGAATCTTTTAAAAATTCAACAATCCTTGGTGCTGAATATGCTTTTTCAAAGCTTACCTCTACCCCTGGTCCTACAGAAGCTACTGCAGATATTATTCTATCATAATCTGCCCCTACAAGTCTATTCCATCCAACTTTACGGGTGCGTGTAGAAAAAATCGGCTACCCGGTCATTGCGAGGGGTAATAATTCCGAAGCAATCTCTATTTCCACGAAAAATAATATCGTAGGGGCAACCCTTGTGGTTGCCCAAAATAATAAAAGTGGCAGGGTCAAGCCCTGCCACTACATTTATGGGGAGACCGCCACGCTCACTGCGTTCGCTCGCGGTGACAAGAAGTCTCACTTTAGTGTTGCCGACAAAAATTACATGCACCTCAACTTTACTGGCTCTACCCATTCTGTCTCATCTCTTAAAGCTTTAGCTAAAGGGGCAAGCTTTATAAACTGAGGCCTTGCTCTAACTATAGAGACTATCTTGGTAAAACTATTATTTTTCAAGTATCTTTTTAAATAATTCTTCATTTATCCCTGCTTGTCTTAATATCTCTTTAAAAGTTCCTTTGGGAATATCTCTCTTACCTTTGTGACTTAATCGAACTTGAAGGATTGTCCCATCTTCAAGAATCTTTTCCCAAGTTTCATGTTTCCCACTTCGAATCTTTACAAAACCTAATTTATTTAATACATAACGAACATCATCATAAGTATACGTAGCCATACTGTACTTTGATTAACTGGTAAATTTCCCATAGATTCTTACATTTTAGAATTTCATCTATATATGGTTTATGATGTGCACGATTAGGGCTTTTAATAAATAATTCTTCTCTTTTTTTATAATCCTCAGCATATTCCTTTATCATTTCCACTATTGCTTTCAGTGCTTCTTCAGGGTTATCCATTTCTGTTATTAAATCTAACTCTATACATTTTGCCATATATCTTTCATCATCTTTAAAAATAAAAACTGTAAGGATAGGCACACTAATCTTCTCGACTGCTATTTTTTTAGAAAGATTATTCATTTCTTATCACCTGCCCTCAGGCATATTTTTATTAAAACTTCTAAGCCCTGCTTCAACATTTTTAAG
>Ga0315282_10005969_pt1 | contig 20533 bp, 16 predicted proteins | sample YL17G07_20_MG_FD_203693 | JGI IMG/M metagenome (GOLD analysis project Ga0315282, IMG submission 203693) | Sediment microbial communities from Yellowstone Lake, YNP, Wyoming, USA - YL17G07_20 | ecosystem: Environmental > Aquatic > Freshwater > Lake > Sediment | place: USA: Wyoming | collected... | reverse complement strand
ACGGGGTGACCTAGGTCACCACCCGACTATTGACAGAACCGAAGATTAGAAATACGGAATTCAAGGTACATCGGGCGATGCGTACTCCGAGGGCATCCCTCGTCGCTTTCCAGGGGGAGAAGGGCGCCTATTCCGAGGATGCCTGCTTCAGGTACTTCGGTGCATCGATCAAGACACGACCATTCCTGGACTTCCAATCAGTCTTCGAGGCAGTCGAGAAGGACAAGGTGACTCACGCTGTGGTCCCTGTCGAGAATTCGATCGAAGGAAGTGTTGCGCAGGTCAACGATTTGCTCCTAGACCACGACTTAACGATATCTGGAGAGACGATAGTCCCGGTGAAGCATTGTCTGATGGCCTTCGATGACGCGACGATGGACACCATAAGGGAGGTCATGAGCCACCCCCAGGCACTTGGCCAATCGCGGAAATTCCTCGCGAATCACTCAGATTGGCACGTAATTCCATGCTACGACACCGCTGGCAGCGCGAGGATGGTCGCTGAGTCCAAGAGAAAGGATATCGCGGCGATCGCGAGCAAGCGGGCAGCCAGCGTCTACGGATTGAAGATCCTGAAGGAAGACATTCAGAGCGAGGAGGTCAACTACACCCGCTTCTTTGTGCTCGAGAAGGATCCAATGCCCGTGCAGGGAGCGAACAAGACCTCCATCGTGTTCGCGACGAAGAACGCTCCAGGAGCATTGTACAGCTGTCTGGGCGAATTCGCCTCACGAAATGTCAATCTCTCGAAGCTGGAATCAAGACCGAGGAAGAACAAGCCATGGGTCTACGTTTTCTACGCCGACCTAGACGGAAGCATGGACGACCCTGATTGCCACGCGGCCATAGGCGGGCTCCTGAAGACCGGAGCTTTCGTCAAGATCCTCGGCTCCTACAAGAAAGCCGAGATTTGACTCCGACATTCTCCAGCCCAAGGGAGGCTCATCCAGCAGTCCCGGCCACCATTGACTCCCGCTTCAGCTCTTCAATACCTGGCACGCCTCTCAAGACCGTGCGGTCCCGCTCGAGCAGAGCCCGCTCCTTCTCGTCGAAAGCATTCGGATTCATCGCAATGATTAGCCTTGCCTTGGTGATCCAAGCCGTTTCGTTGAGCAGGTCGAGCGATCTCAGCACTTTGCGGAAGTCATTGAAAGTGACCGTGTACTCCACGCCCTCCAAGAGCACTATGCTGTTGTGGTTGTTCTCCATGAATCTCATGAGCGCATCCGTGAGCACCGCAAGGCTCGTCGGGGCTATCCTGAGCTCCCCGACCGATTCTGTGAGCCAGACTATGGGCGTGGCGTGCAACCCGTATCGTTGCCTGACCTCATCCGGGAATGCTCTCGTGACCATCAGTCCCCTTGGTATCAGGAACTCGAGGGTCTCGATCGCGGAATCGCCTTCGACTGGGATTGCTGCATCAGGTCGAAGGGGGAGCGTGACAAGCTCGGAGAACAGAGACATGGCAGAGTCTGCCTTCTCGTCGTAGACAAGGTAGATCCCTCGGGGTATGTCGTATGCGCGGAATCCTTCCCTGCGAGCAGTCTCGACCTCAGGATCGACTCTCACGGCGGAGAACCTGGAAGCGCTCATAGAGCGGATCATGAAAAGAAGCAACATGACGATGACCCAGAGGTATGGATTCAGCTCCTGAAAGCCGAGGCTCCCTCCGAGGACGACATCGAGCCCGAAGGTCATGAAAGGCGTGATGATCCATGCGGCTGCGAGAAGATACGAGTCCAGTTCTGCATCTCGTGGCGGGTGAGGCATCTCTCCTTTCGTTCTCGCGTACAGTGGAAGAGCAATATCGAATGCGACGGCTGCCGCGAGGTAGGATGCTGCTGCTATCAATAGTCCCGAATTCGCCTCCAACGATGCAGACAGGAACCGCAACCCAGAGAGCCACACGACAACGATAAGGGCGAAGGCAACGAGGCCCCAAGCAGTCATGACGTTGAGCGGGCTGGTTCTCAAGAACGCCCTGAAATCATCCGCGAGGCTATGCCTTCTGTAGATGGTTGCCAACGATACCGCGCACGTGGACAGCCACATCGTGAAGATGGCAAATGTCGCATCCACCTGCACCCGGAAGTCCGAAGGCCGGCCACCCACGGAATTCTCCAGGATTTCGAACACACACAGAGCCAGGATGGACAGGATGAACAGAGCTACGAACCAACTTGTGACCACGGAGAAGTAGCTGATTTCCATCTTGCGGACCCGGTAGGCCGCGTACGCGACGAGGACGAGCCCAGCGGCCGCAGGGAGTATCCGAAACGCTATATCCGTTTGATCCACCATTGACCACCGATGTATGATTCTACTCCGTCCAGGGCAATCCTTTGTGAGGTCAAGAACCTTTCCGAACCCGGACCAGAGCACGCGGCTGGGTTACCCTAATATCGCTCCACGGCTGGCAGATCCCACCTGTTCCCTATACCTTCTGAGATAGCCCGTCGTCTTCGTCCCAGGGATCTTCCTGTCACGAAGGCGCGCTTTGACCTCCTTCTGCGAGAGGAGCACCTCGATCTCCCTCGAGTCCAGATCGATCCTGACGATGTCCTTGTCCCTGATCGCCGCGAGGGCACCTCCGACATACGCTTCCGGGCACACATGGCCTATCGACAGGCCCCTCGTGCCTCCTGAGAACCTGCCGTCGGTGATGAGCGCCACTGATTCGATCAGCCCCATGCCTGCAATTATCGCCGTCAGGCTCAGCATCTCCGGCATTCCAGGTGCGCCCTTCGGCCCTTGGTACCTGACCACGACCGCATCGCCGGGCTTGATTCTCCCTTCGAGCGTGGCGTCGGTCGCTTCCTTTTCCGAGTCGAAGACCTTGGCCGGTCCCTCGAACTTGCGCATCGATGAGAGGACGGCGGACTGCTTCACGACGCAGCCCTCCTCTGCCAGGTTTCCCCAGAGTATGCAGATGCCTCCCTCCTCGTGGTACGCTCTGTCCAGCTCGCGCACGACCTGCGAATCCTTGACCTTCGCGGCCTTCGCCACATCGAGAATGCTCCTGCCCTCGACCGTCGTCGCGTCCTTCAGCTTCGGAGCGAGTCTGGAGAGGACCGCGGGAATGCCTCCCGCCGCATCGAGATCTATCATGAAATGCTCACCGCCGGGCTTCAGTGCCACGATGTGCTTGGTGTCCTTCGATATCTTGTCGAACATGTCCAGCTCCAGATCGATGCCGAACTCCTTAGCGATGGCGATCAGATGCAGGCAGGTGTTCGTCGAGCCGCCTATCGCGTTGTCCACCCTCAGTGCGTTCTCGAAACTTGCCCTCGTGACGAAATCCCTGGGCTTCCGTCCATCCAATGCGACCTCGACGGCGAGCACCCCCGTCTTCCGGGCGATCTCCAGTTTCTCCTTGGAGATCGCATGCGATGTCGCGCAGCCCTCCATGCTCAGCCCCAGAGCCTCCGTCAGGCATGCCATCGTATTGGCAGTGAACAGGCCTGAGCACGATCCAGGCCCAGGGCACGCCCTCTTCTCGATCTCCAGGAAATCAGCGTCCGTGATCTTGCCAGCCTTGAGTTCTCCTACGGCTTCGAATATCGAGATGACATCCAGCCTCTTGTCCCGATAGATGCCAGGTACCATCGGCCCACCCGTGAGGATGACCGCGGGTATGTTGACCCTGCCGCATGCCATCAGCATTCCTGGAGTGATCTTGTCGCAGTTCGTGATGCCAACCCAGCCATCCGCGACATGCGCCTCTACCATCGATTCCACGGTGTCTGCGACAATCTCCCGGGACGGCAGGGAGTACCTCATCCCGTCCAGGCCCATCGCGATACCGTCGCAGATGCCTGGGACCCCGAACTCATAGGCCGTCCCACCGGCCTGCTGGATACCTCTCTTGACTTCCTCCGCAAGCTTGTTGAGATGTATGTGGCCCGGGACTATGGTGTTGAACGAGTTCGCGACCGCGATCAGGGGCTTCTCGAAATCCTCGTCCTTCATGCCCAGCGCTCGCAAGAGCCCTCTGGCAGGCGCCCTGGCCATGCCCTTCTTCATGGAGTCACTCCTGAGCGCGACCTTCCGTTGCACCATCTCATTCACCAGGATTGAAATCGCCATGCAAAGCCTCGATTGCCCTCTTGCCGTCTTCCTTGTCGATTATGAATGATATGTTGAGTTCCGAAGAGCCTTGCGCTATCGCTCTGATGTTGATGCTGTTCTTGGCCATGGTCCCGAAAACGCGGGCCGCGACCCCAGGGGTCCCTCTCATCCCGGCTCCGACGACGGCGACTATGCTGAGCCCGCCCTCCACCGATACCTCTCTGACTTGTTTCGAGCCCAACATCGTAAGCTCTAACGCATTCTGCGCCTTCGTCCCGCTGCCCTTTGGGATTGCCAGAGTGATGCTCTCCTCGGAAGAGCTCTGGGAGATCATCAGGACATCGATGTCCTCGTCTGTGAGTATCTGCAGGACCTTCGCAGCCAAGCGCGGGGTCCCGACCATGCTCGCCCCGCTCACGGTGATGAGGCTGATATCGTTGATGTTCGTGATCGCCTTCACGACGTTGCCGGATTTCACCTTGACCTCCGTCACGATGTAAGTGCCTGGCGCGTCCGGGTCCTTCAGGCTCTTCACCCTGAAGGGGAGCTGGTGTCTCGCGGCGCATTCGAGCGCCTTTGGATGGACCACCTCCGCTCCGAAATGCGCTAGCTCCATCGCTTCCGCGAAGGATATCGTCCCGATCATCTTAGCCGACTTCACTATCTTCGGGTTCGCCGTCATGATGCCGTCGACGTCCTTCCAGACCCAGACCTCATCGGCCTTGAGGCCGGCACCGATGATCGATGCCGTGTAATCCGAACCTCCGCGGCCAAGGGTCGTCTGGACCCCATCCTGGGTCGACGCGATGAACCCACCCACCACGGGTATGATCCCTTCCTCCACCATTGCCGCAAGCGCCTGTCGGACCTGGAGGGTGGTGACGTTCATGAGCGGGTTCGCCTCGCCGTAGTGATCGTCGGTGACTATGCCCGCTTCGCCCCCAGTGAGCGCCCGGGACTTCATGCCGAGGTCCTCTATCACTCCGTGCAGGATCGGCGTCGAGAGCTTCTCCCCGTATCCAAGGACGAAGTCCTTTGATCTCGGCGTGAGCTCCCCGATGTGAGCAATGCCCAGCAGTATGTTCCGGAGTTCATCCCCTCGTGCGTTCACGATCTCCATCGCATGCGTGAGTATCCGTTCATCCATGATGGCCGATTCGGCTGTCTTCTTGTGCTTCAACATCAAGGAGTCCATGAACTCGCGGACGCTCTCTTTCTGGCCGTGGCTCGCCTTCTTGGCTATCTCCGCGAGTGAATCCGTGACTCCGTACATCGCGGATGTCACGACGACGATGCGGTGGCCCTCCTTGTGGAACTTCCGGACTATGGTCCCGACCTTCCTGACCTTGTCGCCGTCCGCGACGCTGATCCCGCCGAATTTCATCACTATCTTCATGGTAGACCTACCGAATCGAAGCCCAGCAAGAATAGCTACCGGGCGAACGACCTCCTTATCTCTATCAGGTCGCGGAGGACCGCGCTCGCAGTCTCCTTCCCGCCGGCTCCCTTACCCACCAGCGTGATCTCGCCAGCGGGGTATGTGTCGAACAGTATGGCGTTGAACGTTCCGCTCACGTTGAGCGGATGGGCAGCGTCTATCTCCTGCGGGGACACCCTGGCCTTCTTGTCCACGTTGCCTATGAGTTTGATGACCTTTCCCTTCGCCTTGGCAGCCACGATGTCCTTCTTCGAGACTCCAGTGATCCCGGTTATGTCCAGGTCGTTGATCGAAAGGCTCGTGCCGAGCACGTAGTTCGATGTGATGACGAGCTTGCAGGCGGTATCGAACCCGCCGATGTCATAGGTCGGGTCGGCCTCTGCGTAACCGAGCTTCTGAGCTTCGGCAAGGGCGTCCTTCATCTCCACTCCTTGCGTGGACATCTTGCTCAGGATGAAGTTGGAAGTGCCGTTCAGAATTCCACTAATGGACCGTATCCTGCTCCCTTCGAGGCACTTTTTTGCGAAATCGAGTACCGGTGTGCCGCCCCCGACCGTTCCGCTGAACTTGAACATGACCTCGTTGTGGTGAGCTAGCTCCATCAGTGCAGGCATGGCGAGCGCGAGAGGTCCCTTGTTCGTGCATATGACATGCCTCCCTTCCTTCATGGCAGCGCGTATATGGCTGATGCCAGGCTCGCCCCTGGTGAGTTCCGTGGGCGTGCTCTCGACCACGACCTCACATTCCAGTTCTTTGATGACATCCAGTGCGGATTTGCCTTCGAGGTAGGTGTCCCGTTCGAGGCCTTCCAATGTCCCCAGCTTCCTCTTGGATGCCAGTGCCCTCTGGACATCGAGCCCTTCCGGCGATACGGCCGCGCCGTGCCGATCGACGACCCCGACGATCTTAGGCCTCAGGCCGAAGTCATGGTCGAGCTTGCCCGCCTCCTCGTTGATGAGCTCGGCGAAGCTCTGTCCCACGACCCCGAAACCGACCAGAAGCACCCTCATTCAGCTGGCCTCCAGGAGTTCCTTGAGGGCGTCCAATGTGGCCTCGATGACCTTGGGCTTGGAGCTCTGAGTGACCGCGACATCAGGATCCTTCAGGCCATGGCCAGTGGAGACGCAGACGACTTCCGACGACTTGTCCACGAGCCCTTCCTCCAGGTCCTTGATCAGGCCGGCCAGAGCCGCCGCACCTGCGGGCTCCGCGAATATCCCCTCATGCTTTGCGAGGGCCTTCTGGGCTCCGAGTATCTCCTTGTCCGAGACGGACCTCGCGCCGCCTCCGGATTCTTTGAGGGCTCGCACCGTCTTCTTCCAGTTCGCGGGATTACCTATCCGGATCGCTGTCGCGACGGTGTCCGGTTTCTGAACGGGCGTGAGTTCGGACGAGCCAGTGGCGAACATGTGCGCGACCGGTGCCGCTCCCTCCGCCTGTATTCCCCGTATGATCGGATGACCAGCGGCTAGGCCCATGGATTCGTACTCGGCGAACCCTTTCCAATATGCAGCCGAGTTGCCACCGTTGCCCACTGGGATGTAGAGGTACTCGGGCGCCTTACCGCCCAGCTGGTCGCAGACCTCATACGCCGCGGTCTTCTGCCCCTCGATCCTGAAGGGGTTCACGGAGTTGAGCACATACATCCCGAGTGGTGCGGATGATTTCATGACCATGTCAAGCGCCTGGTCGAAGTTGCCTTTGACCGAGACGACCAGTGCGCCGTGCATCATCGCCTGGGCGAGCTTGCCGAGCGCGACCTTGCCCTCCGGTATGAGAACGACACACCTCAGGCCTGCTCGGCCCGCATATGCGGCCAACGAGGCCGATGTGTTCCCAGTGGACGCGCACGTAACGGTCTTCATGCCAAGCTCCTTCGCCTTCGTTATGCCGACGGTCATCCCCCGATCCTTGAACGATCCAGTCGGATTCGTCCCCTCGAACTTGATATAGAGCTTCTTGAATCCATACTCCTGTCCGAGGCTTTGGCATCTGATGAGCGGGGTCCCGCCCTCCGACATTGAGAATACCTCCGTCTGCGGGCCAATGGGGATGAGCTCCCTGTACCTCCATACGGACAGGGGCCTCTTCTTGAAATCGCTCCTTGACAACCGCACCAAAGCCGCTTTCTCGTCGACCTTTATCTCAAGAAGGTTGCCGCAGGATGTACATGCATAGGCAGGCCTGGACATGTCATGGGTCCTGCCGCACTCGATGCATCTCATCTCAAACTGAGCCACGATAGCCTCCCCTGCAGGTGCGACTGCTATGTCCATTGGAAATATAAGCCCTTCGCACATCTGGGTGGTTTCTGACCCGGCCAGTCGGAACAATCCGACCACCGTCCATGATCTATTCTGGCGCGTGGAAAGGGGCGAGTACCTTAATATGCGGGCATGTAATCTCCATTCGTCCAGGTGTTTCGATGACTTTTGACCGGGCGGTTGTTTCCTCACCTGCCTCCATTGCCAACTTCGGTCCGGGCTTTGATGCATTCGGGCTGTGCCTCGAGTCCCCCAAGGACAGGATATCCATCAGGAGACTCCCAGATGGCAAGCGCGTGGTCAAGGTCCTTGGGAAACACACTCTGCCGACCCACCCCGAGAAGAACACCGCCTCATACGCCGCAATCAAGCTCGCAGAGACATGCGGCCACGAGGACATCGGTTTCGCGATGACGGTCCGCAAAGGCATGAAGCCGGGCAGTGGACTGGGCAGCAGCGCAGCGTCTTCGGCCGGCGGTGCGCTGGCCATGGCTGCGCTCCTTGGCCTCAAGAACAAGCAGATGATACTCGAGGCTGCTGCCATGGGGGAGGAGCTGGTCTCGGGCTCGCGTCATTTCGACAACGTCTCTGCCGCAATATATGGTGGTTTCACGATCGTCTCCGATCTCAAGACCAGGACCGTCATCCAGATACGCCCTCCGCGGTTCCAGGTGATCGTCACTGTTCCGAACATATCGATCGAGACGCGGATGGCGCGAGAGATACTTCCTTTGACCGTGAGCTTGAGGGATGCGGTCTGCAACGTCGGATGGGCCTCGGGCATGATGCATGCGATGATGAAGCAGAACGTCAAGATGATAGGCTCATACCTCAACGACAAGCTGGCCATCCCCTACAGAAGAGAGCTCATCCCCGGCTATGACGAAGTGCAGAAGGCTGCGACCGATGCGGGCGCGCTCGGCGTCTCCATCGGAGGTTCGGGACCTGCAGTATTCGCGATATCACAGGGGAATGCCGTCAGGATCAAGGCAGCCATGGTGGGCGCGTTCAGAAAAGCGGGACTGGGGTCCGAGTCATTCATCACTGTCCCTGGCAAGGGAGCGAGGATCGAGAGCCTGGCTTGAGCGCCTCGAGCTCAGAATACGATCCTCTCTCCGGGCACTCTCGGAAACAGCGTCACGTCCCTGATGTGCTTCTGACCCGTGAGGTAGCGCACCATCCTTTCGATTCCCAGCCCCCCTCCAACTGTCCTTGGTATGAGGCCTTGACTTGAGACCTGCAGGTACATGTCGAAGGCTTTCATGTTCGTCTTCCTCTCCACCATCTTCCTGACAATCTCCTCGTGCTCCCACTCCCTCTCGCCTCCGGAGAGCGCCTCGCCGTAGCCCTCTGGCCAGATGATGTCGTAGTTGTGGTAATAGCCCCTTCTCTCCTTGTCCTCTCGGTCGTAGAACTCCCTTCTGAAGTTCATGATCCAGAAAGGATCCTCCGCCTGATGCGAGGCTAATTTCTCGAAGTCTTCCCCGAGTTCCTTCTTCAGGTCCTCGGACTCATAAACCTTCAATGGCAGCTTCGGGACCTTGAGGGTCCTGTCCAGGGCCTTCAGGTCGTCTGCGCATTTCCTCATGACGAACTTGTAGATGCTGGCAATCATCCCGTCCGCGAACCTGATGAAATCCTTCTTGTTCTTGTCCTTGAACTCGATGTCGACTTGGCTGAATTCGAACAGGTGCCTGCCTGTCTCCTTTAGCTTCCCATCTTCAAGGCGGACGTTTGGCGACATGAAGTAGATCTTGTCAATGCCGTCGTTCAGGAGCGAGAGCTGTTTGTGGAGGATCATGCTCTTTGTCAGATGTAGCCTCTGGCCGTAGTACTCGACCGACGCGTCGAAATGCGGGTGGTTCAAAGGATCGGTTTCAGGAGACAGGATGATCGGCATTGATTGAAGCACGCCGTGCTTGTGCATGTAGTCGTGGATTGCCATCAGGGCCGAACTCTGCACCCTGAGGATGTGCATCCGTTTTTCCGATTTGATGTGCAGGACCGCTTCCCTCATGGATTGTGCCCCCCGTATGCTTGACGGAAAGGACGGACAGGGCAAGATGGTATATCACCATTTCGCTAATATTTCCGACTATTTTCCGGTCTTGAGTCAATATTTAAATACAAATTCCGTCAATATGTCGGACAATGTTGGACGAGAAGGACTCCGCGATACTCGATGAGCTCATGAAGGACTCTAGAAAGACGACCAAGGCGATCGCTCGCTCTATCGACATCCCGAGAGCGACGGTCCACGATCGGATCGCGAAGATGGAGATGAAGCGTGTCATCAGGAGGTACACGGCTTTGCCAGACTACTCTCAACTGGGCCTCGGCGTGACGGCCTTCATCCTCGTCCAGTTCGAACCAGAGAAGGGCGTCTCGCAGAGAGATACGGCAGATGAGATAGCGGACCTCCCGGGGATCTTCGAGGTCCATATGATCTCAGGAGAATATGACATGCTCCTGAAGGTCCGAGGCTCGAGCATGGAGGACATCGGCAAGCTGGTGATCGACAGGCTCAGGGACGTCAAAGGAGTCTCCAGGACGCTCACCTGTGCGTGCTTCACCACCGTCAAGGAGTGAGCAGGCCTGGTCTTGCTTAGCTGCGCTTCTTGACGAGTTTGGCCGCGGTCTCGGCCACTTCGCTCCTGACGGGCTCCACAGTGTGCTCCTTGAAGATCCTTCTCACTTCGTCGCCCGCGCGATCGAGCATCGTCTTCGAACCTTTCGCCTTCCAGGTGTCGTGGGATGACCTGTCCGTCACGATGGGGATGAAGTGCTCCGTCATGAAGTGCTCCATCGTGTGCCGCTGCCCGAGGAAGTCCTTCCCGATGCCGACCTTGTCGATGACATCAAGCGCCAGTGTGTCGTCGTTGACCTCGATGCCCTGCGCCATCCTTCCGATGATCCGGGACATCTCGCTGTCGATCACGAGCTGCTCCAGCCAGATCGTCCTGCAGTCCTCCAGCAGGCCTATGCCCGCGATCATGTCCGCACCCGCCAAGATGGGCGTGACGGCGCTCGAGAATTTCTCGTAGGCCGCCTGCTCGTCAGGCTCCTTGGACGTGGTCACGAAACCGCCCACGAGCGATGGGAATCCGAAGTAGTGCGCCATCTGTGAGTACGCAGCTGAGGTGAGTCCGTGCTCGGGAGAGCCGCCCGCCCGAGTGGAGGTCTTCATGTCCATCGGTGCGATCCCACACGAGAATACGAATGCCGTGCCCGGACGGTTGAGCTGAAAGAGCGTGTTCCCCGCGAGTGTCTCGGCGACGGCCAAGGCGACAGAGCCTGCGAGGGTCGCAGGCCCCGTCGATCCTGGGCCAGGCATGACATAGAAGCATATCGGGAGGCCTGCATCCGCAGCCACGAACCCTGCGTCGAGCCCCTCACCCTCTATCTGCAGTGGCGTGAAGCTCGTGTGGATCGAGCTGATGATGGGCCTCTTCCTGAGTTCCTCCTTTCCGCCCACCGCCGCCGAGGCCAGCTCCACCACGTCCTGGACCTCCCATGCGGTGGTGTCAGTAGCGAGCGTTATGTGCTTCTCGGTGTTCTCCAAAGTGGCCTGGAGGTCGTGGATGTGCCTCGTTCCCTGCGGGACATCCTGCGATGTCACGTTCGGCCAGTTGATCCCGTGGCCCTTGAGGGCGTCCGCGACGAACGCGCTCCTCGCGACATCGGATTTCCTCGAGGTGACCCTTTTCCTCGCCTCGAAGTCCATCGCCTCGGTGCCGTTCCCGTCGCTGCATACATGGACATGCTCGAAATCCAACCTCGCGTCGTGCTTCCTCGTCCTGCCGTAGAAGACCACCGCTCGGTCGTTCTTCCGGGCCATCTCCTCCACGAGGTTAGGAGGGAACTTCACGACTGCGCTTTTTTCGTCCACCACGCATCCGGCATCACGAAGCAGCCTCCGTCCTTTTTCGCTCCGGACCGCCACGCCCGTGATTTCGAGGATCTCCAGGGCTGCGTATCGTATCCTCTCGACGCCTTCCTTCGTGAGCACATCCCGCCTGCAGCGGACGGGTATTGAGTTGGCCATTCCTTGCCCCCTGAGTTGATGATGTTGCTGAGCGTGAACTCATAGATAGGAGGAAATGATTAGAGCGGTCGGGCGCATCCCTGCGTCCGGCCAACAAGAGGTTTCTAGTGGGTCTTGGACTCCCCGCCCCACATGGGCTTCTTAGCCTTCTCGATGACGCCCTGCAGCTTCCTCTCGACCTCGCCGTCGAGCGCGGGCACCTTGTGGTTCGCCAGGATCCACCTGGTCTTGTCCCTCGCAGCGTCGACAAGTGTCTTGGAGCCTGCTTGCGACCAAGCATCGTACGAGCGCCTATCGATCAGGTTCGGCATGAATATCTCGGTCTTGAGATGGTTCATCGTGTGCCTCTGGGCAAGGAAGTCCTTGCCTGGCCCGACCTTCTCGATCACATCGAGCGCGAGCGTGTCGTCGTCAGCCCATTGTCCCCTGATCAGCCTCGCGATCGCACCGATGATCTCATCGTCGATCACGATCTGCTCCAGATACAGGCAGCTCGAGTCTTCGAGCAGTCCGACGCCGCACATGAGGTCAGCTCCAGCAAGCAGCGGACCGACACAGCCGGTGTAATACTCCAGCACCGCCTGGTCTCCGGGCTTCTTCGCCGTCGCAGAGACTCCCACGCAGGATGGCATGCCGTAGTAGTGTGCGAGCTCCGTGGCCATGGCCGAGGAGATCGCGTGCTCCGGGCTGCCGCCTGCCCTTACCGTGGTCCTCATGTCGAGGGGCGCGTTGCCCATGCCGTATATGACGGCCGACCCTGGCGCGTGCAGCTGGGTCATGGTGAGCGCGCTCAGTACCTCTGCATTGCCCACAACGAGCGATCCGACCAGCGTGGCTGGGCCGGTCGCGCCCGGCTGTGGCATGCCAAAGAACACGAGTGGAACGCCCGCCTTGGCGAAGTACAAGCTGGCGTCCATGACGCCGGCGTCGTGCTGCAGTGGCGCGAAGGTGCACTGGAGACAGGAGGTTAGCGGCCTTCGCCGGTACTCCTTCTCGCCGCCCGCCGCTATGTACCCCATCTCTGTCAGGTACTTCGCATCCGAGAGTGTCACGCCCGTCTCGTACATGACGTGCTTCTCGGTGTTGTTCAGTGAAGCATCGAGGTCGTGCAGGTGCACGACAGAGGCCGGTTGATCAGTCGAGCTGACCATTGGCCAGTGGATGTGCACGTTCTGCAAGTAGTCGATGATCCTCGAGGACTTGACAAGGTCCTCCTTCGTTGAGGGCCTTCTCTTTCCGGTCTCGAAATCCACTGCCACCGCGCCGTTCCCGTTGGCGGTCATGTAGCTGTGGTTCATGTCGAGTCTCGCATCGAACTTGGGGTTCCTCCCGGCCAGCGTTATCGAGGCTTTCTTCTTGGCCAAGGCCTCTTCCACCAGATGCGATGGGATCTTGCAGATCCTCGTCTTCTCGTCAGTCTCGCAACCATTGTCCTTCAAGAGCTTCCTGCACTCGACGCTGTTGACCTCGACGCCTACCTTCTCAAGGATGTGCAGGGTTCCCCAGTGTATCTTGTCGAGATCGTCTTCGCTAAGGATTTGGAAGCGGACGCCCCGCGAAATGCCAAAAGCCATTCGGGCTCACCTGACCAGTTTCTTTGCTACATCAACTGCGCCAGATGCGTCGCCACTGTAGCCGTCGGCTCCGATCTCCTTTGCATACGTGTCTGTAACCGGCGCCCCGCCTATGAGAACCTTGATGGCTTTGTTCTTCTTCTTCAGTGGGGCGATGACCTCTGCCATCCTTGGCATGGTCGTCGTCATAAGTGCGGACATCGCCATCATGTGCGGCTTGATCTCGTCGGCCTTCTTCAGGAAGTCAGCGGATGGGACATTCACGCCCAGATCCACGACCTCGAAGCCGTTCGAAGCCAACATGGTGGACACGAGGTTCTTGCCGATCTCGTGTATGTCGTCCTGGACAGTCCCGATGATTACCTTGCCGGCGCTCGCCCTGTGCTGCCCCTTCGGGACAGCGGGCTCGAGCACGGCCAACGCGGTCTTCATCGCTTCTGCGCCCATGACTAGCTCGGGTAGGTAGATCTCTCCCCTGCCGAACCTTTCACCAACAGTCTTGATACCTTCCGCCAATCCTTTCTCGATGGCGACGAGCGGGTTAACGCCGGCCTTCAATGCATTCTTTGCGAGGTCAGCGATGGTTTCCATCTCGTAGTTTATCACAGCGTTCTTCAGCTGCTTTACCATATCTTCCGGCATTGGTTTACCCCCAATACGTTCCTCAGGGTTTTCGGCCCCTCGGATTCTTCGGACTGGAAAGCTCTCCTGTCGCGTGGACAGTCGCTTTCTACCGACTGAACCGGCATAAGCCCTTCCCTAATTAACTTTTCGCTCTTGGACCCCTGTGTCTCCGCGTGCCCACTCGGCTTGGTCCAGGTTACATATTGTGGTATAGAATAAAAATGCGTTTTTTCTCCCATTTCCACACGAATTGTCCCTCCCCGCGTTTCCTCCCTCCGTTGTCGGAAACTTTTTCTGGGAAGAGGCGTTCACCCTTTTGAGGAGGCCATAAAAATGGCTGTACCAGTAGTAGAGCTCAAGGGAACATCGAAGACAGTCAAGATCGGCGCCACGAGGACACCAGTCATCGTGGGAGAGAGGATCAACCCGACCAACAGGAAGGAGCTCATCGCGAAGCTCAAGGCGGGAGAGTTCGACGTGCTCGAAGGAGAGGCTAAGAAGCAGGTGGCGAACGGCGCCGATGTGCTGGACATCAATGTTGGAGTCCCGGGCATAGACGAGAAGCACACGATGCTCGAAGCGCTCCGGATCGTACAAGGCGCGGTCGAGGTCCCGCTTTGGATCGACACTTCCAATCCCGAGGTGCTCGCGGTCGCCTTGAAGAACGTCAAGGGCAGACCGGGCATAAACTCCACGACCGGTGAGGCGAAGAGGATGGATGTCGTGATCCCGCTCGCGGCGGAGTATGGGGCGGCGCTGGTCGGCCTGTGCATAGACGATGCGGGCATACCAGCTACCTCCGAGAAGAGGGTCGAGATCGCGAGAAGGATCATCGACAGGGCCGAGAAGGCCGGACTCGACCGGAAGGACCTGATCATCGACTGCGTCGCCCTTGCATGTAGCACGGGCGAGTCGGGCGCGAAGGCGACGCTCGACACCATCCGGATCTGCACGGAGGAGCTCGAGGTGAACACGACCTGCGGGCTGAGCAACGTCTCCTTCGGGCTGCCAGACAGGCCTCTCCTGAACGCATCGTTCATGTTGATGTGCGCGGGCCAGGGCATGACATGCTTCATCGGGAACCCGAACGACCCCGACATGCAGGCCGCGCTCAAGTCCTCCAAGCTCTTTTGGGGCGAGGACAAGTTCGGCATGGGCTACCTGGCGTGGTACAGAAAGAGACAGGCCCAGCTAGCGGCCGAGCCGAAGAAGTGAGTTCGTTCCTCTCGGCCATACCAATGGCTGCCAACCCCTTCCGCTGATCCTAATCTCCAAGTTGAGGTTGAGAAATGGCCATTTGGAGAATAAGAGGTTTCTCGAAGCTCAGCGTTTCCTGAGCTTCGGGTTCAGGACGTCGTCGATGGCGTATCCGACCAGCGAGAACGAGAGCACCATGATGACTATCGCGGCTCCCGGAGCACCGATCCACCACCATGCACCGTGAGAGAACGCGCCCGAGTTGTACGCGGCCTCGAGCATCGCTCCCCAGCTTATGATCGTGGGGTCGCCCAGCCCGAAGAAGTCGAGGAAAGCCTCGGAGAAGATCGCGATGGCGATCAGCAGGACCGTGTTGGCGAATATCAGGGGCATGACGTTCGGCATGATGTGCTTCTGGATGATGTGCATGTCGCTCGCGCCCACGGCCTTCGCCCTTACGATGAACTGTCGTTCCTTGATCGTGAGGACCTGGGACCGGACGATCCTCGCAGTCGACGGCCAGCTCGTAAGCCCTATGACGATGACCACCCAGATGAACTTCTGACCTAGGATCGCCATCATGACGATCATGAGCGGGAACCATGGCAGGACGAGGAAGAAGTCCGTGACCCTCATGAGGACCTCGTCGGTGATCCTTCCGAAATAGCCCGCCATGAGACCGAGGGTGGCACCGATGACGACAGAGATGAAGGTGGCGATCAGCCCGACCTCCAGAGAGGCTCTGGACCCGTACAGCGTCAGACTGTACACGTCTTGACCAATGTGATCGGTGCCGAGCGGATGCGTGAATCCGGTGTAGCTCGATGGCGTGAGCGATGGGGGCAGCGGGTTCTGCAGCGGTGGATTGTCCTGGAGATGGTTGGGTTCGCGGTGCTCAAGGACCGTGGGCTGCGCGACGGTCGCGAGGACCGGGGCGAAGACGGCCATCACCACGAATGCGATCAGGACGACGAGACCGGCGAAGCCTAGTCTGTTCGCTCGGAATATCTTCCAGGTCTTCCTCAGGTTCTTGATCTGAAGCTTGGCCTTCTCGACGTCCGTGGGCGTGACCAGCGCCTTGTCCCTCCGGTATTTCATGACAGACCATGCCGACGCTATCAGTATCATCGGGATATCGATGAAGAGGAAGATCCAGTGCTTCTCGTAGAACGTGGGCTTCCTGAGGACGTGGACCGTCAGGTTGTCAGAGGACGAGTAGCCGAGGTCGTCGGTGATGGTCAGCATCACCGTGTACGTGCCGTGCTTCGTGAAGTTGAACGACGTGACATTTCCGTACAATGTCCAGTTGCTATCATCGTAGTTGAAGACAGTCCACGTGTAGTTGGTTATGTTGCCGCTGGACTTGCACGCTGAGGCGTTCAGTGGGACGAGGGACTTGTTCGACCCCTCCATGAACTCCCTGTTTGTGCCCGCGTCTGCTTTCGGAATTACCCTCACGGTGATGTGGTCGAGCGAGCTCTCTCCCGCGAAGTCCGTTGCGTTGAGGGTCACGAGGAAGATGCCCTCGTTGTTCCATTTGTAATCGTCTCCCGTGACATCCAGGATGGTTACATTGACTTTGTCGAAGAATGTCCAGTTGTAGATCAGGTCGCTATTGAGGTCGGACTTCGACGACGATGCGTTCAGCGCCGGGTACCCGGTGATGTTCAGGGAGTCACCGACCATCACGATCGAATCGTTCTGCGCGCAAGCCGTCGGATGGTTGGGGAGAGGCGTCGGAGGCGGCCATGTGGCGGCCGAGGGCGCAGGCATCACTGCCCCAATCATCATGAGGGTGCCGAGCAGAATCAGAGTCGTCGCGACCAGCGCCGTCCTCGGATTCTTCGAACCTTTGTTCTTCTCGGAAATGTTGCTCATCCGATCATCCTCAAACCGTGACCCGGGGGTCAAGATACATGTAGATCATATCCGCGACGAGATTGGCGAACAGGACTGCCACCGCCATCAGCAGGAACAGGGCTTGGAGCACGGGGAAGTCGCGTGCGTTCACGGCCTCCCATGTCACCAGTCCCATACCGTCGTACGAGAACACCATCTCGACCATGATGTCCCCGCCAAGCACCCATCCGATGCTGATCGCCGCGACCGTCACGACAGGAAGCATCGCGTTCCTCATCGCGTGGTCCTTCAGTATGTTCTCGTTGGATATCCCCTTCGCCCTCGCGGTTACTATGTAGTCCTCCGTAAGCACATCAGTCAGCGAATTCCTCATGATGAGCGCGTACTCGGCCATCACTTCCATTGTGAATGCGGTCACGGGTAGGACCAGGTGATAGCCCCTGCTGATGATCTTGTCCAACAGGGACAAAGTGGCGTAATCGTGGTGAACCCGGTCAAACGGAAGATACCCATATGGCCCTCCGATGGGGAACCACTTGAGCTCCCCTGCAAAGATCATGAGCATCACGAGGGCGAAAAGGAAAGTGGGCATCGAGTAGAACACCAGCGCGAACGCCATCCCCACGGTGTCGATTGGTTTGCCCCTTTTCCAGGCCGCGGCCCTGCCCAGCGCGACGCCGAGATAGATTGCCAAGGTCGTGCCGATGCCGACCAGCAAAAGCGTGTTGAAGATGGGGGTTGCGAGCGCGGCGGTGATTGGCTGCTTCTTCCAGAGGGCCGAGCTTAGGCCGAAGTTGAGTGTCAGCGTATCGTGGAGATAATACCAGAATTGAAGGTAGAGCGGATCGTTCAGGTGGAAGCTCTCCCTGATGGCAGCGATGAGCTCAGGACTTCCTCCTCTGGGAACGATGACCCTCGCCGGGTCCCCGGGCATTATGCGGAACAGGAAGAAGTTGAATGCGATGATTGCGAACAGGGTTATGATTAGATAGACGATCTTCCTGGCTACGAACGATCTCATGTCCATGCATGTCCCCCCTAATCCTCGTCCTTGGCCCTATCTCTGATGCGTTGTCTATGTTCCCTCTCCCGTTCTCCAAACCGCCCGCTAGGGTCTGACCACCTCAGCACGGTCTGAAAGGAATCCATAGGCCCGTTTCCGGGCCAAGGGTTTGACCGCTCATTCGCCGAGCGGGCTCTCGCTTATCTTGCCCTCCTTCTTCTTCCCCTTGAACTTGAAGAGGACCACGACTGCCACGATCGCGGCAACGGCCCCGACACCCGCTACGATCAACCAGATGTTCGATTGTGGTGGACCTGGATTGACTTTCGGCTCCAAGTCGAAGTAGATGGGATTGCCCATCCAGAAGTTGTCTATGCTCCGGCCTGGGTCGAGAGCCCAATCACCCCAGCCGGTGAAGGTATCGGTCCTCCACGCATAGGTCTGGTAGACATATGCCAGGATGATGTAGGGCGCGTCAAGATAGTGGATTCTCTCGGCGTTATCGACATACATTTTTCTCAAGGTCTTGTTGATGGTGGTGACGCTCAGAGTGTAGTTGTCTTCATAGGACTGGTTCGCCCACTTCGTGTCGCTCCACCCGTTCCAAGCTTTCTTCGAAATAGAGAACAACTGGTAGTTCGGGTCGATGTCCGCGCTCCAGTACCAAATCATTGTATCGTATGTGTACGCGTACACCTGCTGGGTCATCGTTGCCTCATCTAGGATGCTCAGGTCGAGGTTGACTCCGACGGTTCTCCAGACCTGTTTCAGGTACATCCCTATGTCTCGCTCCTCCGGGTACTCCCGCCTTATCAGCATCTGATAGGACAGTTGCGTCTCCTCGGGAACATTGTAGTCCCTTACGGCCGCGCTCGTAACCGAGCAGGTCCTGATCCCGTTGGGGTCACCCACTGGTCTCGGATACCCACTTCGATTGAGCAGGTCGTTTGCTGCCACGATGTTGAAGTTGAACTGGGCCTTCTCAGTGGCGTTCGGCTCGTAGTGCCAATATGTGTTCACCGGTGGGATCGCCGTCGTGCCAACGTCGGCAAGGCCAAGGTAGTAGTTCTCGACGATGTAAGACTTGTTCGTCGCCATGGCGAGGGCCTGTCTGATGTTGTGGTCGAGCCTTGACGGGTTGGGTCCTGCGTTGTTCATGCAGAAGCCGATCTCGGTCCAGTACTGCGTTATCTTAGGCCCAGAGTAGAATGTCATGTTGGCGGGCGCGGCCGTCTTCAGCGCATTGAATTCCTGTGGCGGGAACGCAGCAACGTCAATCTGGTTGTTCTTGATCGCATATGACATCGCTGCGGCGTCGTCGTAGAAGTAGAACACCAGCTTGTCGAACTTGACCTCCCATCGGTCCGGGGCCTCGCCCGGCAGAAGCGCCCTGTCCTTCGCCCAGAAGTAGTTCGGATTCTTTACTAACGTGAGCTGGGTACCTGCGAGGTACTCCGCCCTGATCCTCGAGGTGGCCATGAATGGCCCAGTCCCCACGATCGGAACCGCCTCGTTGTCGAAGATCCCATCCCAACTGAAACCGATCTGCATCGCCGTCATTTCCTGCAACTTGTGCTTCGGCAGCATCGGGATGGATATCAAATAGGCATATGCGGCTGGCGTCGGCTTGTTCGTGATCTTGTCCCTGAAGTGTATCCTAACCGTGTAGTCATCGACCTTGACAGCGTCCTTCATGAAGTACGAGTAGGGCTGGTAGGCCCACATCGACGAGTAGTTGCCCGCGTTCAGGTTTACGTTGAATACAACGTCATCAGCGGTGAACGGCTCTCCGTCAGTGAAAGTAGCGTTATGAGTAAGGTTGTACTGCCAAACGGAACCGTACGGATAATTCGGATGGGCGACCATCTCTGGGTCCGTCAATGGGACCGCCCATACCCCCAATGCGAGATCAGGAGATGGCTGCATCTTGTTGTCTATGACGCCCAGCCCATCGTAGACCAGTCCGTAGAACACGTAGGCAGCATCATTCAACCCCATGTACGGGTTCAAGCTGTCGATCTTCTGCAAGAACCCTAGTCGCAGGATAGACTCTTTCGGAGCCGCCTGGGCGTCTTCCGCGATGCCCATGATCCCTGCGATAGGGACCGCCAAAATGGTCACACAAAGCACAATTGCACACATCGAGAGAAAGCCTAGATCTTTCTTCTCCAATTCACGTTCCCCCACACCTGACGATCGGTTCCTGCGCTCTACTCAAGCCCCGCGGGCGATCGTTATCGCCAATCCCCCGTGGTCTCGAATCCTGTTTATGCTTCTGAATACCCCTTCAGCTGCAAACACTGGCAGGACCAGTCACGGAATTACGCCCTCCCTATAAGAATCTTGCTACCTTCATCACGACGTTAGGATTTCGTGCGATAAACTGTCCCGCGAATCGAACGTCTTATGAAATCGTTCTCGAAATATCAACTCGTCAGTAGTCATACCTATGCTAGTCTA
>Ga0315282_10005968_pt1 | contig 20538 bp, 20 predicted proteins | sample YL17G07_20_MG_FD_203693 | JGI IMG/M metagenome (GOLD analysis project Ga0315282, IMG submission 203693) | Sediment microbial communities from Yellowstone Lake, YNP, Wyoming, USA - YL17G07_20 | ecosystem: Environmental > Aquatic > Freshwater > Lake > Sediment | place: USA: Wyoming | collected... | reverse complement strand
TGGCGGAGGATCCCCGCTACTTCATGCCGTACCAGTATGGCAATCCCGCCAATCCGCTGGCGCACTACGAGACCACGGCGGTGGAGATCCTCCGGGACTGCCCCGAGGTAGACGTCCTGGTCGCGGGGCTCGGGACCGGGGGGACGCTCATGGGGTGCGCCCGGCGCCTCAAGGAGCACGATCCGCGCATCCGCGTCGTGGCCGTGGAGCCGCACCCGGGAGATCTGGTCCAGGGGCTGCGCAGCCTGGACGAGGGCTTCATCCCCCCCATCCTGGACGCCAGCCTGCTGGACAGCAAGATCATCGTGGACAGCCGGTGCGCGTTTGCGGCCACCAAAGACCTGACGACGAAAGAAGGAATCTTCGCCGGGGTCTCGTCGGGTGCGGTCATCCACTGCGCGATCCGGGTGGCCCATCGCATGGAGCGGGGGACCATCGTCTGCGTCCTCTGCGACGGCGGCTGGAAGTATGTCAGCCTGGGCGTCTGGTTCAAGGAGTTCCCGCCGGTGGGCGAGAACATCCAGAGCCACGTGTGGTGGTAGGGGGAAGAGCCGAGAGTGGAGAGCCGAGAGCCGAGAAAGCCGATGACGACTCCAGGTGAGCCAGCAGTGACGGTCCATGCCCTGACGGCAGAGCAGTTGGCCGAGATCATCCGGCAGGCCGAAGCAGGCTATCCGGAGGAGATCTGCGGAATCGTCGTCGGGAAGCCCGGGTCGCCGGAGACCTACCGGGTACACCAGGTGAGGAACGTCGCCAACCGGGAGCGGCAGCAAGACACCACGGGGATCGAGCGAGATGCCCGGACGGCATATCGGATGGATGACCGGGAGGTGCTGCGCCTGCTCCGCCATGCGGATGAGGCCGGGTCGGACGTTGTGACGTTTTACCACTCCCATCCAGACCACGACGCCTATTTCTCCGCCATGGATCGCGATCGGGCACTGCGGGCCGGCCACGAGCCCCTCTGGCCCGGGGCCAGCTACCTCGTCGTTTCAGTCCGGGAAGGTCGCGCCCGAGAGGCACGATATTTCGCCTGGGACGGTGTTCGGAAGGACTTCGCGGCGGTGGCCGCAAGCCTTCCAGCGCGCGAGCCCTGACTCCGAGGGAGAGGGGCGTGCCCCGTGTGTCACGTCCCCCCCGGGTGAGCGGGAAGGCAGGCGGGATCGGATGAGCCCTGGCGAGATCGGGCTTTGCACCGGCGGCTTTTTGGGGTATGGTTAGTCCGCGAGTGCATGGGCGGCTGCCGCGGGGCCGGTCTGAGGAGGGGGCGGGTGAAGACGCAGGACGCCTTGAGCTTGCTGATTGCGCTGGAAGAGCGCGTGGCCCGCATATACTTTCACTTCTTCCGGACCTTCCGGGATGACCGGGGAGTGGCGCAGTGCTGGTGGGACATGGCGCGGGACGAGTACGGTCACGTGGGCATCCTCAAGATGGTTCGGGATATGGTTTCTTCCGAGGCCGAGGGGGGGCATATCGGGGCCCGCCTCTGGTCGCTGGTGGATGTCGTGGAGCGGTGCGAGCAAGAAGCCGCCGCCGCGGATTCCTTAAGCCGGGCGCTGGAGGTGGCTATCCAGCTCGAGTCGTCGGAGCTGGACGCCCTGGGGCACCGCATCGTCCAGTCGTTGCGCGCCGAGTTGCCGGACGGGGCGGCCCGTCCGTTTGCGGCGGAGGACTCCCACCGGCAGCGACTGCTGGAGGCGGCCTGGAAGATTCCGGATTTGACCCTGAGACAACGCCTGGAGACGATGTTCGGGGGTGCCAGGGGGCGCTGAGCGAGGTGGCCCATGAGCAAGCGACGGGTGCATCTCACCTTCCAGGGGCAGCTCGCGGACGAACCGGCCATCTGGACGATGAGCCAGCAGTTCAACCTGGTGTTCAACATTCGCCAGGCGGACCTGGAGGATGGTTTCGGCTGGATCATGCTGGAGTTGGAGGGCGATGACGAGAGGCTGGCGGACGGCCTGCGATGGCTGGAGGAGCGGGGCGTCATCGTCGCCCCCATAGAGCAGGATGTCGTGGCCGGGTAACGTCCGGCGACCTCGTTTTTGCTTGACACCCCCTGCGTGCTCTGCTTAAATCCGCCGCGACGCTGACTCATCCAGAGTGGCTGAGGGACTGGCCCTGCGAAGCCACGGCAACCCCGCCTGCGGCGGGGTGCCAACTCCTGCCCTGCGGATCCGGGGAGAGATGAGAAGGCGGCTGACGGACACCGTGAGCCCCTTCTCGTGCGAGTGAGAAGGGGCTTTCTGTTTCTCTGGAGGGCGCCGGTGGCGACTTTGAGAGTGGCATTGACCTTCCCGCCGGACTTGGTGCGTGAGCCGGTGATTTACACCGTGGCCAAAACCTACCACCTAGTCCCGAACATCCGCAAGGCCCGGGTGAAGGAGGGCGCCGGAGAGGCCACGCTGGATCTCACCGGGGCAGAAGAGGACCTGAAGCGCGGAGTCGAGCACCTGACCCGGCTGGGGGTGAAGGTAAAGCCGGTGGGTGGGGCCCGTTCGTCGGGCTGAGGAGAAGAGCTGCGCGCGGTCACGGACCGCGGAGTTGCCTGGTCATCTGAAACCCGAGCGTCTTGCGGGAGGCATTGGCCCGATGGGATATGTGAAGGGATTGAAGTGTCGCGAGTGCGCCCGGCCGTACCCGGCCAAACCGCTCCACGTCTGCGAGTTCTGCTTCGGCCCGCTGGAGGTGGATTACGACTACGCCGCCATCGGTCGCGCCATGGACCACCGCAGCATCGAGGCGGGGCCGCCCAACATCTGGCGATACCGGGCTCTGCTCCCGGTGGACGGCGAGCCGACGGTCGGTCGCCACTGCGGCTTCACGCCGCTGGTCCGGGCCCGGAACCTGGGGAAGGCGCTCGGTCTCAGCCAGCTGTACGTCAAGAACGACACCGTCAACCACCCGACGCTGTCCTTCAAGGACCGCGTGGTGGCGGTGGCGGTGATCAAGGCGCAGGAGTTCGGGTTCTCGGTGGTCGCTTGTGCGTCCACGGGGAACCTGGCGAACTCGGTGGCGGCCCATGCGGCGGAGGGAGGGCTCACCAGCTTTGTCTTCATCCCCGCGGACCTGGAGCAAGGCAAGGTCGTGGGCACCTCCATCTACGCGCCCAACGTGGTGGCGGTGGATGGCACCTACGATGAGGTGAACCGGCTGTGCAGCGAGGTGGCCGACAAGTACGGCTGGGCCTTCGTCAACATCAACATCCGCCCGTACTATGCCGAGGGCTCCAAGACCTTCGGCTACGAGATCGCCGAGCAGTTGGGCTGGCGCGCGCCCGCCCACATCGTCGTGCCGGCCGCAGGGGGGTCGCTCATCACGAAGGTGTGGAAGGGCCTGAAGGAGTTCTACAATCTGGGGCTGCTGCCAGCCGTCCCCACCCGCATGCACGTGGCCCAGGCGGCGGGGTGTGGTCCCATCGTGAATTCGGTCAAGGCGGGAAGCGAGATCATCCGGCCGGTGAAGCAACCCCGGACGATCGCCAAGTCGCTGGCCATCGGCAACCCCGCGGATGGCTATTACGCCTTCAAGGTGGTGAAGGACAGTGGCGGGAGCGGCGAGCATGCCACCGACGAGGAGATCGTCGAGGCCATGAAGCTCCTGGCCGCGACGGAGGGAATCTTCGCCGAGACGGCGGGCGGCGTCACCGTCGCCGCGACGAAGAAACTGGTGGAGCAGGGGGCCATCGGCCGGGACGAAGTCACGGTCATCTCGGTCACTGGCAACGGGTTGAAGACGCAGGAGGCTGTGGCGGGCGCCCTGCGGGTCCCGGCCCACATCAAGCCGACGCTGGCGTCCTTTGACGCCGCGCTGGCTCAGCACCCGCCGAGTGGAGCCGGAAACGGGTTGACGGCTGGCTGCTGAGCGGTGTTCACTTCGGATTCTCCAATTGCCAGAGGAGGCTATGCGCGTATGAGCGTGCTCGTGCGGATTCCCACGCCTTTGCGGGCGGTGACGAAGGGGCAGGGCGAGCTGAAGGTCGAGGCGGCATCCGTCCAGGAGCTGATTAGCCGGTTGGACCAGGAGTACGCAGGGATCAAGGCTCGTCTCTGCGAGGACGACGGGAATTTCCGCCGCTTCATCAATGTGTACGTGAATGAGGAAGATGTTCGCTTTCTGCAAGGGCTGGCGACGCCCCTGAAGGCCGGCGACGAAGTGTCAATCGTCCCAGCCATCTCCGGCGGGCGATAAGTTCCCGCCCGGCCGCCCTTCTCGCTGCTGGCGGCGCGAGAGGGTCTGATTCGTCGGCCTGAACGGATTGTTCCCGGAAAAGCTCGATAGCCGTCCGGGAGACCCCCATGGCCTCGAAGGTCCTCCCAGAGGTCAGGATGTGGGTGATGGTGCTTGCGGCGACCATCGGTCTTTCGGCGTGCGCTGGGAGTATCCCTCAGATCTCGCTTCAGGTCCCAGCCCCCTCTCCCTTTCCGGGCCCACCGGGAAGCCCGCGAGTGGGCGTGCGTCCTTTGCGCGACGCCCGGGAGCTGGCGCTCCTGAAGTCGCGACAGGGGTGGTTCCTGGAGTACCTTCCCGAGGAGGCGCTGGACCCCAGCCCCACCCAGGCGGTCACCCAGGCCCTCATAGAGCGGCTTCGCGCCTCCGGTCGCTTCGAGCAGGTGATCGGCCTGGCGGCGGAACAGGAAGTCCCGGAAGCGTTCAGCCGAGCCCGCAATCCGGTGCCTGCCGAGGTGGTCCTCGAGGGGGATCTTCAAACGTTCTACGTGGAGCGCAACACCGTCAGCAGTCCGTTCCTTTCGATGCTGACGACGCCCCTCGGTGTACCCCTGACCGCTCTCAGCGGGTTGAGATTTCTACCCACGCCCGCCACCCCATTCCTCCCCGTGAACTACCACGCCAACCTGGCAATGCAGCTGCGCCTGTGCGATTCGCGGACCGGGGTCGTGGTCTGGGAAAGGACAGTCGAGGGCATCGGTGAGCTCAGCGAGACGGCGGCGGCGGAGCTTTTCATGGGCAAGGAGGACCAGATGAAGGAGGCGGCCACCCTGGCCCTTCAGGCGGGAGTCGAGAAGTTCGCTCGCCAGCTCCCCTCCGCCGAGTGGTTCAAGGCCCGCTGGCCCAAGAACCGGATGCCGGGCCCCGGCATTTCCGCTCCAATGCCCCGGTAGGCGTTCGGATTTCGCTCACCCAGACTGGTAAGCGAAACCCGCGCGCCTGTCTCCTGTCCCATCTCCTGAGGTCGTGTTGGAACATGTGATCCTGGATGGCAGAGAGTTTTCGGCAGCTTCATTCATCGCGCGTGGGAAATCCATTGGCACTGCCTACCTGGGCGCGATGTGACCGGATATGCCAATACCCAGCCCCTGTCCACGAGGCCGGGTGCGGTCTATCCCACTGCAGTTGCTCTTTATTCCTGTGGGGAGGGTCGGAACAACGCTGCTTCACCGACTCTATTTCCTGTAGAGACTCTCCTTCCAGCCTTCATAGCTTATCAGGACAGCCTCCCGGAGCAAGGCTTCATCTTTCGAATAGAACGCCTCGAAGATTCGTCGGTGGTCTTTGATAGCTCTCTCGGGAATGTTTTTCATGGAGATACTGATAGAAGGCTTGAAGAGCTGAAAGATTGTTTCTCCGATCCGGATGACGAGAGGGTTCTTGGTGGCCTGAAGGATGGCGAGGTGGAAAGCAATGTCATCCTCGGGCACCTGGGTTCCTGCCTGGACGGATGATTCCAGTCTTTCCATGGCGTTCCGGATTCGGTCGAGATCTTCGCCAGTTGCGCGCTGCGCGGCCATCACCACGAAGGCGGGTTCAAACATCATTCTCAGCTCAACCAAGTCGTTCGGATAACCATTCTCAATGATGAGTTGAAAGATCAAGGGACTAATGAAGTCCGCGCCGGGATGCTTCCGTATGACAGTCCCCTGTCCTCTTCGGACCTCCACCAGGCCCGTAGCCTGAAGCATCTTGATGGCCTCTCGGACGGTGGATTTGCTCACCCCAAAGTTCTTGGCGAGCTCTGTCTCGGAAGGAAGATAGTCGCCAGGCTTGAGATCCTTCCGAAGGAGGGCTTCACGGACCCCCTCTATTACCAATGAGACGACGGAACCCCTCTTCAGTGGAACGGCCAAAGAATAGGGCTTCGGTTGAACCTTCTGGGCGCTATTTTGTGGCATCCTGACGTACCTTTTTTCGCTTGACTTACCTATTGCCCGGAGATATCGTTCTGACATCCGACATCGGATGTCCTATCTTTTCATATTGAGCCTCCACTGTCAACGAAATACGCTTCCACAGGAGTCGATGACCTCCAGAAGAATCAGGTGCTCGAGGTGCGGAAGCAAGCGAAAGGAATATGGCGATGACGGAGTCCATATGCGCGTAGTTTCGGACATCACTTCGGGACGTGAGCCGGTCGTCCGACACGTTTGTCTTGGGCCTCAGAGGGGTGCGCGGGAGAAAGAACCTTGGTCGTTTTCTTGAGAGAGGTGAGCGATTGGACCGATCGGCTGGCGAGGGTTCTGCTGGTTCCGATCGGCATTGCCTTCATCGCCGTCGTATTCCTGGGGGTTCTCACCCGCTATGTATTCCGCGCGCCGATCATCACCTCGGTGGAACTGGCCCGGATCGGATTCGTCTGGGCCGCCTTCCTGGGCGCCGCCGTCTGCCTGAAGCAGGAGAAGCACACCCAGTTTCTCTTCCTTCTCGACCGGCTCGCCGGTCGCGCCCGGGCGGCGACCTTGGTCGTGATTGACCTGATCTCGCTCGGCTTCTTCTGCCTCCTCGTCTTCAAGGGCATCCAGATGGTGCAGGCCGTGCGGGAGACCTTTTTCCCGGCGCTGGGATGGTCGCAGCTCTGGCTCTACCTTCCCCTCCCGGTCTGCGCCGCCTGCATGCTCGTCCACGCGCTGGCGTTCCTGGCGCGGGACCTCCGCGTCTTGGCCCATGGGACGGGCGAGGAGGCGGCGCCATGATCACGCCCCTGCTGGTCGCCTTCGTGGTCCTGGCCCTCCTGGGGGTGCCTATCGCCGTGGCCATGGGCGTCTCCGTGGCGCTGACGATGGCCTTCGTCACCCCGTTCCCCCTGCTCGGGGTGGTGCAGCGCATGGTCACGGGTATCGACTCGTTCGTGCTCATCTCCATCCCCTTCTTCATGCTGACCGGACGGCTGATGAATGCCGGCGGGATCACCAACGATCTCTTCCGCTTCGCGCGCAGCCTGGTGGGCGCGATCCGGGGCGGCCTGGCGCACGCCAATGTCATCGCGAACATGATTCTGGCCGGGATGTCCGGATCCGCCGTGGCGGACGCAGGCGGCATGGGCGTGGTGGTCATCAAGGCCATGCACGAGCAGGGGTACCGCAAGGAGCTGGCGGCGGCGATCACAGTGGCCGCCTCCACGATCGGGCCGATCATCCCGCCCAGCATCCCCATGGTGATCTACGGGGCCATGGCCGAGGTCTCGGTGGGGAAGCTGTTCCTGGGCGGCTTCGTGCCCGGGGTGCTCATGGGATTGGGGCTCATGCTGCTGATCTACCTGTACAGCTTCCGCGAGGCCTTGCCCAAGGACCGGGCCTCCGGCCTGTGGGAGATCTGGGAGGCGTTCCGCTCCGCCTTCTTATCCCTGCTCACCCCGGTCATCCTCATCGGGGGCATCCTGAGCGGCATCTTCACGCCCACCGAGGCCTCGGCGGTGGCCGCGGTCTATGCTTTCGTGATCTGCTTCTTCATTTACAAGACCGTGACCCTGCGGGACATCCCGGGCATCATCGTGGACACCTTCGTGACCACGGCCGTGGTGACCTTCATCATCTCGGCGACCTCGGGCTTCTCCTATCTCCTGATCGTCGGCAGGATCGGGACCCTCCTGGTCGAGTCCACGCTGGCCCTGACTCGGAACCCCTGGGTCGTCCTCTTCATCGTCAACATTGCCCTCCTGATCCTGGGGTGCCTGATGGAAGCCGGCGTCCTGTTGATCCTCTTGACGCCGATCCTCGTCCCCATGATGAAGAGCCTGGGCGTGGACCTGGTCCATTTCGGGGTGGTCATGGTGCTCAACCTGATGATCGGGGTGGCCACCCCGCCGGTGGGGATGTGCCTCTTCGTGGTCAGCGCTGCCACGGGCATCAAGCTGGAGCGGCTCATGCGGGAGGTCGTCCCGTGGATCCTGCCGCTGGTCGCGGTGCTGTTCCTCATCACCTACTTCCCGAGCCTGGTCCTGGTGGGGCCGGACTGGCTCATGCCGGGAAAGTGACCGGCCCGTCGGGGCCGGGCGAGCGACGGGGAATTCCGAAGGAGGTGGTCAAGAGGGCAAGCGCGGATCGGGACGGGGACCGGACGGCAAGCGGCGGTCCGGCCTCCCTGGCAACAACGGGGTTCCATGAAGTGAAGGAGGGTCGGTCCATGTCGAAGCTGCGCAGCGCTCTGGTGGTCGGCGTCCTGGTGGCCTGCCTCATGGCCTTGGCGTCGGTGGCGGCGGCTCAGACCACGATCAAGATCGGCATCGGGCATCCGCCGGGCCAATCCTTCGTGGTGGCCTCCGAGAAGTTCAAGGAGATGGTGGAGAAGCGCTCGAGCAACCGGCTGAAGGTCGAGATCTTCCACAGCAGCCAGCTGGGGGGCGAGCGGGAGATGCAGGAGATGGTGGCCCTCGGCACCCTGGAGATGAGCGTCAGCGGCATCACGGTGGTCTACGAGCCGCTCTTCGCCCTGCTGGAGGCCCCCTTCCTGTACCGGGACCGCGACCACATCAAGAAGGTGATGGACAGCTCGGTGGTGGCGGAGCTGAGCCAGACCCTGCTGAACAAGGGCATCCGCATGGTCGGCTTCTACGAGAACGGCTTCCGCAACATCACCAACAGCAAGCGGGCCATCAACGCGCCGGCGGACGTGAAGGGGCTGAAGATCCGCACGCCCGAGAACCTGGCGCAGATCGAGACCTTCAAGGCGCTGGGGGCGGTGGCCACGCCCATGGCCTACAGCGAGCTGTACAACGCCCTGGCGCAGGGGGTGGTGGACGGGCAGGAGAATCCCCTGCAGAACATCTGGACGGGGAAGATGTACGAGGTGCAGAAGCACCTGGCGATCACGGGGCACATCTACAACAGCGCCTACATCCTGGCCAGCAACAAGTTCTGGGCGGGTCTCCCCGCCGATCTGCGGAAGATCGCCGAGGATTCCATCAAGGAGGCCAGCTACTTCCAGCTCGACTTCGTGGCCAACCTGGACAAGAAGCTGCTGGAAGACTGCAAGGCGAAAGGGATGCAGGTGACGACGCCGGACCGCGAGGCCTTCCGCAAGGCCACCGCCCCGGCCTATGACGCCTTCTACGCCAAGTTCGGCGACCGTGCTCGCAAGATCATCGAGGCGATTCGGGGCATGTAGGGGATGGAAGTTCCACGGCCCGGCCAACAGGGCCGGGCCGTGGGATCTGCCCACGTTCAGTGATAGAGGAGAAAGAATGAGCGCTCGCGAAGCGATCGTGGTCGTGCAGAAGGGGGATCACTCCCTGGGATACTATGATTTCGAGACGGGCGCCGAGCTGGATCGCGTGGCGATTGACCCATTCCCCCACGAGTTTGCCATCAGCCCGGACGGTCGGCTGGCGTATATGGCGCACTTCGGCGTGGCGCTGGCCGAGGACGAAGGGCCCGGCGGGAATACCGTCTCGGTGGTGGACATCCAGGCTCGGCGACGGATCGACACCATTGATTGCAAGATGTACCGGCGACCCCACGACGTCGCCTTTGACGAGAAGGGGGCGCTCTACATCCTGAGCGAAGGGACGAGCAACCTGCTGGTCGTCAACGATCCCCGCTCCGGTCGGATCGATCACGTGATCCCGACGCGCGGTCGGGGCTCGCACATGGTCTCCGTCACGCGGGACGGCTCGCTGGCATTTTGCAGCAACATGGAGTCGGATACGGTCACCGCGGTGTTCCCGAAGGACCCCCGGCGTCCGGGTGTGGTCCTGCCGGTGGGAAAGCACCCGGAGGGCTCGGTGTTCGCTGAGCCGGAGGAGCGGCTCTTCGTCGTCAACCGCGAGAGCGCGGAGATCAGCGTCATCGACGTCAAACGGCTTTCCGTCCTGGGATCGTTCCGCACGCCGCCCGGGCCGGTTCGGATCTGCCGCGATCCACGCGCGGGATTGCTGGTGGCCCTGTACCACGGATGCGGCCTGGCTATTATCGACCCGGACGAGACCAGCCGCCAGCGAGTCGTCCCCCTGCCGCATAAGGCCATCTCCGTCGGATACCACCCCGCAAGCCAGACAGCACTCCTCAGCACCCACTCCCACGAGGTCTGCTTGGTGGATGTGGGGGCGGGCAAGTTGGTGCGTGCGGTGCGGACGAAAAGCGACCCGGACCCCATGGCGGTTGTGTCTCTCCATGACTGACGCGAGTGCACAGAGGAGGGCAGGGCGGGAGGGCCGGCTTCGCCTGAAGGTGCGCACAGGCAATATGCGACGGGAGGAGATCCCATGGAAGGGAGTTTGCGCGACTGGTTCCTGGCGCGCTGGGGAACGTACTTCGATGGAGCGGAGCTGCCCATCGCGTTCTATTACACCGATCGGGAGGACACCGCCCAAGCGGCCACGCCCCCCGCGGGGCATCGGTGCCTCATCGCAGCCCTGTCGCAGGTGCGAAAGGGGAAACCCCTCCGCTTCGACGCCGGCTCGGTCGGATGCGGGGGCGCGAAACGATACCTCGGATTTTCGGAAGAGATCATGCCGGACTTCGAATACTTCCTCTCATCAGGGATCCCCGGAAGGCTTTCGGGAGAGCGCTACACGAAGTCGCCGGAGCTGGTGAGGGAGATGATGGCAAGGGCGCCGGTGTTCAGCGCCCCCGCGCGGTTCATCGTGTTCAAGCGCTGGGATGCCCTCGAAGAGGCCGACGATCCTGAGGCGGTCGTCTTCGCCCGTCCCATGGAGACGAGCTTTCTCATTCCCCCTTCCTGGGGGAGGGTGAGCGACAGGGTGGTGTGACGCGCCCGTTTGGATGGGGATCGGAGGGGCGGGGCAGTTCGGCGTAGTGATTTACTTGCCAAGTAAGATCGAATTTGAAAGAATGGCGGTGGGACCGATCGTGGCGCGCGGACCTCATGGGGGATCGAACTTCTGGCGCCGCGGAGCCGCGACCGGAAGGCTGAGGGACGTCGAGGAGTGGCGGACGGAATGCCGAACGGGGGGTAGGCCATGAGCAGCGTCACCTACTACTGTTCCCACTGCAACACGAACCAACAGACCTTCGAGTACTATGAGGGCAACCGCCTGATGGTGCGCTGCCAGGTCTGCGGCTATCCGGTCGAGGAAGGGGTCCTCGAGAAGGAGGGGGTCACCTTTGGCCGGCCCAAGATCCTCTGCATCGACGACGACCAGCTCCTCCTCGGCCTCTTCACCCACACCTTGGAGGGCTACGATTTCCAGGTCCTTACCGCCACTGACGGCCCCTCGGGTATCGAAAAGGCCAAGAAGGAACGCCCTGATCTGGTCGTCCTGGACGTCATGATGCCCGGGATGGATGGGTTCGAGGTCTGCCGTCGGATGCGGGCTGATCCCGAACTGAAGGGGACTCCCATCATCATCGTGACCGCCATGGAGGACCCCAAGCTGAACGTCAAGGGCTTCCAGGCAGGTGCCACCCTGGCCACCAGAAAACCCTACGACCCCAAGAAGCTCGTTGACACCATCAAGACCGCCCTCGCCCTCAAGGCCAAGCCTCCCGCCAAGTGACCCCGCTGCAGGGTCGGTGGCCCGTCCGGCGGTTGCGTTGGCGCCCATAGCCTATGCTGTTATATAGGCCGTGCGGGCCTGTGTGCGGTGGGTCGGGGCCTGATGGGAGGAGACGCCTATGGCCCGCCCTCGAACCCTTCCTACTGGAGCAAAAATCCCGGGGTTCAGACTGCCCAATTTTTCCGCCTGCCCTCGGGGACCTGCGCCCTCTCTTGCCTCGCATTTCTCCGCTGTGAATCTGGAGCAGTTCCGGCCAGTCAAAGCCTTTCCTCATAGAGAGTTAGACCCATTCAAGAGGATCGAACCTTAGGTAAGTCCTGACAACTACCGTGAAGGCAGCCGTGGCCACTCCTTGGCACCGCTAGTGCATAAACCAGTTAGTGCGCTCTATATGATGGAGTGGATTCGGACTCCTGTGCCGGCCTGCCAAGCGCTTGGATGCTCACGGCGGCAGCCGTGAAAGCGAGGGGCGCCATGGTGACGGTGACCGAGACCTCCCAGCCAAAGTTGTCCACTGAGGAACTCCAGCTCCGTCCGCTCGTATCGGAATTTGTCGTTTCTTTCGTTAAGGCCCTCTCGCTCTCGGGACAGTACACGCCAGACCACCCAGAGGTGAAGCGCTCCGTTGCCGCACTGTACCAGCAGTTCTTGGCTCTCCTTCGCGGAAAGAGCGAGCTGACCTTCCTGACCAGAGTCGGTGGAGAGTCCAAGGATGTGATACTGGATGGCATTTTTGCGGAAGCGACCCATCTGGCCACACTCATGGCTCAGGGCACGGGCGATCTGTTCCTCCCGAAGCTCCACGAGTACTTCGATCGGCGCCACCTGCTGAGCTGGTCGATCAAGGCGAACATCTCCCCGGAGGAGTTCGAGGGCTTCATCGCCATCCTGAGCGCTTTCGCCGCGCCGGCAGGCGATCGGGGAACGGATGTCTCGGCCGAGACTGCCAGCGCCCTGGCGGCACGCGGGATCGCGCACGTGTCGCTGGTTTTCATGGATGAGCTGGTCGGCCGGGATCGCCGGCTGCCATGGCGGGTCGAGATGGCCCTCACCCGGCTGCGGAAAGACCTGCGAATGATTCCGCTCTACCGGAAGAGTGATGCCGCAGAACTCCACCGGGCCAAAGCCCAGGTCATCGAGGATATTATCCGCCCAGTGCGCCGTCCCGACCTTTTGAAGGCTGTTCTCCTGAACTGCGACCTGATCGCCAAGGACTTGTCGGCCGCGGGCGAGAATACCATCGAACTCCAGCTCATCGACCGTCTGCCGCTCGGCATGGTCCCACCGATCGCCCTCGAGTTTGCCAAGGATTTGGCCGGAACCGGCTCAACCGATGGGACTCCTCAGCAGGAGCGAGCCAGGAACCTCCTCAAGCCTCTGGTGGCCCGCCTCCACGACCACTCCACACCGGAGGGGGACCGAACCTTGAGCCATCTCTTCGATCAAAAGCTCCTGTCGCTGGAGGAGCTGCCACCTTGGCTGCAGGAGGCCATCGCTGCCAAGCAGTTCGTGGATGTCTACCTCGCCAATGAGCCCCAGCATCTGGAGCGACTCCGCGGCATGACCGAAGATCCGGCCGGAGCGGCACCCTACGTCCGGGCCGTCCCGGAGCTCCTGCGGCGAGAGAAATATCAGTCCGCCCTGACCATTCTGCGCGGTGTCGAGTCGTGGTCCGCCACGGACTTTTCTTCGGCGGCTGGTTTCAAATCCCTGCTTGAGGGTGTGCGGGTGGCGGTCGCCGAAAGCGATCTTGTCTCGGCCCTTATTGAGCGCTTTCGTGGGGGCTCTAGCGGGGTCCGACAGAAGGTGGTAGAGGTCCTCGCCGCCCTCGGGCGCGTGGGGCTCCCGCCCCTCATCGACCTGCTGGCGCGGTCCGACGATGCGGAACTTCGCCGCTTCCTGGTTGCTGCCCTGGCGCAGATAGGCGCAGGCGCCCTTTGGGCGATCCGGGTGGCCCTCGAGCGACCGGGCCTGCCGGCGCGTGTGGTGCGCGACCTTCTGGCGGTGCTGGCCCAGATCAAGGGCCTCGAAGCCGGCAACACGGTCCAACGGTTCCTCCACCATCCGGATGCCACCGTTCGCGAGGAGGTGGTGGCTGCTCTCGCTCGGATTTCAGGTCGGCAGGCTGAAGCCGAGCTGGTGGCGGCCTTGAAGGACCCCGCCCCGGCGGTGCGCCGACGCGCCCTGATCTCCCTGGGGAGCATAGGGAGCTCGAATCCTCGCGTCGTTGATTTTCTGTGCGAGGTGGTCCGGAAGCGGCACAAGGGTGAACCGGAGGAGGAAGACCAATTGCAGATCCAGGCCTGCCAGGCCCTGGCCGAGGTGGGCCGGGCTGTCGCGTCGATCATTCCCGGCATTGAATCCACCCTTATCCAGGCGCTTGACGTTGACGGGGGCAAGGGGTTTCTCGGCCGCTGGGGTGGATCGACGGGGAAGAGCGACGCGGTTCGAGGCGCCATCTGCAGCACCCTCGGGCAGATCGGCGGACCCGAGGCTGCGGCGAGCCTGGGCCGCATGCTGGGGGAGAAGAGCCTCCTGGTAAGAGACAGGGCCGCCCGCGCGCTAAAGCAGCTCCAAGGACGGCTCACCCTGCAAGCCGCGTGAGTCGACCTGCAGGCCGATTCTCGCCTTACCCTCTTCGATTCTCCATCTTCCGACGGTGGCTCGATCGGACCGCTCACGCTGCGTGATTCCTCTGCCGGGCGGTCACCCGCATTCTGCTCTTCGCCCGTTCCTCTCCCGATCTGCACTAGGCGTAAAAACGCTTGGGAAATGCGCCAGGGTCTGCCAGAATGACGCGCATGAAGCGCCTGTACGCTGCGATCCTGCCTGGCGGCCTGCTGTGGCTCGCGGCCCTCGTATTTCTCCGGCCGGGGGCCGTGCCGGACGCGATGCATCCCTATGTGGGCGCCTATCCCTATATCGTGGCGGGCGCAGGGGTCTTCCTGGGGTGGCTCTTCAACCGCAGCCGAGTCGTCTTCGCCATCCTGGTGCTGGCCCTGGCCGATCGAGCCTTGCTGCTGTTTGCTCCCGGCGCTGCCCTGGCTGCGGGTGTCGGCCGCATTGTGTTCGATGCCGTCTCGATACTTCTGCCGCTGAACCTCGTCGCGTTCGCCATGATCGGCGAGCGCGGAATCCTGAACGCGCGGGGCCTGGCGCGGGTCGTCCCGCTCCTGGCGCAATGCCTTGGCGTCGCCGTCCTCTGTCTTTCTGCGCAGCGTGGCGTTGCGGGCTGGCTGGATTACAAGGTCGTGGGCGCGGATCTGGCACCCTGGACCCCGCTACCACAACCAGCCCTGCTGGCATTCGGCCTGGCCCTGGTTGCCCAGGGGATCAGGACGGCTTTACATCCTCATGCGATCGAGGGCGGTTTCTTGTGGGCGCTGGCGGCCTCGTTCGTCGCCTTGCACGCCGGCCGTGCGGGATGGCTGGCCACGAACTACTTCGCCACCGCGGGCCTCATCCTCGTGATCGCGCTCTTCGAAACGTCCTACCGCATGGCCTACCATGACGATCTGACGGGGCTGCCCGGACGGCGAGCGCTGAATGAAGCGCTTCCGAAGCTTGGGAGCCGGTATGCGGTGGCGATGATAGATATTGACCATTTCAAACAATTCAATGACCGGTACGGGCACGAAGTAGGCGACCAGGTCCTGCGGATGGTTGCCTCGAAGCTCGAAGGCGTCTCCGGTGGGGGAAAGGCATTCCGCTTCGGCGGCGAGGAGTTTGCAGTGATTTTTCCGGGTCGGTCAGCCGAGGAAGCGATCCCCCATCTTGAATCGTTGCGAAAGGCAGTCCAGGCATCATTCTTCGTTCTACGCGGACCGGACCGGCCCCGGAAGAAGCCAGACACTCCGAGGTCACGAGACGTTCCTCGAAGGGCGGTGGTGGTGACGGTCAGCATCGGTGTCGCCGAGCGGAGCGGGCGCAACGCGAAGCCGGACCAGGTCATCAAGGCGGCCGACAAAGCCCTCTATCGCGCCAAAGGCACCGGGCGAAACCAGGTCAGCGCGTAGGGACCGGATGAGAGGCGGCATGTAGAGATGGCGGACTGGGAAGGAACGGGGCGGGCGATCCATCCGCGCGATGCACGGATGGATCGGGAGGGCAACGGGGCGAGGGAGCCGGCGTGAACGACATCCGGGTTGACAAGGCCAAGCTACTGCAAGAGGCGATGGCGCAGGTCGAGCAGACGCTGCGGCGCCTGGGGTCGGGGTACGCCACGGCGAAGCAGGCGACGCTGGACTCGCCCCACGTGATGAAAAGCAAGCGCGAGGTGGCGGGCATCGAGGCCTCCTACCTCGCCAATGCCCTGGCGGCGAACATCCAGGAGCGGGAATTCTGGTTGAGGACGCTCCGGGGATTCCGGATGCCAGAGGCGCCGGAACGGGCCGCCCTGGGCTGCGTCGTCGGTGTCGGCGCCGCAGATGGTCCGGTGGATCGTTTCTACTTTATCCTGCCTGTCTGCGGCGGCATGGAGATCCCGCTGGGGGACGGGGGCCTCACGGTGCGGGTGGTGACGCCCGAGACACCCGTCGCGAAGGCATTGATCGGCAAGTCCCTGGGTGATGAGGTCGTCTTTTCGAAGGAGCCGCATCACGCCGGCGGTATCCGGCTGCTCGCCTGACCCGCAAGGAGGGGAGGAAACAAAGGAGCAGGGGAGCGGGGGGGCAGGGGAGAAGAGAAATTGGGGGGTGGCGCCAGCCCTTCTGGTCAGGGCGGAGACTCTCCGGCATTCGCGAAGGTCTTGACACTACTGTCCGGCTTCTATACGATTTTTCGCGCCCGGTGGAACCTGCAGGACTACACGCTGGATACCGTCATTGGCAGCCTCACCGGCCTCGTCCTGAACGGAATCAGCGCCGACCGCCGCGCTGAGTTTCCGGCCCAGTGATCGGATCGTGTGGGCAGGAGGCCAAAGAGCCAAGGGGTAGAGGGGCAAGGGGGCAGAGGAGAGGGGCATGCAGGACGTGGTGGTGATCGGCGCGGCGCGGACACCCATCGGGAGCCTCAACGGCTGTCTTGCCGCGGTGCCGGCGACGCAACTCGGGAGCATCGCCGCGGGGGAGGCGTTGCGACGCGCCAGGGTGGAGCCTGCGCAGGTCGACGAGACGATCTTCGGCAACGTCCTCTCGGCCGGTCTGGGGCAGGCCCCGGCGCGGCAGGTCGCCATCGGGGCCAAGGTGCCGGTAACGGCCGGGGCGGTCACGGTGAACAAGATGTGCGGCTCGGGCATGATGGCCGCGATCCTGGCGGCGAACCGGATCCAGCTCGGCGAGGCGGAGCTGCTGCTGACTGGCGGCATGGAGAGCATGAGCCGGGCCCCCTACCTGTTGGACCGCGCGCGAAGCGGCTACCGGCTGGGCCACGCGCAGCTTCTCGACTCAATGATCTTGGACGGCCTGTGGGACGTGTACAACCAGTTCTCCATGGGGATGTGCGGGGAGCTGTGTGCGGAGAAATATGGCTTCACGCGCGAGGCGCAGGACGATTACGCGGCGCGGAGCTATATGCGGGCCCTGGCCGCCCAGGCGGCCGGGCAGTTCGCGGCGGAGATGGTCCCCGTGGCGATCCCGGGGCGGAGGGGTGAGGTCGAGGTGGCAGCCGAGGACGAGGAGCCGAAGCGCGCCGACCTGGCCAAGATGCGCCAGCTCAAGCCGACCTTCAAGGAGGGCGGGACGGTGACCGCCGGCAACGCCCCTTCGGTCAACGACGGGGCCGCGGCCCTGGTCGTCGCCTCGGCTCGCCGGGCCGAGGCGTTGGGTTTGACTTCGCTCGCGCGAATCGCGGGGACTGCGGGTGCGGCGACCGCGCCGGAGTGGTTTACGCTGGCGCCCGTCGAGGCCATGCGCAAGCTGCTCAAAAAAACCGGCTGGTCCGTGGACAGCGTGGACCTGTTCGAAATCAACGAGGCGTTCTCTGTCGTGCCCATGGCGGCCATCCAGGAACTGGGACTGGACGCCGCGCGGGTGAACGTCAAGGGGGGCGCGGTGGCCCTGGGGCATCCCATCGGGGCCTCGGGGGCGCGCATTCTGGTGACCCTACTATACGCCATGGCCGATGAGGGGGCGCGGCGGGGAGTGGCGGCCATTTGCCTGGGCGGCGGTGAGGCGCTGGCGATGGCGGTCGAACGCACGTGATCCGATAGGACTGCGATAGCGACAGCGACAAAGCAGCGTGATCGGCTCTGGCTGTGGAGATCTGCTGTTGGTTTCCTCTCGCGAAGCAGAGGAGGCGCCATGGAAATCAAGACCATCGGGGTGGTGGGGGGCGGCACCATGGGACACGGGATCGCCCAGGTAGCCATCCAGAACGGCTTTCGCGTCCTGCTGCGGGATGTGGAAGACCGGATCGTACAGCAGGCGCGCGCCCGGATCGAGAAGGGGCTGGATCGGCTGGTGGAGTCCGGGAAGATCAGCGAGGGTCAGAAGGGTGAGATGCTGAAGATGCTGACCACCACGACAAACATGCCCGAGCTGAAGAACGCCGACTTCGTCATCGAGGCTGCCACCGAGGACCTCGCAGTGAAGAAGGCGGTCTTCCAGGAGCTGGACAAAACCTGCCGGGCGTCCACCATCCTGGCCACCAGCACCTCCTCCATCTCGATTACCAAGATCGCGGCGATCACCAGGCGACCTGACAGGGTCATCGGCATGCACTTTATGAACCCGGTTCACCTCCTGCAACTGGTGGAGGTGATCCGGGGTGTCGAGACGTCGGGCGAGACCGCGACGGTCACGCACGAACTGGCCAAGCGCCTGGGAAAGACCACGGTGGAGGCCAAGGACTTTCCGGGATTCCTGGCCAACCGGATCCTGATGCCCATGATCAACGAGGCCATCTTCGCGCTCATGGAGGGTGTGGGCACGGTTGATGCGATTGATAATGTCATGACACTCGGCATGAAGCATCCGATGGGTCCCTTGGCCTTGGCTGATCTCATCGGACTGGATGTGTGCCTTGCGGTCCTCCGCGTCCTCCACGAAGGCCTGGGAGATCCCAAGTACCGGCCCGCCCCCCTCCTGGTGCAGATGGTGGATGCCGGCCGGCTGGGGCGCAAGTCGCGGCGCGGCTTTTACAATTACTCGTGATGTGCCCGGCCGCGCCCGCTCTGCAATCACCGTCCCGCAGGGAGGGGCTCATGGGGTTCGAGACGATCATCCTCAACATCGAACGGGGAGTGGCGACCATCACGCTGAACCGCCCCCAGCAGTTGAACGCCCTGAACCGGCGGATGTTCACGGAGTTGGACGAGGCGTTGGATGGGGTGGCGGCAGACCCCATGGCCCGCATCCTGGTGATCACGGGCGCGGGCGACCGCGCCTTTGCGGCGGGGGCGGACATCCGGGAGTTCGTGGGCATGGGCCCCATCGCGGCCCTGGACTTCAGCCGGCATGCGCAGGGCGTCTTCCGCAAGCTGGAGACCATGCGCCAGCCGACGATCGCGGGGGTCAACGGGTTTGCGCTGGGTGGCGGCTGCGAGCTGATGATGGCCTGCGACATCGTCTATGCCGCCGACACGGCGAAGCTGGGGCAGCCGGAGATCACCCTTGGGCTCATCCCGGGCGCCGGCGGGACGCAGCGCCTGTCGCGGCTGGTGGGGAGACAGAAGGCCAAGGAGCTCTGCTTGGCCGGGGATATGATCCCGGCCGACGAGGCGCTCCGGATCGGCCTGGTCTGCAAGGTGGTGCCGGCCGCAGAATTGATGGTCGAAGTGCAGAAGCTCTGCCAACGGATCTTGAGCAAGGGGGACGTGGCGCTGCGTATGGTGAAGGAGGCCATCGAGGCGGGGGCACAGGCGGACCTCGTCACCGGGCTGGAGATCGAGGCGAAGTGCTGGAGCCTCTGCTTCACCACCGAGGACCACGTGGAAGGCGTGCGGGCCTTTCTCGAGAAGCGAACCCCCAACTTCAGGGGACGCTAATGGCTCGTGGCTGAGTGCTGAAAGCTGAGAACTGGTGGCCGCATCATGGACTTTGAGCTGACCGACGGGCAGCGGATGTTCCGGGAAACGGCGCGGCAGTTCGCCGACAAAGAGATCGCGCCCATCGCCGAGAAGGTGGACGAGCTGGGCCAGTTCCCTCGCGAAACGATCCGGAAGCTGGGTGAGCTGGGGTTCATGGGCGTCGCGGTCCCGGAGGCATACGGTGGGGCGGGGGCCGACACAGTCGGCTACGTGGTGGCGCTGGAGGAGATCAGCCGGGCCTGTGCCTCCCACGGGGTCATCATGTCGGTGAACAACTCGCTCTACTGCGACCCCCTGGTGAAGTTCGGGACGGAGGAGCAGAAACGGCGGTTTCTCACGCCCGTCGCTGGCGGGAAGCGCGTGGGGTGCTTCTGTCTGAGCGAGCCCGGGGCCGGGAGCGATGCGGCCAACCAGCAGACGACCGCCAGGCGCGAGGGCGACTCGTACGTCCTGAATGGGACCAAGAACTTCATCACCAATGGGGCCGAGGCCGACTGCGCCATCGTATTCGCCACCGCCAACAGGGCGCTGAAGCACAAGGGCATCTGCGCCCTCGTAGTGGAGCGGGGGACGCCGGGGTTCGCCGTCGCCCGCGTGGAGAAGAAGCTGGGGATCCGGGGCAGCAGTTGCGCCCAGATCGCCATGGACAATTGTCGGGTCCCGGCGGCAAACCTCCTGGGCCAGGAGGGCGAGGGGTGGAAGATCGCCCTGGCCACGCTCGACGGCGGCCGGATCGGGATCGCCGCGCAGGCCGTCGGGATCGCCCGGGCAGCCCTGGAAGCCTCTCTCTCCTATTCGAAGCAGCGGGTGCAATTCGGGAGGCCGATCGCGGCCAACCAGGCCATTCAGTTCATGCTCGCCGACATGGCTATGGAGATCGACG
>Ga0315282_10005967_pt1 | contig 20540 bp, 18 predicted proteins | sample YL17G07_20_MG_FD_203693 | JGI IMG/M metagenome (GOLD analysis project Ga0315282, IMG submission 203693) | Sediment microbial communities from Yellowstone Lake, YNP, Wyoming, USA - YL17G07_20 | ecosystem: Environmental > Aquatic > Freshwater > Lake > Sediment | place: USA: Wyoming | collected... | reverse complement strand
AGCCACCCAGCCGGTATTAAGCCCGTGGTCAGATAAATGGTCGTTTACCACCAGCTTTGGCACCGAAACTAATGCCCCGGAGCTAAAGAGCCCCATTGTCGGTGCCAACGGGGTGCCGGTAAAACCGATATTCCAGTGGAGTGCCATCGCTGGCGCCAGTGGCTATGAGCTGGTCGTCTCCACCGAGGCTGCCGTTAACAACCCCACCATCCTAAAGAGCGGCAGCTATGCCTTAGCCAACACCGCTTGGCAGTCCAATATAGCCCTAAATTACAATACCACCTACTACTGGAAGGTAAGGGCAGTCAGCGCCGATACCTATAGCCCGTGGAGCGCAGTTAGCGCCTTTACCACCGAGCCCACGCCGGCAACACCAACAACACCAGCCCCATCAACCCCACCAACAACCCAATCACCCCCCCCATCCATTTCCAACTGGACAGAGTGGCTAGTGCCATTAGGCGGCATCATGTTCTTAGTCTTCCTCCTCATCATGCTCACCATGCTAATCACAATGATAATACTGGTAGCCAAGGTAATAAAGCTCTAGTGGATTTAGTGGGGATAATCAAGCAGGAAGACCTGCGAGGTGAGGGGAAGGTTTGACTTGTTAATCGAGAGTTTGGGCTGGGAACTGACCTGCCTTGCCCCTATCTCCCTAAGGAATCTATCCACCGTCTCCAGCTCCCAGTTTAGCGCCGGGGTTTTGTAATGCATTGGAATTACGGCTTTAGGTTCAAGCTGCCTCACCACCTCGGCGGCCATCGGGGCATTGAGCGTAGACACCCCACCCACCGGCAGCAGCAAGACATCCACATTGCCGATATCCTCAACCTGCCCACTGGTAAGCACATGCCCCAGGTCACCGAGGTGACATACCGCCACCTCATCAATCTCCATAAGGTAGACGATATTCTTACCCCTCTTTTTGCCCTCCTCCCTATCATGGAAGGTAGCTATCCCGATAATCAGGACGTCGCTGATTTCGTACTCACCCGGGCGATTAACCAGCCTCGGTTGCCCACCAACGCCATCAACATAGCAGTGTCCTTGGTGGTCATGGCTTACAGTTACAATGCGAGCCGTAGGCTTGCCCAGTGAGTAACCCAAGCCCGGTGAATAAGGGTCGGTGATAACGGTGGCATGGCTACCCTTAAGCTTAAAACAGGAATGCCCTAGCCAGCTAATCTCCATTCTTGGCTAAATATAGCATAGCTAAGCCTCCCCATCAACCTCACCCCCTTAATCCCCCTCTCCTTCCAGGAGAGGGGGAAGTACTTTTAAGAGGGGCTTTGCCCCTCTTTTTTATTCCTCCCCTTCCCCTTGACAAGGGGAGAGGGATAAAGGGTGAGGGGTTAATAAACAGTCCCATCTCTTGACAAGAGAGGCTAAAGATGATAAGTTAAAAAATAGGTATTAGCAGTCTAAAGTTTAGACTGCTAATCAGAGGAGATAAGGGTGCTATCACCAAGAGCGGCGGCAATACTTAGGTCGATAGTAGCCCAATACATTGTTCGGACGGTGCCGGTGCCATCGCAGAGCCTGGTTGATAACCGCGAGCTGGCGGTGAGCCCAGCTACCATCCGCAATGAGATGGCACACCTAGAGGAAGAGGGCTATATTACCCGCCCCCACCCCTCAGCCGGCGGCATACCCTCAGACAAGGGCTACCGCTACTACGTGGAGACCCTGGGTGATATAAGACTCCCCCCTGCCCAGCAGCTTTTCATAAGACATCTCTTCCACCAGGTAGAGAGGAACCTGGAGGAATGGTTAAGCCTAGCGGCAACACTCACCGCCCAGCTAGTGCAAAATGTGGCGATAGTGGCTATGCCCAAGCCGGGGAACCCCCAATTTAAGCACCTAGAGGTGGTAGCCATACAGGAGGAACTGGCACTGGCTATCGTTGTCCTGCATGGCGCCAGGCTAAGACAAGAGCTAATAACCTTTGACCGGCCGGTATCGGAATCGGAATTAACCACCACGGCCAACAAACTAAACGCTACCTATTCCGACCTGACTCGGGCACAGATTTTAACCAAGAGGGTAGAACTTTCCCCCGTTGAACAGCAGCTAAGTGATTGCCTGCTCCGGATAATGCAAGCCGAGGAGGAGCTTGAGTATGAGAAGGCGTACCTTGATGGACTTCTCTTTGCCCTCAACCAGCCCGAATTTCGCCAGGCTAAGGAGAGGTTAACCCTGACGGAACTGGTTGAGCGCCGAAGGCTGCTCAGAATAATCACCCCTGAGGATATAGCCACGGAGGGGGTGCAGATAATCATCGGCAGGGAGAATAAGGAAGAGGCGATTCAAAACTGCAGTGTCGTCCTCAGCCAATACGGGCTGCCGGAGGAGGCGGTGGGCGTTATCGGTGTCGTTGGTCCCACCCGCATGCCCTATGCCCGGACTATCTCTGCCGTAAGCTATCTCTCCCTAGTGCTGAGCCGGCTGGTAGCTGAGCTATATGGGAGAAAGCCCCCGGAGACAAACTAAGGAGAAATTATGAAAGAAGAGCCAGAGGAAGAGCAAACCAACGATGTAGAACCGGCGGTTAGCGAGGTTGAGGCACTAGAGGAGGCTCTAGCTAAGGAAAAGGCGAGGGCAGATGCCAACCTGGCTGGCTGGCAGAGAGCCCAGGCCGACTTCATTAACTACAAGCGGCGAGTTAAGGAGGAGGATGAGGAAATGGTCAGGCTCGCCGAGTCGGCGCTCATACTTAGCCTGCTAACAATTCTTGATGACTGGGAGCGAGCCCTGGCCTCCATCCCCGATGAACTGGCTAACCTTAACTGGGTGGATGGTATCAGGCTTATTGAGCGCAAGTTGGGGGCACTCCTAGAAGCCAAGGGGCTGTCACCCATTGCGGCGGTTGGGGAGCCATTTGACCCCAACCAGCATGAAGCCGCGATGCATGGGAAAGGTCAGGAGGGGATAGTTGTTGGCGAGCTGCAAAAGGGCTATAAGTTCCACGGCAAGGTTATTCGCCCAGCCAAGGTAGTGGTGGGCAACGGAGAAGAAGAGGAAAAGGAGGATTAAGCTATGGCAAGAGCAGTAGGCATTGATTTAGGGACAACATTTAGCGAGGTGGCGGTGATGCAGGGTGGGGAGCCGGTAGTCATCCCTTCCGCTGAGGGGGGCAACCTTTTCCCCTCGGTGGTGGCGATAAATAAGAGCGGGGAGCGCCTAGTCGGGCAGATAGCCCGGCGCCAGGCGATTATCAACCCCGAGAATACCATCTACAGCATTAAACGCTTTATGGGGCGCAAATGGGGGGAGCCAGCAGGGCGGGAGTTACCAGTAGAGGAGGATGCCAAACGCAAGACCTATAAAGTAACCAAGGGACCTAATAATGAGATCCGTGTGGTGATGGGCGGGAAGGATTATAGCCCGCCGGAAATATCGGCAATGATTCTACAAAAGCTAAAGACAGATGCCGAGGCTTACCTTGGCGATAAGGTAACCGACGCTGTCATCACCGTTCCCGCCTACTTTAATGACGCTCAGCGCCAGGCGACCAAGGATGCCGGTACTATCGCCGGGCTTAATGTTTTAAGAATAATCAATGAGCCAACGGCCGCCTCCCTCGCCTACGGGCTGGACAAGAAAAAGGAGGAGACCATCGCCGTCTACGACCTTGGTGGTGGCACCTTTGATATCTCCATCCTTGAGATTGGGGAAGGCACCTTCCAGGTCAAGTCAACCAGTGGTGATACCCACCTTGGTGGCGATGACCTTGACCAGCGGCTCATGGACTGGCTGATTAATGAGTTCAAGCGAGACCAGGGGATAGACCTCAAGCAGGACAGGATGGCACTACAGCGAATCAAGGAAGCAGCGGAGAAGGCAAAGATTGAGCTTTCCACCGTCACCAAGACCGAGATAAGCCTCCCCTTTATTACCGCCGATGCCAGCGGTCCCAAGCACCTGACCATCACCCTTACCCGTTCCAAACTGGAACAGCTGATAATGGACCTGGTGGAGAAAACCCTGGGACCATGCCGCCAGGCATTAGATGATGCCGGAAAAACCACCTCCCAGATTGACGAGGTGGTTATGGTTGGCGGGCAGACCAGAATGCCACTGGTTCAGGAGAAGGTAAAACAGTTCTTCGGCAGGGAACCGCATAAGGGGGTTAACCCCGACGAGGTAGTAGCCGTCGGTGCCGCCATTCAGGCGGGGGTGCTTAAGGGTGAGGTAAAGGAGATACTCCTGCTTGATGTTACCCCCCTCACCCTCGGTATTGAGACCCTGGGCGGTGTCGCCACCCCGCTCATCACCCGCAACACCACCATCCCCACCTCCAGGAGCCAGATTTTCAGCACTGCCGCTGACAACCAGCCCAGTGTTGAGATTCATGTCCTCCAGGGGGAGAGACCTATGGCGGCCGATAACCGCACCCTGGGCAGGTTCATCCTTGATGGCATCCTACCCGCACCGAGGGGAATGCCCCAGGTTGAGGTCACCTTTGATATTGATGCCAATGGCATTCTCAATGTCAGGGCTCAAGATAAGGGCACCGGTCGGGAGCAAAAAATCACCATCACTGCCTCCAGCGGACTTTCCAAGGATGATGTAGAAAAGATGCGGCGGGAAAGCGAGACCTATGCCGCCGAGGATGCCAAACGCCGTGAGGAAGCAGAAACCCGCAACGCCGCCGACACCCTAGCCTACACTGCGGAAAAGACCCTCCGGGACCAGAAGGATAAAATACCAGAAGACCTAAATAAAGAGGTAGAGGCCAAGGTTAAAGCAGTACACTCGGCATTACAAGGCACTGATATAGGAGCCATCCAGCGGGCGATGCAGGAGCTATCCGAGGCAATGCAGAAGATTGGCGCTGCCGTATATCAACAGCAACCACCCCCCGGTGGTGAGGTGCCCCCGAGCAAGGGCGGTGAAGGAGAAGGCACCGTGGAGGGCGAATTTAAAGAAGTGTAATATATGAAACCCATCCCCCTGACCCCCTTCCCTTAGCAAGGGAAGGGGGAGTGAAAGAAGGAGAGGGGGATTAAGGGGGTGAGGTAGAAAAAACATGCTAAAGCGGGATTATTATGAAGTCCTCGGCATCTCCAGAGACGCCACCGATGAGGAAATAAAGCGGGCGTTCCGTCGGCTTGCCTTTAAGTATCACCCTGACCACAACTGTGATGATAAGACGGCGGAGAAATTCAAGGAGATAAATGAAGCCTATGAAGTCCTCTCTGATGCGGAAAGGCGTGCCGCCTATGACCGCTTTGGGCATGGTCTTGCCGCAGAACCTTGGGGGCGGGGCTTTGACGGCTTTGACTTTGGCGGCTTCGGGAATATATTTGATGCCTTCTTTGATTTTGGTGGGGCAGCTACCGCCACCCGCCACGCCCCACAGCATGGCGCTGACATCTACTATACCATTGCCCTCTCCTTTGAGGAAGCCGTCCTCGGCTGCGAAAAGGAGATAACCATATCACGCACCGAGAACTGCTCAAACTGCCACGGCATCGGCGCCAAGCCTGGCACCCAGCCAAAGAAATGCCCAACCTGCAATGGCACCGGGCAGGTGCGCCAGGTCCATCAGAGCCTATTCGGGCGCTTCACTCACACCACTACCTGCCGTCAATGCTCCGGTGAGGGCAAGATTATCACCGACCCCTGCCCCCACTGCCAGGGCACAGGCAAAGAGGAGCACAAGCGCAACATTACGGTTGATATCCCGGCTGGGGTTGACAATGGCTCGCACATACGCCTCAAGGGTGAGGGGGAGGCGGGGACAAGGGGTGGCTCACCGGGCAACCTTTACATCAACCTCTCAGTCAAGGAACACGAACTCTTCAGCCGGGATAAGGATAATATCCTCTACGAACTGCCAATCAGCTTTGTTCAAGCCGCCCTGGGCACTGAGGTTGAGGTGCCCACCCTGAGTGGCAAAACCAGGCTCAAGATTCCAGCTGGCAGCCAGACGGGGCAGGTTTTCCGGCTGAAACACCAGGGTGTCCCCCACCTCCACGGCAACGGGCACGGCGACCTGCTGGTTACACTCTTCGTTGTTACCCCTGAGTCACTAACGGAGAAGCAGCGCCGCTTGCTTAGCGAGCTTGGTGAGAGCCTGGGTCCAGCCAACATGCCAAAGCCAGAAAAATGGAAGGAATTTTACCGCCGTAGCCAGTCTTAGGCTTCAGCGCTTAAACAGGGAGAACAATTGCCACCGCCGCCCCACCAATTCATGCCGGGCATTAGCCTCCATCAACTCCAGGGCAGCCTGACGCGGGCTATACCCCTGGTAAAGCACCTGATAAATCTTCTCGGTGATTGGCATCTCCACCCCAAGCTGTCGGGCAAGGTTACGGGCAATAATGGTAGTGCTCAACCCCTCAGCCACCCCACTCATTGACGTGATTATATCCTCCAGAGGACGCTCCTTAGCCAACTCCACCCCCACATAGTGATTACGACTCAAGCGGCTAGAACAGGTAGTGATTAGGTCACCCAAGCCGCTTAGACCGGAAAAGGTCAGCGGGTTTGCCCCGAGGGCAACGCCGAGGGCGGCTATCTCGGTAAGACCGCGGGTGATTAAAGCCGCCTTAGCATTATCACCATACCCCAGCCCATCAGCGATACCAGCACCCAGGGCAATAATATTCTTTAACGCCCCTCCCAGCTCAACACCAACAACATCGGTATTGGTGTAGAGACAAAGGCTGGGGGTATTTAAAAGTCGCTGCGCCTTTCTGGCGACAGCATCATCCTCAGCCGCCACCACCGCCGCTGCCGGCATGCCCTGGAGAATCTCCTGGGACAAATTAGGTCCGGAAAGAACACAGATATTGGACCAAAAATCGGGGCTTATCTCATCAGAGATTACCTGGGACATCCGCTTGTTACTGCTAAGCTCCATCCCCTTGGCGGCACTAATTATCAGAGTTGAACCATCCACGTAGTCGGCAACCAATTTCATGTTCTGCCGCATACGCTGGGAGGGCACCGCCAGGATTATTGCCTTAGCACCGAGGAGGGCTTCAGGTAATGAGCTGCTGACTTGTAAGCGTGTGGGGAGGGTAACATCAGAAAGGGCGCCGGAATTGTACCTAGCATTCCTTAGGTCAACCGCCTCCTGCTCCGTTCGCGCCCACAGCCCAACCTCCAACTTTCTACTACTGAGCACCACCCCCAGGGTTACCCCCCAGGTAGTGGTGCCAATAATGGCAACCTTAGGCATACTTTATCTTACGCCCCCGGCGCGGCCAGAAGGCGGGGCTAGCCTACCTGCCTTCTCACCGAGTTTACGCTCCTTACCCATTACCAGCCGGACAATGTTATCACGGTGCATAACAAAGATGATTATCGCCCCGGCGAGGGCGTAAAACAGGTACTCTATCGGGAAGCCATTCATAACGGTGAGTGGAACCAATACCGCATAGCTACCAACGACACCGGCAATGGAACCCAAGGACACATATCGGGTTAAGCCGGCACCAATAACTATAATCTCGCCGCCAAATATTGCGGCTAAGGCCGCCTGTGGACATAGGGCGACCAACCCACCGAAGTAGGTAGACACCCCCCTCCCCCCCTGAAACTTGAGGAACACCGACCAATTATGCCCAGCGATAGCGGCTAACGCCGCCAGAACCTCAGCCGATAAGGCGCCTAAGCCATTCACTACCAAATAGTCCCCGTCAACTATCAACCAGGCAAACACCACCGCCAGCATACCCTTTATGATATCAAGGATAGCCACCATCGCTGCTGGCTTGCGGCCTACAGTGCGCAGGACATTGGCTGCCCCTATCTTACCACTACCATACTTTCTGACATCTAACTTGGCATATCGTCTGGCTAACAACACGCCAAAGGGGATAGAGCCTAAAAGGTAACCAATTATTATTGCCGCAACAAACTTGGCAAACACAATGTACAAATCGCCACTAATCATGCTTCACCTCTGGTCTTAAATACCAACCGAAGCGGTGTTCCAGTAAAGCCAAATTCCTGACGCAGCTTATTCTCCAGATAGCGCCGATAGGAAAAATGGACTAGCCTAGCGTCATTGACAAAGAAGACAAATGTCGGCGGGTTAACCTCAGCCTGGGTAGCATAATAGACCTTTAGCTGCCTTAAGCCCTTTCTCGGCAGGTTATGAGAAGCCGCCGCCTCAACCAGGTCGTTAACCAGGTTTGTCGGCAGGCGCTTTTGCCTCTCCTGATATACCTCAAACGCCTGGGGCATCACCCTATCCACCCCCTGCCCCAACTTGGCTGAGATATAAAGCACTGGCGCATAGGACAGAAATCTAAGCTGGCGCCTGATATATCTATCATATTCAGCTACGCTCCTCCCCCCAGCCAGGTCCCACTTATTAACTATTAATATCACCCCTTTAGCCGCCTCTTGAATATAACCGGCGATGTGCTTATCCTGAGCGGCAAGTAGCTCAGTAGCGTCAAGCACAAGCAGGCTTATATCAGCCTCATCAATAGCCCGTAGCGCGCGAATTACACTATAGCGCTCTACCCCCACCCCCCACCGCCCCCGCCGCCTAATTCCGGCGGTATCAATAAGTATCACATTTTGGCCCCCAAAGTCAAGTGCCGTATCTACGGCATCGTGGGTAGTGCCTGGGGTTTCATCAACGATAGCCCGCTCCTCACCCAGAATGGTATTTAAGAGGGTTGATTTGCCCACATTGGGTCTGCCGACGATAGCCAGCTTCATCACCTCAGCCTTGGTCTCTACCGCTCTTGGCGCTGGCAATAGAGAGCAGACCCTATCTAAAAGTTCAGCCGTGCCCCGCCCATGATAGGCTGAAATCGCCAGTGGCTCACCAAGCCCCAGCTGGTAGAATTCCGCCGCCCCAGCCTCAAGATTCGGGTTATCCACCTTATTTGCCGCCGGTATCACCTGCTTATTTGAACTACGGAGCATCTCGGCAATCTCAAGGTCAGTGGGGACCACCCCATCCCTGACATCGACCAGAAAGATAATAAGGTCAGCCTCGGCGATAGCCACCTCAACCTGAGCCCTGACCCCCCGGGCGATAGCGGTCTTTGGCTTCACCTCAAGACCGCCGGTATCGACCAGGGTAAAGCTAGCCCCCCGCCAGGAGACATCAGCAAATATGCGGTCGCGGGTGGTGCCGGGCACATCGGCGACGATAGCGACACGCCTCCCCGCCAGCCGATTTAATAGGGTAGACTTACCCACATTCTGCCGCCCAATAATAGCCACAATGGGCTTAGCCATATATCATTTACCCCCAATTTTAGGCAAACTGGATTAATTACCCATAAAACTGGCATTAACATTTGATTAAAAGCCTCTACTCAACATAACTATTCTGATATAAGGGCGTCTAAGAAGGACGAGGTTGAATCAGTGATAGCCAGAAAGCGGAATCTCAAGCCCGCCCAGCATCTGGGCCAGCAAGGCTTTCTGCAGGTGCAGCCTGTTTTCCGCCTGGTCAAAGACCACAGAGTTGGGGCTGTCCAAGACCCCCTCCGCCACCTCCTCACCATGATGTGCCGGTAATGGATGCATAAATATAGCATCTGCCTTGGCTAAGGACAACAGCTCATTAGTCACCTGGTAGCCAGCAAACACCTTTCGTCGCGCCTCGGCCTCAGCCTCCTGCCCCATACTTGCCCAGACATCGGTATAGACAATATCAGCCTGGTTCACCGCCAGGTGCGGGTCGCTGGTACAGAGGAGCTCACTACCACCACTAGCATTACCCTGGGCTAGCTGCACCACCCTGTCGTCAATGGTATAGCCAGGGGGGGAAGCAATCCTGAAATTCACCCCCATAAGCGATGCCGCCAGCATCAGGCTTCTAGCTACATTGTTACCATCACCAATGAAGGCCAGGGTCAGACCGGTTAATTCCCCCTTCCTCTCGGAGATGGTCAGAAGGTCAGCCAGAGCTTGGCAGGGGTGTTCCCAATCGGAGAGGGCGTTTATCACCGGCACGCTGGAATACTCAGCCAGAACTGTCAATGTCTGGTGGGAAAATGTTCGGGCGGCAATAGCATCGACATAGCGGCTGAGCACCCGGCCAACATCCGGGACTGCCTCCCGCTGCCCCAGCCCAACCTCAGCCGGGGAGAGGTAGATGGTCTCACCGCCCAACTGGCGCATCGCCAACTCAAAGCTAACCCGTGTCCGCAGCGATGGCTTCTCAAACATGAGCGCCAGCGCCTTATTGCTGAGTATGGACAGCCAGCCCCGAGCTTTCATATCAATTGCCTCTGATATGAGCTGGCGAATGTCCTCACTGCCGAGGTCAGCTACTGATAGCAGGTCCTTCCCCTTCACGCCCCCAGTATAGCACGAAAAGTCAATTATTCAACAGCAGGCTTGACACAACACTCCTCGCCACCTAAGATGCCCATAGATATGGCAGAAATTATCCTGGTGAGGCATGGTGAAACCGAATGGAATATCAAAGAGATATTCCGGGGAAGGATTGACGTTGAGCTTAATGACACTGGCTTAAGACAGGCAGAACTCCTAGCTGAATACCTGGGTGGTATAAAGATAGAAGCCGTTTACTCAAGCCCACTAAAGCGAGCCTTAAACACCGCCCAAGCCATTGCCCGCCATCATAAACTTAATGTAGAAACTGCCCCCGGTCTTATCGACTTTGATTATGGGAAGTGGCAGGGCTTGTCCCATAAAGAGGTCAAACGCCGATATAAAGGGCTTTATAATGAATGGCGGGAAAAACCCCACCTGGTAAAGATGCCCGGCGGTGAAAGCCTGGACGTGGTCAGGGAGAGAGCGCTCAAGGTGGTGCAGGCGGTAGTAGCCAAACATAATGGCACTGTGGTCTTAGTCTCGCATCGGGTGGTGAACAAGGTCTTAATATGTGCCTTGCTCGGGCTGGATAACTCCCATTTCTGGAATATAAGGCAGGATAATTGCGGCATCACAACCTTTGTCCACGAAAACGGGCGCTTTATACTTATAAAGCATAATGATACCTCATTTTTGACCCCTTTACTCAAAGCCAAACCAAACGATTTCTGAAAGCAAAGATGAAAAGGCTATTACTGGTATTACTGGTTAGCCTGGTCGTACTGACGGGTGGGTGCCAGAAAGTGCCCAACATAACTGTGGACACCACTCCCAAAATAGCGCCAACCCTGGTAGATATTAATCCAAAAGAAGCGTTTGACTTAATACAAAGCAATAAGAATAACCCGGACTTTATTATTATTGATGTGCGCACGCCAGATGAGTTTGCCCAGGGGCATATAGAGAAGGCAATTAACATTGAGTACAAGGCTGAGACCTTCCAGGACGAAATTAGCAAACTGGATAAGAATAAAACCTACCTCATTTACTGCAAAATCGGGGTTCGCAGCGCCAGCGCCCGAAATATTATGAAGGAGCTTGGCTTTAGCGAAGTCTACCATATGCCGGGTGGCATTGAAAAATGGCAGGCAGAGGGGCTGCCAGTTACAAAATAGAACCTTCTGCCACCTCCCCCACTCTGCTATAATATACTCGTGAAAAAGCTTCTAGTCCTTTTTGACGGCAATGCCCTGATTCACCGCGCCTTTCACGCCCTGCCCCCCCTCACCGTGAGCAAGACCGGGGAGACAGTGAGCGCTGTTTATGGCTTTGCCCTGATGCTGCTTAAGGTGATAAATGAGCTAAAGCCCACCCACTGCGCCATCGCCTTTGATATGAAAGCACCCACTTTTAGACACAAGCTCTTTGACCAGTACAAGGCTCACCGCCCCCCCACCCCCGAGGAATTAATCAACCAGTTTGGGCGGGTGAGAGAGCTGGTTTCAGCCTTCCACATCCCCATCTTTGAGCTTGAGGGCTATGAGGCGGATGATGTCCTCGGTGCCCTCAGCCGCCAGGCCAGCGAAAAGGACGTTGACACTGTTATCGTTACCGGTGATGCCGACACCATGCAGCTTGTCTCGCCGAAGGTAAAGGTGCTTTACCCCAAGCCGGGTCGAAGCTTTAGTGACACCATGCTCTACGATGAAGCAGCGGTAATTCAGAAGTATAGCCTGAAGCCGGAGCAGATTGCCGATTTTAAGGCGTTAAAGGGCGACCCGTCAGACAATATCCCCGGTGTCCGCGGCATTGGCGATAAGACTGCGGTCAAGCTCCTCCAGCAATTCGGCTCTATAGAGCAAATCTATGAGCATATAGACGAGGTGACCCCGCAAAAACTCCAGACCATACTTCGGGAGAATGAAGCTATTGCCCGTCAGAGCAAGGAGCTGGCGACCATCGTTACCAAGATGCCAGTTACCCTTAACCTTGATGATTGTCAGGCAAGCCAGTATGACCGCCAGCAGGTAACCGAGTTCTTCCGCGAGCTTGAGTTTTTCAGCCTACTTTCCAAACTGCCCCAGCCAGAAGAGGCAACCACCCCCCAAGCCAAACCGCCCCAGGGAAACTACAGTATTATAAATACCACCCCCGCCCTTGACGAGCTAATAAAGCGCCTGTCTGGGAGCAAGTCCTTCGCTGTTGACCTGGAAACAACCGGCCTGGACCCGATGTCAGCCCAGCTTGTTGGTATATCGCTATCGCCGGCTCCGGGCGAAGCCTATTATATCCCGGTGGGGCATGTCGGCCTGGGGCAGATGGAGCAACTGCCACTGGAACTTGTCCTCGCCCGAATTAAACCGCTTCTCGAAGACAACACCCAAGCCAAGCTCACCCATAACGGCAAGTACGACATTACCGTGCTGGGGGAATATGGAGTAGCGGTAAAAAACCTTGCCTTTGATAGTATGCTGGCTGCCTATCTGCTGGGGGAGAAATCGCTAGGGCTAAAAGCCCTCGCCTTCAGCAAGCTGGCGATTGAGATGACACCGATTGCCGACCTCATCGGCTCCGGGGCAAAGCAGATTCCTATGTCCCAGGTAGAGATTGCCCGTGCCGCCGACTATGCCTGCGCTGATGCCGATATGACCGGGCGGCTGGCGGCAATGCTGGAGGCGGAGCTCCACCAGCAGGGGCTTTGGCAACTCTTCGCCGAGGTTGAGCTGCCACTGATGCCGGTGCTGGTCCGGATGGAACGAAACGGGGTCGCCCTGGATATTGAGCTACTAGGGGGGATGGCACACCGTCTCGGCGAGCAACTATTAAAGCTAGAGGCAGAGATATATAAAAATGTTGGTCATCAGTTTAATATAAACTCGCCCCAGCAACTAAGCACCGTCCTCTTTGACGAGCTGAAGCTGACACCAGCCCGCAAGACCAAGGGTAGTTACTCCACCGGGGCATCGGTGCTTGAAGAGCTAAGGGGCGTTCATCCGGTCATAGAATTCATCCTGGACTACCGCCAATTAAGCAAGCTCAAGTCAACCTATATTGATGCCCTCCCCAGCCTGGTCAACCCCAAGACGAAACGGGTGCACACCAGCTTCAATCAGACGCGGACGGCTACCGGACGGCTCTCTTCCAGCGAGCCAAATTTACAAAATATCCCCATCCGCGGCGAGCTGGCGAAGGAGGTTAGACAGGCGTTTATTGCCCCGCCGGGGTCAGAGCTTTTAGCCGCCGACTACTCCCAGATTGACCTTCGCTGTCTGGCTCACCTCTCCCAGGACAAAAGCCTTTTGGATGCCTTCCACCACGATGAGGATATTCACTCTGCCACCGCCGCCCAGGTCTTTGGCGTCGAACCCCAGGCGGTTACCCCCGAGATGCGTCGGGTGGCAAAGACGGTCAACTTTGGCGTTATCTATGGCATGAGCGACTACGGCTTGGAGCAGGCAACAGGCTTATCACGGGAGGAGGCGGCTGGATTTATCAAAGCCTACTTTGAAAAATACCCGGGGGTGAAAAACTACCTTGAATCGACCAAAGAACAGGCGCGGAAAAAAGGTTATGTCCAGACCATCCTCGGCCGAAGGCGCTCTATCCCCGAGATCAACTCGCAAAATCGACAGGTGAGGGAAGCCGCCGAAAGAATGGCAATAAATATGCCCGTCCAGGGTACATCCGCCGATATCATAAAGGTGGCTATGATAAACCTGGACCGCGAGATAATAAGACGCAAGCTTGGGAGCAAGATGCTACTTCAGGTGCATGATGAGCTTATCCTTGAGGTGCCCGAGGCTGAGTTGGAGGATATGCGCAAACTTGTCCCCGAGATAATGTCCACCGCCCTAACGCTTAGCGTACCGCTCAAGGTGGACATCAAGGTTGGCAAGAACTGGGGGGAGATGGAATAAGCCGAAATGCCTGAGTTACCTGAAGTTGAAACGATAAAGAACGAACTATCGCCTCACATTATCGGCCACAAGATTACCAACGTTACTATACTTGATGAGAAGCTCGTGCGCCAGCCATCGGTAAAAGAATTCCGCTCCCGCCTTATCGGAGAGAAGATAACCGGTATAGAACGGCGGGGAAAGTATCTAATCTTAGGCTTAAGTAGCGGTGAGGCATTAATTATCCACCTCAAAATGAGCGGCTCCCTTCTGCTAAAACCACCGGAAAGGTTCACCCGCGCCATACTCCACCTGGATAATGGCACCACCGTCCACTTCCGTGACCCGCGCAGGTTCGGGGTGATGTTGCTGGTAAAGGATAAGAATGCTATCATCGGCAAGCTTGGTCCCGAACCCCTGGCGGCTGAGTTCACCCCAAAAATTCTGGCCCAGCGCCTGAAAAAACGCACCGCACCGATAAAGGCTTTGCTCTGTGACCAGGGCTTTGTTGCCGGCATCGGCAATATGTATGCCGACGAAGCCCTGTTTCGGGCAGGGATTCACCCACTCCGGTCAGGGAAAAGCCTGTCTGGGGCAGAGATAGAACGACTCCACCATGCTATTCAACAGACCTTACGCTCAGCCATCAATAAAAAGGGAGCGAGCGTGGAGACATACTTTCGCCCCGATGGGCAGATCGGCACCGCCCACTTTGAGTTCAAGGTTGCTCATAAACGTGGTGAGAAATGTCCCAACTGTGGCACACCTATCCAGCGTATCCTGATTAGAAATCGGGGGAGCTACTTCTGTCCCAAATGCCAAAAAGGGGCTTAAAAGCTGAGGAGAACACCAAAGTTCCAAAGCACAATTGCACCATAAGCCGCAACAAAGCACGAGGTTGATATCAACGCCAACATGGGGAATCGCTTGTACAGGTCCCACAAAATAATTACGCAGAGGATGGTACCTACCACCTTGAGCATCAAGAAGCTACCCCCGGCCAGTACCGGCACCAGAAACGGGTTACCCTCGTGCGCCACCCCATTGCCAACAAGAAGGTAGGTCAACACACCATCCGAGATTACAAAACCAACCAGCAGACCGAGAAGATATCGCATTTAGTCTCCTACGGCGGTAGTGAAAGTGATTATAATTTGCCATATAGCGAATGTCAATATAAAAGGGGTAATACCTTAGTAATATCTCAGACTATGCCCAGCTGTTTCAGCCCAGCCAGTTCACCTTCACTCATGCCCAGAAGCTCGCCATAAACATAGTCGTTGTCCCGGCCCAAGGTTGGTGCCGCCCGAATATACCTTGCCGGCGTCTCCAACAGCCTTATCGGCACGGCGTCAGAGGTAGCCTTGTCCAGCTCGACAAAGAAACCGCGCCCTTTTAGCTGCGGGTCTTTAGCCAAATCGCTGGCGTCCTGCACCACCCCCGCCGCCACCCCCTCCCCCTGGAGTAAAGCCATCGCCTCCTCAGCCGTGTGCTTGCTGGTCCAGTCCGCCACCAGCCTGTCCAGCTCTGCTTTATTCTTCAGACGACCGCTAAAAGTGGCAAGTTTTTTATCCTCAGCCCATGATGGGTTGCCCAGAGCCTGCTTAAATCCCCGCCACTCCTCATCGGTGAAAACGGCAATGGCACACCAGCGGTCTTCCCCCTGACAGCGATAGAGGCCATAGGGTGCCGCCTCAGTTGACCCCGCCGGCTCAACCTCCCTGCCGCTAACCACATACTCCAGAATGGCTTCTCCCAGCAAGCTTACCATCGCCTCCACCTGGGAGAGGTCTATATATTGCCCCTCCCCCGTCCGCCGCCGGTATTCTAAAGCACCGAGCAGGGCGAAACAGGCGAAAAGGCCAGCGACATGGTCGGCGTAAGAAGTGCCCAAACCCAGTGGCGGCTTGCCGGGGAGGGAGGTTAAATACGTCATCCCGGAAAAGGCCTGGATTGTCGGGCCAAAGCCGGTATAGTCCCGCCACGGTCCGCTGTTTCCCATCGTTGACAGGCTGAGCATAATAATGTCAGGCTTTATCCTCTTGAGGCTCTTATAGTCCAAGCCCCAGTTAGCCATCACCCGCGGGGCAAAATTCTCAACGACGGCATCGCTAATAGCAACAAGCCTTTTCGCCAGGGCTATCCCCTCCGGCTTATTAAGGTTCAAGGTTATGCCCAGCTTATTACGGTTCCAGGTATTATAGTAGCCGCGGCTGAACTCATCCTCCTCTTGGGGCAAAAGCGGCTGGACTTTAATCACCTCAGCGCCAAAATCAGCCAGTATTCTGGTGGCATAAGGTCCCGCCAGCACCCAGCTAAAATCAAGGATACGGATTTTTTGTAGGACAGGTTGGTTAGTCATTTTCTTCCGTTTGGCTTTACGCCTGAATTTATGCTACAATAAGTACCTATGGCTAAGAGTAAAAAGGTTGCTACCACAGCGGACAAACCGGCTAAACCCCTCCCCGACCTCAAGACATTTATTGAAAATGTAAATAAGAAAGACAAGCTCAGTGGCAAAAAGATCCGCTTTGCCTTTACCAAGCGAAAAAGGGAATAGGCATAGCATCTCACTGCTTAACATCCTCCTTCGCCGCAAAGGGATGACCATCGCGGTAGAAATCAGGCCGATAATTTCGTGAGGCGTCCATTCCCTGCATCCAGCCGTTTTCTATCCCCAGTTTTTCTACCAGTTCGATAACTTCATTATATTCCTCTGATGAGATTGTCCGGGAAAGAAGAGGGAGCTGGGGGGCAAGGTTCGTGGGAAAGTACTGGGACATTATGCTCACCGTAACCTGAGGGGAGACCTCCCTGGCCAGCCAGGCAAGCGAGTCCTTACTGCCGGCAATTTTATTGGGCAGTATCAGGTGGCGCACAATCAACCCCTTCTGGGCAATACCCTCCTCATCCACTGTCAGGTTCCCAACCTGCCGGTACATCTCCTTGATGGCGGCACGTGACCTTTCTACATAATCTGGAGCCTTAGAAAATCTCCGGCCCCATTTATTTGAGGCATATCTCAAATCAGGCAGGTAAATGCTTATCATGCCGTCAAGCTCCCGCAAAGTGGCGACGGAATCATAGCCGCTGGAGTTATAGACCAGCGGCAGCCGAAGCCCCAGGGGCACTGCCTCCAGCACGGTGCGGACTATCTGGGGCACAAAGTGCGAGGGGGAGACAAAATTGATGTTATGACACCCAAGCTCGTCCTGCAAAAAGAGCAGGCGCCCCGCCAGAACACGAGTCTCAATCTCGTTGCGCTTTTGAGCTTTATAGTCCTGGCTTATCTGGTAATTCTGGCAGTAGACACAGCGCATATTGCAGTTGCCAAGGAACACTGTGCCTGACCCCCGGCTGCCGGAAAGCACCGGCTCCTCGCCATGGTGAGCACAGACCGAAGAGACAATGGGCCGGCGGGCCGAGCGGCAAAACCCCACCTCCCCCTCCCAGCGATTGACCCCACACTCCCGCGGACAGATGTTGCAGGAGCTTAGCCGCGCCTCAAGCGCCTCAGCACGGCGTTCTAACTCCCCCGACCGGTAAAGAGCAATATATCCCGGCACCACACCCCTCATGGCTAGATAACACCTTCCTTAATCGGGGAACGGCTGAGTTTAGCTGGCGCCCCGGGGAATTTATACTTCTTGCCGGTCTCGGGGTGTTCAATTTCAACCCAGAAATTACGCGCCTGTAGCTGGGGACCATTAACCACCCTTGATATTGAGGTGGCCCCCGCCCAAGGGAAGTGCATCAATTGCCCCTTCTCCACCAGCTCAGCTACAGTATGACCTTGTGTCCATCGCGCCAAGACCTCGATGATATGGCCAAGGTGCTTGAAGCGATAATCTCGAGCCAGCCATTTTTTATCGGTCAAGTCTTCCGCCATACCCTCAGCGGCAAGCCACTCAACCAGCATCTCCCACTGGTGAAATAGAGAAAGCAGAATATAACCATCCCGGCAGGGGAAGATGCGGAAGGCGCCATTCCAGTGGAGACTACCCTGGCGCCTGGCAACTACGCCCTGATAAAAATAGCGCACCAGGACATGGTCAAGGGCAGAGGCAACACACTCCTGCAAAGAAATGTCAATATGCTGACCTTTGCCTGAATTATGCCGCTGCCATAGCGCCAGCTGAACGCCAATGGCGGCAAAGAGCGAGGCGAGGTAATAACTCTGGTTGCCAAAGGGTTTTAATGGCGGGGAGTGGGGCTCGCCGCAGACATACATCTGCCCGCCAAGGGCTGAGGCGACTAGGTCGCAGGACTTATAATCGCGATATGGCCCATCCTGCCCGAAAGCGGTGATGGAAGCCATCACCAGTCTGGGGTTAATCCGACTAAGCTTGGGGTAGCCCAGCCCCAGCGCCGCCAGATAACCCGGCGGAAAACTTTCCACCACGACGTCAGCCGTCTTAACCAGCCGCTTGAATAACCCCTGCCCCGCCTTGAGCTCTATATCAAGAGTTATTAAGCGCTTACCGAGGTTCAAATAAAAAAGACCCCGCGGTGAACCCTTGGGGCTTTCTATTCTTATAACCTCCGCCCCCATATCCGCCAGCAGCCGAGAGCAGAACATGCCCGGCTCATCGGTTAAATCAAGAACACGGTAGCCAGATAAGGCACCTTGCCTCTTCATAGCCTTTGAAGTGCCGCATCAATTCGCTTTAAACAGCGCTCCCTGCCCAAGACGGCCATCGTCTGAAAGAGGGGTGGGGCGGCAGTCCGCCCGGTAACAGCTACCCGGAGCAAACCAAAGAGCTGACCGGTCTTCAACCCAAGCTCCGCCGCCAGGGGGCGGAGCACACCTTCCAGGGAAGCAGCATCAAACGCCACAAGCTGGCTGAGCCTCTGACTGGCTGCCTTCAATGCCCCAGCGGCTGACTCCCGGCTTATTTCGCCGATAAGAAGGTTCGGCTCGTAGTCAAGCTGGTCAGCGAAGAAAAATTCTGTCAGCTCCACCACCTCAGCCAGGGTTCGCGCTCGTTCTTGGACGAGGGGCAGGAGCGCCCTGACATACCCTTCGTCGGCGATTAATGCCTTCCCCGCGGCTTCATCCGTCATCAAATATGGCTGCACCGCTTCAAAGAAGTCGTCATTGGTCATCTTGCGGATATAGACCCCGTTCATCCAGTCAAGCTTTTCTTTGTTAAATATCGCCCCGGTCTTGCCGATTCGCTCAAGCGAAAAATTTTTAATAAGCTCTTGGCGGGAGATGAGCTCAGTCTTATCGTCAAGGGACCAGCCGATTAGAGCCAGAAAATTAAACATCGTCTCCGGCAGGTATCCCTCCTCCCGATACTCAAGTATGGACACCGCCCCGTGGCGCTTAGAGAGCTTGGAGCGGTCAGGACCAAGTATCATCGGGTGGTGAACAAACTGCGGTGGCTCAAAACCGAGCGCTTTATATAGAAGCAGGTGGCGGGGGGTGCTTGAAAGCCACTCCTCTGCCCTGATGACATGGCTGACTTCCATAGCATGGTCATCAACGACATTAGCCAGATGATAAGTCGGGTAGCCATCCGACTTAAGCAAGACAAAGTCGTCAATAGTACTATGCTCAAAGACGACCTCGCCATAGATGAGGTCATTAAACCTCGTCTGCCCCTCAAGCGGGGTTTTGAAACGCACCACCGGCGTGATACCCTCAGCCTCTTTCTTTGCCCGTTCCTTTGGGGTTAAGTCACGGCAGCAACGGTCATAGCCCGGCGGCTGCTTACGCCTGACCTGCTCCGCCCGCATCGCCTCAAGGCGCTCGGGGGAGCAGTAGCATAAATAGGCATCCCCCTGGGCAATAAGGCGCTCGGCGGCTTCCTTATAAAGCCCCAGCCTCTCGGACTGAATATAAGGTCCGTATTCACCCCCCACCTCCGGACCCTCATCCCAGTCAAGACCCAGCCATCTTAGGGAATCAAGGATAGCCTTCACTGCCCCCCTGACCTTGCGGGTGACATCGGTATCCTCAATGCGGACGATAAAGCTACCACCGTGGTGGCGGGCAAAAAGCCAGTTAAACAAAGCCGTCCTGATATTACCCACATGGGGTAAGCCGGTGGGGCTGGGGGCAAAACGCACTCGGATTGGTTTGGTCATCTCTTCTCAGACATTCTACCACCCCACCTGCTAACATTCTAGGGGGAGAGGAAAAGAGAGTTTTAGAGGCGAAGCCTTTGAGGGCGGGCGGGTGGGAAGAAAAAATCTAGGCTATATCTTCAAGCGCCTGCGCTAAATCGGTGGGGAGCTCAGACTTGAACTCCTTATACTTGCCGGTGGCGGGCAATTTGAAGCCAAGGCGGGAGGCGTGGATAAACTGCCGCGATAAAAAGGGCGATTTGACACCATACACCTTATCTCCCACCACCGGATAGCCAATCGCCG
>Ga0315282_10005966_pt1 | contig 20545 bp, 20 predicted proteins | sample YL17G07_20_MG_FD_203693 | JGI IMG/M metagenome (GOLD analysis project Ga0315282, IMG submission 203693) | Sediment microbial communities from Yellowstone Lake, YNP, Wyoming, USA - YL17G07_20 | ecosystem: Environmental > Aquatic > Freshwater > Lake > Sediment | place: USA: Wyoming | collected... | reverse complement strand
TCGGCACCTGCCATTGATGAAACGGGGACAATCTATATCGGAGATGGGTACGGATATCTTCATGCCTTTGGTGGTTCAGGCGAGCCTAAGACAATCGAAATCCAATCCCCAGAGCCTGGAAGACTCTACTTTTTTGGATTAAATCTTGGACCATTACCACGGAATAACACCGCTATTATCGGCTCTGTAAAAGTCAAGGTTCAAGTCTATTCCGAGAGTGAAATCGAAAGTGTTCATTTTTCCGTTGATGGAACAGAATACGTTGCAACCGCGCCGCCGTTCGAATGGAACTTGAACCACCGCGATGGAAAATTATTCCCATTAAGACAAACGATTACCGTCACCGCCTACTACAAAGGCGGCTGCAGCTGGACCGAGTCTATCCCAGTGTGGTATTTTCATTTATTAAAATTCTAAGAGAGTTCAACAAAGAATAAATTGATTTTATTGTTTTCAATTTTTTTTAGCTATGCTCGATAAATTGAGATTGCTTGTGTAAAAAGATGCTAAAAATAGAACCGTTTCTTTCATTAAAAATCTTGTAACGTTCTCTGCCGGTCATCCGGTAACACAACCTTTCGTTCGACTTCCCGCCATTCCAACCCGTGTTCCTCAAGGAGTTTCTTCACCATGTCAGGGACACGCGGTGCGCACAGGATCCCGCGCACCTTCGGCTCCTTTCTGTCTTTTTTTATGTCGTTTACGTACATACGGAGTTGATGGACCGAGCTGATCGTCGCCAGGCTTCGTTTCACCTCGATGACCACCGGCGTATGGTCTTTATCGAACCCGTAGAGATCTATGGACCCCGATTTCACTGGTTTCTCCCGTTTCACGATCCGTAGCCCCTCTTCGATCATGGTCGGGTCACTTATAATCTGGTTCACGACATCGGTTTCCATCCCGGCGATGATCAGGTTCGCGCGGTCGACAAGCGACGTCGCGGTCACCATCTTAAGGTTGCGGAACGTCACCTTCATTTTCTCAGCGGGACGAAGATGCCGGCACTTGAGTATGAGACGGTCGTCCTTGGTTTTGAATTCGGTGATGCTGCCGGTCGGCTGCCAGTTCACCGGCTCGCGCATCACGGGCTGGTGCACGAGCACCGTGCCGTCCTGCTTGATCATGATGAGACGCTCACCCCAGTCAAGCAGGGAGCGTGCGCGTCCCTGGTAATCCACCATGCATTCACCGAGCACCAGAAGCATTGTTTTCTCAGGCTTTGAGGTATGATGCTCCTTGATAAAATGTAACGCATCGGACGCCGAGGGATGCAGGACCGTGTTCATGACCTACCTTCTCACACCATCGGGAACCACGTTAAAATAGTATGTTAGACGGTGAGCCGCGCCTGCCCCTTCATCTTGTAGTTCGAAAGCTCCTTGAACACCTCGTCCTCATGCAGCACATCAAGCAGATCCCTCGAGGTTGACGACATCTGGATCTCGGTGGTACGCCCATGCCGTCCTTTGGAGATCACGCGGGCGGTGATCACCCCGAGCATGTCCAGCTCGGAGATCAGATCCGCGATCCTGCGCTGCGTCAAACAATTGTACCGTATCTTCTTGCACAGCTCCCGGTAGATATCGTACACCTCACCGGTCGTCATCGCCTGCTGCTGGCCCGCCTTCTTGTTGTGCTTATCGTGAATCAGGATGGAATACAGCACGAGTTTTGATTGGTTCGGAAGTGTTCGCACCACCTCGGTGATGCGGTCAAGCTCTATTTTGTTTTGCGCTGAGCGCACGTGATGGCGCGTGACCTTAATTGATTTTGTCCGCTCAGCGAGCTCCGCTGCGACTCGTAGAAGATCGAGCGCGCGGCGCGCGTCCCCATGTTCCTGCGCGGACAGCGCGGCGCACAGCGGGATCACATCATCGTCGATCACGCCTCGCTTCAGCGCGGTCTTCACCCGGTTGCGCAAGATATCCTGCAGCTGGCTTGCGTCGTACGGATAGAAGATCATGCTTTCCTCCCCGAGGCTTGATTTCACCCGCGGGTCCAGAAACTCCGTGAACTTCAGATCATTGGAAATCCCGATCACCGACACCCGCGCGTTCTCAAGGTCGCTATTGATCCTGGTGAGATTATACAATGCCTCATCCCCCTTGAGTTTGTCGACCTCGTCAAGCACGACGACCGTCACGCTTTTCTCCTTGTCCATCATGCCTTTGACCTTGGAGTACACCTCGTCGGTCGGCCAGCCGGTGAACGGCACATGGTCGTTCCACTCGTTGATGAACCGGTTCGCGATGTTCTGAAGCAAGCGGTACTGCGTGTCGACGATCTCGCAGTTCATGTAGATGAAATTCACTTTCTTGCCGGTCTCCTCGCCTTTCTTGAGAAGTTCCTTGCCGACGAATTTGACGACCGCTGTTTTCCCGGTCCCGGTTTTCCCGTAGATAAACACATTCGACGGCGACTCCCCCCGGAGGGCTGGCACCAGGATGTTGGCGAGATCATCGATTTCTTTTTCCCGGTGTGGAAGAAGCTCAGGCATGTAGGTCGGACGCATGACTTCCCGGTTCGTAAACAGTCCTTCGTTGGTCAATAGAGCGCTGAAAATGTCTTTGCTTGATGAATCTTTGATCGTAAAACACGCCTCCTCTTTTGGGGTTGTAAGGTGTTACTGTATTATAACTTTTTGTGTTAAATTTTGACAGAGGTTCCTCCTGTTGGGATAGAGGGAGGGGGAGGGGATGATTTCGCATGGAAACCGTTCACACGGGCCGCTAAAATCTATTAATTTTTTTATTAATATAATTTTAAAAATCGGAATATTAAAATAGTCAGAAATGCATAACATCACGGGACTACTCACGTCACTTTTTTCGTTCATTTCCGACTCCCTCACACTACCACGTTCCACACGAAATAAAGGGGTCCCCCTATAGACACCAAAGAAACAAATTCTCTCCGAGAAACACCTGATATCCTCAGGAGAAAAAAAAGAAAAAAACCGTGGGGAAACAGAACCAGCGGTTAGCTACCCACGATGATAACATCTTTCACGGATCGAATCGCTTCAAACGGGAAGACAAGATGACCAACTTCATCCAAATGGTACAACCGCGGATCAATATCCTCAGACGGCTCCACCAAAATACTGAGCAGCTGACCGGTTCTCTCGTCCACCAATGAATTCCGTAAAATGCCGAGGTACAAGCCCTCTTCACTCATGACTGTTTTTCCTCTCAATTCACTCTCCAGTACTTTCATGATATCCCTCATTTTTTATTTTGTTACATATATTGAATGTCGCGTTCTTTTTTATCCTTTTTGGCGATGCTGCTCCCCATATCCTCCTTCACTCTCTTGTAATATTTCACCACGTCGTCAGTCAGGCTGCCACGCGCCTCGCCCATCGCCTGCTCAAAGTTTAATTTTTTCACTTCCTTGGCATGAATGTCACTACGCAGCGCAAGCATTGCTGCCTCCCGGCACATCGACTCGATGTCCGCACCGGAAAACCCGGTCGTCCGCTCCGCAAGCTCATCCAGCGACACGTCCTTTCCCAGCGGCATGTCCTTCGTATGAATCTTAAAGATAGCAAGCCGCGCATCCTTATCAGGACCAGGGATCAACAGCAGCCGGTCAAACCGCCCGGGACGTAGCAACCCTGGATCGATGATATCCGGCCGATTCGTCGCACCAATCACGACGACACCTTCCATGCTTTCCAACCCGTCAATACTGGTCAGTAACTGGTTCACCACGCTTTCCGTGACATGCGACCCTTCAAACGCACCCCGGCGGGGGGCAATAGAATCAATCTCATCCAAAAACACAATCGTCGGCGCGACCTGCCTGGCTTTCTTAAACAGCTCACGGACTGCTTTCTCGCTTTCCCCAACCCATTTACTGAGCACCTCAGGCCCTTTAATGGAAATAAAGTTTGCTTTCGACTCATGAGCAACCGCTTTGGCAAGAAGCGTTTTTCCTGTCCCTGGCGGACCATACAGAAGGATGCCTCGAGGCGCATGAATACCCATGCGTTTGAACACCTCAGGCTGGATGAGCGGCCATTCCACTGCCTCACGCAGGTTCTGCTTCACGTCCTCCAGGCCACCGACATCCTCCCAGGTGACCTTGGGGATTTCCACGAAGAACTCACGCAATGCAGACGGCTCGATGCCGCGGTGCGCGCTCTTGAAGTCATCCATGGTGACTTCCATCTTCTCCAAAAGCTCAATCGGGATCGGCTTCTCGAGGTCAATATCGGGGAGGTACCGCCGCAGGGCATTCATCGCGGCCTCACGGGCAAGCGCGGCAAGATCAGCGCCGACAAACCCGTACGTGATATCTGCGATATCATCAAGCACCATCTCCTTTAGAATCCGTTTGATGAAATCATCAGGAGCGTCCCGTATCGACCCGAGCCGCTCGGTAATCTGTTGATCTGCGTTCACATTCACCTCAGGGTCATCTAGATCATATGGAAGCAGGTTCGTGACCTCATCAGCGAGTAGTTTAATCGTCTTTTCGTAAAACGTCGACGGCATCGACGCCTTCACCGACTCAAACGTCACATTCAGATAATTGCTGATGACCTCCGCCCGCTTGTTCTTATCCTTGGGGCGCAGCATGTTCTTCAGGAGGTCCGAGATATGGATCTTCTTGATCCCCTGCTTGATGCTGGTCATGATCGCGTCCTCTTCGACCTTCTCCCCGGGGTATATCTCCGCAAGCGACGGGTTGATCGGCATACCGCGTGTATGAATCTGCAGGATTTCCTTTCGGCCGTTCCGGTCAGGGACATCGATGCGGATTTCCCGGTCGAATCGACCAGGCCGCCGGAGCGCCGGGTCTATGACGTCCGGTATATTTGTTGCACCAATGACAATGACCTTTCCACGGCCTTTTAATCCGTCCATCAACGTTAAAAGCTGTGAGACGACACGACGCTCCACCTCACCGTGGACTTCGCTACGCTTCGGCGCGATCGCATCGATCTCATCAAGGAAGATGATCGACGGCGCGTTCTTCTGCGCCTCCTCGAACACCTTCCGGAGGTTCTCCTCGCTTTGACCATAGAATTTACTCATAATTTCAGGACCGTTAATCGTATAAAAGTTCGCGCCTGACTCATTAGCAACCGCTTTCGCAATCAATGTCTTCCCAGTCCCTGGCGGCCCGTGCAGCAGCACCCCTTTCGGCGGGTCGATGCCAAGCCGGTCGAACAGCTCAGGGTGCTTCAGCGGAAGCTCGATCATCTCACGGACCTTCTGAATCTCCAGATGGAGACCACCGATGTCCTCGTAGCTCACCCGCGGGCCTTCCTCCTCCGCGATTTTCGCAGCCTCTTCCTTCACGTGAAGAATCGTCCGCTCCGTAATCATCACGATGCCATGCGGGTTCGAGTCAACAATCACAAATGGCAATGCATTTCCGAAAAACGCAATCCCAGGGATGATGATCTCGTCGCCCTTCGTAATCGGCCGACGTAGCATGTTCTTGCGGATGATCACGTCGATGCCCATGCCAAACTCGATGCGCTGGCCTTCGGGCATGAGTGGCGCAAGCACCACGTCGCGCGCCTCCTTCACCTCAGCGCGCCTGATTTTCACTCGATCGCCAAGGCCGGTACCCGCGTTTTTCCTCGTCAGATTATCGATTCGGACAAGGCGTTTCCCCTCATCGGACGGATGCGCGCGCCACACGGACGCGGCGGTCACCTTGGTGCCTTCAAGCTCTATTACATCGCCGATAGACAAATCAAGATCCATCCTGGTCTGATGATCGATACGAGCCCTGCCGTACCCGACGTCCTGCTGAAAAGCCTCAGATACCTTAAGAACTACCTCGCGAACCATAACTCCCACCAGTCGTACTCACTGTGGGCAGAAGAAAACGCGCATTATAAAGTTTTCTCCCCACAGCCGCTTGGGACAGAGGAACAATTAAATAGGAATAATCTATATTTTGCCGTAGATAAAAACAAGTCTGGGAATGTGGTATGATGAAATTCAAGTACATTGTGATAGTGCTGTCTCTTGCAAGCCTGCTGGTTCTCTATTTCTTGTCCGGCCTCTCCCAACCAACAGCCATACCTCTTTCAAAGGTGCCGATTAACGAGGGGAAACAAGTCGTCGTAAGCGGCGTCGTCACCGGGTACCAGATGACCACCTTTGGAAGCGAGCTTATCACCATACGGGACGCAAACAGCACCAATACGTCGACGATTACGGTGTACGTCGAGGGTACGCTGCCGGTCGAGTACGGCGATCTCGTCCGGGCGACCGGTACAGTACAACAATATAATAATGAGTGGGAAGTCACGGTCAGTAACCCGCGATTTGTCACTGTTCTTCAAAAATGGGGGGACCGTTCGTTTCCGCTCTGGCAGCTCGCCCAGAATCCCACGCGATATGTGGATACGAACGTGAACGTCACCGGCATGATAGAGACGCTGTCCAGTGTGAGTTTTAATTTACAGGACACCGCGGGATCCTGTTCGCTTTCTGTCTCCTGCGCCCATTCGAAAAACTCCTCGTTCATGAAAGGAGACCTTGTCGCGGTGAAGGCGCGGTTCCTCTACGACCAGGAGACCTTGAGCTACACCCTGAAGGTGGCTGATGCAGCGCATGACATCACAGTGTTGGGAAGGAGTTCGTGATGCTGGATCTCCTCCTCATCGTCGCATTTTGTCTGCTTGGGGTGCTCCTCGGCATTGCCACCGGACTTGTGCCAGGCCTGCATGTCAACAATATCGCGCTCATCCTGCTCTCCTTCTCCGGCGCGATCGTCGCTGCCTGCCAACCTTTGTGCACGTACGGAATCTCCGAGCAATTCATCCTGGTTTTGATCTGCGGGTTGATCATCTCGATTTCGTTGACCCATGCGTTTCACCAAAATCTTACGTCGACGTTCGTTGGCGCGCCGAACGAGGAGACCGCGCTTTCCGTTCTGCCCGCGCACAATCTTCTGTTGAGAGGTGAGGGGTACAGGGCGGTGGCGCTTGCTGCGCTCGGATGCATCGGTGCGATCCTTGTGTGCCTTGCACTGTTCGTTCCCCTCCGCTTCCTTCTTGGTCCCCCCTTTAATCTGTATGGCGCGATTCGAGAGGTCATGGTCTGGGTACTGGTCGCGGTCGTCTTTCTGATGATCGCGACGCATAAAACCCGCATCACCGATTTCGGGCTACAGGGAAGACTCTCCATTGTCGCCGGCATGCTGTTCGCCGCATGTGTGTTTCTCCTCTCCGGCGTGTTCGGCCTTCTCATCTTTACCATGTACGTAGAATCACCAGTCGGACTTCCCGCCCCGGTCTTGTTCCCGGCTCTGGCCGGACTGTTTGGGATGCCGACCCTGCTCAATTCGCTACTCACGAAACCCGCAATCCCGGAGCAGAAGATCGAGACGCTACAGCTGAACCGGATCGAAAAGAAATCGTCCTTTGTCTCCATTCTCACCGGGAGTTTCGTGGGCATCTTCGTCTCCCTTATCCCTGGACTGACCACGGCGACCGGAACGGTGCTTGCGATGACGGCACGTCAGAAATCAAGCACGGAACAGACCATCATCACCCTCGCCTCGGTGAACACCGCGGCCTCGTTTTTCGTTGTCATCGTCCTGTTCGTTCTCCTCAAGGCACGCAGTGGTGTCACGATCGCGATCAATGCTCTCCTCCCCGCTGAGGCCTGGACTGATCTCGTCATGCCTGCGACGCTCGTCTACCTGTTGATGTTCCTCGTGCTTTCCGGATGCATCTCCTATTTCTCGACGCTGTACTTCGGCAGGCTGTTTGCAAAAAAATTCACCCGGCTCCCGTACACATCGCTCGTAGCCTTCACCGTCGTGTTCATCTTCGTGCTCGTGACTTTGTTCACCGGCATCCTCGGTGTGTTGATTCTGCTCGCGGGTACAAGCATCGGGTTTTTGCCGATCTGCTGGGGGGTGCGGCGAAGTCAGTGCATGGGGGTGCTGCTGCTCCCGATTATTTTGTACTTCCTTTGAACAGGCTCGTCTCAACCTTATCGTACCATTCTTCGAGGGGAAGGTCGTACGTTCGTGCGACGAAGAGCGCAGCGACCTCCGTCAGGATGTTTTTTTCAGAGGCAACCTTGGTGATTTCCTCAAGCACCTCTTTCATGTCACGGCCGGTTTTTTCACTGATCTGAGATACGATTTGTTCAATGATTGATTCTTGCGGTGGTTCTCCCTTTTTTTTGATGAAGGTTTTCTTCGTTGGGATGAACCCCACCGGGATTGTGATGGTGTCGATCGGAAAGTTTGGGGTCAGCGTCCCGCCTTTTTTCACGAGAAGTCCTTGGGCGACCGCGTAGGCGACGAACTCTTGCGCCTCTTTCGTGGAGAACCAGCCAAGCTCCATGGACAGCGGTAGGTACAGTTCCGATTCCTTCAATGCTTGTTTTCCGCTCCGATTGAACAGGAATGCGATGATGATTTTCGCTTCGGTATCCATTAGGCGGTCCCTCCGATGTTCCTCAGGTCAACCACACGACCGGCCAGGCCTTGCTCCTCCCAGCCTGACGGATTATTTATTTCTGTGCCATACAGGTAGAGTTTGTGTTTCATCGCAAGTTCTTTGAGGTAGCTGGAAAACGTGAAATCATGCTCGGGCTGATTGTCATTGGTAAACACAATGATGCCAACGCCACTAGAGGGTAAAGGAATAAGGAGCGTCTTATCTTTTTGGTCTGACGTCATCGCAACGTACACGTCATCCTCGGTGAGATCCAGGATGCCAGGAATATCCACATCAGGCCAGCGGTCCGCCCGTATCGTCAGGTTTGTCGCGCCAGACATGATGATATCCATGACATCGTCAAGGGAGCGCGGCCCGCCGTCCACCCACAGCACGCAGTGCTCCGTAAGCCGCTGGTACAGATCGAAATTCGGTTTGTTGTGTTCGATACCGTCCCTGTCGAGGACGTACAGCATCGAGTCTTTGTCGACACGCGCGAATAGTGCATCGATTGAGAGTTCGTTTCCTTCGAGTCCGTCGAAGAGAATACCGTTTTGAATGTTCACGAGGGGGATACGGTCCATGCGGTGCTGAACCAGGTTAGGAGTTAAAAAACTTTTCAGGGAACGAGGCGTTGTGTATTACGTGGTAATTTAATTAAGGATACATAAGAATAGTTTACCTGTCAAAATTTAAAAATATCGCCGATAAGAAACGGTGACAAACTCACCAAAATAATCTAAAAATAACAATTTCTTTAGAAACACTATCACCATTGCTTCCTTTTGCTGTTATGGTAAAAGAAGTTTTTAAGAACGGCCTTCCGCCCATTTCAAAAGCCCAGTCAAAGGGTCCTGGGGCGGTTACGGTACCTTGCAGAACACCATTGAAATAAAATTCTACATAGGCAGTAATATTACCAGTTACCGTAGCTACCATGGTAAGTTTTCCATGTAATATAAAATATATTTCGCATGATAATATTTTATGACCCTTCCAAAAGACGCCCGTATCTGGTTGGATTGTCATATATATTCCACAAGGAACAATTTTGGTATCATTGATAATTTTACCAGTCGAATGACTACTAATCGGAAATGCACTCATAACGAAAAGTAAAACTATTCCCCCACAGACAACCTGTTTCCTGATCGACATATTTCCTCTATAATAAAGATATATATCCTTTATTTAATTTTTTTTGTTATATCTGTTTTATATATTAAGGACCACTTTTGTAAAAGGCCGTCTGTCTTATAAAAGGTAACGCATTGTTCTGACTTCTTCTACAAAGCTAAGGAAAAACTAAAAATAAAAAAGAAAAAGAAGGGTTATCGTCCAAGCCGTTTTTCTGTCTCCGCGATCTTCAGCCGTGTCTTGATCACGGTGTCAGGGTTCAGCGAGATGCTATCGATGCCGCATTCAACCAGAAACTCGGCGAACTCCGGGAAGTCCGATGGTGCCTGCCCGCAGATGCCGACCTTACGGCGCGGGCGGTGGGCATGCGCGGTGGTGATGACCTGGGAGACGAGCCGTTTCACAGCGTCGTTACGCTCATCAAAGATATGTGCGACCAGATCAGAGTCCCGGTCCAGCCCAAGCGTCAGTTGCGTCAGATCATTCGACCCGATGCTGAACCCGTCAAACACCTCAGAGAATTGATCCGCGACGATGACGTTCGAAGGGATCTCGCACATGACGTAGACCTCCAGCCCGTTCTCTCCTTGTTTCAGGCCGAACTCGTTCATGACCTGGATGACCTTGCGGCCTTCCTCAGGCGTGCGGCAGAACGGGATCATGGGTTTGATGTTGGTCAGCCCCATCTCGTTTCGCGCTTTTTTCAGTGCGACGCATTCGAGGCCGAACGCTGGCTTGTAGGTCTCATCGTAGTACCGGGAGGCGCCCCGCCAGCCGATCATCGGGTTGTGCTCCTCTGGTTCGTAGAGGTACCCGCCTATGAGGTTCGCGTACTCGTTGGTCTTGAAATCGGACGTCCGTACGATCACGTCATTGGGGTAGAACGCTGCCGCTATCTTTGAGATTCCGCGGGCGAGCGTGTCAATGAAGAACTGGACCTTGTCGTCGTAGCCGACGCTTCGCTCATCGATCTTTTTGATGACGTCAGCGATCTTCTTGTCCTTCGGCGCCTTCTTTTTTAACTCCTTGTACTGGAGGAGTGCCAAGGGATGGATCCCGATATGTGAGTTGATGATGAATTCCTCTCGTGCGAGCCCGACCCCGTTGTTCGGGATTTGTCCCTGCTGGAACGCTTGCTCCGGGACGCCGACGTTCATCATCACCAGGGTTTTTGTCGCCGGGAGCTCATCAAGCTTTACGGTGTCGACATGGTATTTCAGAAGACCGTCGTAGATTCTGCCGACTCCCTCGGAGTCATCGATCGTGATACTCATGCCATTCTTGATGAGTTCAGTGCCGTTCCCGGTCCCAATCACGCAGGGGATCCCGAGTTCTCGGGAGATGATCGCCGCATGACACGTCCGGCCGCCACGGTTCGTGACGATGGCGCCCGCGATCTTCATGATCGGCTCCCAGTCAGGATCGGTCATGTCCGTGACCAGGGCCTGGCCTTTCTTGAATTTGCTGATGTCTTTTGCGTCTGCGATGATGTTCGCTTCCCCCTGGCCGATCTTGCTTCCGACCGCTTCTCCTTCGACCAAGAGTGTGCCTTTCTCGTCAAGCACGTAGGTCTCCATGACCGCTGCCTTCTTCTGGGAATGCACGGTCTCCGGCCTGGCCTGCACGATGAACAGTTCGTTTGTTTGGCCGTCTTTCGCCCATTCGATATCCATGGGTTTCTTGTAATGCTCCTCGATGATGACCGCCCAGCGGGCGAGCGTGAGGATCTCCTCGTCATTTATCACGAATTTCGCCTTATCCTCGGGGCTGACCTTTGTCTGTTTCGTGCCGGTCGCGCCATAGATGAGTCGTTTGTCCTTCGACCCGAGTTTCTTCTCAAGGATCGGCCTGAACCCTTGTTTCAGGGTTGGTTTGAACACGTAGAACTGGTCAGGGTTGACCGCGCCTTGGACGACGTTTTCCCCAAGGCCGTACGCACCGGTGATGTACACCGCGCCCTGGAACCCGCTCTCCGTGTCTATCGAGAATATGACGCCGGAGCAGGCGAGGTCTGAGCGTACCATTTTCTGCACGCCGACAGAGAGATACACGCTGAAATGATCAAAGCCTTTGTCGACGCGATACGAAATCGCCCGGTTCGTGAACAGTGACGCGAAGCAGTCCCGTACTTTTTCGATGAGCGTGTCCTCGCCGCGGACGTTGAGGTAGGTTTCCTGTTGTCCTGCGAAACTAGCGTCCGGCAGGTCCTCCGCGGTCGCGCTGCTTCTGACTGCGACGTCGACGTTTTCGCCGTAGCGGAACTCCATCTCCCGGTAGTGCTTCCTGATGTCTTCTTCGAGGTCCGGCGGGATCGGGGTACTTTTGATGAGCTCGCGTATTTTTTGTCCGCGGGTGGCGAGATCAGTCACGTTATGCGTGTCAAGGCCGCCAAGGATTTCTCTTATTTTGAGGTCGATGCCTGCTTTCTCAATCATGTACTTATACGCGTATGCGGTGATGGCAAACCCAGTGGGGACGCGGACTCCTTTTTGGCCAAGGTTCCGGATCATCTCACCAAGTGAGGCATTCTTTCCACCGACCGAGGGTACATCCTGGATGCGCAGGTCTTCAAACCATTTCGTAAATTCCTGAATCATGGAAGTCTCTCCGTTCATGAGCAGAGGTTAACGCAAGGTTACATATAAAATCTTTTTTATGAAGAGGAAGGATAAAGGGTGGTTGGTTTTTTTACAGTTAGAAGAATTTCCACACTACGATGCTTGCTTGTACACTTTTTCCTAAGGTGTCATAAGCAGTCACGGTGATAGTATGCTTAAAGAATGCTACCGAGTTCCATGTCCAGGAGTACGGTACCTCGGTGTCAGTCGCCTTCAGCTTGCCGTCAATGGAAAACTCCACACGGGCGATCCCCAGGGGATCCTGGTACGCGTTCGCTTCGATGGTGATCTGTCCGATAATGACGTATTTGCGGGAGGGAAAAACTCTTTTGTCCATGAGATAGATGCCTTTCACTGGTTTCGTGATTGTTACAGATGGAAGTTCGTAGCTCACGGTGACAGTCGCGGTGTCGCTGCTGCTGTTGCCCTCGTGATCAGTGACCGTGAAGGTCGCCGTGAAATTCCCAACCGCGGAATAATTGTGAGTTGGATTTTGCTCGTTTGAGATTTGTCCGTCCCCGAAATCCCAATGACAGGAGTATGGCGGGATGCCGCCATAGATCGTGCCAGTGAATTGGACAGGCATTTGATAATATCCATTGTACGGGCCATTCGCATCGACAATGAGTGGTCCTCGACCGAAGGCATGGAGATAGCTGACACCCACATCTTGAATAGATCCAACATAGAGAGTTCCATCATTTGCAATGGATGGGGATGACTGAACCCCAGTATGTGCAATTTCTTTTCGCCATCGCTCCGTTCCGTCAGGATTGACAGCAAGGATTTCCCCGCCATGCCCATCACCGATATTCACCCCGACGTAGATGGTGCCATCAGCAGAGATAGCCGAAGAAGAGTGCCCGATCCACCGTTCCGATCCAAGGTCGAAGGCCCACTTTATCGTCCCGTTTGGTTTAATTGCATAGAGTCTGTCACTCCCAACGTAAATTGTACCGTCTGAAGCTATGGAAGGATTCGACTGTGGTCCTGCCCCTAGATGGATTTTCCATTGCAACGTACCGTTGGGAGACAATGCATAGAGGTAATTATCGTAGGAGCCGATGTAAACTGTCCCGTCTGGTGCAATGGAAGGATCGCCATGTATTTCACCCCCTGTTATAAACCGCCAGCGCAAGGTCCCATTAGGATAAATTGCATATACGTAATCATCACAGGATCCGACGTATATTGTGCCATCAATACTAATTACTGGGGAGGAAAATATTGAATCACCAGTGATGTAACGCCATTTCTCAGTCCCATTGGGAGTGATTGCATTTATAGTATGACTCGTCGTCCCTACATAGATGGTTCCATCGTTCGCAATAACGGGAGAAATAGCAATCGTACTACGAGTCCAATATGTCCACTTGACTGTGCCATTTGGATAAACAGCATAAAGATCCCCATTCCAATCGCCAATATACAATGTTCCCTTGTCATCAATTGCAGGTGAAGAACCTAAAATAGAATCACTAGTTTCAAGCTTCCATTTCATGGATCCATTCGGAGATAACGCATAAAGATACATTCTAGCCCCGATGTAGATCGTTCCATCACTGCCAATAACAGGAGTGTCGTCGACCCATCCACCATCAGGTACATTGAATCGCCATTTCTCAACGTAAGGATTGGTCGCGGTGCTGTACGGGCTCCTGCTCGTATGCTTGACATCGTGACAGTACATCGGCCATGAAGAATTCATCGGTCCGCTGGTAGAACTCGCAGTCGACTTTATATTCTCATTATTCCTTAATTCATCATTCTTGAAAACGGTAATACCTCTTTCATTACCATCGTTTTTATTAGTGAGATGAACCGACCAGTCGTTCATATAATGCCGGTATTCGTCCATTTGAGCAGATTTAAAATTCTCTGCAGTATCAACATTAGATCCTCTACTTATCAAAGGTACTGACGAAACAAGAAATAGAACAATGATTCCAATCGCTAAACCTTCTCGAATCAGTTTTGTTCCCCCTTCTATGGTTCTATAGGAAGGAAGTGTTATATAAATGTTTATTACACGTTTAGTATCTCAGATGCGTCTCCATTTTATGAAAAATCATTTTTTTTAAAAGGAGTATGAATATTCAGGACAGCCTTTGATTATTTAGACAAGCACGTAAATCGCCCGTAATCCATCCTTGTTTATCTAAAAAAATTTTTATAAAAACCCTGAACAAGCGTCCTTTACTGGTAAGAAAAAAAACAAGAGAGAGACGCGATTATTCGCCTTCGTCTTCCATGAACACTGCCGCGGCAATCACCGTGGTCCACAGCCCGTCCTTGTCGCCCTCGGCGGTCTGCGCGACACTCTGGGTCCGCACGATCTGCCCGCTCATCTTGTACTCCTGTTTCCGCTTGTCCCACGCCTTGTCAGGGTCAAACTCAAGCCCCAGCGTCGTCGCAAGCATCGTCGCCGCGAGATCCTCGGTCATATCCTCCAACTTCTTCCCCGTGGTCCCAAAGCAGTGATGCTCGGAGATGTACCCGTAACTCGACCGGTCTTTCGGGACCGCGATACCGACCGCGGCGCCAATGAGCCGGTTCGGCTCGTTCGTCGAGTTCCTGGACATGACCACGTAGGTGATCTCGCCAGCCCGAAGCTCCTTCACCCCTTTCTCCTTCGTGATGATCTTGCAGTGCGGCGGGATGATGCTGGACACGTACACGAGGTTGCATTGCTCGATGTCAGCGTCACGCAGCGCCAGCTCAAATGACTGTAGCTCGTGCTTATGTCTCCCCACGCCCTTGGTAAAAAAAACTCTTTTTGGTACCATTCCAACTCCAAGAATAAAATTTGTTTTATAAATATATCTATCCTTTTTTACGCGACTTCCCTACCCTCCTCTTTCGTCTCTTCCTCCTCCTCCTCGTCTTCCGGCTCATCCGCGTGCGTCACTTTCACGGTCCGCTGTTTTTTCAACAGTTCCTGCATCTGCTTCTGGATGTCGACCTGCTCCTGCGGGAGCGCCTCACCCTCCACGGGCTCCTCTTCCTCCGGCTCCTCCGCCGGCGCCTTTTGTCTCACAACCTTCTCCCGCGGTTTTTCTCTTACTTGCTTCTGCATCAGGTCCCGCATCTGCTTCTGGATGTCGACCTGCTGCTTCGAAAACTCCACCTGCTCTTGTTGGTACTGCGTCGGCACATGGCTTTGCACCATGTTCTCCACAAGCTTTTGTATATCTTTGAATGGATAGACGCCATGCAGCTCGTAGTAGCTGCGTGCGATCGGCGTCTGCACTTCCTTGCCGCCGCCGGCAAACCCGAACAGCCGTGCCTTGGCCCCACCGACCTCGACCCCGCCACCCGCAAGGGTCTTGTCGCTGCCCAGCCCGAACCCGGACTCGCTTATCGGGATGATCGTCCCGAAGCCAAAGATCTGCCCGAGGATCCCCTGCCGCGAGTTGATATCGGTGATCTTCTCGTACCGGATCGTCCGCTCCCTCTTCGTCAGCACACCGCCCTTGAACATGATGCGAAGGTTGGTGATGTAGTACTTATGCGACCGGCGGTACAGCTCCACAATGAGGAACCCAGCGATCGACACCGCGATCGAGTACACAAGGATGAACAGCGCGGGATCCTTCTCCCAGTGCTGCCAGAACAGAAGCCCGAGGGAACCAGCGACCACCCCGAGGTACAAGAAAAAGATGCTCCACTGGATCGCGACCAGGGATGCGATCACCCCGACGAGAAGCAATACCAAGGACCACAAGATCAAGGAATACCAGACGTTCACGTCAAAAAATGTATGGTACGCTGAGAACTTCACCAGCCACCAGACGAACATCCCCCACGCGATAACGAAGATGGGCAGTGCCTGCAGTTTCATGAACGACAAGGGATGAGGCGATAGCAACCGCTCAACCTGCTCATTTTTTAGAAGCTCTTTTTTTTCCATCCGCAACCCTCATATGCTTCATCCTTCCCGCGGTTTTAAATCTATTGGTCTTATATTTTATCAACACGATTGTTATCATTACCGTCGAAACGATCATCGCAAGAAGCGACCAGCCGAGGAAATCATCCCGCGGGACGTAAAAGAAAAACGCCCGACTTGCACCATAGGCGATCGGGAGCGTGAGAAACGGAAGCATGCGCCAGCCGCTCGCGATCTCATCAGACGCCCTGACAAGCACGAGGAGCACGAATGCGAGCAGAAGCGCGATGATAGAAATAACGGACATCCAGCCAAAGAGCGAAAACAATGCCACGAACCAGTTGTTCCCCAGCGCAAGCGACACATAGAACAACACGTACACGCCCGCGAAAAACGCAACGATGTAGACTGGCTTTTTCGTGAAATGGGTCGTTATGTTTTTCAAATCGTACAAGAGGTTGACCTTCTCTTTGCGTTCCTCGCCGATATAACTCGGGCGTATCCCCATGCCGAAAAAAAGCAACACCAGCAAAAAGAAAACATGAACCGGGTTGAGTAAATCGATGCTGGCAAGGAAGCGGGAAACGCTTTGCGCAAAACTTGAAAGCGTCGTCCCAAGATTCGACAGCGTCTCTACGAACGTATGCTGTACGCTTGCGGGAAGAACGAACCCGTCGGTCAGTAAAAAAAAGCTGAATAAGAGCATCAACCCTGCAGGAATAAAGAACGGACCAAGAAACAGAAACAAGGTCGAGACCCATTCGAACACACCTGTTTTTATCTTCTTCGGTGACACCGTCCCGTAGTTCACGGTCACCTGGAAATGTTCAATACCGCTTCTCGTCACCGTGTACCCCAGCGCATGGCACAACGTCTGAAACAACACACCCATGAAGTTCGTGAACCTGGCGAGCGACTCATGCTGGTGCCGGACTTTTTCAAGCATCCGTTTGTCCGCTTCAATGAAGACAAGCTCAAGCAGCCACAGCGCGGCAACGCTGAAAACCATGGCTAGCGGCGCAAGCAACAGCACATCGAAATCCAGGGGGCTGGTCACCATCACTCTCCAATGTGGTAGTCAACGCTTTGTATAAAAATCTTTTTTACACGACGTGCAGCTGGACTTCCTGGCCGTTGAAATCGTACGCCCGCCAGGACGTGCCGCCGTACGGGCTGACGCCCACGATGAGATGAACCCTTCCGAAATGGCCGAACAAATCCAAATCAGCCTCGGAGGGCCGCGCGATCGATGACGGGTGGCTGTGCACCGTCCCGACCACGCTGTAGTCAATAGGAAGCATATGCAGTTTGAAGATCGCATGGGAGTCGCCGGAGATCGTCCCCGGGAGCAGCACCACCTCGGTGATCGTGGTTTTCGCGGTGCGATCCACCCTTAGCAGCGCGCCGAACTCGTTCGGGAAATTCGATTTCGAGCTTTCCAAAATAAGGTCAAGACACCGCTTCTGTATCATCCACTGTACCAGGATAGGTTCACGTTTTTTCCGCTGGAACAGCCCCATAGGATCATCTCATGAGCTTGAGGCGGACCATCTGATAGAAGCTTTCGCCGAACCTGATGAACCGCGCTTTCTTCTCAGACCTGGTCACCACGATGTCATTGTCCGATGTCACCGATGTCGCAAACCGTCCGTCGATCACTAGCTTCGAGTCCTTGCTTTTCGGCAGGAGTTTAATCCCGACCTTGCTCTTCAACGGCACGATCCACGGGCGCGCAGACAGCTTAAACGCGGCGAGCGGCGCGATCACCATAGCGTCCACCGACGGGTCCAGGATCGGACCACCGACAGAAAGAGAGTAGCTCGTCGAGCCGGTCGGCGTCGCGATGATCACCCCGTCAGCGCCCATCGATTCGATCAACTCTCCGTCCACATAAAGTTTCAAGTACAGGATCTTCGCGATCCGCGCGGTCTGCACCGTCATCTCATTCGCGGCATCGGGTAGGCGGCTGCCGTCCACTGTGATTTTCAGCTTCGCCCGCTCCTCGATATTGTACTTCCCCGCGATGATCTTCTCCAGGCCTTCCCGTGCGTACTTCGATTCAACCTCAGACAAAAACCCCATGCCGCCGGAGTTAATCGCAAACACAGGCTTATCGATCTCGCTCAATGCCATAAGAATAGTGCCGTCCCCGCCGACCGTTACCACTACGTCCGCCTGCTTGTTCATCTCCTTAAAGGTGCACCCGGGGACCTGGATCGCTTTTGCGAAACTTTCCTCGGCGCACACGGACCCATGGCCACTGAGCAGTTCGTACACCTCTTTCGCAAGCGAAATCGATTTCTTCGCATTCGGTTTACAGACAATCCCCCAGTTCATTCTTCCTCCCTACGCCCGCGCGAGCTTCATCAGTGGTGTAAGCTTCACCAGCAGCGACGGATGCTTCGTCACCAGTGCCTTAATAATACTTAATGTGCTGAACTCCTCAAACTTATAATCCTTCAGCGAGTCCGCCAGCATATCCAACGTTTTATCCTCCATATCAAGCATGACCTCCTTCACCACGTAGTTCCGATGCAGCTTCTTCCCGAACGCCTCCTTCCACCGGGCCTCATACGCCGAGAGGAACTGCGCGTCGAACCGCTGCTCCTTCACCGCTATCCCGATGACCTCCCCGGCGATCTTCCCACCCTCGATAGAGGTCATGAGCCCGCCGCCGGTGATCGGATCAACCTGGCGCGCCGCATCACCGACAAGCAAAAGATTATCCCGTACCGATTCCACCGGCTCCGCAACCGGGTCCGCACCCGCGATGAGTCGAAGCGGCGAGCCTTTTCGTAGCTCAGGACGGGCAGCAATAAATGCATCAAGTAACCGCAACGCCATCCCTGATTCGCTTTGGCTTGACAGGATTCCGATGCCCACATTTGCGACATCCTTCCCCTTCGGAAATATCCATACGTACCCACCAGGCGCGATCTTTTGCCCAAGGAAGAAATCACAGTACGGGCTTGGCCAGTCGATGTTCGTAAGCGTGTACTGCACGCAGGTCTCCAGGTCGTACGGCTTGAGCGTCGTTTGAATACCAGCCCATTTTCCTATCCGCGATTCCACCCCGTCAGCGCCAACAACAATATCAGCCTCGATGTCGAAGGTTTCGTCAAAACGCTGCGCCTTCACGCCCTTGATGTGGCCGTCTTTCTTTAGTAAATCCACCGCGTTGGTGTTCAGCATGATCCGTGCGCCTTTCTGCACCGCACCCCGCGCAAGCTCCTGATCAAAGATATCACGGTACAGCACGTACCCGGTTTCGCTGCCCGCGTACTCCGCGGCAAGCTTGAACATCGTGCCATTCGGCGAGAAAATTCGGGCACCGTCCATTTTACTCGCGATCCATCGGTTCCCCTCAAGAATATTATAGGCGTCGACCTTCTGGCTGATCCCCTCACCGCACAGTACGGGGACGCCGACCTCAGCCCGACGCTCGATCATCAGCACCTTCGCGCCTGCCTCCGCTGCGAACCGCGCGGTCACGCTCCCTGCCGGGCCGCTGCCCACGACGACGACATCGTACTTCATCCTAGGTTTCCTCCCAAATGATCGCCCCGACCGGGCAGGTCTTCACGCAAATCGAGCAACTGTTACACCGGTCCCTGTTTACCACTGCCTTGCTTGTCACCATGAGGATAGCGTCCTGGGGGCACACCGAGATGCATCCTCCACACGCCAGGCATGTGTCTTTTCGAACCAATGCTTTAGGCTTTGCCATATGATTCTCCTCGGGTGATACCGGAGGCGATGAGATGTGCGACACGAACCGGCTCAGGTATGACACCACGTATAGTGGAAACATGTATTATTTCTTTTGCCTCCCCCAGTGAGAGCCCCACGTATTTGATGTAGATCGGGTTATGGCTCGTTGTGATTTTATGAAGCGCTCCCCGGTGGATGATCTCCCAGCGGGTTTTCCAATCCTTGAAATGTGTCTGCAGCGCCTGCTTGATTTTATCAAAATCAGGTTTATCCCTCGTGATCGTCATCATCGGAAGCCCTGTTGATTCGTACACTTCACGGATATCAACGACGTTGAAACCGCCGAGGCACACGCCGTCCAGCATCGCGACCTTCAGCTGCAAGCGATGCCTGGTTTGTTGAATCATTTGTGTACAGATCTCTGTCGCTTCGGTACCGTCGATGGTCACTTGGCGATGGAGCACGCTTTCAAGGTATTCCCCGCCGCGCATGACCACGCCGATTACCGCTGAATATTTTTCGCTAAACGTGAATGGCGCGTCATCGATGCCAAGGATGCGGATTTGTCGCTTCATCCGAAAACACAAAAGTCTTCCAACTGTTAAGAATGTTTCTGTAACGATTGATTGTAACTTATTTCTATACTCTATATATATTCTCTAGACTTGCATAAACTTTTTTCGATAAAATAAGCAGCTCACATTTATACATGAAAAATGCATCCCATCATTATAAGCATCACGGGAATGATGCATAACGTAC
>Ga0315282_10005965_pt1 | contig 20546 bp, 26 predicted proteins | sample YL17G07_20_MG_FD_203693 | JGI IMG/M metagenome (GOLD analysis project Ga0315282, IMG submission 203693) | Sediment microbial communities from Yellowstone Lake, YNP, Wyoming, USA - YL17G07_20 | ecosystem: Environmental > Aquatic > Freshwater > Lake > Sediment | place: USA: Wyoming | collected... | reverse complement strand
GTGTCACCCCCTAGGCGGTAAATGGACTACTGCCTAGGGGGACGTTATCATTATAGGGAGTAGAAAAAGAAGCATGCGATTCATCCGCAACCTTCCGGTTGCGGAATTCTCGCAGATTTTATTAAATTGGACTACCGTAGAAGCTTTTCTTAGGAAACCACGAATAGATCTTGTCATAAACTTCAACATCAGCGGCGTTTTGAGAAACAAAGACATACAAGACAACGAAGCATCTTTAAACGGCTTTTTCGGTGATGAAGGTTGGAAGTCTATCTTGGACAAGGCCCCACGGAGCGATTCTGATAGTGCAGTAGAGGTTAGGCGGAGGCTGTTCCGAGAATATTACCTTGAGAAAATAAAAAACTTCAAATCAGAAGTGACCCCAAAACTGCTTTACACCGATCTGAATGCCCCTCTTTATTATCTGATTTATGTTAGCCCGTTCCCAGTAGGATCAAAAATCTGGAAGGATATCACGGATATCAAGAAATATTCGACTCTTAATGGCACAGTATGCGATGATTAGGATGCAAGGTAGGTAAATAAGCCGAACTATAAAATTTTCTCAATCTCTTCCAGCTTCTCAGCCACCTTCTTTCACTTCCTAGTAAGCGAGATCATTGTTTAGGTCTCAACTTTATCCGTTCTAATATGCTAGAGAGTATCCTCGAGGGCAGTGGCTCGTAATACTCCTTTACAACAGACTCGCCCTGCTCCCTATAGAGCTTCCACAGAGTGGCGAAATCTTCCTCAATCTGCTCGACCTCCTCAGGCGCCTCAAAGATAAGGAGGTGCTCAAGGTTATGGTAGAAGCCGGCTTCGGTGCAATTTGCAGAGCCTGTAACGGCATACATGCTGTCTACCACATACATCTTCGCGTGAACGAGAATCCCACGCTCTGCAGCTTCCGGCTTTCCGGTCTTAATGATCAAGTAGTCAAGGCTCGGCGGCTTCCAGTCCTTCTTTACCCTGCCGAGGAGGTCCCTCTCTGGCTTGGCTGCATCCCTCAGTATCTTGAGCGAGTCATGGTTGATCGAGTCGTCGCTGGTTATCACCCGGACCTCGACGCCTTTCTTGGCCATGCTCGTCAAGCGCTGCGCGAACGGGGGCGAGAGCCACGGGCTGCATACCCACGCGGTTCTTTCCGCGGTAAATAGCTTAGGCTCGATAAAAGCACCGGCTCCGCGACCCACATGAGTCTTCATTACGGACACCGACATATATTGTATAGCGAAAATACCCTATTTAATGCCTATGACTGGTTCATGGGGATATTGGTATTTAGGAATTATATTGGCGACCCGCTTCATAGAAAGCTCTAACGGCGGCCTTGTATTTGATAAAATAGTTTGAGGGATATTAGGCGTTACTTGCTTTGCTTTTTGCGCTCTATCCTCTTTAGTCTATCATTAATCACCATGATATCGCAAATAACATCAAATAATATAGCACCAGAAATAATACCAATAATATATATGAAAAAGATCGACTCGTCAAAAAAATAAGTAGATACTGATAAAGCAATTGTTACTAAAATCCCCATTATTATCAAATATCTTCTAAAACCGATCTTTTGCATCATTCGAGAAGCGAAAGGATTTAATTCGAACTGAATAGCGGTCAAACCTCCAGCCCGATTAAGCTTTTTGTAACCAACAATATTGATGCATATGAGTAGCCAATATGCCCCACAAAAACCCATAACCATTGGAAGGGATTGAAAGCTCACAACGATCACATCAACTTTAAGTTGTCGTCATTAATTTTTTTCAACTCAATAATCTTTCAATTTCCTCCAGCTCTATTACAACTCTTCCCCAATGAGCTTAGATAGCCGCTTTCTTGCCCTCGGAAGTGCTTCGTAGTGATAGAGATTGTAGACAAAAGCACCAGAATCTTTTCTTGCCATCCATTCAAACAAATGCTCTTTTTCATCAGGATATCTCTTCTTTAGTATTTCTTTCATTCCCTCCTTTAGTATGGCCTCGAGTTTGGCAGCTTCCTCTTCTTTTCCAATATATGGGCGGAATGGATATTTTTGGATAGGCATTAAATTTGACCTTACTTCGTCGTACAGGATATAAATGCTCTTTAAGAACGCCTTGACGGCTTCCTTCCCCTCAAATATACAGTTTCCTGCTGGCAGGATAGGAAACTTATAAGGGAATTCGGTATGGGAAGCTAGAGCCAGCATGGGCTCCCCATAGGGACCCCTGTAGGCATCGAAGACACCTATTATGACCAAAGCATCACGGTTGGTCTCGTCCTGAACAACCTCATATAGATCAGGGAACCTAATCCGCATGGTCTCTAAGCTCAGAGGGTTTGAGATCAGGCTTTGATCCTCTATGTGTTTTGTAATTACGTTCCCGGCTATGCCAACGATCGCGAGACCTATCTTTTCCTCCCAATTCGATTTTACAAGTTTTTCCTTAAATTCTTCGTAGAGCATGGTTCAAACCTTCAACAAGTTATTAATCTCTTCCAGCTTCCTGGTCACCTTCTATGGTCCATTGGTGTATAAAACCGTTAAAGCGGACTTCGTAATTTCCGTTTTGTCGCATAGTAAATAAAAGGTAATAACGCGCCCATGCCAAATCCGGCCATGTGTGCATATCTGTTCGGAACTACGCCACTAACAGTTGGTTCCACATACAGATAGCAGAGTTCTATAATCATACCAACAACAAATACGATAACCCACGCAGTCGTCGGCATTTTAAATCGCCTTTTTTCAGAATAAGCGGGAATGGCTACCATGAGTAAGAGAAATGCGGCATAGCCCAAATATCCATACATAATGGCAGAAAATCCCCTCGAGATCCCCGTCATAGACAATATAGTGACGAACGAGGCAATGATTGGCATGGCCAAAAAAAGGAAGGCGGCCATACAATAGAAGAATCTTCTGTCTTTCTCAAAGCCGAAAACAATGAGCATGGAAATGAAGTAACCGATCAAGTTGTTTTCCAAATGTTGGAGGTCTACATGCACAAAATTTGAAGGGAAGAAACTCAGCAGAGTTGGGTTCTGAGTATTCAGTATGAAAGGTGCCCTGTCAATCGGAAGAAGGTAGATCCCAATGAGTAATGCCGGCACAACCAGAAAGAAGATGGCGTAATCTGCTTTCTTGAAGGAGCGGAGGTTTGCTCTTATCATCTGAGGGAATGCGGGTGCTTTTTTATTCAAGTTAAGTGCCTTCTCAATTTTCTCTAGATATTTGATCATCTTTTATGATTCATTAATGTATAAAACCGTTAACCGGGAACTTATGGGAAAAGTTAAGGTGCCGGACAGGTCATGGGACAGTGCAGTGTCTTGAACATACTCTACCAACTCACACCGCCCTATTCTGGCAGAGCCACCTCTCCAAGGTCCCCTGTACGGGCTCGGCGCCGGCGTTGGAATTTACCCCTACCCCCACCCCCCTGAAGACCGTCCGGGCAGCCTCCGTCACCATCTCCTCGTAGCAGCCCCTGTCGTAGCTCCCGGTGAAGAGATGCGGCTTAAGTGCAAAAATTCTGCGCGACCGGGGGCGGGATCCCTCAGACCTCTGAAGAACGTTTCAATGCAACGATTCCGCATTTATAGACGATTATCATATCATAAATAGTAAAGGGTTTAGTCCATGTATCCATTATGGGTAATTGGTGGTTAAACCATAAGAACTCCTCCCTGAAGGATGATGCCCGTGGATGCGGGACGGGGAGTTCACCGGGTTCGTGAGACTCTCAGTAAAGGCAGGCGAATAGAGGTTCTTTGATCTGTGTTGCGTATAAACTGCCGTTTAATTGAAAGATTGTTTAGAGAGATGAGGGCATTTCGGAATCTTGGAGACATGCTTATATTCTTTGACATCTAAAATAGATAATATGACATCTAAAATAGATAGATTGTTTGGCTCGAAGACAAGAGTATCCCTGCTGTCCAGGCTCGTGCTGAATCCTGACAGGAGTTGCTATATTCGCGAGCTCTCAAGAGAGCTGAACATTCCGTATGGCATGCTGTATAAGGAGGTAAAGAACCTTGTTTCTCTGGGCGTGGTGATCGAGGAGAAAAAAGGCAAGGTCACGTTGGTTTCGGTTAATAGGAGCCTACCATATTTGGCCGAGTTAAAGGGCCTTATCATCAAGACTGTGGGGTTAGCCGATGTGTTAAAGAGGGCGTTCTCTGAGGTGAAGGGAATACGGTTTGCGCTTGTTTATGGTTCTTTTGCGAGCGGGGAGGAAACGGTGTTGAGTGATGTTGATCTTATAATTGTTGGTGGGGCAGGTGAGGAGGAGGTGCTTGGGGCAGTGGGTCAGGTCGAGAAGGAGGTAGGTAGGGAGATTAATTACATATTATGGAGCGAAGGAGAGTTTATGAAGAGGATTAAGACCAAACACCACCTCTTAATGGATATCGCAAGCAAGCCAGTAATCATGATTGTGGGTGAGGAGGATGAGTTTAGAAGAGCTGTTAGGCAGTAAGGTCATAAGAAGGACAAAACCGGACCATGATTTTGCGCTTAAGGCGATTGGGCGTTCGATTAGAGACATAGACACGGCCAAGACGCTGATTTCCAACAAAAAATTTGACTGGTCTCTGGCAGTTTCGTACAATGCGATGTTGAGCGCAGGAAGGGCTTTAATGTTTAATGAGGGCTATCGCCCTTCAAGCACCGATGGTCATGTGGCAGTGGTCAGATTCTTACAAGCAACGCTTGATGCAGAAGCAGGCGGTAAGAAAATGATAATGAGGTTTAACGAGATGCGGAAAAAGAGGCATAGAATAGTGTATGAGGAGATGGATATTGTTTCTGAGGATGAGGCACGGCGAATGGTTGAGTGGGCTGAAGAGTTTGTGGGAATGGTATCCAACATGATTCGCCTAAAAGCAACCTAGTGTGTCTGGGTGTGAATGTTGTTTATCTAACTCTGTTTTACGAAATACATTTCGGTTTTCAGAAATAAATAGTTATCTGCCGCTGATGGTTTTATGGGTGCCCGGCACCGAGATCGAGGACCCGCCCCCCTTCTCTGTGAGGACGATGATCCGCCCTGCTCCTCGCCCTATCCCCGGCGCACTTAGCAGATCCGGCATTCGTCCAGGCTAAGCAGGAACGCCTTGTAGTACCCCGCCAGAAGCATCCCCCCTTAGCGCCTCCAGCCACCGGCTCAACCCTCGCCCTTCTGCACCTTCCACGAATTTATAAAGGCGGGAAGGATCGGGCTTTACAAAAAAGGGGGAGTTGGAGTAGGCCTGGCTTGTTTTTTGTTGGTCCTGCGCTACTTGACCGACGCCCTGAAGGATTTGCCGCATTTGGGGCACTTGAACAGCCCTACCGTGAGGGGCTTCCTGCCCTTCGGAGCCATGGTCCAGGTCTTCTCCGGCTTTTCTACCTCGGTTCCGCACTTTCCACACTTCGCCATGGAAACACCTTCGCTTCAATCCCTTGATTCCATTCACGAATATATAAAGCATGGCAGGGGAGGGCTTGAATATCCTCACTTATGCGAGATCTTCTCGTAAACCCGTCTCAATATGCCTTCCATCGCTGCTGGTTAAGAAGTGCTTATCTCGTCCAGCGGTGATGCGCTGATAGACTGGGAGGCCCTCCAGCCAGCCTCTTAACCCCTTCCTGCCAAGTAGGGGTGGTGGTTGCAGTGCCCAGAAAGCCTACAATCAGGGACTTGGGTCAAGAGTTGTTCGGAGGCAGGGTGAAGTGCCGGAAGCTCAGCCCCGAAGCGAAGGCCACGCTGGACGAGATCTACGCCTCCCTCATAGAGGTGCGCCGGGAGGAGGTCGTGAAGCCGAGGGTCGGGTTCTTAGGACTAGTAAAGGTAAAACAGTAGATTATGCGCTACATCTTTTCGATGGAGTCCTTCAGCGCCTCCATTTTCTCGATCAAGTCGTTCTTATTGGATTTAATTAGAGGTACCAAAGAGGCTGAGCCTCTTCTAACCACCATCTCGGGATGCCCTTGACACAAATAATATTGATCAATATCGCGATTGATATTTTGCACCAGTCTAAAAACTTTTTCCAACGAAAGTGCTTCACCGGAGCCAAACTTTCCAATTTTTGCAGTCGATTTTAGATAGTTATAGATATCGCCCTTAAGGTAATCGAGAGGATTTTTTTCAATGTCGCTCAGAATTCCAAGATTATGCTCAAGTTCGTTTAAAAGACCGTTTCGGAGCGTTTTCATCTCTTTTTTATCATCATACAAGCGTTGGGCTAAGAAAACAGCCAACCCACCGGCTATACCAATAATGCCACCAACAATTGCACCAACAATTGTATCTTCAATAGCCATATTTCTTCAGTATTATTTCGCTCCGGCGAGAGAAGAGGTTATCGGTTATTTGACTTTAATGCGCGTTGGATCGTAGAAGATGATTGTAGGTCCTGGAGGAAAGTTCTCGCTAGAAAAGGAAACCGCATACAACATACGATATGTAATTTTCAACTGTTCATAATCTGATAATTGGAATCCTTCGTTCATTTGAGAAATTCTTTGACCCTCGATCCAAGACGTGTATTTACGCTTCCAGTCGGAAATCCATTCGTGCGGTTCGAGTTGTCTATTCATATGAAAGGCATCTTTAATCCGATTAACCATATCGGGGGATGCTTTGTTTGGAATAAAAGGAATCGCGACATTTGTGACGTACTCATTCATTAATTCTACAGCGTCGTCCATCTGATTATTTTGTTCTAAGAGAGATATTCTGGCGTTATATTCCATGAAAAGATTAATTCGAACATACCCTATCTCTGATAAGAGCAATGTTTTCTTATCCTTGAGGGGGATATTGCTGTTTAGGAGGGCCGTCAATTCACTTTTCGATCTCAATTTATAATCTAGATTCTTGTCTCTCTTTGCATTCTTGTCAAGTTCAGACAGTTTCGACTTAAAATCAGATAGAATCGTCTCAAGTTTATTTAGCGAACTGAGATGAATCATTTGATCACTAGGTAATATACCGTAGGGGTGACGGAAGAGGTTATCTGTCAAACTATAGGCAGTGACAGAATTGCCGAGCGCAAGCTCCCGACTTTAGTCGTGGAGTTAGCGAGGCTTAAGTAAACCTTAAATATTGTTCAACCAATATGGCTTTTGTCCCCACGACAACAGATAGAATGAGTGGGCGTGTTTGTCTGGATGTTCCGAAAACCCGAATAAGGCTCCAGACATTAAAAGGGAGGGGGTTCGGGTAAGCCGCGCGCTGCTGAACGTTGCAGTCTTTGCTAAAACGTAGCCGTGAAAAGGTCTCCTTGGAGACCAGCGGTAGCACGTCCATGGCAGGGCGTTTGCTCTCTAAGCGGAGCCGCAAGCTGTGAAGCTTAACTGAAGCAAGAATCTCCCGGCTTCAGCCGTGGAGAGTGTCAATCTAATATGCCCGTGCGTACAAGCCTACACCATGGCATTGGCTGGCCCCCTCTTCATATTCGTTGACGAAGCAGGTGATCTAGGCTTTACTCCGAGAAGCAGCAGAATTTTCATCATAGCCTACGTAATGCTCGATAACCCTGAGAAGGCCAGAACGACCATACGTCACCTCAAGAGATCGTTGAGGAAGAAAGACCAAAAACTCAACAAATTTAAGCATTCGAAAGACAGCCCCAAAATCCGCAGGGCCGTCTTCGACGCTGTATCAAACATCCCTATGAGCGTTGGTGCTGTAGTGATCGACAAGAACTACGTAAAGAAGGATCTGCGGGATAAAAAAGCAATCCTCTACAACTACCTCATTGCTGACAAAATTGCTTCTTCGTTGCTCAGCTCTGGTGCACCAAAGGCGGTTCTGATTCTAGACCGCTGCATGTCTAAGGAAGCCCGGGATCACTTCAACGACTACTTCATCAAGAAAGTATTTTGGAAAGAAATTGAAGTAAATAAATCTTGTACAATAATTGACATTAAGCACGCTTATTCTTACGATGATCCCAACCTTCAGATCGCGGACTATGTCGCTGGAGCATTGTTTAGAAAGTTTGAGAAAGGAATCGAAGATGAATACCTGCTGATTAAGCATGTAATAAAATATACTGAAGGCTGGGGGGTTAATTGGTAAGAATAGGTGGTGGTCCTCCCCTTCGTCCCATCCCGCATCCACGGGCATCATCCTTTGGGGCGGAGTTCTAGTGGTTTAACCACCAACTATTTACACGATCAGCTGACTTAAATCATTTGCTAAATCATTAGTTAAATCATTTGAAGTTGATAATGACTGTAATGACGAGGTCTTATCCCGGCGCTCAGCCTTTCATACTGCGCCGTGCAAATCCTTCAATGCATCCCATCTTTATCTCCCTCGCAAACTTGGCGACCATTGGCAAGGTCTCCTCCGGCCTCTCCAGGTTCCTCGCGTAGATCTCGGCTATGGCGCTCCCGGTCACGACGCCGTCAGCCCCGGAGGATATGGGAGCGACCACATGCTCTCTCTTTGAGATACCGAAGCCCGTCATCAAAGGTATGTCCGTGCGCGCCCTCACCCTTCTTATGAGCTCGAGCGTGGAGTACGAAAGTACCTCCCTGGCTCCGGTCACGCCCTCCACATTTATGATGTAGAGGAAGCCTGATGCCGCCTCTATGATCTTCTTCAACCTTCCGCTGTCCGTGGTTGGAGCGATCTGGAAGACGACATCCAATCCTAGTGTCCTTCCAACCTTTACCATCTCGTCCGCCTCCTCAAATGAAAGATCCGGGGCTATTACCGCTTGGACACCGGCCTCCTTTATCTCAGCCATGAACCTCTCCACGCCGATGCTGTAGGGTATGTTGTAATAGGTTGTGAGGACTATCGGGGTTCTTAACCCGTCTCTCCTAAGCCTCGCTACCCCCTCTATGCACATCCTTGGCGTCATGCCGCCTCTCAGAGCCCTCTCGCAGGCGGCCTGGAATGTGGGGCCATCGGCCGTGGGATCGGAGAAGGGTATTCCAACCTCTATTATATCCGCACCGTTCTCTGCCAGGGTCTTGATCAGCCTGATTGAGAACTCCTCGTTCGGATCGCCGTAGTAGACGTGAGCCATGTAGGCTCCCTCCCTTCTCCTTTTCAGCTCATCAAATTTCCTGCTTATCGTCAAGGTGTCTGCAGATGATTTCAAGATCCTTGTCACCCCTCCCAGAGAAGTTTATTACAACAATATCGTCCCTGTCGAACTCCTCCTTATGCCCGAGCACGTAGGCCACCGCATGGGCGGTCTCCAAAGCCGGTATCAGCCCCTCGGTTTTACAAGTAACCCTCACCGCCTCGAACACGTCCCTGTCATAGGCATAGCCCGCCTTCACCCTTCCGGTGCGGCAGAGGTTGGATATCTCCGGTCCCCTTCCGGGGTAGTTGAGGCCGGCTGCCCTGGTCCTCGAGGGCTTTATCTGGCCGTGCTCATCCTGCAGGATCTGCATAAGGGCCCCATGGAGTACCCCGGGCCTTCCGAGCACAAACGCCGCCGCACAGTTGTCGGCATCCAGGCTCTCGCCGCCCCCCTCCACAAAGTAGAGCCTCACGTCCTTGCTCTCGATGAACGGCCTGAATGCCCCGACCGCGTTGCTCCCGCCGCTCCCGCAGGCCACTATGGCATCGGGCGGCTTCCCCTCCTTCTCGAGGATCTGCGTCTTGATCTCCTCGCCTATCACGCTCTGAAAGGTCGCTACTATCGTAGGGAATGGGTGCGGACCAACGGTCGAGCCCATCAGGTAGTGGGTGGTCCGTGAGCTGGACGTCCACTCCCTCAGGCTGTCCGAGACCGCATCCTTGAGCAGACCTTCGCCGGTCGTTACCGGAGTTACTTTTGCGCCAAGAAGCTTTATCCTCTTTACGTTGCTCTCCTGCCTCTTCATGTCCTTCACGCCCATGAATATCTCGGTCTCGAGGCCCACTATGTTGCCTGCCATGGCGGCGGAGATCCCGTGCTGGCCTGCTGCCGTCTCGGTTATCAGGCGCGACTTTTTCATCTCCTTGGCGAGAAGCGCCTGCCCGATGGAGTTGTTGAGCTTATGCGACCCTCCGCACAAAAGATCCTCCCGCTTCAGGTAGACCTTGAACCCCACCAGCTCGCTGAGGTTCCTGGCGTAGTAGAGTGGCGTCGGCCTACCTCCGTAATCCCTGAGCAGTCCCCTGAACCTCTGCTGAAAATCCTCCGTTGGGTAGTACCTCTCAAAGGCCTCCTCCAGCTCGATGAGGGCCTGCATCAACAGCTCGCTGACGTACTGCCCTCCGAATATGCCGAACCTGCCCTTCTTCATTGCAACTCCTCCCTGCACGCCTTTACGAGTGCCCTGACCTTTTCGGGATCCTTTACGCCCGGCGATCCCTCCACCCCCGAGATCACGTCCACCCCATAGGGTCTGACGCACCTGATTGCCTCGCGTATATTCCAGGGATTCAGCCCTCCGGCCAGGATCATCGGTATGCCCAACCCCTCTCTGACCCTCTTGGCAACCTCCCAGCTTATAGGAACGCCGGTTCCGGCTGGCATATTATCAGTCCTCGAATCCAGCAGGAGCGCGTCGACCCCGCAGTCTTGGAAGGAAAGAGTTTTTTTAACCAGCTCATTCATGATTAGAGCCTTGTCTACATCGATTGATACCGCCTTCACCACCTTTACCCCCTCGCCTCTCATCAGCCCCACGACCTCCCTAGTCTCCTCCTCGCCCTCATCGCCGTGTAACTGCAGAACATCAGGCATCACGCACCCAACGAGCTCGACGGCCCTGTTTACGTCTTTCCCGGAGGTGACCAGGACGGACGACACGTATGGGGGTACCTTCAGGACGAGCCCCCTCGCCTTTTCCCTGTCTATATTCCAAGGAACTGGACGCGGGTATTCAACAACAAAGCCTAGGGCATCCACGCCGGCATTAACGCATACGGTAATATCAACATCTCTTGTTATCCCGCAGACCTTCACCCTCATAAAGATCACCCAAGGAAACTCCCGACTTCAGTCGTGGAGTAGCCGACTTGCCGAGTAGCTCCCGCACCTTTTCCTTTGTATCCACAGCCTTTAGTAGAGCGGTCCCGACCAGGACGGCATCGGCACCCGTTTTGATTGCCTCCTCCACCTCCGCCCTCGTCGTGATCGAACTCTCACTCACTATGACTGCACCCTTATGTATGAGCGGGGCAAGCCTCCTTGTCGTGCTTACATTACCACCGTCGGTCTCAAGCCTTCTGATGTCTCTGTTGTTTATACCGATCAATGAGGGCCTCAGCGAGTTTGCTCTTAAGACCTCGTTCTCTGTATGAACCTCGATCAAGGGCGTGATTCCAGCCTTTAAACACGCTAAGTGAAGCTCCTGCAGTTGTGGGTCCCCCAACATACTGCATATTAGTAAAAGTGCGTCAATACCCTTCCCTTCGTGAACCTGATCCTCATTGGTGATAAAGTCCTTCCTGAGCAATGGAGCATCGATCGCATCGCGTATATCATGAAGCATCTCTAGACTTCCACCGAAGTGTTTGGACTCCGTTACAACCGATACAGCTATTACGCCGGCGTCCACCATCTCCTCTGCAAGCGTTGCAGGATCCCTGCCCCCAAGCAGATCCCCGTCCCTAGGGCTCCTGACCTTCACCTCTCCTATTATCGGAGTGACTCCACGCCTCTTCGCATCCCTTATGGCCTCGGACAACCTCATCAGGTTACCTCGATCTTGTAGGTCTTGAATGCCATCAGCGTCTTCGTCCTTTCGATCCCCGGTATTTTTTGCATCATGTCGGCTATGACTTCTGAGAACCTTTCGTACTCCTCGACACGGATGATGGCAACGAGGTCGTAATCGCCGGCGACCGAATACACCTCCGTCACCTCATCTATCTTGCCTATTTTGCTTGCCGTATCCGGGATCATTCCCTTCTTTGTATTTATCAGCACTATTGCGGTCGGCATCAGGGCTTCACCTCATTTGATGCTTTAATGAATTCCTCTAGCTTCTTTTCTGCCTTTCCCTCGTCAATAATGTTCCTTGCAAGCTCTATGCCGTCACGGAGTGAGGACGCGACACCCCCCACGTAGAGGCCTCCGGCGGCGTTCATGAGCAGTGCGTTTCTCCTTGGCCCTTTCTCTTTGCCCGAGAATATGCCTCGAAAGATCTGTGTATTCTCCTCGGGCGTCCCTCCGCTCAGGGTTTCCGGAGAGCATCTCTCAAGGCCAAACTCCTCGGGCGTCACCTCGTACCTATTGACATTGCCGCCCTTCACCTCTGCGACCAGCGTCTTTCCAGTGAGAGAGATCTCGTCGAACCCGTCCACGCCGTGCACGACCAGCGCATGACTGAAGTTTAATTTGGCCAGGATCTCGGCGACCATCTGAACGAGCTCCGGCTTGTACACGCCGAGTATGTGCGCCCTCGCATCGGCCGGATTGATGAGCGGCCCCATTATCGTGAAGAATATGGTCTTTATGCCGAGCTCGCTCTCGGGCTTCCAAACCCTGCCCATAACCGGATGAAAGTCGGCGGCGTTCAAGAAGGATATCCCTATCCCCTCGATGAGCCTTTCAGCCTGCGTGGGCGTCAGGCTTATCTTTACCCCGAGCGCCTCGAGGACATCTGCGCTGCCGGAGTGGCCGGCTATCGACCTGCTGCCGTGCTTTGCTACGGGCACGCCGCCCGCTGCTACCATTATCGCATTTGCGGTCGAGATGTTGTAGGTCGGCACGCCCCCGCCGGTTCCGCAGGTATCGGTGAGCCTTCCGGCGACCTTTGGCCTCACTGGCTTGGCGACGTCCCTCATCGCCCTTGCCATGCTCGCTATCTCCGAGATTGTTGGTCCCTTCATCAGCAATGCTACCTGAAATCCGGCTATCTGCGAATCTGTGAGATTGCCTTTAGAGAGCTCCGTTATGGTGTTGTATGCCTCCTCGTCGGTTAGATTGTGGAAGGTGGTAAGCTTCTTCATCACGTTTTTTATTATAGAGCTGTCCATAAGCCTTCACCTCTCAATGCCCTCTTTCATGTTGAAGTAGGCCTGGGCCACCGAGGTGTTACCCTTGAGGCTACCCGCGCCAGAGAGATCCCTTCGTACTTGTAGTAGATCTCAGCGGGCGTTTTCAGGAACTCCTTGAGCTTTTTGGCCCTGAACAGCAGGGCAGGTCTCGGCATCCTGATGTAGATTTCGCGGACCTCATCCGGGATCTGTATGAACCGCTCTGTAGAGACCTCCTGCTGGATAAAGCTCTTGAAAAAGATCCGCAATAGCGACTCGGGCTTGACCGGAGTCTTTGTAGCAGGATCCAACGGCGGAGGACAGGGTTCGGGCAGATCTGGAAGGATGTTATACCAATTTTTCGGAATTTCATCGACCGGAAGGTCGATCCTTAGTGGACCAAAGACGGTCACCCATATAATTCACCATCGAACAGAATAGGTTATAAGTGTCAATATTTAAGTATTTGTGATCAGAAGTGTGCATTCAATCAAAAATCGAGAGGGACCTCCGCCAAGGTATCTTTCCTCCTCACCGAGAGGGGGAGGCAGGTTGCCGAGCTCCTTAAACAGATCGGGGGGTGTTGATCCGCTGAGCCGGGGTCTGGTTGAGTTAATCTGATTTGATCTGATTTAGCAATTTTTTGGTGCTGTTCAATTGCAAGCTAGAATTGTGCTGTGAACGCAACTCTATTCCCTCCTTCACGTAAAAGCCTTTCCATGAACTCTTCATAACGCATCGGCTCTGTGTACCTCACCAGTACCAGCGTCAGCATGCTCCTCAACCCCTTCTCTGACCAGTGCATCCACCTGTTCTTGCACCTCTTCGATTAGATACCTCACCCATCAACCTCTCTATAACGTTCGAGGTGTACCCTCCAATTTACGCTATCCCTCCATCGAGTTTATGCCTAAGTGAACCAGCCTCTTCTTTCCATCATCTCCTTGGATGTGGATGGGATGTCCAAAGGCCCGAATAAGGCTCCAGGCCGAGATGGGTGGGGGTTCGAGCGTTGAATATAGGGCTTGCTCGGGGGGAAACCTCCTGCGGAAGCCACTAACGGGCTGGTGGCACAGCCCTTGCAGATAGCCCATGAGCCGTGAAGGGGTGAATGCTGAAACAGATGTGCCTCCAAGCGCTGATGGGGCTGTGTGCAGGAACCTCCCGACTTCAGTCGTGGAGAATGTCAACACCAGATAAAATTTTCCGACGAAGTTATAACGCATATGAAAAGGGAGGATGTGAGGCATAGATTTGCCCTAGGTTCCTAAGAGGGCCTTTTTAGCCTTGTTTGTTAATTGGCTTGCTAAAAGCTGTAATAAACGACCGGTTTGGTCTCTTGCAGTTCCTTCAAGTTTGATCTGCTCCAAGATTTCTTTAAGAAAGAACACCTCAACTCCGTGTTTTTTGAACTCCTGCCTAACCTTTTCTGGGTCGTCTTTATGATGAGGCTGCGCAAGAATGAGCCACTTCTCATATCTTTTGCCACAAAATTTTTCTAATACCATTTCTTTTATGCGGTTATTGATAAGTTTTCCTGTCCCTTCCTCGGTGGCACCTCTAAACTTATCATAGTAGTAGAACTTTACCCTATCTTCAATCTTCAGCTTGCCGTATTTTGCCGGTCCCCACGGTCTTAATGGCCCTAGAGGATGAACTGATGCATGGACCTCTACATGAACCCTTTTATCATTTTTGATATCGACTGCAAGGAAATCTATTTCTTTTCCGCGATAGCCAACTTTAACCCCCTGCATAACGAAGAAACCTTGTTGCTTCAGCCAAAGGTTAACAATATCCTCAGCCGGGTCCATGCCATAACCCTCTATTCGTTTTTATATTCGTTCATTTTTGAACATATTTTATACGTCCTTTACCATATATTTTCATCTATAACAAAAGTGATCGCAAAAAATGGGAAAAAAGTGGTGAAAAAGCTGAAGAAAATTGTAAATAGCGCATTTCGATAGAAGTAGCACAACGATCTTCGGGTGGGATGCTCTGGTTCTGGTGCCCACTCTGTGGAAGCCATCGGGTTGCCTCATTGGAGTCGATTGAAGTCGTGGCCCCGCCCGCTATCAGTTTTCTGGTTCTGGGTATACCTCATAACTATAACTGGCACCCCCCACCAGTTGCTGATGGAGGTTAGACTCGCTGTTCAGCCGGGGTTCCAAGTATCGCATCACCGGACGCAGTTGCACCTCATCCGCCCATCCATCTCAAACTCCCCGGTCCTTTTTGCTGCGGGCACCACAGCGGTATCACAGAATCGGAAGCAATCTGGTTTGCACCAACTTAAGCTCTGCAAGTTGAGGATCTGTTGTGACCAGGGTTCCTCCCAACATTTTTGCGGCTGCCACGATATAAGCATCCGCTAGGGAGATTTTGCCTCGGTGAATACACTTCAGGCCTCCCGCGATGTGGGTGAGCCGCTCGTCCGCAACCAATATTGACATCTTAGAGTGTCTGATAGACGTATGTCTCACTTCCGCAACTTCACGCCCAAGTTTTTCACAGGTCTTGTAGTAAAACTCTGCGATGTTGGTCTCGCACGTGTAGCCCTCCGCCCTTCCGGCTACAACTCCGTCAAACATTTCTTTGACCTGCTTATCCTCTGCAAAGTAGAGAAAGATTGGACCAGTATCGAAGATGAGCCTACTCTTCATCAGATGCCTCCTTCCTCCTTTCTTCCTGCAATTCCTTTATCATCTGATATACTGTTTCCTTAATGGCTTTATCTGCACCGAAGAGGTCCTCAAATGGGATTACCGGGACAAGCAAGACTCCCTCACCAGTTTCAACGAACTCGATACGGGAGCCTTTTCCTAACTTGTACTTTTTTCTGATCTCAGCAGGGATCGTCACCGTGCCTTTCTCGGTGATGGTATAACTCAAGCTTTCTTCACCATACTTTTAATAAAAAAGTATCCTATTTAACTCTTATGTAATACTAGCAATGTCTCGCCAACTTGACCATCAGTATGACGGGCGACAAGACATCTGAATTCTTCTTGATGTTAAATGAAGTATAGCCAGCCAAACATGCATTCATATTATATATAGTCACGTCAAAGGAAGTTAATAATCAAACTCGTGTAATTTTGCGTCTGGATATTAACCCACCTCTTCAATCATGAGTATCGGATCATCGGTCAGACAAAAGTCAATCACAGCATAACCGCCTTGGGCTTGGACATTCCAACTCCTGTGCTCAAGTTTCGTCGCTTCGGTGACAATCAAGGTTGAGGCGTTTGTCGGGAGGTTTATCTCGCATCTCGACAGACTGTGTGGCCATTCTGAGGTGATAATAAAGCCATTGTCACCCCTCACGAACCTGTAAAATGTGATCGTGTTGAGTGTTAATGTTTCAATCCTGTCAAAAAAATCTATTCTTTCTTGAAGAAAGCAGTGGGTCGACATCAAAATTCCCTCGCCGTAGCGGCCGAAGGTGAGCTTGGGCTGGGCGAGGAAAACCTTTTCCACCCCCATGCTCAGTACCACCGGATAAACCTCGACTACCCTCTTTGACACGCCGTATTCCTTCTCCCTGTTCATCTCCTCGCCAGGGTCGCCTGGCAAAATCTCTGAAAACCAGACCGGTTTGCCCATTCTCGCCTTAAGTGTGGGGATATTGCTAAGGTTCACATCATCGTGAGTATTGAACACATCTATGTAATTCTCGAGCCCTTCATTGAGAAAACCGTCGACGTCCTCATACCTGAGGGCGCCGTTCATCACCACTGCCTCGGGGTTTGCTCGTTTGATAGCATCATAGCTGCTTTTTAAAAGACGGATATAACATCCTTGATATACGCCGCGGGGTTCATTTCCGATCTCGAAATAGCGGACGGGGTAACGGAGACCTGGCATATCGTTCACACCGTCGCCGTCATATCTTTCAGCCAAGGCGGAGAGCCATGCGACATAGCTCTCCCAATCGCGCGGCTCCTCGAGGTACCAGGGATTGAAAATTACTGACTCTTTCTGATCCCATGGGTTCCAAGTGTAGATGGTGACCAAAAGGTGGGCGTTGTATTCTTGAACCCTTCTTACGACAAAGTCTGTGACAGTCCAATCATATTTGCCTTTTTCCTTCTCAATAAAACCCCAGGTAAAAATTTTCGAGGGATGGGGGCGAACGAAGAATGCCCCCGCTTGGATTGCTCCCTGAAGCTCCTTAACAAATTGTACTCTGCCCGCCTGGGTTTCGAGCTCGTCGTCCAGCGACATGAAGGTCAGGGTCCCGAAATGGGACTTCTCCGTCTGTTCCCAGCTGGGGAGGGATGCCCGTATCTTTTGACCCTGGGACTCGAGGGACCACCACTCAAAGCTCTGTATGACGTGAGGCAGTAAAAAAGTTGAAAACAAAACAATGACTGCGGTTATCACGTACATTTTTGGAACTTTCTTAACCTTTAACATACTCTCACTTTTCAGCTCTTCTCAACAATGCGGTTCTCATCAAATCACCTCAAGGAAACCCACACCCTTCAGGGGTGGGAGAAATTGAGGATATTCCAGTCTGTTGAATATCTCTTGGTTAAATAGCCTAGTGCACTCGTTTGGGTTGGCGTTTTGTGCAAACCGCTTGTTTCTCAATCCAAAGGAGTGCAACGATACCTGTCCATCCATATACCCTCCGACCCTAGCGAGCTTACCATGCCACCGCACCACATCACCTTTTTTTTAAACGGGTAGATGCTCCATGAGCCGCCGTATCTTCTGCGAACACCGCCTTCACTGGGTTCAAGCCTGTGAAGCTGTCTGCGAGCGTACTCAAAGCGTTTCCAAACCCAGAACTCTGGCGGATAGGGATTCTCGCACCTGATCTCGAGGCACCCGAGTGCTATGGCATCCACGGCGTGTGTATCCCATGACAGTTCTCTCTTGATTGAGTTCTTGCGTAGCCCAAGTTTTTCTCTAAACTCGGCGGTCTGCACCCCGTCATACAAGTTTAAGCTTCCTATGCTCCGCAGGTGCTGATAGAACCTTGCCTTACCAATTTCAACGGTGCTGAAGTGCTTGCCCCCGCGCTTCCTGTAGTGGTTGAACCGCACATCCTCAACCGCAAATCGGCTGATAGGATAGATTTTGCAGAGCCCATCCACGACCTTGATGCGGAAGTCCACTTTGGCCTTTTGCAATGGGACAATCCATCCCTCTGATCTGCGCCTGTTGTCGAAGCGCTTGGCTCTCCTCGGCGTCTTCCTGTAGCGCCTTGCCCTGCGTATCTCCCTGCGTTGCTTAAGCCTCTCTGCCACCCTTGAAGGAAGTACCAGCATGCCGCTCGTCAAGACCCCCTTCTTAGAGATTATGGCTATGCCATCCCATTTGCTCCCAGGATCCACTGCTAGGCAAATCTGCTGACCGTTATTTGGCTTTGATCTTGGGTCAAACTTCAATCGCAGATAGAATTGACCGAGCTTGTTCCAACGTTTTTCTGCCAGATTCTTTGCCAGCAACTTCCTTGCATTGCTTGGGCGACATGGCATCAGAGGTTTTCCGCTTGCTGATACGACTGGAACTCTCCCGATTGCGATTACGGGCTCTCCAGTCCGAGTTGAGTGACCTTCGTCGCTGCACGGAAGGCTTAGGCTGACCTTTCGGCCAGCCATGGCATTTAGTGGTTCTGCCGAAGAGGGCGGGACTAGGTCTCGCATCCCGCCGTTTTTGTAGCCCTCCACGCCGCTAACTTGAATGCCTGCTTTCCAGCATCCAAGCCGACTAGTCAGCTCGCGTTAATACCACCATCTCAAGCCAACTCCTTTAGGGGTTGGTAGTTGACGCCCAATTGCATTATTTCAATATAACTTGAGAAGGCTTCAAAATACTTAAGCCTGCGTGTCTCGTCCTTACCATACTTCGCTTTCACCCATTCTGCCCGACTTTTTCACTAGACGCAGTTGCACATCTTCTTCTCGTTCATCCCGAACTCTCCGGCCATCTCCACGGTCTCCTTGTAGATCCCTACGTCCCTCCTGAAGCCGTAATTCCTTAATGTATCGATGCAGAACCCGTACACCTCCCTCCTTTTTTTCGTCCGGCATCTTCTTTCCCCACCCGGTGTTCACCGAGAGGTACTGTGTCCACGATGTGTCGTACCCCAGCTTCCTGGCGAAGTTCACGGTCCGCTGCAGCCCCCTCAGCGTTCCGAGCGTCACCCTCCTCGCGCCGGCGTCCGCTACCCTCCTTAAAACCTCCGCGTACTCCTCCCTCCACCCCTCTATAGGAATAATAGGGTCGATCCGCACCCGCGTCTCGATGCCCAGCGCCGATATTACCTTCAGCGCCTCTATCCTGGCGTGCGGATGAGGTGCCCCCTTCTCCCATTTTGCGGCGGCCGCGGATGCGTTCACCGAGGCAGAGTACACGACGACCCTCCTTGCGTCCCTGGCCTCGGTCCTCCCCGAGAAGAACCACGAGAAGAGGTTCAGGGGCGGTCCCGACTTCGTGAGGACGAGTAGGCGGTGCCCACGGCGGTTCTCGGGGGGCCGAATAAACGTATGATCGCCTTCGTGTTGGGGTGGTCAGGCATTCCGTCCGACAGCTCGCCGGCGTTGTAGAGGGTCGGCTCCCTCCTCTCCGCGAAGGACCTCCGCAGGTGCGCCAGCACCTCCTCGAGGGGGTAAGCCCGGAACTGCTTCCTGCCGAAGGACGTTCCGACCAGGTAGCAGTACTGGCACTCGTAGGGGCAGCCGAAGGCCCGCCTCAGCTCTATAAAGTGGGGGCATAAAATGCCGGGTGGCGTCCTTGGCTGGGCTGTTCACCGGCGCCGGCGGCTGGACCCACCTCTAAATCCCCGGCATTTCACACTTGAAATCCTACTTCAAGGCGTTCAGCTTCGCCTCGGTAAAATACTAACGAAACTAGCGGGTTATGTTGGTCTTGGTTTCCCACCCCCCACTGCCCTCGTCTAGTGGAGCCATCTCTCTAAGGCCCCTGCACAGGTTCAGCGTTGAGATTTACTCCCATCCCCCTGAAGACCGTCCGGGCGGCCTCCACCACCATATCCCCGTAGTAGCCCCTGTCGTAGCTCCCGGTGAAGAGCCCCGGCTTGAGAAGTGCAAAAATTCTACGCGGCCGGGGGCCGGGATCCCCCAGATCTGAAGAGCGTTTCAATGCAACGATTCCGCATTTATAGACGATTATCATAAATAGTAAAGGGTTTAAGCCATGCATCCATTATGGGCAATTGGTGGTTAAACCATAAGAACTCCTCCCTGAAGGATGATGCCCGTGGATGCGGGGCGGGATGGAAGGGGGAATCCACCAGTTTACCTCTTACCAGTTAATTTTGTCCCAACCGTGAGTGTATCTTATCTTAGACTTTATCAGAAGGTACTCTTCGGCATTTCCTTTCTCAAATTTTTCATAACGTTTCTGTCTAAAAGCGCATTTATTGTGTTTGTTGCCCCCAACTCGAAAAAGCAAAGAGAGGGGGCCTCGCAACAGCCATAGGATAGACAAATTAAATCTGGTTTGCGACGTCTTTCAGCGGACCCAAAAAATTGGTGCTGTGCAGTTGCAGGTTAGAGTTGTGCTGTTCGCGTTCTATTGAATGATTTCATTGTGGATATATGCTTTTTTGAAGTTGTCGTAGAGAGGTTCGTTGGTGTATCTTATGAGGAC
>Ga0315282_10005964_pt1 | contig 20548 bp, 13 predicted proteins | sample YL17G07_20_MG_FD_203693 | JGI IMG/M metagenome (GOLD analysis project Ga0315282, IMG submission 203693) | Sediment microbial communities from Yellowstone Lake, YNP, Wyoming, USA - YL17G07_20 | ecosystem: Environmental > Aquatic > Freshwater > Lake > Sediment | place: USA: Wyoming | collected... | reverse complement strand
CGAGGCTCGGCCTGGAAGGGCAAGAGCCCGACCGGCGACATCGACATGGGCCGCGTCGTCACGCCCGGCACCGAGGAGCACCAGGCGGCTCAGGAGGACCTGCGGCGGACGGCCGATTACCTGGAACCCCTGGCCAAGGACCGCGTGCCGGTTCTGTGGCGCCCGCTCCACGAGATCGACGGAGGGTGGTTCTGGTGGACGGACGCCAAGCAGCCTGAGAACACGGCGGCCCTGTGGCGGATGATGTTCGACTACTTCGTCAAGGAGCGCAAGCTGCACAACCTCATCTGGGTCTACAGCGCCGGCCTCCACGCCGGCTCGCTTGACCGGAAGGCGTCGGTGGCGGACGAGGCGGCGTACCGGAAGCGGTTCTACCCGGGGGACGCCTACGTGGACATCGCGGGCATCGACATCTACCCGAACTCCTACTATGGCTGGGGTCCCTTCACCGAGGACGCGTACGGCAAGGCATACGACCTCATGAAGCAGGTGGCGCCGGGCAAGATGCTGGCCCTGTGCGAAGGGTCGGCCATCCCCAACCCGGACCTGCTCGCGACGAAGGGGCCGCCGTGGCTCTACACCCTGCCGTGGTTCGTGGGCGGCGATGGCAACCCGCCGGAGTGGGTCCGCAAGACCTACGGCCACGAGCACGTCGTCACGCTGGACGAACTCCCGGCGCTCGGATCGCACAACATCGCGCCGGACGTCCGCCTGGTCCAGCCCGCGGACGGCGCCCAAGTCGAGGGCAAGACGCTCGAGCTCAAGGCCCACGCGACGGACCGCAACGGCAACCTGAAGAGCGTCGAGTTCTTCCTCCTCCCAGGCCCGTGGCTGAACTGGGACCTGCGCGACGAAGCGGCCACTGAGGAAGCCCTGGCCAAGGCCGCGCGGTTGGGGGAAGGCCAAGCCGCGTCGGACGGCGACTATGCACGGGCGTGGGCGGGTGCGCCACAAGGATTCCACAACGTGGTGGCCGTGGCGCGCGACGCCGAGGGGAAAGCGTCCTGCTCGAATATCGCCCGCGTGACGGTGGGCCTCAGGAACCTGGCGAAGGGCCGCCCGGTCCAAGCTTCGTCCGATGCCAAGAACGCCGCCTGCGCCGTCGACGGCGATCTTTTTACCGCCTGGTCCGGCGACAAGAAGGGCGAGCAGTGGCTCGCGGTGGACCTGGGGTCCGAACAGACGGTGGCTGGCGTCCTGGTGTCTTGGTGGAAGGCCTACGCACGCGCGTTCCGCATCCAGGTCTCGACGGACGGGAACCAGTGGAAGGATGTGTACCACACCGAGAGAAAGACGGAGTGGCACGGCGACTCGGACCTCATCCGCTTCGGCGCGGTCAAGGCGCGCCACGTGCGACTCCTGTGCACGGAGCCGGGCACGACCTGGGGCGGGTACACCGTCTACGAACTAGCGGTGTTCGCCTCCCTCGAGGGTTGATCGAGCGACGACCCGAACGGTGTTGGCCGCGCGACGCTCAAGGGAAAGGAGCACGTATGAACCGTGCGGAATTCCTCGTGGCCTCGGGCGCGGCACTGGCCGCCTCGCTCTTCGGCCGACGTCTCCTTCAGGGCGCCGAGCGCGAACCGCAGGAGCCGCTGAGCCTGAAGTCATGGGAGGTGGTCGAGTATCCGGGTCTGCCGGATCGGTACAAGCAGTTCATGAAGGTGACCGCCTCCAATGGCGCGTTCGGCGTGTCGCGCCTCGTCGGAGGCGGCAAGGACCTCAAGGCCGTGGAGGAGATCGGCCGTAAGACGGACCTCTTGGACCACGAGGGACTGCACGATGCGATGGCGGCCGCTCGCATCCCTTTCGGTCAACTTGCCACGTTTGACATTGCCTGCTGGGACCTCCATGCCCGAATGCAGAACAAACCCCTGCACGCCCTCCTGGGGACGAAGAAGACGAAGATCCTTCGCTACGGCGACGTGCGGGGGACGCAGCCGGATTTCTCGCCCGACAAGTACGCGGCCGCGGTGGCCCGGTACCTCCAGGGCACCGGGCTGAAGGCGACCAAGCTGCATTTCCCTGGGGCCATGGGCACGCCGGAGAGCATCCCGTTCAAGCAGGTCCTCGAGACGCTCCGGGCGGTGCGCCAGGCGGTCGGGCAGGAACCGATCCTGGCCTGGGACCCCTATCCCGGCTCCGCGGAATCGGCCACCACCTCGGTGGACGAGGCAAAGGAAATCCTCAAGGTGATGGACGAATTGGGCTATGCGTGGATCGAAGGCCCCTTGCCGCCGGTGCCGTTCGAGAAGCAGATTCCGAAATACGTGGAACTGATGACTTGCGGGGCGAAACTGAAGATCCAGGCGGAGGGACCGGGCTCGCCCATCGGCGACGGCACGCCTTTCGAGGTGATGAAACGGTGGGTCGAGGCGGGCGCCGTCAACCAGTGCTCGACGGACGCCTACATCGCGCCGGGCGTCACCAACGCGGTACGGATGCTGGAGTACGCGAAAAGCCACCCCCAGCGCAACCTCACGATCAACCTGCACTGGGCCTGGGCCCCGCACGCCCACTTGGTCATGGCCTACGAGGAGAGGATTGTGCCCTTCGCCGAGTTCCCGATGGCCGAGGACTTCCCGAAGACGTTGCTGGACGGCCCGTTCCTGCTGGCCCCGGACTGGCCGGGGATATACCGGATCGGTTGAGCACCTGCGCCAGGGAGCACGCCGTGACCGTGCGGCGAACCCTCGCGCCAACGGGCTCCGGCCAGTACGCCACGCAGGGCTTCAGGCAAAGGGCGTCTCCGGTTTCGACGTGGCCGTGATGGGCGGTCACACGGAGGAGCGCTGCCAGGTCTGGCGAGACGCCGCCAGGAACGACGAGGACAGGATTCCATGACCATGCCCGCGCGTGACCCATGCCGCATGAACCCGATCCTAGCTGTCTCCGTTCAGCCTTGTGCCAAGCTTGCCGCCCTTGTGTCTCTGCTGCTGCTCATGGCGGGTCAAGGCGTGGCCGGCGACTGGCCGCAGTTCAAGCGCGACGCGGCCCGGACGGGCGACGCGCCGGACGAGGCGCTGACACTGCCGCTGAAACGCACGGTCGCCGTTCGTTTCCCCTCGCCAATCTATGCCTCTGCCGCCGTGGTCGCGGGCCGCGCCTACGTTCAGGACGCCTGGGGCAACCTCGCCTGCGTGGACGTGAAGGCGAACAGGGCTCTATGGGTAACGCCGCTGGGCGGCCGCAACAACTCCTCTTCGCCCGCGGTCGCCGGGGGCAAGGTGTACGTCGGCAACGACGATGGTGCCTTCTTCGTCGTGGACGCGGACACCGGCAAGGTGCTCCGGAAGCTGGACATTCCCGGCGGCGTGGTGGCGGCCCCGGCGGTCACGCAGGACGCAGTGTACTTCCCAAGCTTCGATGGCATGCTTTACAGGACCTCCCTCGACGGCGAGCTGGTCTGGACGTTCAAGGGCGGCTGGACGTCGCACCAGGAGATCGCAGTGCGCGGCAGCCGCATCCTGTTCTTCTCCGGGCCGGTGCAGGAGAAAGAGGGACTCGGTCCTGTTGAGAAGGAGGTGGCGTGGGCCGTCAACATGCCCAACGCCCGGCTCCTCGTGGTCCGGGACGAGGGCGACAGAGCCGTGGCCGAGCTGGCAGGCTCTACCGGCGTGGCGACCTCCGGTCCGGTCTGGTTCAGCGACACGAAGTTCGCCTATCAGCACTTCGACAGCGAGGCGTCGCAACTGGTCATCATCGATCTGGCAACATCACGCGAGAGCAAGGGCGCCCCCGTCGCCGTGCCCGGGTCAGCGTGGCAGGGCATCATGAGCCTGCGATCCGACAGCCGCGGTGTCCCGGCGGCGCGGGACGGTTTTCTGTATACGGGCCGGGCATGTTTCCTGCAGGACGCTTCGCGCGTCGTCTGGTACGCGGCCGAGCCGCTGCGGCACTGCGGCTCGTTCCACGGTGGCCCGTCCCTGGCCAAGGATCACCAGGTGGTGGGCGGCCAGGACGGCCGCGACTACTTCACGAAGATTGCCGAGGACGGGGCACTGGCTTCCTCGCTCGGCACGGGCGAGGCCAAGCCCGCGCCGGCGCGCGAGCCCGCCTGGGTCTATGACACGGAACTTGTCGGGACAACCAGGGCCAATGCCGGCGTCGTGTCGTCGCCGGCAATTGCCAACGGAACGGTCTTCGTCGGTTGTCTCGACGGCACGTTTCTCGGACTGGGCCCCGGCGAGGAAGCGGCGCCAGTGGATGTGCTGCCGGCCGCCAAGGTCAAGCAGCCTGAACCCCCACGCCGGCTGCCCGGCGGCGAATGGCCAACCTTGGGAGGGGACCTCGGATTCAGCCATGTCTCAAACGACACCACCGTCAAGCCGCCGTTCCGCATCCGCTGGAAGACCAGGGTCTGGGGCGTCTTCAAAGCGCCGGTGATCGTAGCGGACGGCCGCGTGTACGCCACGACCCGCTTCGGCAATCTTATCGCCCTGGACGCCGACTCCGGCCGCATCCTCTGGTCATAGTTCATGCCGTATGGAGAATCCTACAATCCGTCCAGTTTCATCGACGGCAAGGTCATCACCTCGAGGTCCAATGGCCCCAATCAAGGACTGTGGTGTTACGATGCCGGTACCGGGGTCCGGTTGTGGCGTCGCGCGATCCTGATCGAGGACCAAGAGCAGATGCAGTTGCCGGGCGTGCCGGTGTTCGGGCGCCAGACCCTCGTTTGTGAGCAAATTAAGGACACCACCCTGCGCATCACCGCCATCGACATCGACACAGGGAAGGACCAATGGGTCCGGGAGGTCCCCGACGTTCTCGCGAAGCGGAACATCGGGTGGTTCCCGATGACCTGGGGCGCCGTTGCCGGAAACGGTCGGTGGTATGTGTCTGCGTCGGTCAATGCTTCGGCGGAGAAAGACCCGAAGCGACCGGCGACAGCCTGGGGCGGGGACCAGTCCAAGATGATGGCCGGCAGGGGCATCACACTAGCACTGGATCCCCGGGACGGCGCCGTGCTTTGGGAGGATCGCGAGCACATCCGGCACAACCGGAGCGGACTGAAGTTCCGCAAGGGGATTCTGGCGGTGTTCGGGGCGCATGGTTGCAGTGCCCACGATCCCAGCACGGGCGCCGTGCTGTGGACCGTGCCCATCGAGCGGGTGGCGAACTCGCCGGCCTATGACAGCTACCAGGGCCAACCGCTCTCCGACCAGTTCCTGGACAGCAAGGGCATGGCGGGGACGTTCGGCATCTACACGTGCAGCATCCCGGTCTGGGCCAACGGACTGGTGTACGGCCACCGCCTCCCGATCAGCAACTACAGCGGGGTCCTCGACCCGGCGACCGGCAAAGAAGTCTGGCACTATCGGCTCCCCTGCCACGTGTGCCCCACGCCTACACCGGCCTACGGCCGACTGTACGTCGTGGGCAACGGCGAGGGCATGGTTTACTGTTTCGAGCCGGACACTTCTCGGACGGTCGGATCGCCGGCTGGGTGAACACGGAACGGGAGTAGACGGAGAAATGCTGTGGAGGATAAGGCATGAACCTGAGTCCAATCTCCTGTGCGGCAATACTGATGGCGTGCTTCTCCCAAGGCTTTGCTGAAGAGGCTGCAAGGCCGGCCCCGTTGATCATCCATCGCTCCTCGGCAGTGGCCATCTACTTCACTTGGTGCCTTGACGGCGATGCCAACTGTGATGCCAGAGTCGCAGCCGAGTATCGGAAGCGGGGCGAGGCCCAGTGGCAGAAATCGGCAGTTGGAGCACGGACGGGGGAGCAAGGGGCCTTTCAGGGCTGCATCGCCGGTCTCGAACCGCGGACCGAGTACGAATGCCGGTTCACCATGAGCGACCCGGACGGCATCGTGGGAGAAGCCGTAAGGATGGCGACCGTGAAGCTGCCGGCCCTGCACCAGTTCAACCCGAGTTGGCCGCAGGGGTATTCTCCGGACCCCGCGAAGCGCGATCCCGCGCTGCGGATCGCGGACGGCGACACCGTCCTGACCGAGATGGTCCCCGGCAATGCCCTCAGAGGGTTCTTCCACGTGGAAGGCGCCGAGCCAGGGGACGCACTGGCCATCCGTCTGGAACGCCTCGAACCGCACGCGACCGGAGATTGCGCTGCCCAGTTGAGTCCGATCACGCTGGAGCCGTCCGCGCGGGATCCAGGGCTGAAGTACGGCCACGGCCGATGGACGGTGGATCCGAAGACCGGCATGGCGAAGCTGACGCAGGTGGTCGAACTGGGGGCGGACAAGACGTGGACCGAGGTGCAGTCGAGACTCAAGGGGCTTCAGCTTCCTGTCAAGCCAATGATCGGCACTATGGCTACGGCCTTGGATGTCGAGGTCGGCAAGGCCCCCAGCGTGATGACCTCCGGCCGTCACGGCGGCAACATCGACTGGAACGGCGCGGCGGAGGGAGTGACCATGTACTTCCCCGTCTTTGTGAAGGGCGGCCTGTTTGGCTTGGGGGACTGTCACGCGCTTCAGGGCGATGGCGAGATCAACAATGAAGCCATCGAGATCGGCATGAAGGTCCGTTTCACCGCCTGGGTGGTGAAGGGCTGGAAGATCAACTGGCCGCGCGGCGAGGACGGCGACTCCATCTTCACGATCGGCTGCGCGCCGCCGCCCTTCGACCAGGCCATGCAAGCGGCGACCACCGAAATGTACCGCCGGCTCCAGGCCGACTACGGCCTGGACCAGCGCAGCGCCGCCATCCTGATGGGCATGTGCGTCAAATATGAGGTGGGCAATGTCGTGGACCCGGCCTGGACGATGGTCTGCAAGATGCCCAAGTCGGTTCTGCGGCGGTTTGGCACAAGCCCGTATGACCGGCAGGGTCAGGAGATTCGCGCCGCAGAGAAACCGTGAGAAACTGGGCGTTGGGGGGCGACGCTTCCGGAGGCACGAGTATGAGCAAGCCATCGTTAATCAAGGCGGCACAGTTGCAGGTCATGGCGGCAGCGCTCCTCGCCGCTTCCGCCACCGCCCCCGCGGGTGTCGCCGACGCCGTCACCCCGGGCGAACTGGCCGTCGATCCGCCCACGCTGATCTGTCTGGGCTTCTTCTGGCCCGTAGAAGGCGACGACAATCTTAACGCCGTCGTGAGCACCGAGTTTCGCAGGAAGGGCGACCAGGCTTGGCGGAAAGGGCTGGATCTATGGAGAACGCACGGGCAGCTGGTGGGCGACGGTGGGATGGTGGCGCCCAAGCGGATGCCCAACGCCTTTGCCGGGAGCATCTTCGATCTCGATCCGGGGGCGGAATACGAGTGCCGTTTGGCGCTCAGCGATCCCGATGGCGTCAAAGGCGAGGCCGTTCGCACGGTCACGGTCCGCACCCGACCTGAGCCCATACCGGCCAAGGATGGACGCGTACTTCACGTTTATCCATACGAGTATCAGGGCAAGAGGGAGCAACCGAACTGCAACGGAATAACGGGGGCGTGGGGCGGCGTCCGTCCGGGCGACAAGATGCCGCAGCCCGGCGACATCTTCCTGATCCACGCGGGGATCTACAAGGGGATACGAAACAACTATCGAGCGGCAGGCGGCGTGCGGGTCTGGTTCGATGGAGCATACTGTTGCGTCGCGGATGGCACGGCAGAGCGCCCAATCGTCCTTAAGGCGGCAGGAGACGGAGAGGTCATCTTCGACGGGGACGGCTGTGAAGCGTTGTTCGACGTCACGGCAGCGGATTACGTCTACCTGGAGGGGCTAACCTTTCGCAATGCCAGGATCGCGATCCGGGCGTGCAATCCGCTGGGCGGGTGCCGGGGACTGACCGTCAAGCGCTGCAAGTTCGAGAACGTAGGCTACGGGATTCGAGGCGAAGCCGAGCCGAGCGGCGACGGAACGGTGTTTCAGGAAGACTACGCGGTATCCAGGAAACCCGGCTTCAGGGCACCCCGCGATTTCTATATCGCGGACAACGAGATTCACGGCTGGAGCCCCAAGAAAGGCGACGGCAGCCGGATGGACCCGAGACTGGGGGGCGAGATCATCGAGCCTGAGTGCGGCGACGGCATTTGCCTCCTCGGCTCCGGCCATGTCGTGTGCTTCAATCTCGTCAGCGGATTCTGGGACAATTACGGCATCCATGGCTACGCCATCGACTGCTACAACAATGTCTCGGGGGTCTGGCCGGGAGGATATGCCGACGACGCCTGCGAAGCAGACTCCTCGACCCGGAACGTGCGGTTCCTGCGGAATCGGTTTCACATCACCGCGCAGCCGATCCTCGGGGGCCCCGTCTATTTCATCCGCAACTTCGGCGGGCCGACAAAGATGGTCGCAGGCAGCGACGGAGTCGTGGCTTACCACAATACGACGGGAATCGCGAGCAGCTTTCGGAACACTCCCATAACGGCCGGAGATGTGAAGGACCCCGGCGTAATGACCGGCCAGATGGTGTTCATGAATAATGTGGTCGACGGCGTCAATTTCGGCACGCATTCGCCCTTGACCCGCATCGACTACAACGCCTACAGGAATGGGGCGACCTGGCGCTACTACTCTCCGACGGTACAGGTCATGACGAAATCCTTCGAGGAATTCCGAGAACGGACTGGCCATGAAAGACACGGCTTCCTCGTCGATCAAGGGGGGATGGTTGCGCCCGGCGTTCCTCCGGCCCGAGAGAGCCCGCTGATCGACAAGGCATGCCTCCTTCCCAACATCAACGATGGCTTCACGGGCGCCGGACCCGATGTCGGACCGTACGAGTTCGGCAAGCCGCTGCCGCACTACGGGCCGCGGAGCACCCCTCAGGAAAAGGAGAAGTTGAAATGACGAACCGGCACCGAGCTCTCGCTCTGACGGCGGCCTTGTTGGTGTGCTGCGTCTGCCGACCCGTGGCGGGAGCAGAGGCGGCACTGCGCGCCGTGCCGTCCGAGAACGGAGTACTTATTGTGGGCTCAGAGGGGGTGTTTCTGAGGCTCAGGCCGACCGCCTGGGGCGGCACGTGGCACTGGCTGCCCGGCAAACTGGCCAAAGACGGGAACGCGCTGTCCGTGGTCCACGAGTGCAAGATCGGAGACGAACCGGTTCGTCTTGTCGTGCGGCTCAACCCCGCCGGGCCGCGGCGAATCGAGGTGGCCTACGAGTTCACCGTCGAAAGGGATTTCTCACCCACCATGATTGCCGTGAGCGTCGATGCGGGCGCTTCATTCCAGGGGAAAGATTGTGTTCAGATCGAGAGCCCCGCCGGTGAGAAGACCTTCAGCTTCCCGATGGCGGCAGGCGATGCCGCAAAGACGGCGACGGCGATTCGCCTCAAGAGCAATCTGGGGACGACGACCGTACGCATGGACCCCGGCATCGACCTTCGGGGTGGCGCGGGCATCCAGTTGCTGTTGGGCCAGGGCAAGTTCTCGGCCGGACAGACGCGAAAGCTGACGATGTCGATCGAGCTTCCGGCCGATTACCAGTGGTGCGCGACGCCAGCGGAGCTGCCGGATGAACCGGGCATCGAGAAGTGGTTCCCGTGGCAGCCCAAGCAGGACGTCGAAGGCGACGAATCGGTCATCGGCATGCAGAAGTGGCTGGACCCGGTGAAAGGGCCGGCGGACCGCATCGTCCATCGCAACGGAAAGCTGATGCGCGGGGACCGGCCGATCCGTCTCTGGGGGATCAACAGCAATTATATCGAGAATTTCCCTGAGAAACCGGAAGGAGCGCGCCGAGCTGCCTGGTTCGCCAAGTACGGCATCAACTGCGTCCGCCTCCACAAGATGACCGGCTCATGCACGTGGGCGGGGATGAGGTCCCGCGAGTCGTGCCTCAGGTTCGATCCGGCCAAGCTGGACAATCTCGACAGTTACACCGCCGAACTCCGGAAACGCGGAGTGTACTACGCGTTTTCCCCCAACTATCCCTTCACGGTGGGCGTCGAGGAACGGGACCGCGTGGAATCGTGGGACGAGATCGTTCACGGATCGGGCCAGGACATCGAGGGAGTGGCGGGGGACTTGATCTGGGCCTCGCCGAAGATGCAGAGGCTGCTCATCGAGCAGATCTGCCTCCTGCTGAATCACGTCAACCCCCACACGGGCCTGGCGTACAAGGACGACCCGGCGCTGGCTTACGTTGAGTGCATCAACGAGCAGACCGTTCTGTTCTACTCGAACATGCCGACCATTGCGAAGAAGCCGACCTACAAGCGGTTGATGGCCGAGCGGTTCAGCGACTGGCTGAAACAGAAGTACAGCAGCCATGAAGCCTTGGTCAAGGCATGGGGCGAAGCGGCACTCAAAGGCGCCTATGATGCCTATCCCGACGAGCACCTTGACAAACGGAACATCTTCCCCGGCGGCAGCCCCTGGTTCTGGGACCCGGCGCAGATGGCCGGTTCGCAGAAGCCGTACGCGCGTCGTTTCCTGGATCACATGGCGTTCCTGACCCAGATTCAGGACGAGTTCTACTCCGCCTGGACGGCAGCCGTCCGCAAGACGGGCTACCAGGGCATGACCGAGTGCTCCAACTGGCAGGCCGGGCGGATGTTCAGCCATTACTACAATCTCCGCTCCGACGCGTTGGGGGACATCATCGACCGGCACAACTACTTCGGCGGCGTGTTGTCGGGGTTCAACCTCGTGCTGGGCGACTTCAACAACGACAGCATGCTGGCTCGTCCCGGGTCGGGATCGCTGTCCTCAGGCTTGCAGCAGGTGCAAGGCCGCGCCTTCGGCCTTTCGGAGTGGATCCACTGCCTGCCCAACGAGTGGGGAGTTGAGGAACTGGCCATCCACGGCGCCTATGGTTTCGGCCTGCAGGGCTGGGACACATCGTTCATCTTCACCCAAGCGGGCCATAAGTACCCGGAGCGAATCGACGGCTATATCTGGAACGCCTTCGTGCCGACGATCATGGGCGCGTTCCCGGCGATCAGCCGCCAGGTGCTGCGTGGCGACGTGGAGGAATCGCCGGTGATCTCGACCCGCCGAGTCTGCGCTGCCCAGTTCATCGAAGGCAAGGGAATCGATTTCGAGGATACGACCACGCAGTCCCACGACGTGAAGAGCTTCGATTGTGACCGCGTGCCGACGGAATCCCTGGCCCGCGGGCGGGTGGTTGTGCAGTTCACGGACACGTCCCAACCCAGCGATGCGCCGGAGGAACTGAAAGCCCTGCGCACGGCGAAGACGATTAATTCGGTGACCGGCCAGTTGTCCTGGACGCGGGGCGACAACCCGCGCGATGGGTTTTTTACCATGGACACTCCCGCGACCAAGGCCGTGGTAGGCTTTGCCAAGGACCGGCCCTGTCAACTCGGCCCCGTGACCATCACGCACCGCAATCCCTTCGCGGCGGTCTACGTGACGTGTCTGGATCGCGACGAGACGGACGTGACCAAGGCCCGGCGCCTCCTGGTTCTGGCTGTTGCCCGTTGCCGCAACAAGGGTCAGAGGTTCCTCGGCAGCACCGGGGTCCTGATGGACAAGGGGACGGCCCCAGTCATCGTCGAGCCGGTGGTGGCGGAGATTCGCGTCAATCGCACGGGAACGCCGACGGTTCACGTGCTGGACCACGACGGCCGCCGCACCGGACGAACCTTACCTGCCACAGACGGACGGATCGTACTGGACGGGGCGGAGAACAAGACCATCTACTACGAGATCGAATACCGATGACGCGAGATAACCCGGATACACAAAGCACACGTTTTGGAAGAACCACAATTCCGACGCATGAGAAAGAGGATTCTATGAGAACACTCAACTTGATCGCTCTGGTCACCATGCTGGCAGGCTTGTGCGCAGGCCTGTCAGCGCAGGAAACGGCGAAGCAACCCGGCCTTCGCTTCGTCCACATCGGCAACAGCCACTCGCAGACGTTTCGGTTGCTCGATCCGCTGGCCAAAACCGCCGGGCACCCCCAGCATAAGGACGACGAGATCTCCATTCTCGGCGCGCCGTTGTGGTGGAACTGGGACCATCCGGAGCAGAACAAGTGGAAGGAAAGACTCGGCCCCGACAAACCGTGGGACGCCCTCCTCCTGTTGTGCTGGAACACTTGGTCCGGAAATGACAGGGACCTCAAAGATACGGCCATTGCGCCGCTGTTCGCCGCCGAGGCGTACAAGGCCAACCCCCAATGCCAGGTGCTGCTCTACACGATCTGGCCGGACGCCAACCAGGACATGGCCAATCCGCCGGAGGTCCGTTCGGAAACGTGGACGGAGAAAGTCGCCGACGCCGTGGCGAAGGCCCACCCCAATGCCCCACGACCGAAGGTCATCCCCAGCAGCCTGCTGATCCGCGAGATCGGCCGCCTGGCGGACCGCGGCGAGATCCCGGGGATGAAGACGCGGTTCGACGTCTACTCGGACGGCGGACACCTGAGCGACATCGGGCGGTACGCCGTGCTGGTGCTGGTCTGCGCCATGCTCTACGACGAATCGCCGCTGGACTATCCCGACTCGATCGTCCGCTACGACGCTGCGGGAAAGCCGTTGAGCGGCGTCTTCACATCGATCTTCCTGGCGCCGGAAACGTCGCGGGCGCTCCGCCGGATTGTATGGGACATCCTCTGCACGTATCCGCCCGCAGGGATGAAGCCGCGCCTGGCCATCGGCGACCGGTGGCCGCCGCCCGGCGTCGCGGGCCAGCCCTACCGCCATGAGTTGAAAGTGCTTCACGGACAGGGCTCGCCTCGCTGGTCGCTGGCGGGAGGGAAGCTGCCTGCGGGCCTTTCCCTCTCGGAATCCGGCGTGATCGCGGGCCAAGGCAGCGAGCCCGGGGACTATCCGCTGGTCGTTCGTGTCGCGGCCGGCAACGGCACGGTCGAGCGGGCGCTGCGGCTCGAAATCGCGGTCGACAAACCGCCGGTGGTCAACAGATCGGATTTCGGCAAGGTCGGGTTGGACTGCTACATCCTCAAGGAGCTGAAGGCCGAAGGCGGCGTGGGGCACAAGTCCTGGTCGGTCGCGGCCGGCACGCTTCCGCACGGTCTGCGCTTGTCGCCGAGCGGGATGCTCTACGGCACTCCGGGCGAGGAAGGCGAATTCCCGGTCACGGTGCGGGTGGAGGATTCTCACCCGGCTGGGAGCCGGAGCGCCGAGAGCCAAGTGAAGCTTGTGGTCGGGCCGGCGGACCCGAAAACGCTACGGGTCAAGAAGGTGCCGTTCAAGGCGATGGAATTGGACGGCCAACTCAAGGAGCCGTTCTGGACGACCGACCAACCTGTGTCCGTCAAGGTCGATGGCGCACCGGTCAAGCAGGCCACGTTTGGCGCGGTGTGGGAGGAGCAGGAGCGGATGAAGGGCAAAGCCCAGAGCCTGTGGCTCGCCGTCAAGGTGCTCGACGGCCCCGCGGGCAAATCGAAGAAGGACGGCGTGCATCTGTACATCGACGGCCGTCATAACCGGGAAGTCATCTACAACGCCGACGACACGCACGTCTTCCTTTCACGCGAGGAACGTAAGCCGTACGGCCCCATCAAGCGGCACGTCCGCGGCCGACCGGACTGGTTCATTGAAGGCAGGGCGACCGAGATCGAGGGCGGGTATGTGATGGAGATCCGGATCGGCAGCACGTACTTCATCGGCGAAGGCAACCCCGTCGATTTCGGCGCCAAGAGCGTCTACGGCTTCGACATCGCCGTGGAGGAAGAGGCCGGGCGCCAGGCATGGCGCGGCAACGAGAAGCTCGACGAGGACACCAGCGTCTTCGGCACCATCGTGCTGACCGACGAGCTGGCCGAGGGCAAGTAGCTGCAAGGGGCACGAAGACGGCGGCCCGACACGTAGCCGCCGAACTCCAGGGCGTAGCCCCAGCGTTCCGCGAGCTCGGCGCGGGCGTCCAGCGGCAAGGTCCAACCATATCGGGTGTCACCGGGCAGGTCAAAACCGGCCAGTGATGGGCGGGTCAAAACCGGCCAGTAATTCGTGTTCCTCTATACCTCATTTCGGCTGTTCCTGGCAAGCTTCTTTTTCGGCTGTTGGCTTTCCCGGGCGAGGCTTGGCTGAGGGGTCCGTTGCCGCGTGGTCTTTCAGACGGTAGCTGCGGCCGGTGATCGTGATGATCTCGGCGTGGTGCAGGAAGCGGTCCAGGATGGCCGTGGCCGAGGGCACGTCGCCGATGAGCTTCCCCCAATCCTCCAGCGGCCGGTTCGAGGTCATCATCGTGGACCGCGTTTCGTACCGCCGCATGATGATCTCGAAGAGGTACTCCCCGGACCGTCTCGGCAGTTGCTTGATGCCCATGTCGTCGATGATCAGGAGATCCGGCTTCAGGTATCGGGCCAGGACCTTCTCCTGGCCGTCGAAGGCCTCGTCGTGGAGGAAGTCCCGCACCACATCGAAGATCGAGCGGTACAGGACCACCAGGCCTGCCTTGATCGCCTGGTAGCCGATGGCCTGGGCCAGGTGGCTTTTGCCCGTGCCCGGCGGCCCCAGCAGCAGAACATCCTTGCCCTGACGCACGAACTGGCAGGTCGCCAGTTCGTAGATCGCCTTCCTCTTGATCGACGGGTTGAACGGCCAGTCGAAGTCTTCCAGGGTCTTTAAGTCCCGGAAGGACGCCGCCTTGACGCGGCGATTAACCAACCGATCGGCCCGCACCGTCAGCTCGTCCTGGAGGACCAGTTCCAGGAACTCGGCGTGGTTGAGGTGGTTACCGGAGGCTTCCTGCAGCCGGACGTCCAGCGTCTGGATCAGGCCCGACAGCCGCAGCCTCTTCAGGGCTGTTTGCAGCGATTCATTCATGGGATTCTTCCTTTTCAAGGGGTCTCGGTCACCGCGGGCTCCCCACGCAGGGAGGCCCGCACCAACTGCCCGTATTCGCTTATGTCCCGGATGATCGGGTGCTCCTGGATGAACTCGAACTGCTCCTGTTTGCCGCCGCCGCGTTTGATCAGTTCCCGGATGACTCGGAGCCGGAAGGCCCCGTGCGACAGGGCCTTCTCGCAGGCCTCCTCGATGGCATCGTAGGGATGGTCCTTGGCCAGGCTCCAGAGGCCCACCAGGACGCGGATGCCCTGGACGCCGCGGGCCTGGAGCATCGCCTGCGCCCAGCGGTCGGCCTGCGGGCCGATCTGCCGGACCCTCCGCAAGAGCCACGCCGTGCCGCGTTCCACCGACGAGATCTTCTTCGAATCGATGTGCAGCCCCTGGGTGCTGAAGCGGCCCGCCTCGTGCTGGGCGTGAACGGCGATCTGGTCCATCCGGTCATTGAAGACTCGCACCAGGTGCCCGTCCCAGCGGACCCACACCTGTCGGCCCAGGTACTCCGGCGGCACGGAGTAGTACGCCTTGGCCACCTCCACGTGTCCGTCCCGATGCACCGACCGCCGGGCCTCCTGGAAGCGGGGGAACCGCCCCGGCGGCAACAGCAGGAGCGCCGCCCGCTCCACCTCCGCAAAGACCTTGCCCACCTGCCGGCGGGTCGTGCCGTGGATACGCGTGTCGGCCACCGCGGTCTCCCAGGCGAGGAGGTGCTGATTCTCCGCCTCCAGACAGCCGAACGTGTGGCCCTTCAACGCGTTCTCTTGCACGTAGTCCACGCCTCTTTCGATCTTCCCTTTGTGGCGTGGCGTGTAGGGCTTGGTGGGCAGGATCACGGTGCCGTAGTGCTGGCAGAAGGACTCGACCTTGGGGTTCAATTCCGGATCGTACCAGTCCGCATGCTTCACGGCCGCCTTGAGGTTGTCCGGGTTATGTGCCCGGCCGCGTTATGTGGCCGACCCCGCCCGTCCTGCTGCGAAGCGTCCCCCGCGTGAAAAACCTGGCCACATAACGGTGGCTGCCGGTGCATGATGACCTTCTTCCCAGAAAGGAGGTTGTCATGCTGGAACGCTACTACGTCCGACCGGCTACGGCCGACCGGGTCCGGTCCTCGTGGATCGGAGAGGGTGTTGAGAAGTACGTCGCCTGGCTCACCGCGCGAGGGTATTCAAGCCGTACCGTCTGTCGCCGTATCCCGGTCCTGATCCGATTCGGCCAATTCGCACAGGAGCGCGGCGCCGCGGAGCCGAGGCAATTGCCCGAGTACGTCGAGCCGTTCGTGCAGGAGTGGATTCGGGAACGCGCCAGGGCGAGGGCCTCCGCCCAACAACGGAGGAAGATCGGCGTGGATGTGCGGAATCCCATCCAGCAGATGCTGCGCCTCATCGTGCCCAACTTTTTCGGTCTGGGCCGGCCGCGCAAGCCGGCGAACCCCTTCCAAGGCTCTGCCCCTCACTTCTTTGAATACGTCCGGGAGGAGAAGGGGCTCAGGGAGAGTTCGATCAAACAATACAGGCACTCCCTTCGGCAGTTCGAGTCCTACCTACAGAGGACAGGCGTCGAAGACCTCGCGCATCTGTCGCCTGTCGTCCTGAGCGGGTTTGTTGCAGAGTACGGCCGGCGGGTGGGGCTGCCGAGTCTCCGCAACTGCTGCGGGGTCCTTCGCGTCTTCCTTCGCTACCTGCGTCGGGAAAGAGTCCTGGCCCGGGATGTCAGCGGAGTCATCGAGTATCCACAGGCATACCGCCTCTCGGGGATTCCGCGTTCCATCACGTGGGAGCAGGTCCGTCGCGTCCTGGAATTGCCCGACCGCCGGACCCCAACCGGGAAACGTGACTACGCGATTCTGCTTCTGCTGGTGACCTACGGGCTGAGAGCTCGCGAAGTCGCCGCCTTGGCTCTGGACGACCTGGACTGGCGAAACGACCGCCTCAGGGTCCCCGAGCGCAAGGCCGGCCATTCGACGGCCTATCCGCTCTCGGCCATTGTGGGTGAAGCCATCGTCGACTACATCAAGAACGGTCGTCCGCAGACGCAGGATCGCCACCTCTTCTTCCGGGGCATGGCTCCCTGTGCCCCTATCGGGCACGCGGCGGTCTCGACGCGCGCTGGACATTATCTGCGCAGGGCCGACATTAAGGTTCCCCGGCCGGGCTCACATACGTTGCGGCACACGTGCGTGCAGAGGCTTGTGGATGCCGACTTCAGCCTCAAGACCATCGGGGACTACGTAGGGCATCGAGCCCCTGCCTCAACCCAGATCTACAGCAAGGTTGCCATCGAAGCGCTCCGCCAGGTGGCCCTGGGCGATGGGGAGGAGGCTCTATGAGAACCTTCCGTGCAGGCTTTCACAGCCTTCTGGCCGACCGGATTGAGCAGTTCATTGCCCACAAGCGGACCCTCGGCCGGCGCTACGAGGTTGAGGAGAAGGCTCTCCGGCTCCTCGACCGTTACCTTGTCGACCAGAAAGTGGAACATCCGGCCCAAGTGACCCCGGACCTCGTGGAGGCCTTCCTCGCCTCCAGGCCGCGCCGTCGGCCCCGGAGCTACAACCACTTGCTTGGCACGGTGCGGCGCCTGTTCGCCTGGCTGGTCACACACGGCACCTTGGATCAGTCGCCCGTCAAAGCGAGTCCGCGGCGGCAGACATCCCAGAGAATCCCCTTTATCTTCGATCTGCCGGCCGCACGCCGGCTGCTGAGGGCTGCCCAGGATCTGCAGGACAACCCCATGGCGCCTATGAGGGGAGCCACCTATCGAGCGATCTTCGCGATTCTCTACGGGCTGGGGCTGCGGGTCGGCGAAGTCTGCCGCCTTCGGATCCGCGACGTCGATCTGGACCGGCAGGTGTTGACGGTCCAGCAGACCAAGTTCTATAAGAGCCGGCTCGTGCCTTTTGGGCCCCGCATGGCGGACCTGTTGCGGGGGTATCTTCACGTCAGGGCTCAGCGCACGGCGGACCTTTGCCCGGACACTCCGGTCTTCTCCTTTACGGCCCGTGGCGAGATCAACCCCTGCACGGTAAGCCAGGCGTTCCACGCCCTGGTTCCCCGCTTGGGGCTCCAGATCCCCGCCGGTTGCTCGCCGCCACGCCTGCATGATCTTCGCCATTCCTTCGCCGTGGGGACGCTCCTGCGCTGGTATCGGAGCGGCGCTGACCCAGGGGCGGGGCTTCTCAAGCTGGCCACGTTCCTGGGCCACGTCGACGCGAGTTCCACGGCTGTCTATCTCACCATAACCGCGGCGCTCTTCCAGGAGGCCAATCGTCGCTTCGAAGCATTCGTTGAACCCATCCTTATGGAGGCGCTACCCCGATGATGCCCACACTCGGTCAGGTTGTACGCTCGTTCTTCGAGGACCACCTCAAGGTTCAAAAAGGCCTCCGCCCAGCATCTGTTCGGAGCTACGGTGATGCCCTGCGGCTCTTCCTGAGCTTTGTCTCCAGGGACGACCAGCGTCCCATCACCAAGCTCGGGGTGCAGGACCTCACGGTCGAACGGGCGTTGGCCTTCCTCAAGCATCTTGAGCAGGATCGCGGCAACCACATCCGGACCCGCAACCAGCGGCTGGCCGCTCTGCGGACGTTCTTTGCCTACGTCGCTAGCCGCGTTCCGGAGATGCTGGACGCCGCCCAGCGAGTCACCACCATCCCCGCAAAACGTACCGCGCCGCCAGAGACTCACTTCCTGGAACGCGAGGAGGTTGCGTCATTGTTCAAACACCTTCCTCGGGACGGACGGCACGCACTGCGGGATCAGTCGCTTCTCCTGTTCCTGTACAACACCGGCGCTCGCGCGCAGGAAGTTGCCGATCTGCGAGTTGAAAACCTGGACCTCGGTCCCCAACCCCGCGTCCATCTGCATGGGAAAGGAGACAAGTGGAGGGCCTGCCCCCTGTGGGCCGAGACGGCGAAACTGCTGCGGAGGCTGTTGGAGCAGCACCAAACGCCTGGTGAACCGACCAGCCCCGTGTTCTGCTCTTGGCCAGGCGATCCCTTGAGCCGCTTCGGAATCTACAAGATCGTCCGAAGGCACGCCGGCGCCTTGGACGCATCGGGCGCTCATCCGAGACGGGTCACTCCGCATCTGTTCCGCCATACGGCGGCGGTGCATCTCCTGGAGTCAGGCGTTGAGGTCAACGTCATCCGCGGCTGGCTCGGCCACGTCAGCCTGGACACCACCAACCGCTATGCGGAGTTGACGTTGCGGGCAAAGGAGGCAGCGGTCCGGACCTGTGAGCCTCTCTTGAATACCTCGGCGGGCGCCCGCCGTCAGCCAGTCTGGAAGGACGACCAGGCCCTGCTGGAATGGCTGAGCGCCCTGTAGGTGATTATGTTCCCCTCCATACGAGGTCCGCCGAAGATTCGCGCGTCTTTGAGGCCGATGGCCACATATTGCGCTCGGACACATAACCCGGATTATGTGGCCCGCCACATAATCCGGGACGACCGTGCGAGGCACGCCCCCGAAGTGCCAGAAGGCGTTCTCCAGGCACTGGAGGAACTCGTCGGTCCCTTCACGCCAGACCGCCTCGCTGTAGGCCTTGCGCGAATGGCTCAGCACGATCCGAAAGACGTGGGGGCGACGCCGGCGCCCCTCGACATCGAGGATGGGCGCCCCGGCCCCGAAGTCCACCTGGGCCTCGTCCCCCGGCAGGCACTCCAGGCGGCGGAAGGGAAGCGGCAAGGTCTTCCCGAGGTTCCGGACGAATCGCTTGACGCTGTCGTAACCGCTGGCAAAGCCGTGATCGGCCACCAGATCCTGGTAGATCCGCTGGGCCGACAACCCCTGCGAGAGCTTCGCCAGGACGACCTCGCGGTACGGTTCGCAAGCGCTGGCCGGGCCGGATGGGCCAACAGATAAGCGGGCGGCACCCGTGAGGATGCCGCCCGTGCCGTTTGGCGCCGCCGTGGCGCTCGGGTCGCTTAAGAGCGTTGCCTTATCCTCCGCGGCGGCGGCGTCCAGCGTAATCTGACATGCCGGTGGCCGTAAAGCGATAAATCCGCCGTTGGAAGGGCCGACGACGTCCGCACGACCGCTGAACTCCGCTGGGGCCTCAAACGCCAGCCCGGCGGCCAGGTTGCTGGTCAGTCCGGACCCCTCGGAGCCGGTGGGCAGGTTCGTGGCCGGTTTTGGCGAACCGTCGGACCCGGTGGGCGGGTTCGCCGCCCGGGCCAACCGAAGATGGCGACCGACCGTCTCCCGGTGAATGCCCAGTTCCCGGGCTATCCGACGGTCCGACCACCCCGCCTGATGCAGCGTGAGTATCGCGAAAACCTTGTCCATCGTGAGCTCGTTCGCCATCCGGACGCTCCTTCCTGCCCGCTTCCGCGGGGAGAAAAGAGCGTACCCAAAGACGGCGACCTTTCCTCCGATGGCCGGTTTTCACCTGCCCAGTCGTGGCCGGTTTTGCCCGCCCGATGACATTCGGGTGAGCGGCGGAAGCGCGTGGCCCTCGCGGAAGTGAGGGGCCGGCTGCGACTTCAGCCACTCGGCGGGGGCGGTGTCTTCGGCGCGTGTCCGGCAAGCTGTCGCCAGGCTGACGAGCAGGCCGGCCACGACGGCCGGGCACAGAAGCCGGCGAAGCGAAGGCATCATGGGTCTCCTCCGGTCGGGAATGCGGCTCTCACCTGGTCGTGGTCGGAGCTGCAGCCGCACCGGCGACAGGCTTCCAGTGATAGATCAGCTTCTTGGCACGGAAATCATCCTCGACCACGATGATGTATCCGCCATCCGAGCGACGGAAAGCCGTCAGCGAGTTGGGCATGTCCGCCCAGCCGCAGTTCGGTCGGCCACCGACCGCGGCATCCGGGTCCATGTAGCTCACAGGGGCGCCGTCCACCAGACGATGCACGTGGACCCGCCC